>Ga0164294_10000008_pt1 | contig 311516 bp, 277 predicted proteins | sample GEODES005metaG_FD_111479 | JGI IMG/M metagenome (GOLD analysis project Ga0164294, IMG submission 111479) | Oligotrophic lake water microbial communities from Sparkling Lake, Wisconsin, USA - GEODES005 metaG | ecosystem: Environmental > Aquatic > Freshwater > Lake | place: USA: Sparkling Lake... | reverse complement strand
CCAGGATCAAACTCTCCATTGTATGTTGTCTATTATTATAAGTCAGTCTACAGGTAAAGTATACCCATAAACCACCTCTTCCTCAGGGTAATCTTTTTTGCCTTACATCACTTCAAAGAACTTGCTTCCGGACTTTTCCAGAACCTGTAAACTAATCAGGTTTTACCCCTTTCAATTCGCTAACTTTTCCCCATTCCTTCTGAACAGGGTTGCAAAAGTAATCAACTTTCGCTCCAGCACAAGAAAATCAACAAAATAAATTTTATCACTTTTCTCTAAGAGCCTTAGAATACTTCACGCTTATATGACCCCTCAAAACAGCTTATCCGCCTTAGGGAGTGCAAAGATGGTATTTTTTCAAGCCACCACAAACTATTGCCAAGAATAATGTAGGGACATCCCGTAACCTATTGAGGATGATCAACAAAAAAACAGCACACCAACTGCCCAGCTGAACGAATAACCCTACTTTTCTATTTCTAACCTACAAAAACCCCAAGTCAATCAATACCTAAACGAGGGCAAAGGCGAATGTGATCGCCTCCCCTGACCAGGAGACCTGAACACAAACCGGAGAGATACCTCGTGTGATCCTCCCGACCTGCCTAGCTGAAACGTCGAAAGCGGAAAATCAAAGCTGTAGCCCACGTCCAACCCAGAGTCCAAACTTACGCCCAGCATAGCCACCAAAGACTCATGATTGGGCAGTCCGTACTTTGTCGGGAGCCCACGGTACCACAGCCCCAGAGCCAAGGGATCGAAAAAAAACTCAGTACCCAAATCCAACTGGGAGAATTGCCCCTGCTGCTTGTAGTTGAAACCTACGGAAAAAGACCGCTCCTGGTCGGTATTATTGACGTAATCGTTGATGTAGCCTGGAGCTAGATTGAAGCGATAGCCCCCATGAATGCCCAACTTTCGAGGGAGCATGCTAGTGCCATCTACCAAATAACTGATTTCTGGCGTAAGCAAATGAGCCATTGACGCTCCCAACCAGGCTCGCTTACCATAATAAACTAACCCCGCATGCGCGTCCATGGCTCGGACGAGGCTTTCTCCTGCAATGCCGCTACCCGATAAGTCCACCTGCCCACTATTGATGTCCAGCTGACTACCCAAGACGACCTTGCCAAAGGAGGCGTCTCTGGAAATAAAACTCCCTTGCATACCCGCCTGGATAAATTGATTGGCTGAAAGCTGCAACCGATAGCTATAGGCCAATCCCAACTCGTTCCAATTCGTTTCGGTGAAGGATTCATTGGCTCCCTGGATAATGAGCCCAAAACCTGAATTTAATCGCTCATTGTAGTGATCGGCATAGGCAGTATAGGCCAAAAAGGTTTGATCTAAGGCGGGCCACTGATTTCTAAAATTGAACCCCACCCTTGTCATACCTGAACTACCCACCAAGGCTGGATTCAGGTAAATGGGGTTTGCATAGTATTGACTGTACTGCACATCTTGCCCCCAAGAAATCCAGGGCATCAGGCACCAACAAAGCAAAAGCAAAATCCTTTTCATCGGATCAACCTAAATTTACCGGTCAACTCTACTTTTTCTCCGTCACTTGCCTGACCTACCAAGCCGTAAAAATAAAATCCTGCTTCTTGGAGCACCCCACTGACCGTGCCGTCCCAACCTCCATTTTTCAATTCGGAACTCCTGTAAATTAATTCTCCCCACTGGTTAAAAACAGAAAGTTCCAATTGCGCGATTCCCTTGAATTTGGGAACAAAGGTTTTATTATCCCCTTGAGTCGGGGTAAATGCATTGGGCACCATCAATCGATAGCTCCTTGTTATACTTACTTTCTGCGTAAAGCTGTTTTGACAACCGTAGCGATCTGTCCCCACAAGTACCACCTCAAACCGCCCCTTTTTTCCAAACGTGTGGGTAGGGTCCTTTTCGGCCGAACTTGTGCTATCACCAAAATTCCATTCCCACTTGACCAACCTATCCTCGGACAAATTAGTAAATTGGATCACATCGTCAGGAAATATGCCACCACTTGCATCGTCTTTCACGCCTGTTCCCGTGACCTCGAAATCAAAGCTTATTTCCAGCGCCTTCGCTTGAATGTAAACTTCTATTGGGAAAGGATCCGAGTAACAAGTAAAGCCTTTGGGCTTTACTAATAATTCAAATTTACCTGAAGTGCTCACCTCCTTGAATTCTTCATTTTCTAAATCCAAGCCCTCCCCGACCATTCTGTAATCGAAGCGTTGGGAATCGAATCCAGCAATAAAACTGCGAACATCTACCGATTGTCCAATAATACATCCTACAATGGGCTTGCTTAATTTCAACTCCGGATAAACCACCCACTTTACTTCTACTTTATTACTTACAGCAGGGCAATTTTTTCTATTATAACCAATAACCTCATACACCCCTAGGGAATCAATAACCAACTCTTGGCTAGCTGCACCAGGAATTAAAACCCCATCTTTCTTCCATTCAAACCGGTAGTAGGCTTCATTCCCTTCACCTACCAACTTTACGGATTCTCCCTTACAAACCACTGCCACATTCTGAACTAGGTTTACTCCACTCACTTTTAATGCAATGGGGTCGGGAGACTCTTTAATTAATAAGGTCATCGAATTCCCTTTGGAGGTTTTTCCGTAGCTATCCGTGATTGTATAATAAACTGTCACCTGCTGGTCAATAAAAGATTCATTGGGAAGAAAAGTAAAGCCTCCCGCTTGATCACTAGCTTGAAAGATCCCCTGAGGCACAATAAGAATGCGATTTTGCTCCAAGCAACGCGCTTGCGTACATAAATCCTCACTCTCCTCCTTGATATCGGCTAAGGAGGCATAAAACTGCAAGCAGCGGATGGAACTGTTCTCATTGGGAAGACGAACCTCTTCGTCAGTAATGTAAAATTGATTTTGTTGTCCTGCACAGGAGGCCTTATCTGTGAAATCCACCCCTTCTGGATCTTTAAGGGCATCATCAGCGGCTACCTGCACAATCAGGTTTCTGATTTCATGAAAATTTGTATACCCTCCAGTAGATGCAGCAAATCCAATTTTTAAATTCTTTGGGGCAGGGAACTGATAATCAACATCGAAAATAGAGACCATCCGAGGCTTATTTAGTTCGGTGGTCACCTCCATCGTGAGCTTAAGGAAAAATCCTGGACCACTTAGATTAGGCTTCAATTCCAAAAACACCTTTCGATATCCCGGCTTGGTCCGATCCGTCACACGAGCTGTCCCATTGTGACTAATGGTAAATTGTTCCCCTGGATTTAACCCATTTTTGGCAGGCCCCACTTCATTGGTTCTTCTGCCTACAACAAATGGAAAACTCTGATTCGAAGGCCCTCTGAGTACAATAGCATCTGGAGCTCTCCCATCTTGATCTAAGGTTGTAAAGGAACCTATTCTGCCTTCTCCACCATTCCCAAAATTCCCAAATTCGTCAAATCCAATACCTAAATAAGCATTGGACATCCCAGGCTCTTGGTTGCGAGGAGTATAGCCTAAAGATCCTCCAAATCCTCCTGCATTGAATACAGGAGTATCTCCATCAAATAGAAATACAGTCAATCCATCGGCAACAAGGGGGCCAGCACCTCCATAACTAAAATACTCAAATTCTGCCTTCAAACCGTAGGTCGACGGGAAAGGTACATCAAGATACACATGTCCACGTTGGTTGAGTAGATTTGAAGTCAATCGCAAAACCCCTGGAATCAATTGGGCATTTCCGCCAAATATGGTATTTGCTTGGGTTCCGGCCGTTTGAAAACTCTCACAATACGGAAATCCTACCTGCGCCAGCGCCGGTCTGGAGACCAATAGCATCACCAACAAAATCAAAAAAGGTAGTAGCTGTTTCACAATTCGTAGGAATAGAAGGCTAAATAACGAAAGTGGATGGGTAAAAAAAAAGCTCTTGGCCAGGTATTGCCAAGAGCTCTACTTATAGAATAGATTTTCTCAACGCAATATAGTTTGCGTACGGTCTGGACCTATAGACACTAATTTAATCGGAACTTGAAGTTCTTGCTCCAAAAAGGTGACATATTCTTTTAGTGCTTTCGGAAACTCTTCGTAGTTTCTCACTTCTTCCAAGGAGCAGTGCCATCCTTTCAGGACTTTATACACTGGTTTAGCGTCTATGTCTGAGATTTCAAAAGGCAACTTCTCCAGTTGTTCGCCAGAGGGTAGTTGATAGGCAGTACAGACCTTTATCTCTTCAAAAATGTTAAGCACGTCAGCTTTCATCATGAATAGTTGGGTAACCCCATTGATCATAATGGAATATTTCAAGGCCGGAAGGTCTAGCCAACCACATCGTCTCGGACGTCCCGTAGTGCTACCAAATTCATTTCCTTCCTTACGCATCGCTTCTCCTATAGCATCAGAAAGTTCTGTAGGAAAAGGTCCACTCCCTACACGAGTACAATACGCTTTAAAAATGCCAAAAACCTCACCAATCTTAGAGGGGGATACCCCTAGTCCTGTGCATGCACCCGCTGCCATCGTCGTAGAACTGGTGACAAAAGGGTAGCTTCCAAAATCAATGTCCAATAAAGAACCTTGGGCCCCTTCAGCAAGGATACGCTTATTGGAGGCGAGAGCTTCGTTAACCGTGTATTCGCTATCGATTAGTGGGAGTGTTTTGATGAACTCTACCGCCTCAAAAAACTGTCTCTCCATTTCTTCTAAATTATCCAAAGGATGCTTATAAAAAGAGAGCGTAGTTTTGTGTTTCTCCAGGAGTGCGGCGTATTTTTCTTTGAAGTCAGGGCTCAAAATATCGCCGATGCGAAGCGCCGCACGACCAATCTTATCTTGGTAGGTAGGTCCGATCCCTTTGAGCGTTGAGCCAATTTTCTTATCTCCTTTGGACAACTCATACGCGGCGTCCAACAGTTTGTGGGTGGGAACAATCAGTGTTGCCTTTTTCGAAATGACCAGATTATTTCTAAAGTCAATTGAAAATTTCCCCAGTGCATCAATTTCCTTTTTGAGGATGATGGGATCAATCACTACGCCATTTCCAATGATGTTGAGGATCTGGGGGCGAAAAATACCTGAGGGAATCTGATGCAATACATGTTTGATCCCGTCAAACTCCAGGGTATGTCCTGCATTTGGACCGCCTTGAAATCTGGCTACAACCTCGTATTGAGGGGCCAAGACGTCCACAATTTTACCTTTTCCTTCGTCTCCCCATTGGAGACCTAGCAATACATCCATCTTCATTTGATGCGGGATCTAAACTTACCTGTGAGTTTTTTAAAGGCCGAAATTTGCCATAAGGCAAAAGAAAACCAAGGAAAACGAGTTTTAATTCTTTTCGTTTTAAAATAAATGAAAAAGCAAAGAGGGGACTTGCCTATCCTTGGGAGCCTAGTTCTTTTACCGAATCTAGCACCTTGAAAATTCCGTTGAGCTTGGTGATTAGCAGTAGCTTTTTGACGTGCTCAGAGGGTGCGACGAGCACAAGCTCCCCACCTGCATTTCGCATTTTGGTAAGCAGCGTGATTAAAAGCCCTAGGCCACTAGAACTGATATAGCGTACCTTTTCCAAATCAATGACAACCGTCTTGGCACCTTCGAGTAGGGAGTCACTGACCAATTCAACAATCTTAGGACCTACTTCATCCCCTAACAAATCTCCCTCCATGAAAATGAAGTGGGCGTTGCTATCTTTTTTTTGACTAAAGTTGAGTTTCATGCACCTTGCTTTTTATGTTCGCAGTTTTCTTTTTTGCAGTTGCCATAAAGAATCAGGGAATGCTGCACCACCTGAAAGTTTAAAATCTCTGACACCGTAGTTTGGATAGTTTGAATGCGGGGATCACAAAACTCGAGCACTTGATTGCAATCGATACAAATCAAGTGGTCGTGTTGCTTGAAGCCATAAGACTTCTCGTACTGCGCCAGGTTCTTTCCAAATTGGTGTTTGGCTACCAAATCACATTCCACCAACAAGTCCAAGGTATTGTAGACCGTCGCTCTACTTACGCGGTAATTTTTATTTTTCATGCTGATATACAGTCCTTCCACATCAAAATGACCGGTTCGGCTATAAATCTCCTCCAAAATCGCGTATCGCTCGGGCGTTTTACGCAGCTTCTGAATTTCCAGATAGGAGGTGAAAATTTTCTTTACTTCTTCGAAATGGGCGTGATTCAAAGACATCAGCTGGTTTTTTTTCAAATATAACGCAAGTAGCACAGAAAAGATATTAATCAATCAAAGCGGGCAACCTTTATAATGCCATCAACAAGTTGTAAGTTTTTAATCAAATGTTCCAAGTGCTCTGTATTGTTGACATAAAGCTTTATAGTTCCTTCAAAAATCCCTGCATCCGAATCCACCGTGATTGATCGCATGTTCACCTTTAGCTCGCTGGAGATCACCTTGGTCAGATCACTGATAAGTCCCACACGATCCGTTCCAAGGATTTGTAACCCTGCCAAAAAGGCGATTTCTTTTTGGCTAGTCCAGCGAGCCTTGATTACCCGATTGCCATGTTTGGAAAGAAGCTCCAGGGCATTGGGACAGGAAGTACGGTGAATCTTGATGCCTTCGTTGATGGTCACAAATCCAAACACCTCATCCCCAGGAATGGGGTTGCAACAGACCGAAAGCACATAGTCTACCACATCCATGTCTTCCCCAATCAGAAGCTGGTCGTGTCCAGGTCCTTTTAGATTTTTGATTTCTCTGGTGAAGGTAAATTCATCCTTCACCTTCTCAGAGGTCTTTGATTTCTGCCTTTGGAGTTCTTTAAAGTCTTTAAACGACTTGATTGTAGTTGGATCAATAAGGCCCCTTCCCACCCGATAGTAAAATTCGTTGGCCGTCTTTAATTCGTAATAGGCCCGAAGCTGCTCAATCACCTCTGAGGTGAAGTCCATTTTCATGGCTTTCAACTTTCGCTGCACAATCTCTCGGCCATCAAGGATGGCTGATTTTTTTTCTTCCCGTAGCGAATCTTTGATTTTAGCCTTCGCACGAGAGGTAACCACCTGGTGTAGCCAATCCTCAGTAGGCTTTTGCTTGCTGGAGGTAAGAATTTCTACCTGATCCCCATTTTTTAACTTATAGCTGATCGGTACGAGTCGCTGGTTTACTTTGGCACCGATGCATTTGGCACCCACCATGGTGTGGATTTCAAAAGCAAAATCCAGTGCAGACGCTCCGATAGGAAGTACCTTGAGATCTCCCTTGGGTGTGAAGACAAAAACCTCGTCGTGAAACAGGTTGCCACGGAAGTCATCCATAAACTCAATGGCACTCCCATCATTGCTTTCAAGCATGCTTCTTACCTGGTTTATCCATTCGTCCAGGCCAGGGCCAGACTTTCCTGAAGCATCTTTTTCCTTGTATTTCCAATGTGCAGCATAGCCTCGCTCCGCAATTTCATCCATGCGTCTGGTTCGGATCTGAACTTCTACCCATTGCCCCGTGCCACTCATCACCGTCGTATGAAGTGACTCATAGCCATTGGAACGGGGCGTACTCACCCAGTCTCGCAGGCGGTTTGGGTTGGGGCGGTAAAAATCCGTCACAATAGAATAGGCTTGCCAACAGTCCGCCTTTTCATTTTCTAAATCGCTATCCAAAATGACCCGTACGGCAAACAGGTCAAAAACCTCCTCAAAAGGGATGCTCTGCATTTTCATCTTGTTAAAGATGGAGTACACCGATTTGGGTCGGCCCTTGATGGTGAATCTAAATCCTTGTCGCAACAACTCTTCCTCTACAGGCTGTATAAAACTTTTGATGAACTTGTTGCGGTAGCTTTTCGATTCGTTGATCTTTTTTACTAGGTCTTCATAAGCTTCCGTATCGGTGTATTTCAAATACAAATCTTCCAATTCAGATTTGATTGCATTTAGCCCCAAGCGATGGGCCAATGGCGCATACAAATACATGGTTTCGGAAGCGATCTTCAACTGCTTGGTTCTTGGCATGCTTCCTAGCGTGCGCATGTTGTTAAGTCGATCTGCCAGCTTGATCAAGATGACGCGTACATCGTCAGAAAGCGTAAGAAGCATCTTACGAAAATTCTCAGCCTGCTGGGAACTCCCGTATTCAAACACGCCAGAAATCTTGGTTAGGCCATCAATGATGGTCATGACTTTGTTTCCAAAATCACGCTCAATGTCGGCAAGTTCCAAGTCCGTATCCTCGACCACATCGTGTAGCAAGGCTGAAATAATGGAGGTGGTACCAAGACCAATCTCTTCCACACAGACTAAAGCTACTTCCAAAGGATGGTATATATAGGGCTCTCCCGACTTGCGGCGCATATCTTTGTGCGCTTCAAGTGAAATCGTAAAGGCCTTCTTAATCAACTTAGTATCTCCAGGTTTCAATACAGGCTTGGCCTGACGAAGGATCCTACGGTACCGCTTAAGTATCTCTAATCGTTCTTGCTCTACGTCTATTTGGATCATCAGAGGGGATTTTTTACTAGTCAAAGTTGATTGGAAAGGGGGCGATATTCTACTTTCTGTAAAAATTTTTTTTTCAATGCTTTGCGGAAATTTAGAATATGTCTTTACATTTGCATCCACAATTAAGCAAGGTGAAGGTCAACTCTTCTAACTTAGTTTTGATTCCTTGCTCACATGCGGATGTGGCGAAATTGGTAGACGCACTAGACTTAGGATCTAGCGCCGCGAGGCATGGGGGTTCGAGTCCCTCTATCCGTACAACACAAGCCCTCAATCCCTACCCTGCACGCAGGAAAGAGATTGGGGGTTTTTAATTCAAAAGCAGTTTAACCGATCATACATTGGAAATTACAGTAGACAAGCACACCACAAATCAAGCGTTAATTAAAATTAAGCTTATTGGGGCAGATTATCAACCTAAGGTTGACGCTAAAGTAAAAGACTATGCCAAAAAGGCTGTGATTCGCGGTTTTCGTCCCGGAAAAGCGCCAGTATCCATGGTAAAGAGCATCTACGGAACCTCCCTTCTTGTTGAAGAAATCAACACCCTGCTTGGCGAATCCCTAAACACCTTTCTTAAGGAGCAACCCTTTAAAATTCTCGGTGAGCCCCTACCCGTAGAAAAGGAAGACAACGCCATCGACTGGAAAAACCAGCAAGAATTTGAATTTGACTATAAAATTGGTTTCGTCGAGTCTGTCACCGTAGTATTAGACGGATCGATCAAAGGCGTCAACTACAGCATTCAAGTAGACCAAAAGCTTATCGACGAAACAATTGACAACCTAAGCTCCCAATACGGAGAAAGCACCAACCCAGAGGTGTCTGAAGCAGGTGATTTTATCTACGGCGACCTGACTGCAGTTGATGGATCATTCTCCAAAACCATCTCTGTGGACAGCAGTAAACTATCTAAAAAACTTGCGGGTAAGTTTGTTGGACTTGCCAAAGACGCTGTAGTTACTTTTGACGCCAAAGACGTGAAAAAGGACGAGTGGACGGCTGGATTTGGCCTATCCGATCAAGAAGCCGAGCAGGCTACTGCATCCTACTCTTTTGCGGTAAAAAACATCAATAGAAAAGCAAAAGCAACACTCAACCAAGAGTTCTTCGACAAAATATTTGGTCCGGGCCAAGTAAATTCTTCCGAGGAGTTTGTCGCCAAAGTAAAGGAAACCCTTCAGGGGAGCTATGACCGCGAATCCAAAGTATTCACGGAGGAAGAACTTAAAAAGGTAATCGTAGAAAAGGTAAACCTTTCCCTTCCCGATGCCTTCCTCAAAGAATGGCTCATCCGTGCCAATGAAGGTAAGGTGACCATAGCCGAAGTAGAAGAAGAATACCCCCTCTATGCGAAGCAACTCTCTTGGTCACTAGTATCCAACCAAGTAGCAAAAGACCATGGCATTCAGGCAGAGCACGCCGATGTCATCGAGAAAACAAAGGAAATGATACGTGAGCAGTTTGCCTCCTCTGGGCTTGGAGCACAGATGGAATCCAGCATGGATCTATTTGTAGACAACTACTTAAAAGGTAACGAGGGGCAAAACTACATGAACTTGATGACCTCGGTGCAGAACGAAAAGGTACTGACATTCATTCAAGAGAAAATCAAAATGACGAACAAAACACTCGGCATTGATGAGTTCAAAGAACTTTTAGCTAAGTAATTGAGTTAAGAAACTAGTTTAAAAAGTCCTTTTTAGAAGGACTTTTTTATTTTTGTTTACTACAACACACACAGAGATGATCAACAAAGAAGAATTCAGAAAATACGCCATTCACAACCAAGGCGTTAGCGGTACAGCATTTGACCAATATACGGCCCATATTGAAAACATGACCCGGTCGGTCATCGAAGAGCGTCCTCAGAATTTTAGAGAAATCGACGTGTTCTCCAGATTGATCATGGACCGCATCATCTTCTTGGGTACAGGTGTGGACGATCATATTGCCAACATAATCGTGGCACAACTCCTCTTTTTGGAGTCCGTAGACGCCAAAAAAGACGTATTGCTTTACATCAATAGCCCAGGAGGTTCTGTCACCGCAGGCCTAGGAATCTACGATACCATGCAATACATCGGCCCAGACGTGGCCACTATTTGTACCGGAATTGCTGCCTCTATGGGCGCAGTTTTGTTGGCAGGTGGAGCCAAGGATAAGCGATCTGCATTGAAACATGCACGCGTGATGATCCACCAGCCCTCTGGCGGCATGCAAGGACAATCTACGGATATGGAGATCTCCCTTAAACTTATCCTAGCGATGCGTCAGGAGCTCTATGAAATTCTAGCTAACCATACCGGCAAATCTTTCGAAGAAATTGAAAAAGACTCTGACCGTGACTACTGGTTGAGAGCCCCAGAAGCCAAAGAATACGGTTTGATTGATGAGGTTTTGATTAAAAAAACAACCTAATAATGGCCCAAACCACCTGCTCCTTCTGCGGCAGAGCAAAGAAAGATGTCTCCTTGATGGTGTCGGGAATCTCTGCGCACATCTGTGACTTTTGCATCGAACAGGCCCATGAAATCGTGGGAGAGGACAAGAAAACGAAGAAATCTTCCGACAAGAAGGCCTTTATCCTAAAAAAGCCAAAGGAATTGACCCAGTATTTGGATCAATACGTCATTGGCCAGGAGGATGCCAAAAAGGTACTTACAGTGGCTGTATACAACCATTACAAGCGCCTGCAACAAAAGGAAGATGCGGATGAAATCAAGATTGAAAAATCAAATATCATCCTCGTTGGCGATACGGGTACTGGAAAAACCTACCTAGCCAAAACCTTGGCCAAAACGCTGGAGGTGCCCTTTTGCATTGCTGATGCCACCGTGCTCACGGAGGCAGGTTATGTAGGCGAAGACGTGGAAAGCATCCTCACCCGCCTCCTCCAGGCCGCAGACTACAAGGTGGAAGATGCCGAAAGAGGTATCGTTTACATCGATGAACTGGACAAAATAGCAAGGAAGTCGGACAACCCCTCCATCACCCGTGACGTGAGTGGCGAAGGTGTACAGCAAGCGTTACTTAAGCTGCTGGAGGGCACCATTGTCAACGTACCACCACAGGGAGGAAGAAAGCATCCTGACCAAAAGATGATTGCGGTAAACACCGAGAACATCCTCTTTATCTGTGGAGGTGCCTTCGATGGGATTACAAGACATATCGGCAAGCGTCTTCACACACAACCAATGGGATTCAGCCCTGGTTCAGCTTTCGTAAGTGCCGACCGAGACAACTTACTGCAGTACGTCACTGCCCAAGACTTGAAGGCTTTTGGCTTGATTCCCGAGCTCATCGGTAGACTTCCTGTATTGTCTCACCTGGACCCCCTTACTGGAATAACACTGAAGCGTATCTTGACGGAGCCCAAAAATGCGCTGGTTAAGCAATACGCCAAACTCATGGCCATGGAAGGGGTGAGCCTAAGCTTTGACGAAGCTGCACTCGACTTTATCGTTGCCAAGGCCGTAGAGTACAATCTGGGTGCCCGAGGGCTGCGCTCCATTTGCGAAGCCATCGTCACCGATGCGATGTACGAAATTCCCTCAGACAACAGCGTCAAGGAACTGCTCATTGATGAGGCCTATGCCAAATCAAAATTTGACGGTTCCAAATTCAAAAAACTGCAAGCTGCTTAAGCCACAAACCCCGAGAACATCGGGGTTTGTTTTTTAAAGCCTATTTCTGAACCCGAAACGTTTTCATTTTCCTAAAATAAGTCGTGCCACGGTGACCGAAGCCGGCTGCGTACCTAAATGGTCCGTAATCTCCTCGTAACCTGCAAGTAACGCAGCTCGGTAATCTGTGTTGGAAAGGATTTGATGCAGCTCCGTTCGCAGGTTTTCTACCGAAAAATCATCCTGAAGTAACTCCCGTACCACCGCCTTATCCGCAATCAAGTTGGGCAAGGAAATGTAAGGCACCCGAATGAGGCGCTTCGCAATGTGGTAGGAAAGGAAGGAGGTGCGGTACACCACCACTTGTGGCACCCGAAAGAGCGCCGTTTCTAGGGTAGCTGTACCAGAAGTCACCACGGCAGCTACCGCATGAGAAAGCAGGTCATAGGTTTGGTTGAAGACCACACGGATACCCTTTTCCTTAGCCAAGGCATAAACGCTAGCAGAAAGACTATCTACCCCTGCCACGACAAATTGAACGTCGGGGAATTCCTGCACCAAAGCCACCATCCGTTCTAACATCGCTTGTACTTCCTGTGTTCTACTGCCCGGAAGAAGCGCAATGATAGGGAGGTAGGACAACTCGTTTTTTTGGTAAAAAAAGTCATGAGGCACAAACTTAGTTATCTCGTCCAAAAGCGGGTTGCCAACGTAATGTACGTTCATGCCAAATTTTTGAAAAAATTCGGGCTCAAAAGGCAAGATGGAATACACTCGGTCCGTGTACTTTTTAAGAGAAAAAGCACGCTTCTGGTTCCAAGCCCACACCTTTGGGGGAATATAGTAGTGTACTGCAAGGCCATTTGCTTTTGCAAATGCGGCTATTTTCATATTAAACCCACCATAATCCACTAAAATCAGGGCATCGGGATGGAAGGCGAGCACATCTTTTTTAACCAAAGCCAAGTAGCGAAGTACCTTACGCGCACCCAAAACCACCTCCAAAAATCCCATCAAGGCCACTTCAGCATAATTTACCCTAAGACTAACACCTGCTTCTTTGGAGTAGTCCCCTCCCATGCCTCGAAACTCAAGTTGGGGATCGAGAGATTTCATTGCTAACACCAAATTGGCAGCATGCATGTCGCCTGAGCGCTCTCCGGAAATGATGTAAATCTTTTTCACTAATCCTTCAGTCCTGTATATAAAAATAAAAGTAGGCGATTAGGCCTACTTTCCAATACTCCAAAACAACTCCTTTACTCACCCATGTACTCCACAAAGTTCCGAGGCGTCTCGTACAGGGTTAGTTTGTATAATGCTCCATTAGGTGTGATTTCTTTTACAGCTGGCGCCAAAATCTTCCAAAATTCCATGACGAGGACTTCACAGCTCGCCAACTTTCCTACCATAAAATCTACGTCTAAGTTGAGATTTTTATGGTCTACCCGATCAGTCACTTGCTCACAAATAACCTCACTAAGTGCCTTAAGATCGACTACAAATCCTGTTTCTGGATTTGGAAGTCCCCTTACAGTCACGATCAATTCAAAGTTGTGCCCATGCCAATTGACATTGGCGCAAGGACCGAAGACGGCAAAGTTTTTTTCTTCAGACCAGTCGGGGTTCCAAAGCTTGTGTGCAGCATTAAAATGTTCCTTCCGCGAAACGTAAATCATGTTATGAGGGGAATAAGGCACAAAAGTAAAAAAAAATAGATGATTATCCGCTATCAAACTACTAACTCAATATGCCTTTAACCACTTCGGATAATCAATCGTTACGAGACCATAAGCCACGGCTTACAGGCTTTCGAAGGTCAACAGCTCACGTAAATGAACTTCAGCCCTTATTTTTTTGGATACAGTTAATGAGCTCACCACTAGAAACCAAAAAGTCTCCCATTGGGAGACTTTTGATAGATCTTCACGTACCTTAGTTTTGGTTCATGTGACGAATCAAGGCCTGCAGGCCCTCTGGACTTTTAAAATCAGTTCGTTGAGATTTGATGAATGCCGTGGCTTTGGATGCATCTGCCCCGAAAATTTGCTGCAAGTCCTTCTCTTTATTTTTCATCAACATTACCTTGTCATTCACGACAACAAAAAACTCTTGCTGGTCTTGAAAGACTTTGGCCGCTTGCGCACCATAGGTGGCGGAAGGATCATCTGTCATTATCTTGTATGCATGAAAAAGTAGTGTGTATTTTCCCTTTTCTAAGACCCTAACAAAACGCTTGGTCTTCAAGGTAGGCACCACGTATTCCGTGGTGTATTCAATACCGCCTTGATCAGCAGGATAGGAAAATCCAGTTACCTTATCCGGTGTATAAGCAAAAAGTCCCCCCTCCAATTTATACTCCAAGGTATTGCTGTAGGCATTTACCGCAACGTTTAACCCCTCCACTTTTTGACCGGTAGCGAGGTAAATGATGCCTTTTTTAAACTCATCAAAATAGGGTGACCCTTTTACACCCATAAAAGGATTTGATGTAATCGGCATTCCAGTTCCATTGTCACGTAACAAGGTCATTTGTGCAAAAGATCTCATTGGGAGCAAGCAACCGAGAAGTAGGGAAATTGTGAGGATTTTTTTCATGCTTCAAAGTAAAAAAAAGACCGGATAAATCCGGTCTTTTTTATCAAGAATTAACAGAAACCTTTTTAGGATTATCTGGTGATTCGAATCTGAACCTTATTGTAGTTGGCACTTGAGCCAATCTCGTCGTTGCCCACCACTTGTAATGTTAGATCTACCGATCCACCAATTTTACCCGTGTTGATCACGTTCACCGTCAAGGTACCAAAGCTAGACCCTGCAGGGATAGTCAATGTGCCAGGAGCGACATAATCTTTACCTGCTGCTGCAGTCGTACCATCTGCCACTACCGAGTAAGTAATGATTTCGTCAGACGGTCTGTGTTTACCAACTAGGTTTACACGTAGGTTTACAGTACCAACAGTATTGGCAACGGTAATTCTTGGATAGGTCAAACCTGCTGCTGGAGTGCGGTCTACGGCATCCTGAAACTCTACTACATGACCTTCCCAAACAGGGTAGTTTTGCTCAATGCAAGAAGAGAATCCAAGGACTAAGGCCAGAGTGAATAGCGAAAATAACTTTTTCATAATTTCTGATTTTAGTAGCCTCTGTTTTGTTTAATATTAGGATTTCCATCCACCTCACGCTGAGGAATTGGAGGCAAGATTTTGAAGTCGTCAAAGGTTAGGTTTACCGCAGGAGTTGTTTTCACAATAGCTCTTCCATAGCGCTTCAAGTCAAAGAAACGTTGGCCTTCACCAATAAACTCTTTTAATCTTTCCAAAAGAATTTCTTCCAAAAGCGCGTTGCCAGCCAAAGTTACTGCAGGCAAGCCTCTCAAAGCCTTGAATGCATTCAATTCGGTCAATGCAGCAGATTCGTTCTTCAATTGGTAGTTCGCCTCAGCACGGTTCAAGTGCATTTCAGACTTACGAATCACAGGTACGTTGTCCGCATAAGCGAAACCAGATTTGGACATGAACTTGGTGTTTTCAATTTGACGACCAGCACCTCTAACGGTATTACCGGTGGTAAATAATTGCGCTCTTACGTCCGCGTTTCTAGTCACATCCCAGTTATTATTGTCTGAAGCTGGAGTACCAATTTGCAACGGAGTCAAACCAAACAAGCCACGAACTGTAGCGTTTGGAATGAAATCACCCCATCCACCCTGAGAGTTTTTATTGGTCAAGTTAAGCAAGGCTGTATACGTAGACTGAAGCGACTCGTTAACCCCAACTGACTCTTCTGCAAGTGCGAAACGTACCTCGAACATAGACTCTGGGTTCACTGGAGCTCTCCAGCCGTTCACGTAAGCTGATCCTGAAAGGACGGTTCCTACGCTACTTGCCAAAGCAAGCGTAGATTCTTCCACCACTTTTGCCCAATCGCCTCTGTACAAGGCTACACGAGAAAGCAAGGCTGAAGCAGCGGGACCTGATCCGTATTGTACACCTCTTCCGGCACCCAACAATCTTTTGGCATCTTCCAAATCCTTGTAGATCTGAGCATACACCTCGTTGATTGTTGATCTTGGGGTTTGGCGGCTCAAGGCAACACCAGAAGTGATCACCCCTTCAGTTACTACGGGAATACCTCCTTGACCGATAACGCCTTGCTCGTATATTGCTGTTGGTATGTACGAATAGGCCTTTACCAAGTCAAAGTAATACAAACCTCTTAGGAACTTGGCTTCGCCTTCCCAACGGGCAGTCTGGGCTGCAGATGCACCTTGCACTTTGCTAATACCATCCAAAATAAGGTTGGCTTCGTTGATTGCAAAGTAGGCGGTTTGCCAGTTACCGAAGTGAGAACCAGGCTGGTTGTTATTTTCTCCAATCAAACGACCTGAGTTGGAGGTAGTTTGTCCTACGTCAGCTAAGGCATCAGATACCGCAAATAGGTCACGACCGTAAATTCTCGCAGACCTCAATTTGGAATAAACTGAGTTGAGGGCTGCATTCATTGCATCAGGAGTAGTCAGCGCACCATCGGCATCGATGGACTGTCTTGGCTCTACCTGAAGCAAGCTATCGCAAGAACTTACCAGTAAGGAACCTGTAAGTGCGAGAGATAAGAGAGCTTTATTGATTAATTTCATAGTTTTTTTTCCTTTTGGTGATTAGAATCCGATTTGTACACCAAGTGTATAACTCTTGGTCAAAGGAATTTGACCTGTACCCGCTCCGGTAAATTCTGGATCGTAGCCAGGATAATCTGTGTAGGTCCACAAGTTCACTCCTTGCATGTAAATACGTGCACGGGAGAGACCGATTCTGCTGACCAAGCTAGGCTTGAAGCTATAGGCAAGGGTCAACTGAGATAGACGGATGAAGTCGTACTTCAATAAGGCTGCAGTACCTGAGTTTCTACTGTTTCCCCTAGTTTCGTTACCACCATTGGTAGTTACGTTTCTTGGGATATCCGTGATCTGACCTGGCGTCTTCCATGTTCTGTCTACTACGCTTTGTAGTGCGTTCAAGGCCAAACGAGTACCATTCTCTCTCAAGAAGCCATACTGACCATCAGATCCAATTCCTCCATATTCGTAGGTAAAGAAGGTGGTAAACTCAAATCCTTTGTAAGAGAAGTTGTTGTTCAAACCACCAAACACAGTACCTAAGCTGGAACCATAGTAACGTCTATCTGCTGCAAGAGGGAGGTAAGTGATGTTACCTTTGATATCCAACCACATTGGACGACCAGTCGCTGGATTAACCCCTGCATACTCTGCTGCAAAAATTGCACCTTCACCTGATCTACCCACTGGCTGACCAACGGCAATTCCAGGGTTGGCAGGAAGGAACTTCAATCCGCCGTACAAGCTTTTGATTTGGTTGTCAATTTTGGTGATGTTAAAGCTAGAATTCCAACGGAAACCACCTTTATCAATGTTCACGGTAGACAATTCAAATTCAAGACCTCTGTTCTGAAGCTCTCCTACGTTATTGGAGATACCACTAAAACCATTGATCCAAAGAATAGGCTGGCTCAATAGCAAACGCTTGGTTCTTCTGTCAAACGCATCCACCGAACCGGTGATTCTGTTTTCGAAGAAACCGAAATCAAAACCTAGGTTAGTGGTGTTGTTTGTTTCCCAACCTAAGTCTGGGTTGCCCAAAGAAGAGGGTAAGATACCAGCACTACCGGAGTAGTTACCACCACCACCGTAAAGACCTCTTGCGTCAAAGTTTCCGATTTGGTCGTTACCAGTCAAACCGTAAGAAGCTCTTAACTTCATTTCAGATACGGTGCTGGAATTCTTCAAAAATTCTTCTTCTACCAAACTCCATCCTAAACGAACAGATGGAAACAAACCATATTGGCTGTTGGCACCGAATCGAGAAGAACCATCATAACGAGCGGTTACTGTCAACAAGTATTTTTTCTTGTAATCATAGTTAGCCGAAGCAAACACAGATGCTCTTCTGTAACCAGTCCAGAAACCAGAGACGGATTCAGGCGTAGCAGCAGATTGGATCGTTCTAAACTGGAAGGTAGGGAAGCCAATACCTGCACCAGAGATTCCTTCTCTTGTTTCAGATAGGTATTCTACACCCAAGATGCCGGACACGTTGTGTACGCCATTGAAAGTTTTATTCCAATTCAAGGTTTGAGTCGTGATAAAACGAGTTCTCCAGTCAGATTGTACGGAACTTCTACCGATTACACCTGCACCATCTGGTGTACGTGGGTCACGGTAGTTGTCTCCTTGAAGCAATCTGTAGTCCAAACCGAACAAAGAACGGAAAGTTAAGTTTTTCAGGATTTTGTAGTTGGTAATTAAGTTACCCACTACGGTATTCGTACGCTGAAGACCTGAGTTGTAGCTATTTACCAAGACCACGTTTTGACCCAATACACCAGCAATTGCCGTGTTGAAGGTGCCGTCCTCGTTGTAGATGGGGTTATGTGGCAATACTGCTGATGCAGAGAACGCTGGGTTACCCAAGAAAGAACCTTCTACTGCAAAAGGAACATTTTGCTGGAAAGTAGACAAGTTGATGTTCGTCTCAATGCTCAAACGAGCGTTGGCTTGATGCGTCAAGGCCACGCGTACGGTACCTCGCTTAAAGTCAACAGGTTTAAAAGAAGCTTCCTGATAGTTGTATGATCCAGATAGGAAGAAGGTCGTTTTGTCATCGCCACCAGATACTGACATCTCGTAGTTATTTAATTTACCTGCTCCCATTACTTCACGCTGCCAGTCGTAGGTTGGCAAAGCCAAACCTAATGCATCTAAAGCTGGTCGAGTAAGGGTTGCCCAGTTGGCTGGACGTCTACCCATGGTATTCAAAGCATCTGCTTCAGGGTTAGCGCTAAGAGAGTTAATCTGCGCATCTCTTCTCATTGCGTACCATTCAGGACCAGTAAGGACGTCTAGGTATTTCATTGGCTGGGTTTCTCCCGAGAACGCATTGAATTCAAATTTGGCTTTTCCTTGCTTACCCTTTTTGGTCGTGATGATCACAACACCGTTTGCAGCCTGAGAACCGTAGATTGCAGCGGAAGCCGCATCTTTCAAGATCTCCATAGACTCGATGTCGTTAGGGTTTAAGAAGGCAAGTGGGTTAGACTGGGTAAAGGATGCGTTGGAGGTGTTGTTCAACTGCACACCATCTACAATAAATAGCGGTTCGTTACCTGCGTTTACAGAGCCTACACCGCGAATACGGATGTTTACCGCACCACCTGGGAGACCGTTAGAAGACCTAACTTGTACACCCGCCGCACGTCCCTGTAGGGCACGGTCAAACGATTGTAGGGGTAGGTTTTGGATTGCATCACCTTTTACGGAAGAAACCGCACCGGTCACTTCGCGCTTCGGCTGCGTGCCATATCCTGTTACTATCACCTCACTCAAAGCGGTCACATCCGACTCCAAAGCCACGTTGATGGTGGATCTGTTGCCAATGTTCACCTCTTGAGAGGTTAGTCCCACAAACGTGTAGACCAAGACATTGCTTCCGGCAGGGACATTAATTGAATACTTACCATCAATGTCTGTGGCAGTACCAATGGTAGTTCCCTTTACCAGAACTGTCGCACCTGGTACGCCCAAACCATCTTCTGTGGAAGTGACGGTACCGGTGATCACACGGCCTTGCGCAAATGCAACTGCATTTACCAAAAACAGCATGAGTCCTAGAAGTAAAATTTTCCTCATTTTGGTAGAATTTTAGTTTTGTAAATTCAATTATATCCCGAAAAGCGGAATAACTCAAATCCAAGACCCAAAAAAGAATAGAAATATTTAGAGTATTGACGAGTCAAAATACCGCGCTTTTGAAAGAATTCCGAACATTATATTGTTTGTGCTCTTTCAAACGCTTCTAACACCTCATTATTTGGTTTTCTCCAATGTTAACAAAAGTTAATTTTTAGAATTTTTTTTTAACAATTTGGAAATAAATAAGGAGCAAAAGCTCGGAAAATTACAAAATGGCAAGATTTTGCATTATGTAGTGATGAACATAGCTTTCAGGCACATCAAATCTGAAATCAAAAAAAACTGATTTAAAACCACGCAAAAACCTAGTAAAGTACTTGGCAGTTAGAAGAAAAAAATAGTAATTCTATTCTACCTTAGTTTATATAAACCTCCTAAAAAAGTGCACTTTGCCAAACCCTGTTTTTTTAACGAACCCTCACAGTTATCCTTCTGTTACGTGCTTGGTTTTGTGCACTGCTATTTGGTAACATAGGTTCAAGATCTCCTTTCCCCTCTACCGCCACACGTTCACGAGTAATCCCAACACCCACCAAATAGGTCTGTACACTTTGTGCTCGTCGAAGGCTAAGCCCTTGGTTGTAAGTAGCCGAACCGATGTTGTCCGTGTGCCCTGAAATCAGAATTTGCACCTTAGGATTGACGAGTAGGAATCGGTGCAAACGTCGGAGGGAACTTACCGATTCTGGGCTGAGCTCGTGACTATCAAAATCAAAAAATACGTTTTCAAACACAAACTCCTCTCCCGCTGCGATTGGCACTAGTACTACTTTGAGGTCTTTTACGTTTTTGATGGAGTCCCTGCCCACAGCGTAGATCTTAGGTAAAAAACCTTCTTTTTCGACATACAAGCCAGAAATAGCCTCTTCTGGGTAAAGCATCACAAAAGCTCCACTTTTTTCATCAGACTTAAACTGATACACCGTGCTGTCGTTGGTCAAGGAAACTAGGGAGAGGCTTGCAGGAAGGGGTTGTCCCGTGCTGGCATTCAATACCTTGCCTTGGGTCACGGTCAAGTTTTGCCCAAGAGAAATATCCTCGGGAAATTTAAATCGGTACAAAAAGGCGCGGTCTGCCGCTCCGTTGGTCACGGTATGCTCACTGTAGTAAGCATATTCTTTCTGGGCAGTAATGAAAAGGGCCACTTGATCTAGGTGGTCGTTGATGGGAAGGCCAAGATTTTCAGGCTGCCCAAACGTGCCTGCCTTTACCTTCGAAAGGAAAATATCCATGCCCCCGAAGCCCAGGTGCCCATCAGAGGCAAAAAAGAGGGTCTCGTTGTTGAAGAACAGAAAAGGAGAGATTTCGTCCTTTGCTGTGTTGATTGATTCGCCTAAGTTTTTGGCATCAGACCACGAACCATCCTCTTGCCGCGCGGCATACCAGAGATCGTTGCCTCCTAGGCCGCCCCTCCTATCGGAAGAGAAAAACAACAATCGACCATCCGCAGATAGGGAGGGCTGTGACTCCCAAAAAGAAGAATTGACCTTTGGCCCCATATTCCGGGGAGCCTGCCATTCTCCTCCAATCTTTTCAGTAGAGTAAAGATCACAGCTTCCTGCCGTATCGGGAGCATCACAGGAGGTGAAAATCAAAAAATTGCCGTCTGCAGTCACCGAGCAGGTACCTTCATTATAAGGTGAGTTGATCCGGGGAGAGATGCTTTGTGGGCTACTCCAGCCAGCGCTTGAATCCGCATAAGAAAGGTAAATGTCTTCCTTGTCAAAGTGGGCGGTACCGCCTCTCCGAGTAAAAAACAGCTGTTTGCCATCCGCAGTTAGCACTGGAAAGTACTGCAGGGCAAAGTCATTGAGCGGTTCAGGTAATATCTCTTTGGTGATGGCCCTCTTTTTGGTTAGTTGAACCGCCAGAAAATCCATCTGTGCCTTCATCTGCACGTAGTAGCTGCTCTTTTTAAACACTCCATCTGCTAGTTGATCTAGGCGGATAAATTGTTGATGCGCTTCTTCAAAACGCCCTTGTTTCAAATAAATGGTGGTCAGCAGCCAACCAAAATCCACGACATATTTCGTTTTTACCAAACTAGCACTTGACTCCAAGCGCTGCTTGCCCCGTAAGGCCAGTGCTTCTGCCTCCTGTAACCTACTTTGGCTGATCAATAGCTGAGTTGCTCTTTGGTAGGCCTCAAAAAAAGTTCCTTCTCGAGCGATAGCCTCCTGAAATTTACCCAGTGCTTCCGCATACCGTTTGGTCATCAGCAGCTGCTCCCCCTCTTCAAAAAGTCGAATTGCCTTACTATCTACCACCGAATAGCTTTGTGCGCTGGCGGAAAAAACCAGGCAAAAAAGCAGCAGAATGAGTAGGACCTTCGGCATGGATTAGGGGATATCCATAAATTTATGCGTTTGCAGGGAAATTTTCCAACTTGGATTACTTTTTATATAGTCCACCAGCTCAGGCATTCGCAAAGATGCCTTGCTCCACTCAGGCTGGAGCCGAAGCTCACAGTTCTTATTTACCAAGACAGCATGCTCTTCTGCAAAGGATAAATCACTTGGGTGATAGACCACTACTTTTAATTCATTCGCCACTTCGTAAATGGAAGAATGGGGCTTTTTGAATTTTTTGGGAGAAAAGCAGACCCAGTCAAAATCCCCTGAAAAAGGGTGGGCACCGGAAGTTTCCAGATTCGTGCTGAAACCCTTTTCCTTGAGTAGTGCCGTCAATGGGCCCAAATCGTACAGCAAGGGCTCTCCACCCGTGATGACCACAAGCCTGCCCGGATAGGCAAGGGCATCGGCAACGATTGTTTCGATGGGTAAGATTGGCCACTTTCCGGCCTCCCAACTTTCCTTCACGTCACACCAGACGCACCCTACATCACAGCCACCTAGCCGTATGAAATAGGCGGCATGGCCAGAAAATTGTCCTTCTCCTTGGATGGTGTAAAAGGCTTCCATGAGCGGAAGCTGCAGCCCTGCGGCTACGGATTCTTGTGTGGTCATCTGAATTTTTGGTAAAGCGGGTGATTCGACCGCTAGTAGACTACAAAGGTAAGAGGTAAAATGGAAGGATAAATAAGAAGTACGATTTACGAAATACGAAATACGGGATTGTTAAGGAGCTCAAGCTTTTTTTCATATGAATCTGCTACAAGTCCTTGCGCATCACGATTCGGTAATTCTCCACGCCACCTTTTGGAAGGAGGTCGACGACCTTATAGCCTCGCGCAATTCCCAACTGGATCATCCCAGGAAAGCGATTGCGCGTCTTAAAAAATACTGCTCTAAATCCCGCTTCCTTGGCCCATCTTTCCTGCTCAGCTGCTAAGGCAGTGGCAATCCCTTTTCTGCGAAACTCAGGTCGAATTCCTCCCATCCAAGAATAAAACTGCTCGGGTAGTTCACTTTGGTAACCTACCTTAAATCCAGCCAACTCCCCATCCCAGAGCGCTACCAAGGCTAGTGATACCCGATGCCGCAATCGCTCCTCGTAATATGAAAGGGAGGCTTTTCCTGGAAACTCAGTTATTCGTTCGTGTAACCAAAACAGCTCCGTAAGACTGGCCTCACGGAGCTGAAGGGAAGGTGAGTTTTCCATAGAAAGGTTGAAAAATGAAGTCCTTTTTATTTAATCTATTGCTTTTTAATGGTAGGGTAGGTTACTCCCAACTGCTCTAGGTAGCTACCATACTTGGTTTCGTCGTAGTAAAACTTCTCCAATTCAGGACGGAAGCGATTCATGATCTCGCGATTCAGGTAAATCGGCGGTGCATCCTCCTTGGTAATCATGGGCTTGTAGGTCTCTTCCTTGGTTTGCACATTCTTGAAGTAATCCCAAGCCTGAGTCACCAATTCCGGCTGCAAAAGAAAATCCAAAATGGTCATCGCTTCTGCCTTGGCACCAGCTGTTACCCCCTTGTGTGCAATCGGGGTGGCCATAGCAATCGCATTGCTCCAGTGGTGCCCTGGAAGCCCAGGGATATTGGATGGAAAACGTAAGGTAACTGTAGGAACAACCCAAGAAACGTCACCGATATCATCCGATCCTCCGGAAATGGGTTCCTTCACAGGCAATCCCAACTCGTCCAACTTAGTTGGCATCCCCTCTTCTTTGACTCCGAGTTCCCGCTGGACCGCATTGGCCAAGGCAATATCGTTTTCATCCCAAGTTGGCAAGCCCACCTTTTGGATGTTTTGGTACATCTTTTCAGCAATGACCTTATTGAAATGGCGTGGCCAAGCAGTCCCTAAAACTTTCGAGGTCATGGTCGTTCCGGTCATCAGGGCCGCCCCTTTGGCAATTTCGTTTGCTTGTGCATACATTTCCATGATGCCGTTATAGTTTACATCTCGGAAATAGTACCAAATAGATGCTTTTGAAGGAACCACATTGGGTTGATCTCCCCCATCCGTGATTACCGAATGAGATCTTTTGAGAGGATGCAGGTGCTCTCTTTTATAGTTCCACCCAATATTCATCAATTCCGTGGCATCTGCAGCACTTTTCCCTCGCCAAGGGGCACCTGCCGAGTGAGCGGCATCACCAGAAAAGGTGTATTCTACAGAGATTAGACCAGTGCCTGAGGATTGGCCCCAACTCACACCAAGGTTGTTGGCCACGTGAGTAAATATGCATAAATCGACTCCTTCAAACCTACCATCCCTCGCAAACCAAGCCTTAGCAGCCACTAGCTCTTCGGCGATGCCTGGCCATAAGATGAGCGTGCCGCCAATTTGCTCTCGCTCCATAAGTTGCTTTACCGCAAGAGCAGCGGTAATGTTGAGCGGGATACCTGCATTGTGTCCCTCACCGTGTCCGGGAGCCCCTTCAACAATGGGTTTGTGGTAGGCCACTCCAGGGTATTGGGAGGCTTTTGGAATATTATCTACGTCGGAGCCCAAAGCAATTACCGGCCCAGGCCCATTGGACCAAGTTGCAAACCAGGCGGTGGGAATTGCAGAGATTCCCCTCTCAATTTTAAATCCTTCTTTTTCTAAAATTCCCGTCAGGTACTTGGAGGATTCTACTTCCTGAAAGCCCAGCTCCGCAAAACTGAACACCTTATCTACCATCACTTGGCTTTTCTTGTGGTTGGCCTGCACGAGCTGCCCAACCTCTGCTTTCAAGGCGTCGATCTGCTTGGCTGTATATTTTTTCTGAGACAAGGCCGAAAAGCAAATGCCTACAGCGAGAAGAAGGGTAAAGGAGAGTTTGTGTACCATGGCGTGAATAGTTAGAAAAGAAACCTACAAAAAAATTGGGCCTTACTCAAAAAAAAATGACCAATGGCAAAAGCCGGATTTGGCCCGAAGTAGAAAATTGACTACCAAAGCCCTAGTATTTTTCTATTTTTGCAGGCAACAAGTCAAAAAGCAACCAACCAAGGAACCATGGCGGAGTACAACTTTAGGGAGATCGAACAAAAATGGCAGCAGAAGTGGAGTCAACAGGGCACGTTTACCGCTGAAATAGATCCCAAGCGGCCAAAGTTTTATTCCTTGGACATGTTTCCCTACCCCTCAGGCGCTGGCCTTCACGTAGGCCATCCCTTGGGTTATATTGCCTCTGACATCGTCTCCAGGTTTAAACTACTGAAGGGCTTCAATGTCCTGCACCCCATGGGGTATGACTCCTTTGGCTTGCCTGCAGAGCAGTATGCCATCCAAACGGGACAGCATCCGGCAGTTACTACTGAAGAAAACATCACGCGATACACCGAGCAACTCAAGAACATCGGCTTTGCCTACGACTGGAACAGAGAGGTGCGCACCTCAGATCCTACCTATTACAAGTGGACGCAGTGGATTTTTATGCAGCTTTTTAATAGCTACTACGACCTGCAGGCCAACAAGGCACTATCCATCGCCTCCTTGGTGGCCCGCTTCGAAAAAGAGGGCAATGCCGGGATAAAAGCTGTTTGTGACGAAGGAACACCAACCTTCAACGCATCTGAATGGACTTCCTTTTCCGAAAAGCAACAACAGCAATACCTCCTCCACTACCGACTGACCTTTTTGGCAGAGACCAGCGTGAACTGGTGCGCTGCCCTGGGCACTGTGCTCTCCAATGACGAGGTGAAGGATGGCTTTTCAGAGCGGGGAGGACATCCCGTGGAACGAAAAAAAATGATGCAATGGTCTATGCGCATCACCGCGTATGTCGAACGACTATTAACGGGACTGGAGGGTCTAGACTGGTCCGAACCCATTAAAGAAATGCAGCGCAACTGGATTGGCAAATCCATTGGTGCCGAGGTTGTGTTTGCGGTGAAAGATTCCGACAAACAGATCCAAGTATTTACCACCCGAGTGGATACCATCTACGGGGTGACTTATTTGGCGTTGGCGCCAGAGTCCGATTTGGTAAGCGATCTGATCACCGATTCCCAACGGGAAACTGCGGAAGGCTATGTGCTGAGCGCCAAAAATCGCTCCGAACGGGAGCGCATGACTGACGTCAAAACCATCTCTGGGGCATTCACTGGTTCTTACGCCATCAACCCTTTCACGGGAGAGGAAGTCCCCATTTGGATCGCCGATTACGTATTGGCCGGCTATGGTACCGGTGCCGTGATGGCTGTTCCTGCGCATGACGAGCGAGATTACAATTTTGCGAAGCACTTTGGCTTGGAAATACGTCAAGTAATTAAAGGATCTATGGAAAATGGATCTTTTCCTGGCAAGGGAGGCAAGATTATCAACTCTGGTAACATCACAGGACTCACCATGAAGGAAGCAATGATCGCCTGTATCGCCTTTTTGGAAGAGCGAAACATCGGTCGAGGCAAGGTGCAATACCGCATGCGAGACGCCATATTTACTCGACAGCGCTATTGGGGAGAGCCCCTACCCGTATATTTCAAGGACGGACTTCCCTACCTTATCGAAGAAAAAGACCTGCCGCTCGTACTCCCCGAGGTAGACAAATACCTTCCCACCGAGGATGGTGCTCCACCGCTTGGCCGCGCCAAAGACTGGACTTACACGACAGCAAGTGGCACCTATCCTCTCGAACTATCCACCATGCCTGGCTGGGCGGGTTCAAGCTGGTATTTTTTCCGCTACATGGACCCCAAAAACGAGCATGCACTGGCAGACAAACAAAAAACAGACTACTGGGGCGCAGTAGACCTCTACATAGGAGGATCCGAACATGCCACTGGTCACCTGCTTTATTCCCGCTTCTGGACTAAGTTTTTGCATGACATCGGCCTGGTACAGATTGATGAGCCCTTCCAAAAGATGATCAACCAAGGCATGATCCAAGGGCGATCCAACTTTGTGTACCGTATCAAAGGCAGCAATACCTTTGTTTCTCATGGATTGAAAGACGATTACGATACTTCGGCGATGCACGTGGACGTCAACATCGTCAACAACGACCAGCTCAACCTAGAGAAATTCAAAACCTGGAGACCTGATTTGGCTAGCGCGGAGTTTGTACTCGAAGACGGAAAGTACGTTTGTGGTGAGGAAGTGGAAAAAATGTCCAAATCGAAGTACAACGTAGTCAACCCTGATGATATCATCGAACGCTACGGGGCCGATACGCTACGTTTGTATGAGATGTTTTTGGGACCCTTGGAACAATTCAAGCCTTGGAATACGAATGGGATCGATGGGGTGTTCAAATTTTTGAAAAAACTATGGAACCTCTACCATCCAGGCAACGGGGAGTTTGCTGTCTCTGATGAACCGGCCAGCAAAGAAGAGCACAAAGCGCTGCACAAGGCCATCAAAAAAATGGAGGAGGACATGGCCAATTTCTCTTTCAATACCTCGGTGTCTAGTTTCATGATTTGTGTCAACGAGCTTACAGCCTTGGGTTGCCACAAGCGAGAAGTCCTTACCCCACTGGCGCTGCTGATCTCTCCCTATGCGCCTCATGTGGCGGAAGAATTATGGGCGCTTTTGGGCCATACGGAATCCCTCACGCGTGCTTCCTTCCCTGAATTTAAAGAAGGCTACTTAGTTGAAAGCAATTTTGAGTACCCCGTGATGATCAATGGAAAGCTTCGTGCAAAGCTGGAACTACCGCTATCGCTGACGGCAGTAGAAATCGAAAAAGCAGCTCTTGGGGATGCCCAAGTACAAAAATGGTTGGAAGGTGGTGCTCCTAAAAAGGTAATTGTGGTACCGGGCAAGATTATCAATTTGGTCATTTAATCACGAGTGAACGAAACAATGAGCGGGCTATTCCCGCTCTTTTTTTTGTAATTTTATCTCTTCTAACCCCGTCAGTATATGATTTTGTATTTATTTCCAGTCCGTACCGCCTTTATCGATCGTGACCTGGAAATGATAGGTCCTGTGGAGCATATTGTGCCGCTGGAATTTACCCAAACGCCCTGGAAGCTGCCTTTTTATTTGCTGGCTCAATTTTTTCAACTGCTTTGGCACCTGCCAAGAACCAGCCAGTACCTCTGCTTTTTTGGGGGCTACCATACCGTTATGCCGGTGATTTTTGGAACCATTTTTGGTAAAAAATGCACCATCCAGGCGGGAGGAACCGACTGCATTAATATGCCAGAGATTGGCTATGGGAATTTTCGGAAGAATCCGCTTGCCTGGGCTACTGCCTACTCCTTTACCCATTGCAGTTTGATCTTGCCAGTAGCCGAAGCCTTGGTGAGCCAGCACTACAGCTATGACCCACAGATCAATCCAAAGCAGGGACTGCTGCAACTTATTCCCGACCTAAAAACGCCTATTCAGGTGATTCCCAATGGATTTGATATGGAATTTTGGAAAGACCTGGAGATGGAACGAGTCAAGCACAGCTTTATTTCGGTGGCGACGAGCACCTCCACCCCTTCCCGAGCGCTTGTCAAAGGCTACGACTTGATTGCCCAATTGGCTGCTAGTAATCCCGATTGGAGCTTTACCTTGGTGGGAGACGCGAACTACCGGGCACTATCGCCGAATATTTGTGTGTTGGGAAAACAGACGCCAGCGGGCTTGGTGCAGCTTTACAATACCCATGAATTTTACCTTCAGCTATCTAGTTCGGAAGGCTTTCCCAATGCCTTGGGAGAGGCCATGGCGAGTGGTTGCGTACCCATTGGCTCGTCTGTGGGAGCCATTCCAGAGATCATTGGAGATACCGGATTGCTGCTAAAAAGGAAAGAGCTGGGCGCTTTGCAAAAGTTGATTCAGGATTGGATGGAGGGGAGAACGAAGTTGACCTCACCTCGGGCGCGAATTGAACGCTACTTTACCTATGCTCACCGCCAGAAGCTGCTGCTAAGAGCACTTTCGCTAAAAGATTCGCGCTGGGGAAATTAAATCAGGATTTCATAAAAAAACAGCGGAGAAGCTTCCCTCTCCGCTGCAAATCAAGAAACATCCCTTATTTCAAGGTAAACCGCAACACCGGAGTAAATTCAAAACTCTCGAAGGACTCGGAGTAGCCCTGTGTATAGAATAAACGAGAACGTACTCCTACCTGGAAATTATCACCTAGCATGTGATAATATTCTAGCCCTACAAAAACACCAAATTCTATATTTATGACAGCATCATCAAATAGAATTTCAGTTTGATCTGAACTTGCCCAACTGATCTGAATATAAGGGTCCCTATATCGTAGGTGATACAGCCCTGCTGAACCAATCAACTTGTCCTCGATTAAATGCCTTTTGAATATCAAATAATGGAAGTTTTTTGTCTTCCTAATTCGGTAATCTTCAAAAATAAGCACGGCGTCAGGAGACTGTTTGACAGCAGTATAGTCATTCGAATTTACTTGCTTTGAAAACCCAAATCCAAATTCATTTTTTCCAGCAGGTCTATACAGGTACTCGAAGCCAAACGCCTCACCTCTACTTCTCACTTTGTTATCCTTTTCGCTGAAAATAAAATCAGAGGTAAGAAAATCATGTGAAACCCCATATGAAAAACTTAGGTTAGATCGTAATAAAATGGAATCTAACTTTTGTGCCATTGCAGGTGGAAAGGAAAGGAATAGTAGTAAGGCCAACCAGGTTACATTTTTCATAGGGATAGAATTTAAGTTTTAAAAAAGAAGCTTGACCGCCTTAACCCGGAATATCAGTAAAGCGGTGCTCAAAATAAAATTGTAATGGGCCTACGCTTTTCACATTGTAATCAATGTTATTTCTAGTACGAACTCCAAAATCGCTAGCTCCTACTATATGCGCCAAAACCGATGGCCTAGATAACTCTGAGTTGGTTCGAAAATAAGAATTTCCCAATTCGGCTTCGACAACCACTGAAGTAGTGTACTCCGCAGTTGGTTTTTGATTTACAAAATCATAACCAACCTTTGCGCTAGCGGTCCCCTTGGCTTTTCCATTCCTCCTGAGCTCAGTAAAAAGAAGAATCTGCTGGCTATTTTCAGAAAGGTCCCAATCTGGATCAAATTGAATGTTGACTGTTTTCCATCTCATTAATTCGATATCATCCTTGGAAAATCTAATTACATCATAACGGTAGGTTTCTCCTTCGGCAGTGGTACTAACCGTTCCATTTAAACTGGTCTTTACCTTGCTTGAACCCCTAAAAAGCCTCACTTTCACAAAACGACTAAATATTACTTTGTATTCTTTATTAGTCATTCTTACCTCTGGAATAGACGTAAACAAAATATCCGCTTGCGAGATAGAAGTGTGGTTGACGTTGTAATCTAAGATTACCGCATCGGGTGCAGGGGTAGGAAGCTCAGGTACAGGAGGTGTATTATTCATCTCGTAAAAATCTTCATCGAGATACGTAACCACCAGCGTGGCATGGTCCACCGAATAGGCATCGTCCACATAAGGAATCCTCTTGCCTTGTGGGCCTTCGCCCGTAGCCGAGAATAAAAATCCTTCGTTCCAGTCCTCCCGAATAAGGGGATCGTAGGTGGTGGTGATGGATCCTTGGTAGGCATCCCAATCAAAACGTTCCTCGTAGGGCAGGTGAATCACCAGGCCTTGACTTGCATAAAAGGCCAGCAGCTCCTCCCGAAGAGAAACCCGAGCTTGGGAAGTGCCCTTTTGGGAACGGAAGGTTTCAAAAGACCTTTCAAGGAAAGGGTAATCCGCTAAATGGTCCAAAGTATGGGTTAGTAGGGACTCCCGTAGGCCATTCACCCCTTTTCTCTGGGTGAATGTGTTACTCTGGCGACCTAGGCTAGCCAGTTCAGATGGTGGCATTGAAGCTTGATCTCCAAGCAAGGCCGACAAGGACACCGCATCCCCGAAGTCATCGTACTGCTGGATAAGTTGGCTTAGCTCTGCTCTGGATTGCTTCTCTTGCATCACCCACCCGAGCAGCTGAGAAAATTCTTTGGCTGTTTCCACCTGCTGCCATTCGTTTAGAGGGAGCGTTTGCGTCCATAGCGGGTCCGTTTGATTTACGGATACGTCCTCTTGGGGAAGGCAACCGCTAAAAAGTAAGGTGGCCGCCAAGAAGTATGCGGAAAAGTATACTGGATTTCGTTTCATGTGAATTGTGGTTTAAAAAGTAAATCAGTTAGATAAAAATTACGCATGCAATGAGGTGGCTAGCCTCCCAATTTTGCCAAGTGTTTGATTGAACTGACAGAAAAGTAGATTTTATTATTTAATTAAAAAAGGAATAAATAAAATTATTTAAATTTATTTTTAGTTTTTTATACTTAAATAAATTTAAGTATTTCCTACTTGAAAAAAAGGCAGTGATTTCGCCAGTGGAAAAACCTAGAATCCCCTACTTCTTTGCCATATTTTTTTGGACAAGCTCTTCAATTGTAAACCCTCGGCGCAGGTCTTGCGTAAGTTCCCCCATGCCTATCGCGCGCAGCAATAGCTCAAGCTTTCGCTTGTACACCTTCCACCGGGTAATGAAAAGAAGTTGTGCGGATAGGTGTGTGAACCTCTAAACCAACGCTTTTACTATGGAAACGAACACCGTGACTATGCCACGAATCGGGGATTTTGCCCCAGACTTTGAGGCCATGACTACCACCGGAAAAATGAAGTTTTCGGAGCATATCAAAGGGAAGTGGACCATTCTCTTTTCCCACCCCGCAGACTTCACGCCGGTGTGTACCACGGAAATGACTGGCTTTGCCTTAGAGAAGGCCTTTTTTGCATCCAAAGACACCTTGCTGGTAGGCTTAAGCATTGACTCCATCCACTCCCATATCGCATGGGTAAACAATGTGAAGAAAAACACGGGCGTCCTTTTCGAATTTCCCATCATCGCAGACATCGACATGAGCGTATCAAAGCGCTATGGCATGCTGCAGCCTGGGGAAAGCGAAACAGCTGCCGTTCGGGCGGTATTTTTCATAGACCCCCATGGCAAGATCCGACTCATCATGTACTACCCGCTCAATGTGGGTCGCAATATGGAAGAGATCAAGCGCGTGCTTGTCGCCTTGCAAACAGCAGACAAGCATAAGGTAGCGCTGCCGCTCAACTGGACACCTGGGGACAAGGTGATTGTTCCTCCCCCAAAAACGGTAAAGGAAATGTTGGACCGCGAAGCAAGTGATTACGAAATGGTGGACTTTTACCTAGTGAAAAAGGACTTGACTGCGGACTAATTTTTGACACTGGTTGTTTAAGCGCGAAAACCTTCACGAAATATTCGTGAAGGTTTTTTCATTTTTCCTTTTGAAATAAATAAGTTAACCCAGGAAAGCGCGCCCTTCACGAAAATCTAAATTCCTCGCCTTACCTCCTTTACGTATAAGAACTCCCTCAGGTAGAATCCCATTGAAATACATCACCTAAAATCAAGCGGAAAGAACAAAGACTTTCTTTGGATCGAAAAAACGTTCATTTTAGCATCATAAGATTTAGCTACCATCCCTCTCCTCCATGGAATCAGAAATTCACCTGACCAATACGCGCTTCGGCGCGCTACAAACCTACCTTCGCGAGTTTGTCTACGGTGGCATCGACGGCGCTGTAACCACCTTTGCCGTAGTAGCAGGAGGCTATGGTGCCAACCTAGATACTGGGATTTTGATCATTCTGGGTTTTGCCAACCTATTCGCAGACGGCTTCTCCATGTCTGTTGGGGCCTACCTATCGGCTAAAAGTGAACGCGACTCCTACGATAAGCATGAAAAAATTGAGTATTGGGAAGTAGAAAACCTCCCAGAGATCGAGCGCGCAGAGATTGCGGATATCTACCGGGCCAAGGGCTTTGAGGGCGAACTCCTGGAAAAAGTGGTGGATCATATCTGTGCCGACAAAACCCTCTGGGTAGCAGAGATGATGAAGGACGAACTTGGCTTGATGCGAGAAAGTAAAAGTCCGCTCAAAATTGGCATTGCTACCCTAGTATCTTTTATTCTGGTGGGTTTAATTCCGCTAACCGTGTACCTATGGACCTATTTCTACCCCTCCACCATCAATACCTTCTTGTGGACCAGCATCTTAACTGGGCTCGCATTTTCATTGGTAGGCTGGCTCAAAAGCTCAGTCAACCAAACCTCCGCCATCAGAGGTATCGCTGAAACCGTACTGCTTGGTTTACTTGCGGCAGTCGTGGCCTATTACGTGGGAGATGTGTTGGAACAGTTTTTCAGGTAGCTAGTTGCCGTCTGTTCCCCATACGATTTATCGCGGCAACTACCCTCTCCACTTTTATTTCCTAAGGGCACAGTTCTGCTCAGGATAGCATCTTGATTTTTTAACATTATTTTAAGGTATCGAAATTCAAAGAATTGGCAGATTATCATTTTTATGATAATTTACTGAACAATCAACATAAACTGATACTATGAAATTTACGTTACTCGCACTTTGCCTGATGTTAACGATTACCGCTCAAGGTCAAATGTTAAACGATAGTCCCTTCGATGCAAATGTCTCGCATCCTAAATTTGCCAAAGGAAAAGGCCCAACCATTTTATTCGATAAAGGACACCATAATTTTATAGTTGAGATGGACTTAGCCAAACCGCTCATGGACGTGGCTGAAGCTGATGGATATCAGGTAAAAGTAGATTCGATGAAATTTACGAAAGCCTATTTAGCCCCCTATAAAATGCTGGTCATCTTTCCTGCTATGCCCTTTAAGTTTGGCTCAAAAGCACAAGTGACAGATGAAATTACATTTACATCAGACGAATTAACGGCATTGCATGATTGGGTTTCCCAAGGGGGATCGCTTTTGATGTTCGACGAGCACGCACCCATTGACAAATCGGTAACACCATTATTTAATAAATTCGGGATCCAACTTAGCATTGGTATTGTATCCGATTCGCTTAATCATGAGACCTCATATCCGATATCCAACAAAGAATCGCTGCTCAAATTTACTCGAAGTAATGGCTTGTTAAACACGGATCACCCCATTACAAAAGGTGAGAAAAAAGGTGAACAAATAAATACTATTATGAGCTATAGCGGTGGCGGGTTAACTGGCGCAGGATATACAAATCTTTTCAAGCTTTCCCCTTCAGCTACCATTAAAAAGCATAATGGTAGTGCGCCTTCTGGCACTGCAAATTCACAGGCTTTGGCGGGGAAATTTGGCAAAGGAAAAGTAGTGGCTTTAGGCGATTGCAATGGCTTTACCGCCATGTATATGATGAATAATTCAACTAAAATTTCAGCGGGCATGCAGGTTGTCGGGTACGATTGGAAACAATTTGCGCTGAATACATTGCACTGGCTTTCAAAATAAATTTCAAGGGCAAATGACAAACCGAAGAGAATTTTGAAAGCCAATCACAGGGCAACTATTCCTGCCACTTTTATTCCCTAAGGGCACCGATTCTACTAGAATAACCCCTTGTTTTTCTTCGGTTTAGAGCCTAGATGGGAAGGGATTTTCTCTTCTCCTACCGCATTAGCTTCAGCGATAGCACGCTCCGTTGCTGGACCGTGAGTACCTTCAAAATAGCGCAACCTGGCTGCGGACTCCCCACTAGCAAAAGCCCACTTTTCCTTTTTGTAGAGGCCGACCTTTTCCTCATGCAGCTCCAGCAGGTCGTCGTAAGGCCCCCTTGGTGCGAGCAACTTAACAAAAATAGGAGCCGTCTCAATTGCCATAAACAGGAGAACCAAAAATAGCTGAGCCGTCGCCATGGCTTTACTTTCCGCTGCCAAAGCGGCAAGCCCCTCCATCCTGGCGGCAAAACCATCAAAACCAGAAATGCCCGGGAGTTGCTTTTCAAACTCCGCCTGTCGCAGGGTCCTCAGCCGTTCGATTTGCACCGTTAACGTATCTGTTCGCTTCTGATTGCGGAGGGTAAGCCGATTTAGCTCTACTTGGGCGGCATCGAGTTGTGCTTCCTTCTTTTTCGCATTGCTACCAAGGCCTACTAGCCCACTGCTTTTAGCCGTCTTTTCGCCAAAGCGCTCGGCATCGTATTCTTGCTGCAGCTGGTTTCGGTAGGCACTTGCTGCGGCCACCTCCTCTTGAAGGCTGACTTTTTCAAGCTCCAGTTCTTGAATTTCAGGAAATCCCTTAGCCAAGCTATCCTTCGATTGACGGATAAAGGAGGTTTTCTTTTCGTCCAGTTTGCGGTTTATTTCCCGCTCAAAAAGTTTCAATTCCAAGGGCTTGGAAATCACCATCGCCAATAGCAAAGCGAGTACTAGGCGTGGCAGGGCTATTTTCCACTCCCCAGCTGAAGGCCCTTTTTTACGCATACTAGACACAATAAACCGATCTAGGTTAAAAATCATGGACCCCCAAAGTAGCCCGAAAAATGCGGCTACCCAAAAGGACTGAAAGACTGTAAATAGCGCATAACCCCCTGACAGTGCAGCAAGCAGGCCAGTAAAAAGGACAGTGGCCCCAATACCAACGTACTTCGAAGATTCAGTAGGAGACTGGCGAAGCAGGGAAAGAGATGATCCGCTACAAAACCAAAAGAAACGCGTGATTGTCTGCATAGAAAAAGAGATAGGAAATCTAGGCCAGCACCTGCCAAAAGTCAACCATAAAAGACGGGAGAGGTGCAAGAGCGGCTAAACTGAATTAAAAGTGGGAATTAAATAGCACCAAGCCTATTTCTATTTTTTTCAAGGGGCAGCTGAGTGCACCATTCAACTGCTAGAAACGTTCGATTTCGTTCAGCAGCTGTACGATTTTGGTTCCTTAATTTTTTGGTAGGGTTGGCTTTAGGAAAAAACTCCACTTGTTCAGCTTCTTTACTTTTGGGCTTGGTACCGCATCGGTACTGGCCCAACAAGTTCCTTTTGAAACTGAGGTAATTAAGCTCGTTACCCAGCTGGACAGGGTAGGCTGGCATGCTAGGAGCACCCTTTTTTCTGTGAATAGCTGGTTAAAATAAGTTGGCTAATGAGCGAAAACGGCCGATTCTAAAGAGAAACTTAATGGAGGCATAACCTTACTACCAAATATTATTCGTAATTTTGCGGCTTCAATAAGGCAAACAATGCAGAAAATTCGGAATATCGCGATCATCGCACACGTTGACCACGGTAAAACTACCCTTGTGGATAAAATTATCCACCTCTCAAAAATCTTCAGAGAAAACCAACAATTTGGAGATCTAATCCTGGACAACAACGACTTAGAGCGTGAACGCGGGATCACCATTCTTTCCAAAAACGTATCTGTACGTTATAAAGAACACAAAATCAACATCATTGACACTCCTGGTCACGCCGACTTTGGCGGAGAGGTGGAACGTGTACTTAAAATGGCAGACGGTGTAATCCTTCTTGTCGATGCCTTTGAAGGTCCAATGCCTCAAACACGTTTTGTATTGGGTAAGGCCTTGGCCCTTGGATTGACACCCATCGTGGTGGTCAACAAGGTGGATAAAGAAAACTGCCGTCCCGACGAGGTGTATGAAGCTGTGTTTGAATTGATGTTTAACTTGGACGCTACCGAGGAGCAACTTGAATTTCAGACCTTGTATGGCTCTGCCAAGCAAAACTGGATGGGTCCAGATTGGAAAAATCCTACCGACTCCATCGTCCCTCTTTTGGACGCAATTATTGATCACATCCCAGAACCAAAAATTGAAGAAGGCACCTTGCAGATGCAAATCACTTCCTTGGACTACTCCAACTTTGTGGGACGTATTGCCATCGGCCGTGTCGCAAGAGGAACCATTTCTGAAAACCAGCAGATTGCTCTTTGCAAGGCGGACGGCTCCATCAAAAAAATGCGCGTTAAAGAACTGCATACTTTTGAAGGTCTTGGTAAATTCAAAGTTCAGACTGTTACAGCGGGTGATATTTGCGCAGTAACTGGCATCGAGGACTTCGAAATCGGAGATACCATCGCCGACGTAGATAATCCAGAGGCTTTGGCACGTATTTCCATCGACGAGCCGACTATGAACATGCTATTTACAATCAACAACTCTCCATTTTTTGGTAAAGAAGGTAAATTCGTTACCTCGCGCCATTTGAGAGATCGCTTGACAAAGGAAATCGAGAAAAACTTGGCCCTTCGTGTGGAATCTACTGATTCTGAAGATAAATTCTTGGTCTATGGTAGAGGCATCCTACACTTGTCTATATTGATCGAAACCATGAGAAGAGAAGGGTACGAGCTTCAAGTAGGCCAACCTCAGGTAATTTTTAAAGAAATTGATGGTGTAAAGTGTGAGCCGATTGAAACCCTCGTAGTAGATGTTCCTCAGGAAACTGCCGGTAAAGTGATTGAATTGGCAACCCAGCGTAAAGGTGAATTGCTGATCATGGAGCCTAAGGGCGATCTTCAACACTTGGAGTTTAAAATTCCTTCCCGAGGATTGATTGGATTGCGTAACAACGTGCTTACCGCTACCCAAGGTGAGGCCATCATGAACCACCGATTTACAGCCTATGAGCCTTTCAAAGGACCTATTCCAGGTAGAATCAACGGTTCCTTGATCTCCATGGAAGGTGGTCCGTGCACGGCTTATGCCATTGACAAACTTCAGGATCGCGGGGTATTTTTCGTTGATCCAGGTGATGAATTGTATACTGGACAAGTAATCGGCGAACACTCCCGAGACAACGACATCGTAGTCAACATACAAAAAGGAAAGAAGCTCACCAACATGCGTGCTTCTGGCTCGGATGACAACGTGAGAATTACTCCAGCAAAGCGTTTCTCTTTGGAGGAATCCATGGAATACATCCAAAAAGACGAGTACTTAGAGATTACCCCCAAGTCTATCCGTATGCGGAAAATCTATCTTGACGAGAACGAACGAGGTAGAATGGCCAAGAAGGAAGACTAATCTTTCGATTACCATAAAAATAAAAGCGCCCTGTTCGGTTGAGCAGGGCGCTTTCTTTTTTCCCGAAATAAGGGTAAATCAAGAGGAACGTAATTTTCTTTTTATCTCGCAAAATGAAGCTGAGCCTATCTGGGGGCTACCTGCGAATTGCCTACCAATCAGATCGACAAACCCCCTACCATTGCTTGTGCATCAAGGACTTTAAATAAGTATCATAAATACGAACGGCCTCTTGCATCTGATTCGGACTTAGCGGAGGCAATTGGCCTGCACGGATGTTTTGCTCCACCTGCTCCATCGAAGAAGCTCCTGGGATGACTGTGCCCACTTGACGGTGCATCAGCACCCAACGAAGGGCCTGTGCTCCCAAGTCGTGGCCTTCGGCAAACTGGCTTTCTAACTCCTTCACCGCTGCCAATCCCAGCTCCATCGGTACCCCGGAAAAGGTTTCCCCTTTATCAAAAGCCTTGCCTTCCCGGTTGAAATGCCGGTGGTCGTCCTTGGAAAAAGTGGTGTCCGCAGTGATTTTTCCTGTAAGCAAGCCCGAGGCTAGCGGTACCCGTACAATCAAGCCTACATTTTTCTCCTCCGCCAGTGCAAATAATTCCTCGTTTGGCTTCTGCCTAAAAAGATTGAAAATCACTTGAATTGAAGAAACCGTGGTATAACGCATCGCTTGAATTCCTTCAGTTACACACTCCACACTCACGCCCGCGGCAGCAATCTTCCCTTCTTGAATCAAATCCTCAAACAAGCCGAAAACGTAGTCTCGATCATAAACTTCCGTAGGGGGACAGTGCAATTGAATCAAATCTAGCCGCTCCAAACGCACGTTTCGTAGGCTGTCTTCAACAAACTTCCGTAGTCGTTCTGGCGTATAACCCGCAGCAGTATGAGGCTGGAGCCTGCGTCCACACTTGGTGGCTAAGTATATTTTTTCACTTCGCTCGGAAATGGCTTTACCAACCGCTGCTTCACTAAGTCCTCCGTCATAGACATCAGCCGTATCGACAAAGTTGACCCCCTGATCAAAAGCGGTATGAAGAATTTGTTCTGCCTGTTTCGGGTCAAAGGCCTTGCCCCAACCCCCACCTACCTGCCAGGTTCCTAGACCGATCTCAGAGATGGCCCATCCTGTTTTTCCTAAAATCCTGTAATTCATGCCCTGCCTATTTAGTGAACAGAAATAAGTTGTCTCGCTTGCTTGTTCCTGAAAGCAAGATAATTTTTTTATATTTAATGCGCCTCAGAATTAATCCCCTTCCTTTCAAGGATCACCTGAGGACGACCCATATATGACTACGCGTAGAAAATTTATTCAAACCCTAACTGCTGTCGGTGCGGTAAGCTTGCTTCCCTTTCCTGACGGCCATGCCACACCCATGCCTGAACAAAAAATAATCCATCAAGTCTACTTCTGGCTTCATAACGAATCTGATCTCGAAGAATTTCTTCGTGATGCTGCGCCTATGCTAGGCCGCTGCGCAGACGTCACCCAATTTTACATGGGTACGCCTGCACCTACCGAGCGAAGAGCCGTGGTAGACCACAGTTTCCACGTGTCCTGTACGCTCCATTTTGATTCTTTGGCAGGGCAAGCAGCGTACCAAAAAGACCCTCTTCACCTTGAGTTTATAGCCAAATATGCCAGCTTCTGGAAAACAGTCAAAGTATATGACATCCTGCTATAAAACAAGAATTGAAATTTTACGTTGAGAATAAAAATAACATGACTTCTATGAGAAAATTAATTTGGATAAGCGCATGGTTATGGATAGGCCTGCTAGGGTCTTGTCAACCTAATGAAGATGTAGTTGAACCACCGCAGCCGGTAGTTGACGAGGTGAAAAAAGCAATCGTGGACGTCATGCGCGAATGGTACTTCTGGAATGGACAACTACCTGTCACCGTTGATTTGACCAAATATGCTTCCAACGAAGCTCTTTTGGATGGCATTATTTACAAGCCTATAGACCGTTTTTCATACCTCACCACACAGGAGGCGTTCAACAATGCCTTTGTAGGTAAAAATGCAGGACACGGGTTTGGCTTTGCCTTTACCGCAGACGAGAAGCTATATATTGCCTATGTCTTTGCCGAATCTCCTGCTGGTAAGGATGGCTGGAAAAGAGGCTGGGAGATTACCCAAATCAACGGCAAACCCATCGCCGAATACAAAACAGCTACCGGAGGATATGACTTCAAGTTGGGTACTTCTGACCCAGGGATTACCAATTCCTTTACCTTCAAACTACCGGATGGCAGCACCACGACTCGTAGCAACGTGAAGGCCGAGTACCAATCCAATTCGGTTTTGGACCAACGCGTCATCCTTGCAGACGCTAAAAAGGTGGGCTATTGGGCCTATCAAAGCTTCAAAGCAACGGCAGGCTTGAGCCCTACCCGAAGTGCTGAAGTGCAGACAAGTATGGAATTTTTCCAAAATCAAGGAGTGCAAGAGTTAGTCATTGACTTACGCTACAATGGTGGTGGCTCGGTAGCAGTGGCGGAGCAAATCTGCAACTACCTCATCCAGGCATCAAACAACGGCCGATTGATGTACACCAACAAGCTGAATGACCTGAAGTCTGCGCAGAACACCAACCGTAATTTTACCAAAATTGGCACTATCAATCTCAGTCGTGTAATTTTCTTGACCTCCAGAGGTTCTGCTTCTGCATCCGAATTAATCATCAATGCGCTCGATCCCTATATGGACGTGGTTTTGATCGGTGACAATACCTATGGCAAGCCAGTAGGTTCATTCCCATTGTCTAGCTACAATCGAATACTTCAGACGAATAACGTAGAAGTAGTTCCAATTACCTTTGCAATCGCTAATGCAGCAGGAAAAGCCGAATATTTTGAAGGATTTCCTGCAGATTTTAAAGTAGGCGATAGCCCAGAGATTCCTTGGGGAGATGTAAAGGACCTGCGACTTGCCGCTGCCTTGCAGTATATCCGTACTGGCACCGTTGGCAACCGAAGCATGTACACCTACTACCGCCCTACTTGGGAAATGATTGACAGCTTCAAAGGCTTACACCAGGAGTTTCCGGTATACTAATACAGAAAAGAACCCAAAAAAAGCTCGGCGTTTGTCGAGCTTTTTTTTTGAAGGAAATGGAGGAGTCCCAAAACCCAGCTTGATTTCGTGTGCCCTTCCTTGATTTTCTATGTGGCCTAAGCTAGTTCTTGGCATTTTCACTTCAAGAATAATTAGGTGGTGTTTGAGACAAGTTTGCTTTCGACTTTGAAATTTTTTCTCTCCAAAAAAAAAACGCCGTTGTTCTCATGCTGGGGATAATAGGTCAATAAATTATACTTAACGAGGGCACTCTTGCACTCACCAATAAAAAAAATCGTAAACCTCAGATTCTATCTATTTTAAATATGGTTTTTGATTTCTGTTGAGGCAAATTATCCATCAATAAAAACCTCGTATTTAACGCATTTAACTGAGTTATCCACCTTCAGAAAAAGCACTTTAGTGAGACTTTATTTTAAAAAACAGTTTAATTTTACCAACTAAGAACTAAAAGCATAGTGGTGAAAAGATTATTTTGGTTTTGGGTAATACTCTTGATGGCCACAGCGGCATGTACTCCAGGTGAAAATCCTTCAAAGGGTGGTAACACTGGTGCTTTAGGTGCATCTGTCAAAAAATTTAATGAAGGCTTACTGAAGGAGGATGTCAAAAAAGCTGTTTTAGACGTCTTGAAAGAGCATTATTTTTGGGATAGCTCAATTCCTACCATCGTAGATTTGACTCAGTATGCGACTGCACTGGATGTTCTCGAAGGGCTTAAATACAAGCCCAATGATGAATTTTCTATGCTAGTTCCCTTAGACCTATATACTTCTATCATTGTCTTTGGTAAAATAACCGACACTGGAATTAATGTTGCGCTTGATGATAAACAGAAACTGTACGTAGCTTTTGTTTTTAAAAATTCCCCTGCAGATAAAGCAGGTGTGAAAAGAGGCTGGGAGATCCTAAAAATCAACGATACACGGATCCCTGTCAATTATCCTTTAGACTCTGCTTTTAAAAGATTGAATGAAACTTTAAAAATAGATATAGACTTCCAAACTTCAGATTCCACCTACAGCTCTAAAAGTTTAGAGAAGGCAGAGTATACGGCGAATCCTGTACTACATCAACAAATCATCAAATTAGACTCATTAGGAAAAGACAAAAATGAGTCTTTAAAAGTAGGCTATTGGGTGTACCAAAATTTTTTAATTTCAGAAGGTTTGACTCCCAAGCGTAGCGCTGAGGTACAGGAAAGCATGGAGTACTTCCAAAATCAAGGTGTGCAAGAGCTAATAATCGATCTCCGTTACAGTTCTGGCGGAGAAGTAGAAGTGGCAGAACGGATTTGCAACTACATCACCCCGGCAGAAAATACGGGCAAATTGATGTATACAAAAAAGAATAACACGTTACAAAGTAAAAATAATTTGACGGTGCCCTTCGCTAAAGCCGGTACCCTAGCGCTGAAACAAATAATAATACTGACAAGCAAAAGAACGAAAGGTCCAGCCGAATTTATTCTGAACGTCATGGAACCTTTTTTGAAGGTGGTGCAGATTGGTGAAAGTACCTCTGGAATGCCTGTGACCATATCCCAACTCTCCTCATTTAATTCTAAACTTACAGATAATAATATAGAATTGCTGGCCGTAACCTCCCGCTTGGCAAACTCCACCGGAGTAACTGATTACTGGGATGGTTTTCCAAAAAACTTTCCTGCCACGCCAAGTCCAAATGGAGGATATCTTTACCATCTTGCCTACGATAGTCCGCAGTATAATTGGGGAAATGTGAAAGATTACCAATTGGCAGCTGCGCTTCAATACCTAAAAACAGGAAAATTTGGTAATCGTTTAGGAGGTACCTACATCCGTCCAGCATGGGAGAAGGTACGATTGGCCGACAATGGAATTCACTATAAGTTTCCTACTTACCAATAAAAAGCGATATTACCCGCTACAGAAAAGGGTTAGCCTACGGCTAACCCTTTTTTTGAACCCTATCTTCCTGGCTTCGTTTTGCCAAAAATCATATTTTCTGTTATTTTTTATGCCGCTGCATGAGCACTTCGACCACCTCATCCAGCGCATATCCCTTTGCTTCGAGCAAGACTAAGTAGTGGAACAACAAGTCTGCAGCCTCCCCTAGAAATAATTCTTTATTGTCATCCTTCGCTTCGATGACCAACTCTATTGCTTCCTCCCCAACCTTCTGGGCAAGCTTGTTGATACCTTTAGCAAAGAGGGAGCTGGTGTAAGAATTCTCTGTAGGCTGACTTTTTCTATCCTTGATTTGGGCACATAGCTGGTCAAGGAAGCCTATATTGGAGCTCGTGGCTTCACCAAAACAGGTATCTGTTCCTAAGTGACAAACCGGACCTTTGGGATTGGCTTGAATCAAGATGGCATCACCATCGCAATCCACAGCCAAATGGATAACTTCCAAATAATTGCCTGAGGTCTCCCCTTTAGTCCATAGCCTGTTTTTGCTTCGCGAAAAAAAAGTCACCCTTCCCGTAGCCTGGGTATGGGCCAGCGCCTCTGGGTTCATGTAGCCTTGCATCAGTACTTTTTTACTCAGTGCATCCTGGACAATCGCCGGCACTAAGCCCTTCATTTTTTCAAAATCAATATTCATATGTGCTTAGGCAAGTTTAAACCTACTTTATTCTATGTGAAATAAAATGGAAATAGGATAGAAATAAACCAAGCAAGCTCGGTGAAATAGCCAAGGGAAATACGATAGAAATACTTTGAAATAGACCGAGCAAGCTCGGTGAAATAGGTCATCCCACTCTTCCCTATTTCACGAAGCGATGCGATGCGTATTTCATTCGTATTTCCCTTCCTTATTTCACGCAGCGAAGCGCAGTGTATTTCTATTTTATTTCTACTGTGTTTCCACTGTATTTCATCTTCTCACCATAATCCCTTCCTCCTCCAAATAGGATTTCAATTCCGGAATTCCTATTTCCTTGAAGTGAAAAATACTTGCTGCTAGGGCCGCATCTGCCCTACCAACCGTAAATACTTCCTTGAAATGAGCCATATTCCCTGCTCCTCCAGAGGCAATCACAGGGATCGGCAAGGAAGAAGAGAGATCTGCTGTCAAGGTATTCGCAAAGCCTGCCTTGGTGCCGTCGTGGTCCATGGAGGTAAGTAGGATCTCTCCAGCGCCCCTATCCGCCACTTCCTTGGCCCAATCTTGGGTGATTCGCTCGGTGGCTGTTCGCCCCCCATGGGTATGAATCCAGTCTACTCCCGCTAGGCTTCGCGTGTCAAGCGCCACCACCACGCATTGGGAACCAAACTCTCGAGCCATCTGGTCAATGATTATAGGGTTATGCACCGCTGCAGAGTTGATTGAAATCTTGTCTGCTCCTGCCGAAAGGAGGAGGTAGACGTCTTCTAGGGTGGCAATGCCACCTCCAACGGTAAAAGGAATATTGATCTCCTTGGCTACCTGCGTCACTAGGGCCGCAAGGGTTTTGCGTTTATCGACGGTGGCGGTGATGTCCAAAAACACCAACTCGTCAGCACCTTGCTGTGAGTAAAGTTTGGCTAATGCTACTGGATCACCTGCATCCCTCAGTTGCACAAAGTTGACCCCTTTGACCGTGCGGCCCTCTTTGATGTCGAGGCAAGGAATGATTCGTTTGGTTAACATTGGGGAATTTATTCGATAGAAAGATTAGAAAATTGCACAAGCATACTCTGGCTGTTCCAACTAGGCCTCTTGAAAGGAGGCCAGCTCCTTCAGCGTAAGCTTGCCTTCGTAGTAAGCCTTGCCTACGATGGCGCCATACACACCAAGTTTTTGTAACCCTTCCAAATCCTTATAACAAGAAACTCCTCCGCTAGCGATAAGTTTAAGCTGAGGAATCTCTTGAAGGATCTCGGCATAGAGTGCGAAGGAAGGCCCTTGAAGTAGCCCATCTTTTGCCACATCGGTGCAGATGACTTCGCAAATACCCTGGTCTACATACCCTTGAATGAAGGGAATCAACTCCAAGCTCGTGGTTTCCTCCCATCCTCCGACGGCAATTTTTTTGTCTTTTGCATCGGCCCCAAGGATGATTTTAGCTGCACCGTATCTCGCTATCCACTCTCCAAATAGTACGGGGTTTTTAACCGCGATGCTACCGCCGGTGACTTGCTTTGCGCCGAAGGCAAAGGCTTTTAAGAGTTCCTCTTCGGACTGAACCCCGCCTCCAAAGTCCACCGACAGGCTGGTTTCCAAGCATATTCGCTGCAACACCGCTCCATTGATGATTTTTTTTGCTTTGGCCCCATCCAGGTCCACGAGGTGCAAGCGGCTGAGACCTGCACCTTCAAAGCGCTTGGCCATCTCGACTGGGTCGTCGTGGTAGTCAACTTTTCGTTGGTAGTCTCCTTGACTGAGGCGAACACAATGGCCTCCGATGAGGTCTATAGCTGGGATTACAAACATGCGGTTGGAAATAAAATTATTATCCTTGTGCGACGAAGGATTTTGGCAAGGAAAGTAGAAGCAGGAAAACGGCTAACAGAGACAAAGGAAGTTGTCTAACAGCTTCTCACCCACCGAACTGCTCTTTTCGGGGTGCGCTTGGATGGCCCAGTAGTTATCTCGATGGAGGATTGCAGTGAAGTCCTGCAAGTAATGTGTAGTGGCAATTGTAGCCTCACTGAGTTCCGCATAATAACTGTGGACGTAATACAGGTACTTTGGATCTGGCAACTGGTTGAGCAAGGGATTGTCAGCTAGATTTTCAAGCAGGTTCCAGCCCATATGCGGCACCTTCACTTCAAAGGGCTGCTCGGGACGAAAGCGCTTAACCTGGACTGGAAAGATACCCAAGCAGTCCGTGTCGTTCTCTTCCGAATGGTCACAAAGCAATTGCAAACCCAAGCAAACCCCTAGAAAAGGCTGTTTAATGTCTCGAATCAGCATATCAAGCTTTCGTTCCTTGAGATAGGCCATGGCCGTACTCGCCTCTCCCTGCCCCGGAAAGATCACCCTATCAGCAACACGGATGGTGTTGGGATCGTCGGTAAGCTCAGCATCAGCGCCAAGGCGCTCCAGGGCGTAAAGAACCGACTGTACGTTACCTGAATTGTATTTGATGACAGCTACTTTCATGGCTTGAGGCCAAGCCCTAAGACCTATGGATGCTGGATGGCAATCTACTTGGTGCTTAGGCTTGATTTTTTTAGGAAAATCCAGTACTTATCTGTTGGCAAGCAACTCTTCTAGCACTTCCTCGATCTCGGGAAGCGATGCAAACAGCTGCTCGTAGCTTTCTATGATCCAATACTTGTCTTGGAAGTGATCCTTCCAGTACTCGGTACCGAATATTTGACGAACATCGTACGTAAAATGGCTGGGTGCATCCGACAGGCAAAAGGCTGTTTCTCCAGCAGAACTCAATATTCCGGCTCCGTATACGCGAAGAGCGCCATCTTCTCTGATCAAGCCAAACTCAATGGTAAACCAATAAATTCGGCTAATCAGTTGTATCGCCCAAGGATCGTTGATGTGCCTTAACGCAATGGCACCTAGTTTTTCTAGGAAATCCACGTAGGGCTGATTGATTAGCAAGGGAATGTGTGCGAAGGCATCGTGAAACATATCCGGCTCCTCTAGGTAATCCAGCTGCTCCATTTTTCTAAGCCAGGTGGAGGATGGAAAACGCTTGTTGCTCAGCAGGCCGAAAAACAAATCGTCGTCAATCAATCCCGGCACAATTTGTACTTGCCAGCCTGTAGTATGCGCAAGAACCTGGTTGAGCTCTTCAAAATTGGCAATGCGGTCCGCACTGAAGTTGACTGCTGTTACACCCTCCAGGTAGGCCTTGGAAGCCGCTTTAGGGAGGTTGGGCATCTGCCGCTCAAAGAGAATCTTCCATACCTGAAAGTCTTCTTCGGTGTAGGCGGCGTAGTCTTGGCGCATGTCTGTTAATCTCGGGTCGGAAAAGACCCAGTCTTTGGGTTTTTCTATCATCATACTTGGGGGTAAGAAGTACTTGGGTTTATATTCATTTACTCGGTAAGCTTTGCTTGCTGCCTTTTTTTCGAGGCCTAATTATTCCTTATACTGGGCCCTGAAGTAGGTGCCCCTTCTACTTTCAAGTGAGGCGGTGAAGAAGCAAAGAACCACAGGAAGCTGGTATTGGTAAAGCGAAGTTAAGCAGGGAGGCCACATGGCACAAGCTAATTTTTTGGTCTTTGGCAAGTTTTTATCCCAGCTAATTTATTTATTAACATCCTGAAAATCAGTCTTATTTATACAATTTCACCCGATGACCGACTGGATATAGCTATTGATATCTTGGTTTAGGTTGGTAGAATCCTTGATCTTCTTGATAAAGGCCGAGCCAATGATGGCCCCTTGGCTGTGCGCGGAGGCAAGCTGAAAGGTATCCGCGTCGGAAATGCCGAAACCAATCAAGCGGGGATTGCGAAGCTGCATTGCCGCCACCCGCTCAAAGTATTGCGTTTGCTCGATGGAAATGCCCGACTTGGCACCGGTAATCGCATTGGAGGAAACCATGTAGATGAAGCCGTTGGAATGCTCGTCCACCTCCCGAATTCGCTTTTCGGAAGTTTGCGGAGAGATAAGGAAGGCATTGAAAAGGCCATAGTCCTCAAACAAGACCTTGTAGTCTTCCAAGTATTGCTGCATGGGAAGGTCAGGCAAGATGAGTCCATCGATGCCTACCTCTTTGCATTTTTTGCAAAAAGCCTCCACGCCAAACTGTAAGATGGGGTTGAGGTAGCCCATAAGTACGACTGGTAGGTGGATGGTTGCCCGAAAGCCTTGCAGTTGTTCAAAGAGTTTTTTGATGCTCATCCCGTTTTCTAGGGCGATGCCATTGCTCTCTTGGATGGTGGGCCCGTCTGCTATGGGATCGGAATAAGGCAGACCAATCTCGATGATATCTGCACCTGCTGCCTGTATGGCGGTCAGCACTGGTACGGTATCCTCTAGCTTGGGAAAGCCCGCCGTGACGTAGATGGAGAGCACCCGCTCTTTTTTAGTTTGAAATAAATGGTTGATTCTATTCATCGCGATAAAGCTGTGGAAAGAAAGAGTTGGAAAGAAAAAGGTGCAGAGTGGGCCGGATCAATAATTTCCCCATTGGATATAGGTTTCCAAATCCTTATCTCCTCTACCGGAAAGGTTGATCACGATCAACGCATCTTTTGGGTAGTCGATGCGGTACAGGGCATCGATCGCATGGGCCGTTTCGATAGCTGGAATAATACCTTCGGTGCGGCTAAGCAGAATGCCTGCCTTCATCGCATCCTCGTCCTCTACTGGCACAAACTCGGCACGCCCAATCTCATGCAAGTGAGCATGAACGGGGCCAATGCCGGGGTAATCCAAGCCTGCGGATATGGAATGTGGCTCCACCACTTGTCCATCTTCGGTTTGCATAAGCAAGGTTTTGGACCCGTGCAAAATACCCGGCGTTCCCAACACCGTAGTTGCGGCTGACTTACCCGAATGAATGCCCAATCCCGCTGCTTCGGCTGCAATCAAGCGCACTTCGGGGCGGTTGTAATAATGGTAAAAAGCGCCAGCAGCATTAGAACCTCCGCCTACACAGGCGATGACCAAGTCAGGGTTTTCCCTTCCTTCCTTGGCCAGCAGCTGCCACTTGATCTCTTCTGAAATCACGGATTGAAAACGGGCTACCATCTCGGGGTATGGGTGCGGGCCGACCACCGAGCCGATAATATAGTGGGTACCGACTGGATCGGCGATCCAGGCACGCATCGCTTCGTTGGTGGCGTCTTTGAGGGTCTTGGAACCGGATACCGCAGGAACCACTTTGGCTCCAAGAATGCGCATGCGCTCCACGTTGGGGCGCTGCCGCTTGATGTCTAGCTCACCCATGTAGATCGTGCAGTCCATCCCCATCAGCGCGCAAACGGTAGCCGTAGCCACTCCGTGCTGCCCTGCACCCGTCTCGGCAATGATGCGTTTTTTACCCAACTTCTTGGCCAAAATGATCTGTCCTACCGTATTGTTGACCTTGTGTGCGCCGGTGTGGCAGAGGTCTTCGCGCTTGAGGTAGATCTTGGCTCCAAACTGCTCAGAGAGCCTGGAAGCCAAATACAACGGCGTCGGGCGCCCTACAAAATCCTTCAAAAGGCTTTGGAATTCTTCCTGGTAACTTGGGGTGGCTATGATGGCCTCCCAATTTTCGCGTAGCTCTTCCACATTGGGATAGAGCATCTCGGGAATGTAAGCTCCACCAAAATTTCCGTAAAATCCTTTTTCGTCTACTTGTATCATCATATCCTGGTTTGCGTCCCTACTCGGAACATTAGCTGCTTAGGTTGTGTGTAAATGCCTGAAGTTTTTCTATGCTTTTTAGGCCTGGGGCAACTTCAAACCCAGAATTGAGGTCAAGGCCTATCAACTTTGGTAGGCGCTTTTTCAAGGCATTCAGAGCGCTGTTATGGGTTTCGTTGAGCCCTCCACTAAGGTAAAACCCTTTGTCGAAGGGATAGGTTTCGAGTAAGTGCCAATCAAATTGCTTTCCTGACCCTCCGTGTGCTTCAGTGGCAGTATCAAATAGAAATTTGTCCACGTAGGGAAGGAAGGGTTCTAAGGACTTCCAATCGATCGTTTCCCCCACCGAGACCACCTTCCAAAGCTCTAGGTTGGTGGATTCACGCAATTTTTTCACCTCGGCAACAGTCTCCCCGCCGTGTAGCTGGAGCGCAGACAAGCCAAATAAAGTGCTGAGGCGAAGCATTTCTTTTTCAGTCTCTCTTACAAACACCCCCACTTTCTTGACGGTAAGGGGCCGTAGGTAGGTTGCCATCTCCTCCAAAACAAACCGAGGGGACTTGGCATAAAAGATCAGGCCCATCCAGTTTGGTGCCACTTCTGTCACCAGGCGGGTACAATTGTCTGGGTCGCGCATGCCGCAAACTTTAATTTCCATCGGAGCTAGGGGCTTGGGTATCCGCAAGAAGCAAACGGCGGTACTCGCTAATGAAGGCGGAGGCAGCCTGCTCCGGCACTGCATTTTTCATGAAATTTTCCCCAATCAAAAATCCATCGAAGCCTGCTTTTCGAAACTCCACCAGCGTACGAGGGTCCGAGATGCCACTCTCTGAGATTTTAACTACCTGAGAGGGTATTTTGTCCACCAGGGCCAGGGAAGTGTCGAGAGATACTTGGAAGGTTTTTAGGTCGCGGTTATTCACACCCACCACGTCGAGGGTATCACAAAAGCTACGTTCCAGCTCCTCTAGGTTGTGTACCTCCATGAGTACTTCCAGATTTAATCCCTTGGCAAAGGAAGCCAAGGTCTTGATCTCTTGGGGACTTAACGCAGCAGCGATAAGTAGGATACAATCCGCTCCCATTGACTTGGCTTCAATAATCTGGTATTCATCGACCACAAAGTCCTTTCGTAAAATTGGGATAGCAACTTGTTTTCTAGCCAACTCAAGGTCTTCTGTGGTGCCCCCAAAGTAGTTTTGGTCCGTGAGAATGGACAAAGCAGAGGCGCCCGCCTGCTCGTAGCCCTTGCTCACCACCTCCACGGAAGAAGTGCCGTTGATCAGTCCCTTGGAGGGAGACATTCGTTTAAATTCGGTGATAATTCCTGACTTGACAGGATCGAGGAGGAAAGATTTTAGGGAGAAAGTTGGCCGAGAGAAGTAGGTACTTTTTTCCAGTTCAACGCTGGACTGCGCCTGCTTGCGGGAAGCGACTTCCAGGTATTTGTCTGCAATGATTCTTTCTAGGCTATTCATGCGCGTAGGGTAAAGGATAGAGAAGTCTTTGGGTTGAGCAGGCCTGTAAATACCTGCAATGCCTTACCGCTCTGCAAGGTTTCTTGGGCGGTAGCAATCGCGTCGTCAAAGGATAGGCCTTCTCGGGCAGTAACTAGGGCAGCAGCGGCATTGGCGATGACCACCTGATTTTGTGCGGCGCTGCCATTTCCCCGAAGGACTTGCTCGAAGATGCTGGCCGACTCGGCAATCGTACTGCCACCCAAGATGCTTTCTGGAGAAAGACGATCTAGGCCAAGGGCTTCGGGCTGGTAAAGTTTTTCACCGGCGTTGGTGATCATCTTAAAAGGCCCCGTGAGGGAGATTTCGTCGTAGCCATCTAGGGCGTGGAGGATCGCAAATCGTCCCTCGGTTTCCTGATAGAGGTAGCCGTAAAGTCGGGCCAGCTCCAAGCTAAACACGCCGACTAGCTGCTTGCGGGGAAAACTTGGATTAACCATAGGGCCAAGCATATTGAAAAAGGTCTTCACTCCTAGCTCCTTACGAATTGGAGCTACACTTTTCATGGCCGGATGAAATAGGGGGGCATGCAAAAAACATAAACCTACCTGGTCTAGGCTCCGGCGTAGTTCCGCGGGGTCACTGCTAAACGTATAGCCAAAGTGTGCGAGCAGGTTGGAGGACCCGCAAATGGAAGAAACCCCGGTGTTGCCGTGCTTGGCAACCGCCTGTCCGGCGCCTGCCACTACAAAGGAAGATAGCGTGGAGATGTTGAAGGTATCCTTGCCATCGCCTCCTGTACCACAGAGATCCATCGCATCGTATTCGGAGAGGTCTACGGGCACACAGAGTTCAAGCATTGCTTCTCTAAAACCGCGAAGTTCCTCCACGGTAATGCTCCGCATGAGATATACCGTCATAAATGCTGCCACCTGGCTACTGGGATAGGATCCCGTTGCCAAGTTTTTCAGCACCTCTTTTGCCTGCTGTTGGGAGAGGGTTTTGTGTTCGATCAGTTGATTTAATATGTCTTTCATCGAGGGATTGAGATCAAGTTAGGAGTGAATCCAATTTTGAATGAGCTGGGCTCCGTGCTCAGTAAGGATACTTTCAGGGTGAAATTGTAGCCCGCGGAGGTCAAAGTTGCGGTGGCGAAGCGCCATGATTTGCTGATCTTCTGTGCGCGCAATCACCTCCAACTCCTGCGGAAGACTTTGTTCGTCGACCACCCAAGAATGGTACCTGCCCACTCTAAAGCTCGTGGGAAGTCCCTCAAAAAGGCGATCGGGCTGCACCGTCACCGTGGAAGCCACGCCATGCTGCACTTCGGCCAAGTTGAGGAGCGTACCACCGAAGGCCTCGGCAAGGGCTTGGTGGCCCAGGCAAATCCCCAGAATAGATTTGGTGGGTGCATAGCGTTGGAGCAATGCGGGCATTAGTCCTGCCTCAGAGGGAATGCCAGGACCGGGAGAAAGGAGTATTTTGTCGTAGCGTTCCACCTCATCGAGGAGGAAAGCATCGTTTCGACGGACGTCCAGCGCGTCTCCTAGTCCCAGCTGTCTGAGCAGGTAAACTAGGTTGTAGGTAAAGGAATCGTAGTTGTCTAGGACAAGGATTTGCATCGATATGGGTCTTAAATTTGTTCGGCGGTACGCAAGGCTACCCGCAAAGCCTCCAGTTTGTTGGCTACTTCCTGCAGCTCTAAGGCAGTGTCACTTTTGGCAACCACGCCAGCGCCTGCTTGAAAACGCAGCTGGTTATTTTCAGAAACAAAGGAGCGAATCACGATTGCATGATTGAAGTCCCCATTGAAGCCTAAGTAACCGATGGCTCCTCCATAAAATTGGCGGCTGACATTTTCTAGTGAATCGATCAATTGCATTGCCCGGTATTTGGGTGCGCCAGAAAGGGTTCCGGCCGGAAAGGTATCCGCCACCAGCTGTAGGGGATTAACCCCTTCGGCCAGCTGGCCGGTCACTTTAGAAACTAGGTGAATGACGTGAGAGTAGTATTGGATCTCTTTGAAGACCTCCACCTGCACGAGATCGGAGGTTCGGGAGAGATCATTTCGTGCCAAATCCACCAGCATCACGTGCTCTGCATTTTCTTTTGGGTCGTCAAAGAGCTTTCTTGCAAGCTCGGCATCCTCGGCATCGTTACCCGTGCGGCGGAAGGTGCCAGCGATTGGATAGAGGGTAGCTTTTTGATTTTTGACCACAATTTGTGCTTCGGGGGAACTTCCAAAGACCTTGTAGGAACCGTAGTCGAAGTAGAAGAGGTAAGGAGAAGGATTGACTGAGCGGAGGGCGCGGTATACGTTAAACTCGTCCCCTTTGAAGGCAGTGGTAAAGCGTCTTGAGAGCACCAACTGGAATACATCCCCACGGAGGCAGTGCTGCCGTGCTTGGCCTAGCATATCCAAAAACTCCACATCAGTATAGTTGGACTGCTCCTCCCCAACTTTTTTGAAGGAATAAGCTGGGATGTTTTTGTTGTTGAGTAGCGTCTCAATTTCAGCCATGTACTCTTGGTTTGGGAACCCCTCGACGAGGTGTTCGAAGAGGTGGAGCTCATTTTTGTAGTGGTCCACCACGATGATGTTTTGGTACATGGCGTACTGCATCGTGGGGATGTCGCTGGAAGACTGGGGGGCAGTGAGGGTAATGTCCTCAAAGCTGCTCACCGCGTCGTAGTGCGTGTAGCCAAAGAGACCGTTACTGCTAAACTTCAGCGTGTCGGGGCTGGAAGAAAATGACTTTCCAAAAGCGTGCAGGCAATTCACCAAGGAATTTTCTGGCGTCACCGGGTAACGACGCTCCTGTCCATCCGGTCCTTTTTCGGTGACTATCCCGGCAAGGAAGGAGAAAGAAGCGATGGGATTGAAGCAGATGTAGGAATAACTGTTGTCCTGACCGCGGTAGTCTGAGGATTCGAGTAGGATGGGGTTGGCAAAGCGGTCCCGTACCTGCAAGTAGATACTCACAGGGGTGATTGTGTCTGCGAGACGCTTGCGGTACTGGGTGCGGATGGTGAATGTAGGCTGCTTCATGGATAATAAAATAGGGCACAAAAAAAAGGCTTACCGGGGGAAACCAGTAAGCCTTTTGTGGTATGTATTGCGCAATTAGTTGGCAATGGCTTTCTGAGCTCTCCCGAGGAAAGAGTTAAGATGCCACCAACCATACATGTTTGCGTTTGTTGTCATAAGGAGATGCAAATTTAGAAAGGCTTTGGAATAAGCAATGCCTCCCTTCGTTTTTTTTCAGCTAATTTTGAACTTCCTCTAACAGCAACAACCGTGGCAAAAGCAATCTCTCAGTATTTCAAACGAATTTTTGACGACTACCAGGTATTGGTATGTGTCAATCCACAGGATTTCACGGGCATCGAACTGATTGTGCACCCCGATGGGCGGGTGGAGAAAACGGATATTGTGGGAGATGAAGAGATTTTTGAAGACCTAGAAGCCGATGAATTTGGTCCTTGTAGCCCCTTGGAGTTTCAGCTGCTACTGTCAAAGAGGTGATTCTGTTATTTTTTTCACGCTGATTTACGCAGAAAAAATACGCTGATTTATTTTTCATGATCAACTCATTTTTTACCAGCATATAAAGAAACTAAGGGCTAAAGTTCAATTAAGTGATCGGTGAACCGTGGTTCATCGTCTAACAACGAGTATCCATTTTCCGCAGATCGACTTTTTTTATTTTTTATTTTGTCTATATTATAGACATTAAAATGTTAACAATATTAACATTTTAACCCCCTGATCCCTACCTGATCTTCAGGAAGGGGCAGCCCCCTAGTTCCATTTTATTGCTCCCCTCTTCATCCCGAGGACAGTCTTCGGGGAAGAATATTGCTGACCCCATGTTTCTCAATTGCCATACCCACTTCAGTTTCAAATACGGTACCCTCTCGGTAGAGCGGCTGGTGGCGGAGGCGAAGCGTAGAAAGCTGGATGCGCTGGCGCTGACCGACATCAACAGCACTGCAGCGGTATTTCCTTTTATCCGTGCTGCGCAAAAAGTGGGCATCCATCCCGTGATCGGGGTGGATTTTCGTAACGGTATGGCGCAGCAGTACATCGGGCTGGCACGAAATCAGGAGGGCATGTACGAGTTGAACAAGCACTTGTCGGCGCACCTGATTCACAAACGGCCTTTTGAGGCAAAGGCCCCAGCCTTTGCACATGCCTTTGTGATCTATCCTTTTACTGCGAAGGCATTTCCCTTGGCTGAGCACGAGTATATTGGTGTTCATCCCGGGCAGCTCAACAAGCTACTTACCTCACCTTGGTACCGCAGGAAGGAAAAGTTGGTACTCTTGCAGCCGGCTACTTTTTCGTCCAAACTTGAGTTTAACGCCCACCGACTGTTGCGAAGCATGGATGGCAACACGCTGCTCAGCAAGCTTTCTCCGCTGGAGCAGGCAGATCCTTCGGACCAGTTGTACAGCTATGCCGACCTGATTGGCCGCTGCGAGAGCCATAGTTACCTACTCATCAACGCACAGAAGCTCTTGGAGCAGTGCCAGTTTTCCTTTTACTTTGAGGCCGTCAAAAACACGCGGGATCTCCTCGGTTCGGGATGGGAGGATTTTGATTATTTACGCCAGGAAACGTTCAAGGGGGCGCTCAATCGCTACCCTAGCCTTCTACCCGTGGTGAGCCAGCGGATCGACAAGGAGCTAGAGCTGATCCAGCAGAAGGGCTTTGTGTCCTACTTTTTGATCAACTACGACATTGTGAATTTTGCCCACCGGCGCAACTTCTACCACGTTGGCCGAGGCAGCGGTGCCAACTCCGTGGTGGCGTATTGCTTGGGCATCACCGACGTGGACCCCATCGAGCTCGATCTTTATTTTGAGCGATTTATCAACCTCTACCGAGAAAATCCGCCCGACTTCGACATTGACTTTAGCTGGACCGACCGGGATGAGGTGATCGACTACATCTTCAAGAAGTATAACATAGGCGAGGAGGCGCACGTGGCGCTGCTAGGTTCGTACAGCACCTTCCAGTACAATTCCGTGTTGCGGGAGCTCGGCAAGGTGTTTGGCCTGCCCAAGGCCGATATCGAGGCACTGCTACAGTACGGCAACAAGGAAGGCTACGAGCCCGACCAGTTTGGCAAGCTCATCCTCAAGTATGGGCAGGTGCTGCAGGACATGCCTTCGCACCTGACGATTCACGCCTGTGGTATGTTGCTCTCGCACAAGCCCATGCACTATTACACGGCAACAGACCTGCCGCCGAAGGGCTTTCCTGTGGCGCATATTGACATGCACATTGCCGAAGACATTGGCCTCCACAAGTTTGACATCCTGAGCCAGCGTGGGCTGGGCCATATCAAGTCCTCCTTGGTACTTATACAGGAAAACCAGGGTGTGGAAGTCAATATCCGGGAGGTCGAAAAATTTAAGCTGGACCCCAAGGTCAGGGAGTTGCTACGCAGTGGCCATACCATTGGGGCTTTTTACGTGGAGTCCCCTGCGATGCGCATGCTCCTGGCCAAGTTGCAGGCTGACAACTACCTTGCCCTGGTGGCGGCCAGCTCCATCATCCGACCCGGCGTGGCCCGATCGGGCATGATGCGGGAGTACATCTTGCGGCACCGCGACCCAGAGCGCAGGAAGCTGGCCCATCCCGTACTGGCGGAGATCATGCCCGAAACCTACGGCATCATGGTGTACCAGGAGGACGTGATCAAGGTTGCCCACCATTTTGCGGGGTTGAGCTTGGCCGAAGCCGACGTACTGAGGCGGGGGATGAGTGGCAAGTCTCGCTCCAAGGAAGAGTTTGAGCGGGTCAAGGACGCCTTCTTTGCCAACTGCAACACGCTGGGGCGGCAGGAGGCCGTGGCCACCGAGGTCTGGCATCAGATCGAAAGCTTTGCCGGCTACTCCTTTGCCAAGGGCCACTCCGCCTCCTTTGCGGTGGAGAGCTACCAGAGCCTGTACCTCAAGGCTTACTATCCCTTGGAGTTTATGGTAGGCGTGATCAACAATTTTGGAGGCTTCTACTCCACCGAATTTTACGTGCACGAGCTGCGTCAGCAGGGTGCTACCGTGCTGGCTCCCGACCTCAACGAGAGCGATTACTTGACCAAGATCCAGGGAAAGACGGTCTATCTGGGATTTATTCACCTCAAGCACTTGGACAAGGGCAGCGTGGAAAAGCTGCTAGCGGAGCGCAGTGAGCGGGGACCTTTTTTGAGTTTGGCCGACTTCGTAGGTCGTGTCGGCATTGGGCTGGAGCAAATCGTTCTTTTGATCCGGATCAATGCCTTTCGATTTACGGGCAAGCGCAAGCAGGAGCTGCTGTGGGAGGTGCATTTTCTCCACAACAAGCGGAAGGTACCCCTTCCAGGACAGGAGCTTTTTCAGGTAGCTACCCCTGCACTGCAACTTGGGCAGCTGCCCGCGCAAGTACCTGTGTTGGATGAAACAGATATTCGGCAGGACATCTTGGATCAGATTGAAGGCTTGGAATTCCCCTTGGACTCCCCTTTTCACCTGCTCCGAGATCCTTCGCTCGGCAGTTTGGGGGCGCTAGACCTTCCGCAGCAGCTCGGAAAGATCGTGCAGGTGCTTGGCTACCTCGTGACGGTGAAGTATACCCGGACGGTAAAGGGGGATGTGATGAACTTCGGTACGCTGTTGGATCGGGAGGGGAATTGGATCGACACGGTGCACTTCCCTCCTACGGTCAAGAAGTACCCGTTCAAGGGGAGGGCAATCTACCGGATTGAGGGGAAGGTGGTGGAAGAGTTTGGCTTCCACTCCATCGAGGTGCATCGCATGGAGCGGATGGCGTATTGGAACGCGGGGGATTAGCGTCAATCATGCAAACAGACTACAGTCCATGGTCCACGGCAGAAGTAAATTGGTGTTTAGCACTTTGGTTAGTATACTTAGGAAAAGTGCCCTATTGACGGCAAAAAAATTCTTTCCGATCCTAATTCTTTCCCTTTAGTTTTTTCTTTTCAATCCCTTTATCAATAGATTTTACATAGCAGGCATATCGAGTAAGCATGATATCATCCTTTCTTCTCTCAGCTCCAGAGCCGATTTTGACCATTTTGTTGACGTCAACGAAATGGTCTGAAATGGCCTCTAAAGTGTTTTTGCAACTTTCCTTGGCTTTATCCACCGCATTCACAAAATTCCTCCAATCTGAATAACCAAGGAGTTTTTGGAGTTCCCTTGCTAACCAAAACTCGACACCATCTTGTTCGTAGGCGGATTCTTCGAATGATTTATTTAGTTTACAGATGGTTTCCTTTTTCATATTGATCTTTTATCCCCTTATGTAATTTTCAACTGCTTTTTTAAGTTTTAACTCCTTACTCTTTACAAATTTTAATTCATTTCCCATCTCGGGATGCGGGACAAAAAGCATCCACCCCTTTTTAAAAACCCAGCACTACCAGTGGACTGAACCCCAACCCAAGCAAGGAGAAGGAGAAGATTAAAAAAATCAGCTGAAAAAATCACTAGAAAAAAGGAATGCCCGTTCCTCTTATCGACTAGCTAAAAAAGTAGATTAAAAAATCACCCTTTTGACTCTCCCGCTCCTGCTTGGTTGTTAAGTGGAAGGTAGCTTACAAACGGGGAGATAAGGAAATGTTGGTTCGTCAGGGGAAGAAATTGTTTTAGGGAAAAATACCAAAGTGCTCGGACTTTGGTTTCGGGCAAGCAGTATCCGCAAATACAGACAGCGGCCGGTGCGGATTTAGTAAAATCTGCAAAAAATCGTTTTTTGAAACAGAGATAATCTAAGGCCCCTCCGACTCCTATTTTCTAAAAAAGAAGGGGGAAAGTAAAAATCATACGTAGCTAGGTGCTCCTAGTCCTACTTCAAAATCGGAGTCAAGACGGCTTCTTTGCCATCGATATTGCCTGGGATGGGCAGACCAAGAAGGCGGCAGAGCAGGGGATAAATATGGATGTTTTGGAAAGGATCTACCCGAAGACCTTCTTTAATTTGAGGCCCCTTGGCGTAAAATATCCCCCACATGTCTTGGTTGGAAGGGCTGAATCCATGTTCCCCAAATACCTCCGTCTTAAACATTGCCGCATTGCTTTGGTAGCGCTGGCTGCCCCGCGCATCTGCCAGGTAGTAGCCGGCATTGGGCAAGATCAACAGGTCTCCCTTGCGCTGAGGGAAGGCGGTCAAGTCAGTATAATTTGCCGTAGTACTGAGATCATCCACGGTGATGTGTTGATTTCTTTCAAGAAGTAGCTTGATCACTGCCTTTTTCTTTTTGGGATCTTCTAAATGGAGGTGCGCCAAGGCCCCGTTATTGACCACCCGGGCTTGGATACCCTCGGTCAGCGGCTCAAGAAGAATGAGATTTTCTTTTTTTACTTCCGTCATGCCGTGGTCGGAAACAAGCACCACGTGGATGGGGAGGTCGAAGCTTTCGAGCCCTTCAAACAGGGCACCGAGTTCATGATCCAGCTTAACCAATGTTTTCTTCAGTTCCTCGTCATTAGTGGGCCCATAACGGTGGCCCGTATCGTCCATGTCAGAGAAATAGAGTGTGATCAGGCGGGGCCTTTCCGCCTCGGGGAGCTGCAGCCAGTCAAAGACTTTGGCGATGCGGGTGAGGTTGGGTACCCCACCGTCATAGTCGTAGTAATAGCTAGGCCGTACTCCCTGCACGGGAGCCTCTGTACCTACAAAAAAGTAACTCGCTGCCTTGATGCCGTTTTGCTCCGCCAGCACCCAAATCGGTGTGCCCCCATACCAATAACCATCTTGAACAATGGCTCGATTGCCCATCGTATAGACTTGGTCCTTGAAGGGTTCGTAAAAAGCATTGTCCACCAAGCCATGGTGCTCGGGAAGCATCCCAGTGGCGATGGTATAGTGATTGGGAAAAGTTTTGGAAGGAAAAGAGGGAATCAAGCCCTTCGCAGACGCTCCCTCCGCAATAAATCGACTTAAGTTTTCAGGCTGAAAACGCTCTACATAATCGTGGCGAAAGCCATCTAGGGAAATTAAGATGACGATGGGCTCCTTTTCTTGGGCGCTAGCAACGAACCAAGGGATTAGGATGACGATGGAGATTAGAAAAAACCGTTTCATTTGTTGGAGGGCTAAACTAGACTCCCTAAAGTAATTTAAAAAAATGAAGATGGGCTGAGAATCACTATAATTAGAAGAAATCCTCGGCATTATTTAGCAGTCTAACCGCATCAACCAATCGTTCTGGATTTCATCTCCAAAAGGAAAGGGATGGCTTCCAAAGGTCTTAAATCCGTTTTTTTCGTAAAAACGGATGGCGCGGGCATTGTGCTCCCAGACTCCTAGCCAGATGTAGGTTTTGCCTTTTTCTTTCGAAAATGCAATAGCCGCGTCCAAAAGAAATTGCCCTACACCCTTTCCCCAAACTTCCTCCACGGTATATAATCTGGCTACTTCCAGACTTTCTGGATCTTGGATATCACTTTGCGCAGCGGCCAAGTTTACCTTGGTATAGCCAACCAACTTCCCCTTCAAGCTAGCCAGCAAAAAAGTGGAAGCAGGATCCCTCCATTCTTTTTCTAATTGATCTGGTGTAAAGGCTTGAGAAAGGTAGGCTTGTACATTCTCTGGTGTATTGCCTTCGGTAAATGCCTGAACAAACGAAATTTGAGCTATTTTAAGCAAGGGGGCCAAGTCGGCAAATTCTGCCGTTCTCAAACTTAACTCAGGTGTTGAAGGGGACATATCACAATTTTTTAAGGGCAACATCAATCTGCGAAATAGGGAATTCTCCAAGAATTGCCCGGTAATTTCCCTTTGGACTGAGCACCACAAAACTCTTGCAAGGATAGGGAAACGAAAAGAACTGCTTCGCAAAGATTCCCTCCGGGTCAGGGGCCCAACTATGAATGCCCTCGTATTTTTCTAAGCCATGAGGCTGCTGGTACAGGTAAACAGGTGCTGCAGCGCCATGTTTTTTGACATAGCGGAGCACTGCTGCGTGATCACTCGAAAGTGTCTTGGGATCAGAAGTGCCGCGGGCAGAATTGCATTCATCCTTGCCTGGATAAAAAATCACCACCAGCGGTTGTCCTGCCTTAAAAGCATCCATTTTTCCGAGCTTCTCGTAGAACAGACGCGAATCGGTTAAGCCTACTGGCATGCGATGCACGAGACGCATATCTCCAGGTTGCATTCCTGGAACACCAAAATAGGGCCCGTTTAAAATCTTTTCCTCGTATTCCGGGTAGAGTATACGTTTGCCCCGCTCGTCGAAATAGCTTTGAGCAAGGAGCTCTCCTTGAAAGCCAAGCAAAAGCAGACCCAATACGAGAATCGAAATTAGTTTCATTCGCTCCAATCAGGTGGATGCTTTACTCGCGGAGGCTACCTTATTTCCCCAGAGGATCACCAATGCAGCTGTTCCAAACATGAGCAAGCTGTAAATAGCAGATGGAATGGACATCACCGAGTTTACCAAAAGGGTAGCGGCAATGGTAATACCAAGCGTGCCGTTTTGAATGCCTGATTCGATGGCAATCGTCAATCCCTGACGGAAAGGTAGCCCTGTCCATTTTGCCATGGCAAAACTTAGGGCTAACGTGCTCAAATTCAACGCCAAAGAAGCCGGTCCTGCTTCGATGAAGTACTGCACCAAATTTTCCTTTTCCTTCAGAATGGCAGCGCCCACAATAACTACAAAGAACACAATGGAAATTTTACGAAAGGGCTGATCCCACTTTTCTGCCAATCTAGGTGCCTTGGCCAAGGTAATCATGCCCAACGCAACGGGGATGAGTGTAATGAATAGCACAGAAACTACCGTGCCCACTACTTCCAACTGCTTTGCTTCGCCCCCAGGAATAAAATGAGCGATAGAATAGTTGACCAAGAAAGGAATCGTAAATACGGTAATTACAGAAGAACATGCCGTAAGCGTGATGGATAGCGCTGAATCTCCCTTGGCCAGGTGGGTAATCAAATTGGAGGTAGCTCCACCTGGGCACACAGCCAAAATCATCAGTCCAACCGCCAATTCGGGAGGAAGCTGGAAGGCTTTCGCAATTCCAAAAGCAATCAATGGTAATAAGATTAACTGATTGAGTAGACCAATTCCAACCGCTTTGGGGTAAATTAAAATTCGCTTGAAATCTTCTATCCGTAAACTAAGCCCCATGCCAAACATGATGACTGCTAGCGAAAAAGGTAAGAAAAGCTCGGTTATTACACTGGATTGCATAAAATTGAGGTTGGGTGGTTCGTTTGGGTTCGACTAAGTTAAACCAAGCCGATGGCAACAGCAAATCCAAAATAGGACCCAACGAAATTCCCAAACCTTCCAACAAGTAATGGTCGCAAAAACTAGAGAAAGTTAGGATTGAATCTTGTCCAATAACTCAGCGATTTGACTGCTTCCAGTTTTTCTGGAGAAGGCATCCAACGATCCCAGCACTTGCTGAGCACCTGCGGACTCATAAAGACCCCTAAGTTTTACTCGCATCCCTTTCAGATCTCCGTGACCCAATACCGTGCCTGCGCCTGCTTGGCGAAGTAGCACTGCGCTATCTCCCTCGGGATCTCCCAAAGCCAATACCGGTAGGCCAGTGGCAAGGTATTCGAAAAGTTTACCCGGAATATTGCCTTTGGCATTTTTGGTATCCGTCAGAATCAAGACCAAACTATCTGCCATGGAATAAAAATTAAATACTTGATGATGAGGAACATAACCCGCAAAGTGAATGTGCGACTGAAGCCATGGGTCGCTCTGAACCTGCTGTTGTACTTGTTCGCTTACTTTTCCCACAAAAGTCCAAGAAACCTCCTCTCCTTCAGACTCAAATTCCGCCTTTAGCGCCTGCATCAAGGGAAGTGGATTACGAATAGCATCAATAATCCCTGTATAGATGAGATGAAGTCTATTCGCTGCCTTAGGTTGGAGGACAAAATCTTTGGGGATATCTGCGGGATCGTAGCCATTGGTGACTAGGTCAATTTTTCTTCCTGACAGCTTTTCCAAATCACGTTGAAAAGTGGGTGAAATCGTGACCACCGCATCTGCTTCTTTCAAAACTTGCCGTTCCAATAGCGCGTGTTTTCTTCGAATAATTTGTAGCATGGGTAGCGTATCCAGAAACTCCCACTGCGACCAGGGATCACGGAAATCCGCCAGCCAGGGTATCCCAAACTGCCGATTGAGCTCCAAACCAATTAAGTGCAGGCTATGCGGAGGTCCTGTGGTGATGACGGCCTGAAACTGTCCCGCCTGCAGCAATTCGGACAGAAACTTGACCGAGGGGCGCACCCAGAACACCCGAGGATCAGGCACAAGCACGTTAGCACGCAGCCAGATGGCCAGCTTCTCCAGCGCTCCTTTTTTGGGCTGCTCCAGCAGGCGGCCGGGGTGGTTTCCCTGCTTTTTTAGCTTCGTAAAAAGTTGGTAGGGCTCCCAGATGGGAAAGCGGATTACCTCCAAGTGGGGATCAACTTCTTGCAAAAGGCTTTCATCCTTCAGGTCAAAGTCAGGATTCTCAGGTGTAAAAATTACAGGCTCCCAACCTGCTTCGGGCAGGTATTTGGCAAACTTCAACCAGCGTTGAACTCCCGAGCCTCCACTGGGAGGCCAATAATATGTCACGATTAGGACTCGTTTTTGCATGGCAGGACGATAACCCGAAGAGGATCCGCGACAAATGTACTAAAAAGAAAAAGGGGAACGTTTCCTCTCCCCTTTTTCACTTGGATGTACAGATTTTATTCTCCCTGAGCTAGGGAGAAGCCCTTCACCCCATCAAAGGTGTAGAGGTGTTCGGTTTTGATAAAATCAAAGCCCAATGCTTCGATTTGCTGAAGCAAGTCAATGACCTGCTCGTGCGTGATGGGGCTGCCTGTGTCAGTTTTAAATCTGCAACGCCAGTGGTCGGTGCAGAAGGTTTCGCGCATTCCCTCTGGAAACACTTTGACACCGCGATTGGTGATCAAGTGCAGCTTAAGGTCTTGTGATTGCACCTGGAGCAGCTGCTGACCGAGAACATCCGGGTTGCGGTCTGCCTGATCCCAATCCACAAAAATATCTATGCCAATAAGTTCTTTCTTGGCTTTTGGTTTGGGTCGCAGGGCCACGTCCATAGGGGCATTACCTTCCTTGCCAAAAGAAGCGGGAAGCATCTTGTTGGGCAGCTGCCCGAGGCGAGCGATGACCGCTTGCGCAAACTCCTGGGTACCTACCTTTTTGGCCGACAGGCCTTCCTGGTAAATATCTCCTGTATGGATGCCGTCCTCCAAGGTCTTCATCCAAGCATTGGCGATTTTTTCAGCGATTTCAGGTTGGCCGATATGAACTAACATCATGATAGCACCATTCAATAAGCCGGATGGGTTGGCAATGTCCCGGCCAGCAATATCGGGCGCAGAGCCGTGGATGGCTTCAAACATGGCCACTTCCGCACCCACGTTGGCAGAGCCTCCTAGACCAACAGAGCCAGTCACCTGGGCGGCTACGTCGGAGATAATGTCACCGTAAAGGTTGAGGGTAACGATTACATCAAAAATCTCTGGGCGGTCGGCGATTAGGGCTGTGCCGATGTCGATGATTTTGTGGTCGGTTTCGATGTTGGTGTACTCCTTGGCAATCTCATCAAAGGTCTTATGAAACAGGCCGTCGGCGAGCTTCATGATGTTATCCTTGGTCATGCAGGTCACCTTTTTGCGACCGTATTTTTTGGCATACTCAAAAGCGTAGCGAATGATTTTCTCCGATCCTGGCTGGGAAATCACCTTAAGGCACTGGTACACCTCGTTGGTTTGGCGGTGCTCAATACCTGCATAAAGGTCTTCCTCATTTTCACGGATGATGACCAAATCGGTGGTTGGAAAATGCGTTTTTATAAAAGGCGCATAGGCCTTACAGGGACGAACGTTGGCAAAGAGGCCAAAGGACGTTCGGGTAGTTACATTCAGTGATTTGAAGCCGCCACCTTGCGGAGTGGTAATTGGGGATTTTAAAAAAACCTTGTTGGCCCGGAGCGAATCAAAAGACTTGGGATCCATCCCAGAGCTGACCCCTTTCAAGTATACCTGCTCTCCAATTTCGATCACCTCGTATTCCAATTGAGCTCCGGCTGCATCGAGGATGCCCAAGGTAGCTTTCATGATTTCTGGGCCGATTCCATCGCCGTAGGCTACGGTAATTTTTGTTTTGGAGGACATGGGGTATGCGAAAGTTAAGGCGTGTCGATTTGCTGGTGCAAAAGTAGGTAAAAAGAAGGAAAAATGGGCCTTATCTTCCAAAAATTCCCCTTATGATAAGAGAAAATAATCATGGCGTAAGGGTCACCAAGCAGCCCGTTGGGATTTTTCTAGCCCCTCAGATTTGGCAATCTTGGCAGGGGAGGTATATTTGTTTCAAACCTTCCCTGTCACTATGTCCTCATTTGTCAACATCCTCACCGAAGAGCGCCAAGGTATTCTCTACCTGACCATCAATAGGGAGGAAAAATTAAACGCCATGAACATCGCCACCTTGGAGGAACTGAAGGTGGTCTTTGAGCAAGTCATGGACAACAAGGCCATCAAAGCAGTCATCCTCACCGGCGCGGGAGAAAAGGCCTTTGTCGCAGGCGCTGACATTAGCGAGATTGCAACCTTGAACGAGGTCAATGCCCGGAAATTTGCAGAGAGTGGGCAGGATATTTTTGCCAGCATTGAAAATTGCCATAAACCTGTCATCGCTGTCACCAACGGGTATGCGCTCGGTGGTGGTTGTGAACTGGCCATGGCCTGCCACATGCGTGTGGCCACTGCCAATGCCAAATTTGGTCAGCCGGAAGTCAACCTCGGCATCATCCCCGGCTATGGCGGCACCCAACGGCTCACCCTACTCGTTGGTAGAGGTAAAGCCAACGAATTGATGATGACCGGTGACTTGATCGGCGCTGAAGAAGCCCTGAGCTTAGGTCTTGTCAACCACGTGCTGCCCACGAAAGAGGAAGCCATCGCCGCGGCAGAGAAGATTGCCCACAAAATCATGAGCAAAGCCCCTCTTGCTATTGGCATGGTGGTCGACTGCGTCAACGCCGTCTTTGAAGAAGAAAACGGCTACCAAACGGAAGCCAACTCCTTTGCCCGCTGTGTGAAGTCGGGAGACTACAAAGAGGGCACCTCTGCCTTCTTGGAGAAGCGAACGCCTGTTTTCAGAGGAGAATAAGCGCTCCCACCCCCCGCACATGAGCCAACTAAAAAAACTTGCAGGACAGACAGCCATCTACGGGCTGAGCAGCATTTTAGGGCGCTCCATCAATTTTTTGCTCATTATCGTTTACACGGCCTACCTGAGCAAGGCCGACCTAGGAGCCTTCACGGGGATTTACGCGCTGATAGGCTTCCTCAATATCGTGTTTACCTACGGCATGGAAACAGCCTTTTTTCGCTTTTCTACGGGAAAAAACCAGGACCCCAGCCGCGTTTACCAAACAAGCCAGTCGCTGCTCCTACTCAGCACCGCCGTGCTGGGTACCAGCGTCTACCTGGCCGCCCCGCTACTCGCACAAGCCATGGACTACCCAGGGCAAGCCTACCTTTTCCGCTGGACGGCCCTCCTGCTCTCCTTTGATGCAGTCTTAGCCATCCCTTTTGCGAAGCTACGCCTCGAAAACAAGGCAAAAACATTTGCTGGCGCCAAGCTGGCCAACATCCTACTTAACGTGTTTTTCAACTTATTCTTCCTGATCTGGATGCCTCAAGGGATCGAAGCAGGCCTCCTCCCCGCTGCGCTCTTTTCCTTTCCTAGTCACTGGGGCGTGGAGTACATCCTACTTGCCAACCTGATCGCCAATGGCCTGATCATTCCACTCGTCTGGTGGAAGGCTGGATTTTTCTCCTTCACCCTACAAAAAGACATCCTAAAACCCATGTGGGCCTATTCCCTGCCCTTGCTCTTTATGGGCTTGGCGGGGGTAACCAACGAACTCATCTCTCGACTACTCTTTGAATACGTGCTACCCCTGCAATTCTATGCAGGTTTGACTACCCGAGAGGCCGCTGGCATCTTCGGAGCCAACTTCAAGCTGGCCATCCTAATGAATCTGGTTATCCAGGCCTTCAAATATGCGGCAGAGCCTTTTTTCTTTCGCCAAGCGAAGGAAAAAGATTCCCCTAAGCTCTATGCCCAAGTGATGCATGCCTTTGTGCTCTTTTGCGCCTTGCTCATGGTGGCCCTCTCTGTAAACCTGCAGTGGATCGGTCCACTGTTTCTCAATGGCGAGGCCTATGCGCTCGGCTTTTCGATGGTACCCATGCTGCTGCTAGGCTACTTGCTGCTAGGCATCTATTTCAACCTATCGATCTGGTTTAAGCTCACCGACCAGACAAGCTACAGCCTTTGGATCACGCTCCTAGGCGCGCTAGTGAGCATTATCGGCATCCTCTTCTTGGTGCCAATTTGGGGCTTTATGGGCGCAGCAGTGAGCACGGTGTCCTGTTACCTGATCATGGCAGCCGTCTGCTACCGCTATGGACAGCGGTACTACCCCATCCCCTACCAGACGGGCAAGGCCTTGGGCTTCCTGCTACTGGCGTTTGCCTTGAGCTACGCGGGCTATTACCTTGCTACCGGCTCCTTCTGGATGGACTTTTTCCTTAAAAATACAGCGGTCCTTATCTTCCTCGCCACGGCCGCCCTCGTTGAACGAACAACCCTGCTTCGACTATTCGCCAAAAAATCCTAAATTGAAAAGCCCCCAAAAGCGGATTTATTCGGCCACTTTAGCGAAAAGGCACTATGTTTGCATGACTGTGCTGAAACCCCCTGTTCTTGTGCCTGCACCTACCTTTTTTTTGTTGATTTGCCTCTTTTTTACAGGTTTCCTAGTGAATCCTGCGCAGGCGCAACTTTCTAAAAAGGAGCGAAAAGCACAGGAACGAAAAATCAACACCACCCGCTACTTCATTGAAGGAGAAAGAGCACTCCTGTTGGGTGAATTGGAAAAGGCAAGCTTCTACTTTGAAAAGGCGCGGACATTTTCGCCAGCTGAGCCAGCCATTTCTTACAAGATTGCCGAAGTGCTGCTTCGGGCCAACAAGGATGAACAAGCACTACCTTATGCAGAAAAGGCCGTCGCCGGCGATCCAGAAAACCTACATTATACACTCCTGGTTGCTGAGATCTACTCAGGCCTCAAGCAACCACTCAAAGCTGCCGCCCTCTTAGACAGCCTCACCCGAGGATCGGACCAAAACCAACAATACAACCTTGATCTTGCCTCTCTCTACCTCAATGCAAACGCTTACGACCAGGCCCTCGTAGCGCTTGACCGAGCGGAAGCCTACTATGGAGTGCGAGAAACCTTCACCCAGCAAAAACAGCGGATCTACCTTAAAAAAGATCAACTTGAAAACGCCATCGAGGAGGGAGCCAAACTGATTGATGCCTTTCCAGGAAATCCCATGCACGTACTGGGGCTGGTAGAAATACTTTATAACAACGCCAAAATTGACCTGGCCATCGCGCTGGTAACAACTGAACTAACGAAATACCCCGAGCAGCCAGAGCTTCAGCTGGCAGCCTACACCTTGTACCAAGAAAAGCGGGAGCGTGCACTTGCCCACCGCTACCTTTTTGCCGCCATGGCTAACCCTGACCTTGCTACTGAAGCCAAGGCGCGCACCTTTCAGGGTATCTTGCAGGAACTTAAAACCACCGAACGCGAGAACCTTTTGGACTCCTTGGAGCATCTGTTGCTGGAGGTCCACCCTGCAGATGCTGCCGTGTTTGAAGCAATAGGAGCCCGCAAAAAAGCAGACCAAAAGCTAGGAGAAGCCCTCTCCTGGTATAAAAAATCCCTGGCCCTACAGCCCAAAAACGAACTGCTACTAGAAGAGGTGATCGTCAATTCCTTTGAAGAAGGAGCAGCGTTTGACGAAGTCGCCATGTACACGGCGATGGGTGTGGAGGAATTTCCTGAGAGTGCCGAATTTTGGTTTTACGAAGGCGTGGTGCGTGCTTCCCTAAAAAAGGACAGTCTTGCCGTGGTGGCCCTAGAAAAAGCGTTACTGCTGAATGCGGACAAAAACGCACAGTTGTCCCAAGTAGCCCACGGAACCCTCGGAAACAGCCTCTTCAACCTTGGGCAGCAGACCGCCGCCTTTGCCAACTTTGACAAGGCGCTAGCCCTCAACCCAAACGACGAGCAGGTGCTAAACAACTATGCCTACTTCCTCTCCCTAGCCAAGGTTGACCTTGAAAAGGCGCTTAGTATGGCCGAGCAGGTAGTGAAAAAGCATCCCAAAAACGCAACCTACCTAGACACCTTGGCCTGGGTACTTTTCCAACAAAAAAAATACGCCGAAGCTGCCAAATACCAAGAAGAGGTGCTTCGCCTAGAACCTTCTCCAAGCGGGGTGATGCTCGAGCATTATGGGGACATTATGTACCACCTTGATCGCCTACCGGAGGCCCTCTCTTGGTGGAAAAAGGCGCAAGAAAGCACAGAGGGCTCTGACAAGCTGGCGCTGAAAATCAAAACATCCACCTACCATGACTAAACAGGCAAGATGGGGGCTGCTCCTTGGTGTCTTACTCTGCTGGGGCTGTGCCAAAAGCACCATCCCCTTCCAGGACAAGAGCAGCATGGAGGACTTTTCTCCGGTGACGGCCACGTACGGTTACCTTCAAGGCAAAGCGAAAATTGTGCTGGAGGAGGATTCTGGAAAAATCACCCGCGGCACCCTTCACGTGCGGGCTTTGAAAGACAGCCTACTTTGGTTTTCAATATCTCCTGGTTTAGGCGTAGAAGCCCTTCGTGGCCTCCTGAGCGAGGATAAAATCCAACTCCGTGACCGCATAGGAAGCCAAGACCTCAACCTTAGCTATGCCGAATTTGAGCGGCGCTACGGCATCACCCTGTCCTTGACGCTCTTTCAAAACATGATTTGGGCCAACCTACCCTATTCCGCTACGTATGAAGACCGCTTGGTCCGTGTTGGCAAGAAATTTGAACTGACTCAAGTGCGGGACAAGGTGCGCTACTTCAGCAAAACAGACACCCGACATGGAAAAGTAGCCGAGCTCTCCATAAGTTCCCTAGAAGACAAAGGAACCATTTTGGCTAGCTTTCCAAAATTTCAAGACCTCAACGCACAGCCCTTTCCGGCTGAAGCGCTGTTTAAGGTGGCGATTCAGGACAGCGATGGCCTGCATCACTTCCGCATTTACCTCAACTGGACTGAATTAGATACCCAAGCTAACCCGCTAACCTTTCCTTTCCGTTTTTGATTTTATGAAAAGAGTTTCACGCCTAGCTTTGACTTTTACCTTGCTGCTGCTGACCTACTTGGCCTATGGCCAAACCAAAAAGTCGCGCGAGCAGCTGGAGAAAGACAAGATTGAAATTCAAAAACGATTGAAAGAATTTGATGACATCCTTAAGAAAACTGCAGCCACCAAAAAAAGCTCCATCGGTGAGCTAAACGCGATTACCAACCAATTTCAAAGCCAAAATCGCCTCGTCAATACCATCGACCGAGAGGTGACCTTGCTGTCCAATGAGATTTTTGAAACTGAAAACCAGATTGCCTTCCTCGAAAAGCAGCTCATCGAGCTCAAAGAAGAATATGGACGGATGATTTACAATTCCTCCAAACTCAACCGGGGCCTTTCCATCGTTGCATTTGTGTTTAGCTCAGCCAACTTCAACCAGCTTTATATGAGGCTAAAGTACCTCCGGCAGTACACCGATAGCAGAAAGCAGCAGGCCGCCCAAATCGAAAAGTTGAGCACCGAACTGGCCAGTAAGCGCCTCTTGCTTGACGATCAAAAAGAAGACAAGGTAAAAGTGCTTGTCGAAGAAAAAACAGAAAAAGAAACCTTGGAAAAGATGCGTAAGGAGCAGCAAGGGCTGGTCAATACGCTTTCTAAAAAGGAGCGTGAAATCCAAAGTCAAATTACCGCAACTAAAAAACAGCAGGAACAACTCAACCGCATGATCAAGGCGGCGATTGAAGCAGAAATCAAACTCGCCGAAGCTGCCGCTAAAAAAGATAATAGCACCACCACTAAGAAAGCTGGTACCAGTATGCCGATGACCCCAGAAGCGGCTGCTCTGTCTAGTTCCTTCGCCGGCAACAAAGGGAAACTCCCTTGGCCTGTGGAGACGGGTATGGTCTCCCAAGGCTACGGCACTTACCCTCACCCTTCTCTCAAGGGCATTACCTTAGAAAACGACGGAATCGACATCCGCACACAACCCAACGCCAATGTGCGGGCAGTATTTGATGGCGTAGTCAGCAGGGTCACCACCATACCGGGCTATGGAAATACTTTAATCATCAAGCACGGGGAATATTTTACCATGTACAGCCGGTTGAAAACCATCACCGTGTCTGCTGGACAAACCGTGAAAGCCAAGGGCATTATCGGGCAAGTAGCCACCAATGCGGAAGGTGTCGCAGAAGTGCACTTCCAAACCTGGAAAGGGCTGCAGATTATGGACCCTGCCACCTGGATTATCCCCAAATAATACCGGCTAAATTACTTTGATAAAAAAGACACAAGAGAACCTACTTCCATTTGGGTAAGCGGTAGATAGCTGTATCTTTGTTATCCGTTCCATCTTTAAACACATACCGTTATGATGACATTAGGTTTCTTTCAAAATATAGGGGGAGGTTCAATGATCTTGATCGTTCTAGTGATTCTCCTTTTGTTTGGGGCAAAAAGAATCCCTGAACTAGCACGTGGACTAGGCCGTGGTATTCGCGAATTCAAAGACGCAACCAAGGACATCCAAAACGATTTGGAAGAGGGTATGAAGGACAAGAAAAAGTAAGTTCTAGTCTCCTTCCTTTGGAAAAATTTAGTTCGTTCGACGATATCCAACGCGCCCTAAAAAAGGGGGAAAGCGATTGCCGGACGATTGTACTTCACTATTTGGAAAACATACAGACGAAGGCGCATCTCAACGCCTTCGTCGAAGTTTATGCCCAATCCGCTTTGGCTAAAGCCGCCCAGGTAGATGAAAAGCTCGAAAAGGCCAACGCTGGCAAACTCGCCGGCATGGTGATTGGCATCAAAGACGTCCTCAATTATGAGGGCCATCCCTGCACAGCAGGCTCCCACATCCTAAAAGGCTATATTTCTCAGTATACGGCCACCGCTGTCCAGCGGCTACTTGACGAAGATGCCATCCTAATTGGCCGGCTTAATTGCGACGAATTTGGCATGGGAAGCTCCAACGAACATTCCATTTATGGGAGGGTGCATCAAGCACTCGATCCGACACGGGTACCGGGAGGCTCCTCAGGAGGATCAGCAGTAGCTGTTCAGGCCAACCTATGTACCGTTTCTCTAGGTTCAGACACTGGGGGATCGGTTCGGCAGCCAGCTGCATTTACTGGAGTAATTGGCATGAAGCCCACCTATTCACGTGTGTCCCGGTATGGATTGATTGCCTACGCCTCTTCCTTCGATACGATCGGGATTTTTTCGGGGACAATCTCCGACAATGCACGTGTGTTGGCCGTCATGGCCGGTTACGACGAGCTAGATAGCACTTCCTCAAGCAAACCAGTGGAAGACTATACCCTCCCTTTTCCAACGGATAAAAAAATAAAAATAGCCATTTTGAAGGAGACGCTTTCGTCTCCATCCCTGCAGCCAGAGATCAAAAGAAATACACTTGCGGTAGTGGGAAAATTAAAAAATGAAGGGCATTTAGTGGAGGAAGTGGACTTTCCACTCCTGAACTACCTTCTGCCCACCTACTACCTACTCACCACCGCAGAAGCGAGCGCCAACCTGTCCCGTTACGATGGGGTGACCTATGGCTATCGCTCACCGCAAGCCTATAACTTGGATAGTATGTACAAGTTTAGCCGTACTGAAGGTTTTGGAGAGGAAGTCAAACGAAGAATCATGCTTGGCACCTTTGTGCTCTCTGCCAGCTACCATGAAGCCTATTTTACGAAAGCCCAAAAAGTCAGGCGGCTAATTAAAGAGTATACAGAACAGCTTTTAGGCGATTTTGATTACCTTATGCTCCCAACTACCCCCACTACGGCATTTGTATTTGGTTCGCATCAAGACGATCCGGTGGCAATGTATTTGGAAGATCTATTTACGGTGCATGCTTCTGTGGCCGGCGTGCCCGCTATTTCGATCCCCAATGGAAAAGACGATGCTGGCATGCCTATTGGCCTGCAAGTCATCGCCAATTCGTTTAAAGAGGCCGAATTATATGCGTTTAGCCAGTACCTTTATAACTTTACTTGTTAATGATCTACTGATGAAGAAGTTTACTTTCCCTACCGCCTTCCTTGTAGTCGCTTACTTACTACTTTTTGTTGCCAACACCCAAGCCCAGCAACAGGGATCTGTTGCCTCGGATAATCTTTCTGGGCTAGTGATACCCAACTACCATTACGACTACGTGCCTGACTTCACCTACCAAGAAGTGGAAACCCGGATTCAAGCCATGGAGACAGAAATGCCTTTTGAATTGAATGACCGCGTATTTTCTTTCATCCAGTACTTTACCGTTCGCAATCGAGAATACATCAAGATGGTACTCTCCAGAAAAGCAAAGTACTTCCCAATGTACGAGGAGACTATGGGCGAGCACGGAATGCCCACAGAAATTCAATTTTTATCCATTGTAGAGTCGGGACTCGACCCAACAATCAAATCCAAAATGGGCGCCATGGGCTTGTGGCAATTTATGCCCGCCACGGGCCAAATGTACGGCATGCAGGTCAGTCCAGACATCGACGACCGTATGGATCCAGAAAAATCCACTGTGGCAGCCGCAAAATACCTGAAGTCACTTTACAAAATGTTTGGCAACTGGGAAGTGGCCCTTGCTGCCTACAACTGTGGTCCAGGAAATGTGCGGAAAGCCATTCGCAAATCTGGGGGGAAATCCACGTTTTGGGGCATTTACGATTTTCTTCCGCAAGAGACACGAAGCTATGTGCCACAGTTTCAGGCCATGCTCTACATCCTCAACCACCTCGAAGAGCATAACCTCCACCTAGAGGAACCCACCTACCCCATTGAATTTGAAGTCGTTGCTTTTGACAAAACCTTCCATTTGGACAGGCTTGCTACACTCACCAACATTTGTGTGAAAGACCTCGAGGAGCTCAACCCATCCATCAAAAGGCGAAACATCCCGGAAACGCACCGCTCCATGGCCATCCGAATTCCAAAGTCTAGATCCCTGTTTGTCAAAGAAAATCTAGCCTGGATTGGAGACTCATTGAGCCTAAGTGCTCCTGTCAAGTTGCTAGCGGCAACCCTTTCGGAACCAACAAAAAATGACACTAGCCCCAACACCCGCCTCGTATACAAGGTAAAATCCGGAGACGTACTTGGAGCCATCGCCAGTAAGCACGGGGTTTCGCTCACGCAACTCAAGCAATGGAACAACCTCAGAAGCAACGTGATTCGCGTGGGTCAACTAATCCACATCGTTACAGAAAAAGCAGCGAGCACTCCTAGCAGCAACTCCGGGACGCTTGCTATGACGACCGCCACAAACAATGCGCCAAAAACCTATACCGTTCGCTCTGGAGACACCTTGTGGATCATTTCGCAAAAACATGCGCTAACAATCGATCAAATCAAGCGCTTAAACAACTTGAATTCAAGCAACATAAAGCCTGGACAGCGGCTGATTATCGGTTAGACCCTTTAAAATACCTTATCCACCACAGTACTTACTGAGAAAAATCGTTTTAACCCAGTCTAATTCTTGAATTTTCGAACCCAAACTACCATGAAAGCAAGTTACCTGAGCCTTCTGATCTTCGTTTGCCTGCTGACCTTCTCCTGCGAAGAGGGTACTTCTTCGAATAGCACCAAACCTAAAGCCAAAGGTGATATTGGCGAGATTGTCCTTGCCATCGACTCCACCAAGTGGGCAGGACCTGTGGGAGACGAGCTTCGCGCCATCTTTGAAGCAGACCTACCGGGCATGATCCGCTCAGAAGCAATGTTTAAGGTCCACCGTGTTGACCCTCGGGCCATGACGCGAATGCTTAAAATGTACACCAACCTGATATACGTCACCACTTTTGACGATAAACGAGGGGGTAGCCAAGTCATCAATGCTCAGTTTACTCCCGAATCCAAAGCCAAGGCAGCAGTCGACCCCAGTCTCCATTCCTTACGGCAAGTAGACGAGTATGCCATCGGTCAGGAAGTACTTTACCTCTTTGGCAATAACGAGCAGGAGCTCATCGCCAACCTACGCAAAAACAAGGACCAACTTCAAAACCTCTTTGAAGTACGCGAACGAGACAGACTAGCCAAAGGACTACTAGCTAGAAAAAACGGAGCCGCACAGAGCGACGCGCAGAAAAATCTGAACATCGAAATCAATCCCCCCATCTCTTACCAAATCGCAAAATCAGAACCGGGCTTCCTATGGCTGAGACAGCCCTCTTCTACGGATAAAAGACCAGACATTAGCGTTTACTACTACGAGACTGACTACAAAAAAGAGGAGCAAACGTTCCCTGAAAACATCCTCGCGCTTCGCGACAGCATCGCGAAAAAACACATTTTTGGAGACCCCGAAGACCCTAATTCCTACGTCACTAGTGAAAAACAGATTCCCCCTGCATTTCGAAACATGGTGATTAATAATAATTTTACAGTCGAAATTAGAGGCACTTGGAAAACAAATAACGTGAGCATGGGAGGTACCTACCTCGGCTATCTGATGATCGACGAGAAGAAGGGGAAACTCTACTACATGGAAGGATTTGTCTACTTTCCCAACGAGCAGCACGGCGACGCGCTACGGGAGATCCAAACTGTCCTGCTAAATACCAACGTAAGTTGGAATGACCCCAAAGGCACCTAGACCCAGCATACTCCCCCAGATATGGCGATTATAATCCGAAAACAAGACGCACTCAACTACCATAGCCAAGGATCTCCAGGCAAAATCCAAGTTACCCCCTCCAAGCCGGTGTCCAGCCAACTTGACTTGGCTTTAGCGTACTCTCCAGGAGTAGCCGAACCCTGCAAGGAAATTGCTGCTGATGTGGAAAACGTCTATAAATACACCGCTAAAGGAAACCTTGTGGCAGTCATTACCAACGGTACCGCAGTACTCGGTCTTGGCGACATTGGTCCAGAAGCATCCAAACCGGTCATGGAAGGCAAAGGTGTGCTCTTCAAAAAATTTGCGGGTATTGACGTCTTTGACCTCGAAATCAACGAAAAAGATCCCAAAAAGCTAATCCAAATCATCAAATCCTTAGAGCCAACATTTGGCGGCATCAACCTGGAGGATATCAAAGCCCCCGAATGCTTTGAAATAGAAGAAACCCTCAAAAAAGAGATGAAGATCCCGGTGATGCACGACGACCAGCACGGAACGGCCATCATCACAGGAGCTGCGCTTCTTAACGCGCTCGAGCTTGTTGAAAAAAAGATTGAGGACATCAAAATCGTTGTCAGTGGCGCTGGCGCTGCTGCCATCTCCTGCCTGAAATTCTACATCAGCCTAGGAGTTAAACGAGAACATATTGTGGTTTGCGACAAAGACGGAGTCATCCGTACAGACAGACCCGATTTGCTTGAAAGCCACCGAGAGTTTGCCACCACCAAAAATCTGCATTCCATCGCAGACGCTATGCCAGGCGCAGACCTATTCCTAGGGCTTTCTGCTGGGAACATCATTTCTGCTGACCTAATCAAGGTCATGGCACCCAACCCAATCGTATTTGCACTGGCCAATCCAGATCCTGAAATCGCTTACGAAACAGCCCTCGCCGCAAGAGAAGATATTATCATGGCCACCGGGCGCTCAGATCATCCCAACCAAGTAAACAACGTACTCGGCTTTCCATATATTTTTAGAGGGGCCCTCGATGTGCGCGCCACAGTCATCAACGAAGCCATGAAGCTTGCCGCCGCACAAGCCATTGCAAAACTTGCCAAAGAGCCCGTTCCTGAGATTGTCAATAAAGCTTATGGCGAAAATAACCTGAGCTTTGGGCGTTTTTACCTTATCCCAAAGCCTGTAGATCCTAGGCTGATTACCACCATTGCCCCTGCGGTAGCTAAAGCAGCGATGGATTCGGGCGTCGCCAAAAAAGAGATCAAAGACTGGGATGCCTACGAGCTAGAACTCCAAAAACGCATCGGCATCGACGAGGGCTTGATGTCTATCGTGATTGAAAGGGCAAAGAAAAGCCCAAAACGCGTGGTTTTTGGCGAAGCAGATAACCTGAAAATTCTCAAAGCTGCCCAGCTAATTCGCGATGAAAAAATCGCCATCCCCATTCTTCTAGGCAACAAAGTCGAAATCTTAGCCTTGATTGAAGAAAACTCCCTAGACTTACAAGGGGTCACCATCCTAGACCCGCTGGAGGAGGAGCTGCTTATCCAAAAATTTGGCAAAATTCTAGCAGCTAAAAGGCAGCGCAAGGGTATGTCCCACCTTGACGCCCTCAGGCTCGTGCGGGAGCGCAACTACTTTGGTGCAATGATGGTTGAAACAGGAGAGGCAGATGCCTTCATTTCCGGCCTTACGCGTGACTATCCCAAGACTATACTCCCTTCCCTACAGACGATTGGAGTAAAAAAAGGAGTCAACCGTGTAGCGGGAATGTACATCATGAACACCCCAAGAGGGCCCTACTTCTTCGCAGATGCAACAGTCAACCTAAACCCCAGTGCGGAAGAACTGGTAGAGATCATTGGACTCACAGCCTCTGCTGTGAAGTTCTTTAACATGACCCCTCGCATTGCGCTTCTTTCCTACTCCAACTTCGGCTCTGCCCAAGGAGAAATTCCTTCCAAAATGGCAAAAGCCACGGCATTAGCCAAGGAAAAATACCCTGATCTCCTCATCGAAGGTGAGATGCAGGCAAACGTGGCCCTCAACCAAGAGATCCAAAGAGAAATCTATCCCTTTTCCACATTATCCCAAAAAGGGAAAGAAGTCAACACGCTAATCTTCCCAGATTTGGCCTCCTCCAACATCGCCTACAAACTTTTGTCTGAACTAGGCAATGCCGAAGCCATTGGCCCCATCCTATTGGGAATGAACAAGCCCGTGCACGTCCTGCAGCTGGGTAGCTCCATACGCGAAATCGTCAACATGGTCGCAATAGCTGTAGTAGATGCGCAATCCGTCAAAATGAACCTATGATCGACTACCTCAATGGCAAGCTAACTTACAAAGACCCCACCTATGTACTCTTAGATGTGGGCGGTATCGGCTACCACGTCAATATTTCCCTTCAAACCTATTCCAAAATCAAGGACGAAGAGCAACTTCGCTTACTCACCTTTTTACACATCAAAGAAGATGCGCATACGCTCTATGGCTTCAAGGAGCAACACGAAAAGCGACTCTTCCTGCTCCTGATCTCCATCAATGGTGTTGGGCCCAACACGGGACTAATGATCCTCTCCTCCTTAAGTTCGGAAGAAATCGAGCATGCCATCCTTTCCGGTGATGTGGCAACGATCCAAGGTGTAAAAGGAATTGGAACCAAAACAGCCCAGCGCATCATCTTAGAGTTAAAAGATAAAGTAGGCAAGTCAACTCCTGGAGAAACCTCCGCCCCACTCGGATTTTTACAGGGAGGCAATAAAATCCGAGAAGAGGCGTTACAAGCCTTGATCACTTTGGGATTTCCAAAAGCCGTGGCAGAGAAAAACCTAGCGCTCGTCTTGAAAAATAGTGGTAGCAATCTTTCCTTGGAGGAGTTGATCAAAGCATCCTTAAAAACACCGTAATCCCAGCCGAATTGACTAGTAAGGAGTTACCGACTTCGTATAGGTGGCATAAAACTTGCATACCTGCCCTGCTCCTGGTCCTCCTGGCTTTTTTGGCTATTGCCCCCCTAAAAGCACAACAAGTTACTGCGCCCAAAACGCGCATCGACTCCCTCAACCAACGTCGACTAGCCCCCTCCTTTTTGCTTTGGCAAAACATGCGGACCAACCCGCTTTACCCCTACCGCAATCCCTTCCTGCGTCAAAACTCCCCATTTCTCCCCTCCTCTCCAGTAAACCGCCAGGTACAGGTACGGATGGACTCCACGCTGCGCTACAACATCGTCGATCAGCTAGACAGTAGCAGGTTGGGCAACGAGCAAGAGGTTGATTTTGATAAATTTACACAACTTCAGGAATACAAAGTCAGGCAGGACTATTGGAGAACACGTGCCCGCGGTATCGACGGAGAGAGTGCCGTGGAAAGCCGGAACCTCATCCCTCCCATCACCGTCAGTCCTACTTTTGACCGTATTTTTGGAGGTGACTCAATCAATATCATTCCCACGGGCTACGTCAACCTAGATTTCGGGGCCATCTTTCGAAGAATTGATAACCCTACCATCCCAATTCGCCAGCAGAAAAATGGAAATTTCAATTTCCAACAGCAGATACAGATGGCTGTCAATGGCAACCTGGGACAGAAATTGAAGATCGGCGCCAACTTTGACTCCAATAACTCTTTTGATTTTCAAAACCAGATGAAGTTCCAATACGATGGCTTTGAAGAAGATATCATTCAATCCATCGAGGTAGGAAACGTAAGTTTGCCCATCCAAAATCGCCTCATCCAGGGTGCCCAAAACCTATTTGGAGTAAAAACCGAAATGAAATTTGGCAAACTCAACGTAACCGCTGTGGCCTCAACCCAGCGCGGAAGACGGGACAACCTCGTGATTGATGCCAACGGGCAAGGCCGCGCCTTCGATATCCAAGGATCAAAATACGATGAAAATAGGCACTTTTTCCTAGGCCACTTCTTCAGAGAAAATTACGAACGCTGGCTCAAAGGCCTTCCCCAAGTGACCTCTGGAGTCAACATCACCCGTGTGGAAGTTTACGTGATGAACCGCGCCACCAACACCGAGACACTCCGAAATTTTGCAGCCTTCATGGACTTAGGCGAAGGAAAAGTGCTGCGCAACCCAAGCAACCCTGCGATTGGTCCAGGCATCCCCGGCAGCCCAGCAAACAACGCTGCCAACCGTCTCTATGCCAGTATCAAAAGCAACCCTAGCTACCGCCCTTTTGATGCGGGTGCACGTGCCATGGAAACTGATTTGGGTATCAAAAAAGGAGTAGACTTCGAGCAAATCAACGGCGCACGAAAATTAGACCCCAAGGAGTATTTTTTCAACGGCCAACTGGGCTTCATCTCCTTGTTTCGCCGCCTTCAAAACGATGAAGTCATTGCCGTTTCTTACGAATACACATACAACGGGCAAGTATTCAAAGTGGGGGAACTCACAGAAGACTACCAAACTCGGCAAGAGGACGAGCTGATCTTCTTGAAGCTCCTCCGACCTGCCCGCATCAACACCCGCGTTCCCACTTGGGACTTGATGATGAAAAACGTCTACAGCCTCAACGCAAGCCAGATCTTGCGTGAAGGATTTCAACTCCAAGTGATTTACCGCGACGACCGCACCGGCCTTGATAACCCATCCCTACTCGAAGGGGCCAATGTCAAGGACATCCCACTTATCCGATTGACTGGACTGGATAATCTCAACCCGCAAAATGACCCCGCCCCAGACGGCAACTTTGACTTTGTAGAGGGGATCACCATGCTCTCCGATCGAGGCTTGTTGATCTTCCCTGTGCTGGAACCCTTCGGATCCAACCTAGCCAAACGATTTACACCCCAAGAAGCCGTTCTGAGTGATAAATACGTGTACGATACGCTCTACCAAACTACACAAGCAGATGCCGAACTGGTTACGCGTAACAATAAATTTTTCATTAAAGGAAGGCTTACCGCCGGCTCTGCCAGCGAAATCCAACTCCCTGGCCTCAACATAGCTCCTGGTTCGGTCATCGTACAAGCAGGCAATATCCCGCTCACCGAGGGCGTGGATTTTACAATTGACTACAATGTCGGCCGCTTGGTCATCATCAACGATGCTATCCTGCAATCTGGCAAGCAAATCAATGTGAGCTTTGAGAAAGCCGACCTAGTTTCCTTCCAAACCCGAAGTTTGCTCGGAACACGCCTAGACTACGTGGCCAACAAAAACTTGACCCTTGGAGGCACCTTTCTTTTCCTCAACGAGCGACCCAACGTATCCCGCATCGCCACCGGCAACGAAACCCTCCGAAATAGCCTCTGGGGCTTAGACCTCAACTATAATAGTGAATCTCGCTTATTGACCAAATTAGCAGATGCACTACCCTTTACAGATACCAAGGAAAAATCCCTGGTGCAGTTCAATGCGGAATTTGCCCACCTCATTCCCGGTACTTCCAACACCGTCAATGGCGATGCAGCTTCCTATATCGATGACTTTGAGGCCGCAGTAACTCCCTTCTATCTAGGCGCGCAGGCCAACCAAAACTGGAAGCAAGCATCTACCCCAAAAACGGCAGACAACCGATTTGACTTAAGCAACCAAACCGAAGACAACCTAGGCAATGCCTACCGCAGGGCACGCTTGGCTTGGTATAATATCGATAACATCTTCTACCGCGACGGTGGTCCAGGGGTACCAACTAATATCAACGCACAAGACCGTCGAAACCATTACGTGCGGCGCGTCATCCCGCAGGAGATTTTCAAAAATCAGGATCGGGAAGTCATCCTGGTTCCTCAGCCCTTGTTTGAGCTGGCCTTCTTTCCCTCTGAGCGGGGCATGTACAACTACAACCCTAACTTGACGCCTTCAGGATTGCTCCCCAACCCAAAGCAGAACTATGGGGGTGTCACTCGGGCAATTACCACAGAGGTGGATTTTGACCGAACCAATATCGAATACATCGAATTTTGGATGATGGATCCTTTCCTTCCTGGAGAAAACGGAAAAGTGTTGGACGGAGTGTTTAACCAAAACAACACGACCGGAGGAAAACTATTTCTAAACCTAGGTGACATCTCCGAGGACCTGATGAAGGACGGCAGCCATTCCTTTGAAAATGGACTTCCGGCAGATGGAGATGCAACCAAAACAAGCGCGAACGAATGGGGAAGAGTCACCAGACAGCAGTTCTTAATTCCCGCTTTCGACAATTCAGAAACCTCTCGAATCAACCAAGACGTGGGCTTGGATGGCTTGAAAAATGAAGATGAAGTCACCTATTTCAAAAGCAGATTTCTTGATCGACTGAGCCTCTCAGCCGCAGCACGAACTGCCCTCCAACAAGACGTCTCTGCCGATGCTTTTCAGTACTACCTAGATGCAAAATTTGACGAGGCAAACACCAAGATCCTGGAGCGCTACAAAAAATTTAACGGAAACGAGAAAAACACCCCTGTTTCGGCCAACCAAAACCTCCCCTACACTCCCTCCGGAACCAACACCCCGGACAACGAGGACCTCAATACGGACAATACCATCAACGAACTTGAAAACTACTACGAGTACGAGATTGACTTGCGACCAGGACAGCTCAAAGTAGGGAATAGCTATATCGTCGATAAGGTCACCCACAACGAAGGTGGGGAGCAAGTCAACTGGTACCTATTCCGCATCCCTGTTCGACAGCCTGACAGGGTGCAAGGCGACATCTCCGGCTTCAAATCCATCCGTTGGATACGAACCTACCTCACCGACTTCCAGCAGCCTGTAGTGCTCCGAATGGCCGAATTCAGAATGGTCGGTAGCCAGTGGCGCAGCTTTCAAGAGTCCCTCTTCGCGCGTGGCTTTTTTGAGGTGCCCGAGCCGGACAATTCCAACGTCACCGTAGACGTGGTCAACATCGAACAAAATGCACAGGGGAGCAGCAGCTCAAGCCCCTACGTGCTTCCCCCTGGAATCCGACGCGATCGCGACAATACCTCCGTAGTGGAGCGCCGCCTCAACGAGCAGTCCCTACGCATCTGCGTGGAAGACTTGGCTCCAAAGGACGCACGCGCAGTATTCAAAAACCTAAATATCGACCTTGTTCAATACGAGCGCATCAAGATGTTTTTCCATGCCAACAGTGCAGATGCCAGAGACGGAGAGGTCAGCGCCTTCCTGCGGCTAGGTACTGACTATACGGACAACTATTACGAAATTGAAGTTCCCTTGAAGATTTCCTCCCTAGGATCCAACGATCCCCGAATCGTCTGGCCCGAGGAAAATGAAATCGACATCGCCATCCAAGAGATTGTGGGAATCAAAGCTGATCGGGACAACTCCCAATCTCCACTCACCTTGCCCTACACCAAAACCATTCGTCAATATCGGGTGACGGTCATGGGACGTCCCGAACTCAACCAGGTGCAGGGCATGATGATTGGTATCAAAAATCCAGGCACAGGCATCGGTTCCTCCAAAAATGTCTGCCTCTGGGCCAACGAACTCCGCGTAACTGGATTCACCAAAACCAATGGATGGGCGGCAAATGCCTACCTCAACACCAAAATCGCCGATATTGCCGTTGTCTCAGCCTCCATTAGGCACAACTCCATCGGCTTTGGTGGCTTAGAAACAAAGCTATCCCAACGTAGTCGTCAAGCTACCACGCAGTACGACATCTCCACCAACGTCGAAGTAGATAAGCTTCTACCCAAAGCACTGGGCATCAGCATCCCGCTCTACTTCTCGGTTGAAAATGCAAACACACGCCCAGAATACGACCCTCTAAATCCTGACGTTCCCTTTGACCTAGCGCTGGCTAAATTTGAAAATCCAGCCGAAAAAGAAGCCTACCGAGACATTGCGTTGGACCAGCTGTCCCGAAAAAATATCAGTTTTAATAATGTTCGTAAACTGAAAAAAAATCAAGACGCACCAAGCCGAATCTATGACCTGTCCAACTTGGCATTTTCATATGCCATGGGAACTGTAACCCAAACCAATGCACAGCTGCAAGGCTATAACTTCAAAACCAACAAAGGAAACGCTACCTACAGCTACCAACCCAAAGAATTGAAATTGGCACCTTTCGAAAAGTGGGAAGGACTGAAAAGCCCCTACCTGAAGCTGATCAAAGACATCAACCTCAACCTGTCTCCAACCATGTTGCTGGCAAGAATGGACGTGGACCGACGCTTTACCCGCACCCAGTACCGAAACGACCAGCTAACCACCTCGGGCGTAGACCCCTTGTTTCAAAAGTCCTTTTTCATGAACCGATCCTTTAATGTCAACTGGGACCTTTCCTCCAGTCTACGCGTGGACTTGGCTTCCCAAGCCTTGGCCGTGGTAGATGAACCCGAGGGGGATTTGGACAGCCAGGCAAAAATCGATTCGGTGAAAGCCAACTTCATGCGCTTTGGCAGAACAACCAATTACACCCACTCAGCAACAGTAAATTATACCCTGCCTTTTGGGAAGCTACCACTCACCGACTGGGTGCAGGCAGATTACCGACACCTTAGCTCCTACACTTGGCAAACAGGAGCCATTGGGCAGCGTGACACGCTAGGTAATGTAATTCAGAATACCCGGGAACAAACCCTAACGGGCAAGCTAGATCTGGTGAAACTTTACAATAAAAGTAAATCACTAGCCGCGCTAAATGCGCCAAAACGACCCCCAATCCCCGGAAGAGCCTCCACCAACGCTGCGGATACCATTGGTACGCCCCTGACTAATGGAATACTGAAACTAGCCATGATGCTGAAGGAAGTCACCTTCAACTATGGAGTCGTCGAGGGCACCTTCCTCCCTGGATACATGGCAAATACGGGCCTATTGGGAATGGACAGAGCCTGGGAAAACCCCGGTTGGGCCTTTGTTTTTGGTAGCCAAAATCCTGACCTACGTTACCGATTAGGGCAAAATGGCAACATCGCCCCAAGCCCTGAGCTGACGCAAAGTTTTCGTCAAAACAAAGCCATCAACCTGCGCATCACCGGCTTGGCAGAACCCATACGAGACTTCAGGGTCACTCTGGAAGCCACCAAAAGAGAAATAGGTGACTATAGCGAGATCTTTCGAAATAGCCTAGAAAATCCGGGAACCTACCAGTCCCTTAGCCCAAGCAGGATGGGATCTTACAGTATCAGCACAGTGATGATGCGAACCAGCTTTGCGAAAAACAATAGCCAAAATGAATCGGCCCTATTCACCAACTTTGAAAATTACCGGGACATCTTCAAGCAACGCTTAGAAGCACAAGCAGCAGTCCCTGGAACATTTAGCAGTAATGGACAGGATGTCTTGATTCCTTCCTTTTTAGCAGCTTACCTAGGCAACGATCCCACGACAGCCAGCTTAAATCCTTTCCCAAAAACGCCTCTTCCAAACTGGAGAGTAGACTACCGGGGTCTATCTCGCCTTAAGGGACTCAGTGACCTCTTCAGCAGCATCAACCTGACCCATGCTTACAGCTCCACCTACGACGTGAGCAACTTCTCCAACTCCCTGCAATACCAACAAGGACTAGAGCTATTCAATACGCTGCAGCGAATCCAACGGCCAAACCTCATCAACCAGGAGGGACAGTTTATCCCTATCTATGTTCTCAACCAAGTAGTGCTCACCGAACGCTATGCCCCACTCATTGGGATAGATGTGCTGACCAAGCAACGGATGAACATCGCAATAAACTATAATAGAGAACGGAATTTGGGATTGAACTTTTCCAACTCTCAGGTGACCGAACAGGCAAGTGCGGACTTTGGATTGACCCTTTCCTACACCAAAGCAAACGTGAAAATTCCTTTCAAAATCAATGGGCAACAAAAAATCCTAAAAAATGATCTACAGATGCGGCTAGACACAAAGGTGGGGAATACCCAGCAGGTACAGCGAAAAATCGGCGAAGAAGCTACCGTCACCAACGGGAACTTAAACTTCCAATTTCGCCCTACCCTGAGCTATGTGATCAATCGTAGCCTCAACCTAACCCTCTATTTTGAACGAACTGTCAATGATCCTCGCGTGACTACCGCGTACAGACGATCCAATACTGCATTTGGAGGCCAACTCCGATTTAATTTATCCCAATAGGTTTCAATCTCTCCTGAAACCGTTTAATTTTGACTGCATAAACCATAGCCCCATGAACTTTCCACAAGAACTGAAGTACACCAAAGACCACGAGTGGGTCAAAATTGACGGAGACATCGCTACCATTGGCGTAACCGACTTTGCACAGAAAGAGCTGGGCGACATCGTCTACGTAGAAGTAGAAACAATCGGAGAAACAATCGAGGCTGGTGAAGTTTTCGGAACTGTAGAGGCCGTAAAAACTGTTTCTGATCTTTTCATGCCCGTTACTGGAGAAGTCTTAGAATTCAACACAGCGCTAGAATCGGCACCCGAAATGGTTAACGATTCTCCATACGAAAAGGGATGGATGGTAAAAGTAAAATTGAGTGGCGACTTACCTGCTGACTTGATGGATGCCGACACGTACAAGGAACTGATTGGCGAATAATTGAAGCTGCGTAGGGAATACTTGGCCATTCCTTGGCTGCTCGGATGCTCCTTCGGTATGCTTACCCCGGGTGAGGCTTTCCCAGAAGTAACCATCGTAGACTACCAAGATAAAGTAGTCCATTTTATCTTCTTCTTTGTGCTCTCCTACCTCTGGGTAGGTGTTGGCATCAAAAAGAAAAAGGACTTGATTTTAAATCGTCGACTTTGGATCAACTTCTTGGTGTTTGGCTTGCTTCCTGCAACTTTCCTAGAAACCGCTCAACAACTAATTCCCTACCGAACCTTTGATATCAATGATTTGATAATCAATTATATCGGAATATTTTCAGGATTAATTAGCTATTTTTATTGGCCATCGTGTAAAATCATTTTGGATTAATCTCCAATAATTGTTACACTTGTTACTCAAATTAAAACCGACTAACCTCTATAAACCAAATTCACCATGGAAGCAAAAAAGACTCCTAGAGCTGATCTGAACAAAAGTGTGGGTATGTTTACCAACCTTGGTCTTGCAGTAGCTGTTGGTCTCACTCTTCTTGCCTTCGAATACAAGTCTTACGACGACAGCGCATTAAAAGATTTAGGTGCTGTTTCAGACAGTTTCGATGACATCATTGATGTGCCCATCACCAACCAGCCACCACCACCACCGCCGCCACCACCAATGGAGCAGCCTGTAATCCAAGAGATTCCAGATGAGGTGAAAATCGAAGAAAAAATTGACGTTAACTTTGACGTGGACGTTCAAGAAAAAACCGTAGTTAAAGAGGTAGTTATCACGGAAGCGGTTGAAATAGTAGAAAAAGCAGATGCTATCTTCGACGTCGTGGAAACACAGCCTAACCCTCCAGGGGGCATGTCAGGTTGGAACAAATACCTTTCTGACAACCTAAAATACCCAACTCAAGCACGAAGAATGGGTGTAGAAGGAACAGTAATCGTTGTATTCGTTATCAATACTGACGGAACCATACAAGACGTTGAAGTTTTGAGAGGTATCGGCGGAGGTTGCGACGAAGAAGCAGTTAAAATTGTAAAGAATGCGCCAAAGTGGGAGCCGGGTAAGCAAAGAGGTAGAGCCGTTCGTACGCGAATGAGACTTCCTATCCGATTCAAACTAAGCTAATACAAAAGGACCCGAGCCAATCGGGTCTTTTTTTTGTCCAATAAGCCGAACTTGTTGGCAGAAGCTCAAAAAAATAGAAATCAAAAAAGGCCCCGCACATTTGCGGGGCCTTTTTCAATAAATAATAGATATGCTTATTGCCAGTTAAGTTTTGAGGTTCAATTAAGTGGGCTGTGATCAGTTAACAGTTGTCTGTCGATGATTAATTACAACACATTCAGCGACTGTTCCTTGATTTTTTCCAGTTCATCCTTCATCTGGATCACGTGCTTTTGAATCTCAGCATCGTTGGCCTTGGATCCTATGGTGTTGATCTCCCTACCAATCTCCTGGCTGATAAACCCAAGCTTCTTGCCTTGGTTGACTTCCTGCTCCATGGACTTCGAAAAATAATCTAGGTGGGTTTCTAGGCGCACCATCTCCTCGGTGATGTCTATTTTTTCAAAATAATAAATCAACTCTTGCTCAAAACGGTTGGCATCAAACGAGTTCTCATCCATCCATTGGGAAAAATGCCCCCTGATTCGATTCTGTATTTTCTCCTTACGGATAGGTTCCTCCGCTTTGATCCGTGCCAAACCTTTCCGGATGGTGTCAATATTTTCTTGCAACTTGATCAAAAGCGAAGCGCCTTCGTCGGCCCGAAACCCTTCGCAGCGCATCAGTGCTTCCTCAACTACTAACTTGACCTGACCCCAGTCCTCACTTTCTTCTCGGTCCATTTGCGCAGTAACCATTACGTTAGGCGCATGAAGAGCCAACTTAAACAAATCTGCTGAAGTCTCCCCCACCGAAGCAGCAAGCTTGCTAAATGCGGTATGGTAGGTTTTAAACAAGTCCTCATTGAGTTGAACAGGGAGATTTTGCATGCCCTTAGCCACAAAATCGATAGAGACAGACACTTTACCTCGGTCCAAGATGGCTTGCACCCTGTTTCTTATCTCAGGCTCCTTATCAGTAAATTGTCGGGGGCTTCGAACAGAAAGGTCCAAAAATTTTGAATTGAGTGAGCGGACCTCCACCTGTATGGCCATGTGCTCATTCTCAAATCCGGCTACCCCGAAGCCAGTCATTGATTTAATCATAGTGTAAAAGCATTAGAAATTATATCCTAAGGTAAAGTAAAATCTTAAGTCTTCGGTTTGGTAATTTCTAATAGGCCTTGCAGCGTCTAATTTGACGTAATAATTCATAAATACTGTTCTCAAGCCAGCACCATAACTTTGCAACCAAGGATTATTGAAGTTATTCAGTACAATCACAAAAGGGGATCCTGATGTATTGATCACCTCCGTATTTTGGTCATTTATTTTCTCCCAGGGTGCTGCATCGTTCCAGGCGGAACCGATGTCATAAAAGCCCACCAACTGAAAATTCTTAACGAAATTAGACGTGATATTTCCCCTAGTCAAATAAGAAAACAAGGGCAGTCGCAGTTCAGTAGAGAAGGTCACCACATTTCTTCCACGAATCTCATCGTAATCAAATCCCCTCAAATCCACGAAATCGGCAAAGAGTAAGTTTGAATTTTCTACTCCAGTTGGATTTCGTACTGGAGAAGGTTCAGGCCGGTTGGCAGGTGGGGTGTAGAAGTTCTTGAAAAGCCAGTTATCCATCCCTCCAACGAGGTAACTCTGAGGGTTCGACCCCATAAAAGAGCCCACATATAATTTTGAAGCCAAAATAATGTTCTTATGGATTTTCTGGTAGTTGCGCAGGTCTAGGTAGAAATTACTAAAGGAGCGGTCCCCGTTATTGAGCCCTTGGTAGTGCACAAAGCCAACCTTACCCTTGGTGCCGGTAAAAGCGTAGAGTCCCATCGGTTCTGTTCTATCGTATACGTACTCCAGCTTTCCCCCAACATAGGAAACCTCCAGTTGATTGAGTTCAGGAATTTTACTCAAATTAAGGGAGTCCTCGTTTAAGTTGTAATACTGGGTCTTTGCGACAAAAGGAGCGGCATATACACGCGAGTGGACAGAGAAGGGATAAGAAACCCCCGTTTCCACCTTGGTGAGCACATATTTTTGAGAGGTGATGTCCCCCTCATTTGCTAGCAATGTTCTTCTATCATACCTGCCTCTAAAGTCAAGTCTTGACTTTAGGTATTCGTACTCAAACCAAATATCGCCCCCCGATTTAAAATTCATGGCCGTCATGATGCCCCCAGTAAACTGGTGATTGTCGAGTATGTCGGTCACCTTACCAGTTAGGCTGATGCCAAAGCCACGCAGGGGATCCACGACAAGGCGCTGGTTGAAGTTATTGGTGAAAAACAGAGACTCCATCGGCTTAGGTCCAGACACTCTTTTCTGAAGATTTTGTTTTCGGAATGAATCCAACAAGTTATTTTTTGCTACCTCCTGTTTGGCCGCTGTACCTTGTGCTATCGCTGTGGCGGGAAGGGAATCAAACGTATAATTTTCCGTGTTTACCCCTTTCCTAGTTTCAAAGCGCAAGCGATCGGTGCTGAGGGAAGATGTTTTTTTGGTGAGCGTATCCATGGCTGTTAAGGGCATAACTAACTCTGGAGCTGGAGAAGTAGGCTGTGCCCTTGAAAGTGTTGATTGCTGAGTTTTAGCCTCCAATAGCCTCCTTGCTGCTAGGCGCTCGTTCAATTCCTTTACTTGAGCAAGCTGCAGCCTAGGAGTTCCGGTAGTAAATTGGTCTGCTCCTGAATAGTTGTCCACGTATAAGAAAGATTTCTTTCCGTTGCGTACCGCATAGGCCACTTTGTTCATTCGCGAATTCACGTCAAACACCTCAATACTAGTATCAAAAGCGGAAATTTGCGTAGAGACCTGGTTGCCGATATTATGCCTCATCAGGTTGGAAATCCCACTCAGGTCACTCAGAAAAAGTAACGTGTTCCCATTCATCATTCGTGGTAGGGTATTTTTGCTGTTGGCGTTGGTCAACTTGGTGAAGGTGGTCGTGTCCTTCAATACTTGCGCCATGTACAGGTTATACTGCGAAGGAAAAATAGTCAGGTCTGGATTGCCCTTCAGGACCGAATCTGGGAGAGACACAAAGTTGGTTGAATAAACGACCGTGGAATCATTCAAAAACACTGGGGTAAGGTCGTCAAACGCGTCATCAGTTAGTCTCTTGCCCTGCCCGCGCACATTTAGAGTGAAGATGTCCGTCTTTCCATTTGAAATGGCAGATAGCACCATGTTTTTTCCCGACTCGTTAAAATCCAAACTCAGAATTTGCGTGATGTTTCGGAGGAATACTTTGTCACGGGCAGATCCATCGAGGGAACGTTGTCGTAGGGTAGTCACCCCTGCTTTGAAGGAAGCGATGGCAAGCGTGGCCGAGTCCCTCCAAGCAATGACAGGCGCATACAAATTAGGAGGGAGCTCTTCGTACTTAGCGCCTCCCCTGTAGATACGCTGCTCTGCTCCCGAGGACACCTCGCGTGCCATGACGGTAAACTTGCCAGCATTGTTGATTACATAAGCCAGATGGAGCCCGTCAGGGCTAAACTTTACATCGGAGATTGCTCCATCCACTCGGGAGGAGGTAGCTGAAATGGCCTTTTTTTCATCTAGGGTTTTGAAATTTGTGTATACGGGCTCGTTTACCTTGAGGTAGAATTGCTGCCAGTCTGCAAAAAATGTTTTAATGTTGATACCTATCGTGTTGGCGATGCTATTCTCCTCGTTGCGATTGATTCGGGAAAGGTTAAGGATGCTGGAGACGTACCTTCTTCCGTATTTTTCAGCGATGTAATTCCACAGAGACTGCCCTACCAATCCGGCCTCTAGGTCGGTAAGCGTATGGAGCTTCGGATTAGGCGTATTTTTTAAGTATTGTCGAATGTAATCGTCCATCTCCCTACTCCAACCCTTGGCAAGGTAAAGCGCGATGCCGTCTACGTACCAGTCGGGAAAGTTGCTAATCAAGTTGGCCTGAAATGCATCCGCTACCGAAGCGCCGTAAAGCATCTCTCGCACAATCACCTTAGAGGTAGCGAAGATGATGTCCTCTTTGAACACATCCATACGCCCCTTATAGGCTACTTCAGCGATGAGGCGGGTAAACTTGGTTTGTCCTTCTTCGGTATACTGCTGTATGTTGAGATCAAGGTTGCTCTGTAGCCGCTCCTCGGGTGAGTTGTAGATGTAAATTTTTGGTTTGGTATAGGCTACATAGCCGATATTTTGGGTGAGTTTGTTGAACTCGGTCTCCAAGTACTCGATAGCCATCTTTGCATTGGGTCCACCTTTGTCGTAGTAGTACACTTCAAAGTTGGCAGAGGTGTAATAGTACCACTTGATTTCTTTATGCTGCACGCGATTTTTGCCAAAACGCTCTTGGTCAAATTGTGCTATTGCCTGCGTGCTGGCGCAAAGAAGAGATATAAAAAATAAGTACCGAAAAACGAGCATTCGCATTCCAAACAAGGTTGATCTGTTTTAAATATACTTAAAATACCGAGAGATATCCACTTCCTTAGGCAAAGGTATTGCCTCCAAAATAAAGTCACACATCCGCTCACTAAAATAAGGAACCAAGGAGACCCCCTTCGCTCCAAAACCGTTGAATACATAAACGCTTTGTTCGTTCGGATGTTTTCCTAAAAATGGTTTTCTATCCTTAGTTGCCGGACGAATCCCAACTTTATGCTGCGGTACTGCCTTCACGGCCACACGCACCACCTCGGTCAGCTTTTCCAAAAGTTCCTTTTTGGCTTTAGGAGTAGGCCCCTCATCCAAGTCGTGCCAAGTATAGGTGGACCCCACCCGGAAGTTTCCGTTTTCCAAGGGCACCCTAAAAACCCCTCGATTCACGATGAAAGGGGGATGAAAATCTTGTTGCACCTCTAAAATCTCCCCCTTTACAGGAGCAAAAGGCAAGAAAGAAAAAAAACGAGAGCGCATCGCACCTAGCCCGTTGCAATAGATCAAGGCGCCAATAGAGAACTCCTTGTAGCGCCAACGGGCTCCTTCCTGCACCAAGTTTGCCTCAACAAACTCCTCCTGCAAGAGGCGCTCCCCAAAAAAGGCCGCCATGCCCTCCATGAGGATAGGAATATTGAGCCAACCAGACATCTTGAGGACTACGCCTCCAAAAGGGTCTTTTAACGCGGGATCTTGACTACTCACTGGAAGCTGGTCCACAAAGGGCTGGATCTCGGGATCCGCGGAGTGTCCCATCCATTCGTTCTGTTCTTCGATGGACAAAAAAGGGCGGTAGATGGGTTGTGGGGTCAAAAATTTCCTCCCCGTCTGCTCCTCCAGCTCCTCATAAAATGGGGCAATCGCGGGAAAAAGCAGCTCCCCCATCCAGGTCTTTACCATTTTTCTTCCCGTGACCGGATTGTAAAGTCCAGCCGCTACACTGCTGCTTTGATTTTGGGAAGGTTGATCCACCAAGAGTACCTTTTTGCCAGCTTTTACCAGCCGGTAGCCCAGCGCTGAACCCGCCAATCCTTGTCCAATGATTAAAAAATCAATTTCCATGTCCTAAATTAAGCCCATAATTCTTTACTTTGCTTTTATCACGCCTACTTTTCGCATGCTCCACATCAAGTGCTTCACCTTCAATCCCTTTCAGGAAAACACCTACCTACTCCATGACGATGCCGGTACAGCAACGCTCATCGATCCAGGATGCTATACCGCCGAGGAAAAAAGCGAACTTGAGGGCTATTTGCTTGGAGAAGGGCTTTTGCTCACTCAATTACTTAATACCCATTGCCATATCGACCATGTTTTGGGTAATGCTTGGGCTATGCAACGATTTCAATTGGGCTTACAGATCCATGCGCAAGAAGCTCCAGTACTGCAGTCTGTACAGGTGTACGCACCCAACTATGGTTTTCGAGCCTATGAACCCGCCGAACCCACCTCCTTCCTCACCGAGGGCCAGGAGATTACCGTGGGTGAGGAGCGACTCAGCTGCCTCTTTGTGCCGGGTCATTCGCCGGGGCACCTGGTTTTTTACCACGAGGCGAGCCGGCAGTGCATTGCTGGCGACACACTATTTCGAAGCAGTATCGGTCGCACAGACCTGCCCGGAGGAAATCATGCCCTACTTCTCGAGAAAATAAAATCTCAGCTGTTTGTTCTTCCCGAAGATACTGTAGTATTTCCCGGTCACGGCGCCGAAACAAGCATTGGCTATGAAAAAAATTCGAACCCATTTGTCGGCCTAAAAGCAAGCTATTGAAACTTAGATCTCAGCTCCCCAACCTACTCACACTTGGCAACCTACTTTCTGGCGTGCTCGGAATCATATGGGTATTGGATGGACAGCTGCTCCATGGTGCCTACTTCGTGCTTCTTTCTGCAGGTCTTGACTTTTTTGACGGCTTTGCGGCACGACTACTCAAGGTACAGAGCAGCCTAGGCAAAGAACTGGACTCCTTAGCGGATGTCGTCTCCTTTGGTGTGCTTCCAGGGCTTCTACTTTATGCGCTCACCAAGAACCATACGGATTCCACCTGGCTTCCCTATTTCACCTTGATCGTACCGCTACTATCGGCTTACCGACTAGCCAAATTCAACCTAGATACCCGCCAAACTGATCGTTTCATCGGCCTTCCTACTCCTGCAAACGCGTTATTTTTGTCAACTCTCCCTCATCTCGTCTTACAATGGCCCTTCCTGGAGTCTTGGATTTACACTCCTTTCACACTACTGGCCATTGCCTGGATATGCAGCCTCCTGCTAGTTGCTGAACTGCCTTTAATCGCACTCAAATTCAAGAATTTTACTTTTTCGGAAAATAAATTCCGCTACCTGCTCCTGTTTCTTGGTGCTTTTTTCTTTGCTGCCTTTCAGCTTGCCGGCATCCCCTTGGTTATCCTCGCCTATCTCCTGTTGTCCCTTTTGGAACACTTCACACCTAAAAAATGATCAGGCTACTGGGGGTGATAGTACTCTTGCTGGGTTTCTTCCGTCTACCCGCGCAGTCCCAATCACTATCCTATACCTGTGGTGTCACCGAAGCAGGCATATACACGATTTCCATTACGCAAGCGAGGCAACTTGGCTTTCAAAGCCTAGACGAAGTCGCTCTTTACGGCTATCCAGGCATGCTACCTCAAGTGCTAGACTCTGCGCAGCTATCCCTCGAAGAGATCCCAGGATGGCAGTCTGGCGAGTCCCTCTACTTTTTTTTAGAAGGCCCCCACAGCATTCGCCTCACGGAGCAAGGCATACTTGACTACAGTCACCATGCTTATTCAGATACGCTTCGGTATTTGCTTGGAAAAAAGAGCGCTCCAAAACGACTTCAACAAACAGCTGGGCAAGACCAAGCCACGACATCTCCCCCCCTCGCCTACCGCCTCCATGCGCTGAAGGAAGAAAAAATAAATCTCCTCAACTCGGGAAGGTCTTGGTATTCCAACCCGATCCGTCAGGGGCAAAGTTTAAGCATTTCCTTTGGGCTTAGCACTGCAAGCACAGCCCCTTGGCTGCTACATGCCCGATTGATGAGCCAGGCCAACAGCCCCTCCCTCATGCGGGTGCTCACAGGTAATGAGCTTTTGCAAGAAATTGGATTTCCTGCGCTGCCTTCAAGTACCTACAGCATCAAAGGCCAGGAGGCTAGCTTATCTGTCGGATTTACTCCCAGCGGTGGCAGGCTGGATCAAGTACGATTTGTCTATCAAGGAACTGGTTCGGGACATGTAGACGTGGCTGTGGTTGGCGTTCCTTTTACTAGCCTCAGCCCTGGAGAAGGACTGTACCATAGCCAAACATTAGCTCCATTTCCATTGCAGCCCAACCTCCAAACTTGGGAGGTATCTGCGCTGCATCAGCCCAAAGCCTACCTAGGTGGCAATAGGGCTCTTGGAAAAAAATGGTTGGTTTTCTCCCCCAAAAACGCCAAACCTCTTCAAAATTTTCGTCGCAGCAGCCCGCGCAACCTGCCCTCCACACCGACAGACCTGATACTCATTACTGCTCCCCAACTTAAAGAGGTCGCACAGCAAATTCAATCCCTAAAAGCCAGCCAAGGCATCGCTACACAGGTAGTGCTCACGTCGGAGATTTACGATTGGTTTGGCTACGGCAACCCAGATGTGACGGCCATCCGTAATTTTATTGCCTACGAATACCACCGAGGAAAGCGATTAAAAAATGTCCTGATTCTGGGCAAGGGGACGTTTGACTATAAACAAAAACTGGGAGGTCGCCCCAACTTGGTGCCCATATACACCAGCAGGTCCAGCCTCGATCCACTGACTACCTACAGTTCTGACGACTACTTTGGCCTACTTGACTGGGGCCAAGGAACTTGGGAGGAAAGTAAATCTGGCGATGCTTCCTTGCGCATTGGAATAGGGCGAATTCCGGCAATTACCCCGGCAGAAGCCAGTACATGGCTTGCCAAATTGAAGGCCTATGGAAAGGTGACCGGCGGCCAAGCGCCCGTCACCCTCACTTTTTTGGCAGACGACGGAGATAATGCCACGCACTTACGTGATTCCGAAGTTCATGCCGCTTATTTTGAAAAAAAACATCCCTACTACCGTAGTCAAAAACTTTACCTTGATCGCTTTCCGCAAGAAAAGATAGGCCAAAGACAAGCTTCTCCACTCGCTAAATCCGCCCTGGAGCAAGTGCTGAGCAAGGGTACTTTACTACTTAACTATGTGGGACATGGCAATGAAACTACACTTTCTGCCGAGGAGATTTTTAGGGTCCAAGACCTTGAAAATTGGCCCGCGCAGCCCCAACTTCCGATTTGGTTTACGGCTACCTGCGAGTTTGGGCGACACGATAGTCCCTTCCTCCGCTCAGCTGCAGAAGAATTGCTTTTTGCCAAGGAAAAAGGGGCCATTGGCCTGCTCAGCACAGGCCGGCCGGTTTTTAGTAGCGTCAACTTCTCCATCAATCAAGCGTTTATACAAGCGCTCATCCCTGGCCCTACTGATTCAGAACAAGACTTAGGGGCCCTTTTTCGAAAAACAAAAAACAATAGCCTGAATGGGGTCTTCAATAGGAATTTTTCCTTGTTAGGCGACCCAAGCATGCACCTAGCACTCCCGGAAGCCGGCATCCGACTTGAAAAAATTGTTCGCCTGGACACGCAACTCCCCGTCGACACCCTCAAGGGATTGGACCGCATTAGGCTTCTTGCCGACCTTATCGATCCGGCAACCCAAGCCTTATTACCCAGCTTTAATGGGCGATTTATGGTGGAAATCTGGGACAAACCCAGCCGCATAAAAACATTAGGAGATGAAAATACTTCGGTCGAATTTGAGGAGGAGGAAGAGCGCTTGTTTGTTGGGGAAGGGGAAGTAAAAAACGGAAAATTGGTGGCCCAACTAATTATTCCTCAAGGCATAAATAGTCAGGCCGCCCAAATCAACCTCCGACTACATGCCTGGGATGAAAGCAAAAATATGCGCGCCGGTGGTGTTTTTCAGGTGCTCCTTGGGGGCTCTCGAAAGGTCGATAACCTAGACAAGCAAGGTCCGCGCATCTCAGCTGAGGTAGGAGGAAAACTCGTCTCGGAACTTGCTCCTTTGGCAAGCACCCAGGTGAATGTCCTCCTCCGATTTGAAGACCCAAGTGGCACAAACAGCTCCTTCACCCTGCCTGAAAAAACCTTGCAGCTCCGGATCAATCAAGGTCCGGTGCAGTATTTTCACCGAGACTACCTCGCGGTATCAGGGAGCTTTGAAAAGGGACAGGCAAAGGTGCTCTTAAAAGGACTTGTTGAAGGAATCAATGAGATTCAAGTTTTGGCTTGGGACTTGGTGGGTAATCCTACCTCCTTCACCTTCAGCCTTTTTGTTGAAGGAAGTGAGCAGCTTCGGATACTTTCTCACCAGGTGTTCCCCAACCCAGCCTCCGAAAAAAGCAGCTTTTTCTTTCAGCACAACCGACCCAACGAAAATTTGATTGCTACGTTGAGCTTACATTCTTTGACGGGTCAGATACTATTCACCGAGGAAAAACGTTTTGTGAAGGCCGCAGAAAGCATAGCTGCATGGGAGTGGATTTTTTTCCAAAACAAAACGAAATATCCAGCGAAAGGAACTTATATTTACAAACTAACATTACAGTCCGAATCCTCAGTTGGCAGTGATTCGGTGAGCGGAAAACTGGTGATTCAATGAACAGAAAAGGCACTTTAGGAAAGATAGGGATACTTTCATTTGTATTTGTACTGATAGGACTGACCGCTTTGGCACAAAATAGCGTGATCATTTCAGGGCAAGATCCTAGTCGACGCGTGATCACTACCGCCGTTCCATTTTTAAACTTTGCTCCCGACTCCCGTCATTCAGCTATGGGAGATGCAGGTGTTGCTACCTCTCCCGATGCGAGTTCTGCCCATTGGAATGCAGGCAAGCTGGCCTTTATCGACGACAGTTATGGCTTTTCCATTTCCCACTCTCCTTGGTTGGGTAAACTCGTCAACGACATGTCACTGAATTACCTGTCAGGATTCAAAAAAATTGACGAAAACTCCGCCTTTGGCTTGGATCTACGCTACTTCAACATGGGAGATATTGCCCTCACTGACGGTAGAGGCAATCCTATCGGACAATTTAACCCACGAGATATCGCCATAGGAGGCACCTATTCAAGACGGCTATCTGCCAATCTGGGCCTTGGCATCTCCGCACGATTCATTCATTCCAACCTGTCTGGCAACATGTCTACCTCTGGTGGAACCGAATCTCGCCCGGGTACAGGTGTGGGTGCCGACATCGGCCTCTACCATCAAAAAGCTGTTCGCTTTGGTCAAAAAGATGCCACCTGGTCTTGGGGATTAACCCTCTCTAATATCGGACCAAAGATCACCTATAACAGCGCCGAAGACTTGGATTATATCCCGACCACCTTCCGCATAGGTACCGCCTACAAAATTAACCTGAACACCAATAGCTCCCTGACTTTTGTTCTAGACGCGAACAAGTTGATGGTCCCTACCCCTCCGACTTACAAAACCAATCTCGACGGAACACTTGCAACTGATGCTAGCGGCAACCTCATCATTGCTGCTGGAAAAGATCCTAATAGAGCCCTCATCTCAGGGATGTTTGGCTCCTTCAACGATGCCCCAGGTGGAGGAAAAGAAGAGTGGAGTGAAATGACTTTTTCTTTTGGTGCAGAATACCTTTACGCACAGAAATTTGCACTACGAACAGGTTACTTCTATGAGGACGACACCAAAGGAGGACGAAGATACTTCACCATGGGTGCCGGCTTCACCATGAAGCGGTTGGGCTTAGACTTCTCCTACCTCGTACCTCAGGTTCAAAACCACCCCCTAGCAGAGACCTTGCGGTTTTCCTTACGCTACTCCATTGCCAGCAATTGATGTCGCTAGACCGATCGAAAGCCCCTTCCTTTACTCTTCCTTCCGAATTTAGCTTACCTTCCCCTCAGCGATACCTGCTGAAAGGGGGTATGTCACTCTACTTTTTTTCAACTCCTGGTATCGCAGCGGTAAAACTCGAAGTCATTGGTAAAAGTGGCCGTACCCTCCTTCCCAATACCCATGCCTTGGTTCCCTCCTTCACCCTGCAAATGCTCCAAGAAGGGACCTCAAAGGCAAGTTCTCAAGTGCTCGCCGAATTCTTTGACTTTCATGCAGCGGAAGTTTATCCTTACCTAAGCTATTCACAGGAAGGGATGAGCCTATTATCCCTAAAAAAACACCTGCTCACCCTGCTTCCTACCTTTATTTCACTTTTTTCAGACGCAACTTTCCCCGCGGAAAATTTAGAAAAAAGGAAGTCACAGCGGAGGTTAAGCCTAAAGCTAGAGCAAGAAAAATCAGCTTCACGTGCCAACCAGCTTTTCAAAACCTCCCTCTTTGGGCCCGAACACCCCATGGGTCAGGAGATCACCGAAGCTCACATCGATTTGATTAGCCCTGAGTTGCTGCGAGAGTACTACCAAAAGCACCTGTGGAAGGAGTCTGATCTCTTCCTCAGTGGAGATTTCACCCCTGAGGAACTCGACGCGCTGATTCCACTTCTAGACTCCTTGCCCCTAAAGAAGGATCGCCAAAGACTGGTAGAAACGACACCAAAATCCATCGTCTTTCCCTACGAAGCCCGAGCCGAAGCGCTGCAAAGTAGTGTGCGAGTGGGGTCCTGGTCGATCCCAAAAACCCATACAGATTATCCAGCCTTGTCCGTATTCAATACCCTTTTGGGTGGTTTTTTTGGCTCTCGGCTGGTAAAAAATATCCGAGAGGAAAAGGGACATACATACGGCATCAGCTCCTCTCTGGTAGACCTACCCGGAAATGCTTATTGGATTGTGGCCGCGGATGTAAAAAAAGCACACAGAGAGGAAGTACTAGACGAAATCAAGAAAGAAATCAAGCAACTCTGTACCATACCGGTAGAAAAGGACGAGCTTGAGGTACTTCGAAATTACCTAATTGGACAATTATTTACCAAATTTAGTTCCCCCTTTGACCTGAGTGACCAGTTTAAGGCGGTACACTTCTCGGGGTTGGACTTTAGTTTTTATGAAAACAGGCTGGACTTTTTGAAAAAATTTACAGCAGAAGACCTACTTTCCATCGGACAGCGCTATTATAGCTCCCCTCCAGTGGTAGATGTAAGTGTTGGCTAGGCTTAGTTTTCCTTAACTAAGTTACTCCTCTCAGTTTTTAGGAAATAAATCATCCAAATACCCTCCTTCACGGAGCTGTTGGAAGATCTCTAAGCAGGCCCAAGCATCGGTTGCCGCGTAGCGCTGCTGCCGCTCGGTTAATGTCTCGAGTTCCCAATTGGAAACCTGCTCGGCCTTGGAAATTCGCATTTTCAGCACCATGCCGCACAGGTTTCTGACTCCGACATTGTGGAAACCGACTTTTTTCAATTCATCGTTCAAATCAAAAAATGACTGGGGATAGAACGAGTCAGTTAGCTTTCTTAAGGCCTTTAAGTCGTCGTGAACTGCGGCGCCAACTTTGACCAGATTTTCTTTTTCAAGTAAGCTCCTCAAAGGAGGAGGAAAGCCGATGCGATGCAGTCGAAACAAAAAGGCTTGGCTGGAGGTGGAGAGCTGAAGCAACGAAACCTGATGGAATTGCCCCTTGTGAAAGGAGGGCTTGGTTTCGGTATCAAAGCCAATAATATGCTGATCCTCTAAAAAATCCACTGCCTCCTCCACTTGGTCAGGCCGATCTATTAAATAGATTGGGCCTTCAAATTGACCTAAGGGTAACTCGCTAATTTCTTCTTTGCTAATACTAAATGGAATCATACCGACTCTTCTTCCTTTGGGTAATAGTTGATACCGATATTTAAATAACCATACAGGATGGTCATGATGGGGCTGATGATGTTAAAAAAGCAATAGGGCGCATAGGTCAGCGTAGCTACGCCGAGAACAGACGCTTGCGTGGCCCCGCAAGTGTTCCACGGCACCAAGACGGAGGTCACGGTAGCGGAATCTTCCAAGGTTCGGGATAGATTTTCTGGCTTCAGGCCTCTCTTTTTATACACATCTGCAAACATCCTTCCTGGCACCAAAATCGCCAAATACTGATCTGAAGTAGTGATATTGAAGAACACACAGGTCGCTGCAGTAGTAGCAATTAACGATCCAACGCGATGTACTTTTCGGATCATGGCCTCTGCCAACACCTTTAACATCCCGCTTTCTTCCATAATACCTCCAAACACCATTGCGCAAACGATAAGCCAAATAGTATTGAGCATCCCTGCCATTCCTTTTGTAATCAATAATTCATTGACTATGGCGTTATCAGTGACAATGCTGATTTTTCCATACATGGCCATCATCACCCCCTTAAATCCTAAATAAGCAAACGAACCCTCTTCACCTACCACGCGAGCGATGATCTGTGGTTGAAAAATCAGGGCGAATACCCCTCCTAGCAAGGCCCCTACTAATAATGCAGGTAGGGCAGGTACTTTTCTTACAATCATAAAAATTACGATTGCTGGCACAAGAAATAACCAAGGAGTGAGTGTAAACGTGCTGGAAATAATGGTTGAAATAGCTTTGACATCTTCCACATTTCCATCCGTCTGGTAGTTAAGCCCAATCACAAAAAATAATACCAGCGTAATTAACATGGTAGGAATAGTCGTTTTGGCCATGTGTCGGATGTGCGTAAATAAATCGGTACCCGCCATCGCTGGCGCTAGATTGGTCGTATCGGATAGCGGTGACATTTTGTCCCCAAAATAAGCCCCCGAGATGATGGCTCCAGCAATAATTCCTTCCTCAAATCCCAATGCTTTTCCGATTCCTAACAAAGCAACCCCAACCGTAGCTACAGTGGTCCAGCTACTACCCGTAGCTGTAGAAACGATGGCACTGATAAAACAAGCAGCAAATAAAAACAAGGCTGGACTAAGAACTTGTAATCCATAGTAAATCATGGCAGGTACAATACCACTCAGCAGCCAGGTTCCTGCCAAGGCCCCAATCAAAAACAAGATTAGAATACTACTCATCGCAGAGCTAATACTTTTGACGACGCCATCTTGGAGCGCGTCCCAGGTATAGCCCAACCTGAAAACAGCAATCGATCCAGCCACGGTGGCTGACAAAATCAATACGATTTGATTGGAACCAGAAAGTCCATCCGTTCCAAATATCTCAATTGTAAGTACAAGGAGGATAATTAAAAAAACCAGTGGAATAAGTGCTTCGAGCACCTTCGGTACTTTTGGTGTTTTAGTCATTCGGTTGAAGTCGGGAGTTTACAGGCCATGAAGCTAAAGAAAAAAAATTAATTACAGGTCTGAAAGTAGTTCAGAAACCTCCTTACCCACTTGCCAGCCAATAGCTACTCCCATACCTCCCAGACGAACCCCAACCACAGTTTTCTTCCCAATCTGTTGGATAATAGGCGTTTTTTTTGGACCAAATGCCATGATGCCAGTCCACTCCATTTCCCATTCAAGCGTTTGGCCAGGAAAAATCACCTCCTGAGCCAGCCGAATTAGCTGCTCCTTGATTTGGGGATTGACTCCAAATTCTGTGGTCTTTTCCCAGTTAAAATCTTTGTTTCTAGCCCCACCAATCAGCAATCGCCCTTCCTCCTCTCGGAAATAAACGTAGCCCTTGTCCAGATGAAAAGCTCCTTTCCAGGGAATTCCTCCTTCTAGCGGCTTGCTGAGTAGGATTAATCCCCTGCCTGGCTCCAAGGGAGAGGCTGGCCATAGTTTTTGAGTGAAGGCATTGGTGCAGATGGCTACCTTGCCACCTACAAACTCAAAAACCTCTTTTTTATCTTTTTTTTCTGCCAGTACCCTACCTTCTTCATGGTCTACTTCCACCACCGATACACCAGTAAGGATGCGAACACCTAGCATGGATGCCTTGGACCAAAGCGCATTTAGGTAGGCGCCCGGATCAAGCTCCCCTTCAAAGCGATTTTTTACGACAGCTTTTATCTGTTCGGAAAACCCAAATTTGCCAGGATTCTTGACCAAAGAAAACGCCTCTTTTTTGAAAATTTTTTTCAACAACTGGTTGATGTCCGTAAGTTGCTCCAAAGCCTCCAACTGCTCTTCACCAAGGAGTTCGTATCCATTACGGTGCTGGTAGCGCAGGGCTTTGTCACCAAACTGTTTTCGGATCTGAGTTAGCCCCGAGTACCTTTTCTCTACCAGCTGCACCACTTCTTCGGGTGTCATGGACCAAAAGTCGTCTAGGATCTCAGTCAAACTACCAAAACAGGCAAAGCCCGCATTTTTAGTGCTTGCACCAGAGGGAAATACCCCGCGATCCAAGACCAATACATTTGCTTTTTTGTTTTGTTTCTTATAGTGTATCGCTGCAGAAAGCCCTGTGAAGCCAGCGCCAATGACAATCAAATCATAGGATAAAAAGTTTTTTTGCTCCCAATAACTCAACATATGTGGTGAGGATTTAATTTTTAAAGTAGGTTGGTTAACTTGTGGCTTCAAGTACTGCATTAAAACCCAAAATCCCATGAGAAAAATAGATTCCTTGCTCGAAGAATATGGCGAAAGTCACCAAAACGCAACCAACAAACTCATCCACTGGTTCTGTGTGCCAGCCATCTTTTTTAGCGTGGTGGGCTTGGTGTTTAGCATACCCTCCGGATTTCTGCAGGATCTGCTTCCGTTCTTAGGCAATTTTGCCAACTTGGCAACCTTGGCCCTAGTGCTTCTACTTTTTTATTACGTATCACTCTCCCCTTCTCTAACGCTAGGGATGCTGCTTTTTTCCTCCTTTTGCCTTGCCCTAGCCAACTTTCTAAGTCTTGCTTTTCCAGGTAATCTAGCCTTCATCAGCTTGGGCGTTTTTGTCCTTGCTTGGATTGTCCAATTTTGGGGACATAAAATCGAAGGAAAAAAGCCTTCTTTTTTGAAGGATTTGCAGTTTTTGTTGATTGGTCCAGCTTGGCTGATGCACTTTCTTTACAAAAAGATTGGGATCGCATACTAAAGATTAAATCGTACGATTTCTGTACTTTTTTATTCCATCGCCAACCTTCTCCTTTCATTGCCGTCAAGACTTCTCCTATTGGTATGAAAGACAGGGAATTAGGTGATTCTATCCTGATTATTTAAATTTTTCATGTCATTTTATAGACCCTTTGCCTGAGATAAGGTAGCTTCGGGGATTAAAAAATAGCAAGAAATGAGAATCTGGTTTTTGTGTAAAGTAAAGTATGCGAAGGAGACTGAAGAAGGTCTTCTAAAAAGTATTTCCGAACAGTACTTGGTGGATGCGGTGTCATTTACCGAGGCGGAAGCCATCTTGTACGACCGTCTGGGTTCGCAGATCCGCGGTGATTTCCAGGTCACCGGGATAGGTAAAAGTAATATTGTGGATGTATTTTTTTACGACGATGCAGACATCTGGCAAAAGTGTAAGGTGAGCTATCTCGTGGCCGATGGGGACAGCGGCAAGGAAAAAAAGGTCACCCAATACATGATCGTAACGGCTGCGGATGTAAAGCAAGCGTATGACCGGATACAAGAAAGCCTAAGCAACATGCTGGTAAGTTTCCGAGTACCTGACATCACGGAGAGCGCCATTCTTGACGTATTCCCTTTTGAAAAAGACGAGGTAAAAGATCAGCTTCCTCCGGGTAATTTTAAACCCGTCAGCCAAGAGCTAGAAGACTAAACCTAAATCGGCCCGCCTAGCAGCGGGCCGATTTAGGTTTAGTCCAAATGAGCCTCACCCTGATGGGCAATCACAAATGTAATTAGCTCGTCCACACTGATTTCCGCACGCTGCGCAGCATCGTCGATGTCTTCTCTGCTCACTTGGGCAGCAAAAGTTTTGTCTTTCAGGCGCTTCTTCACCCCTTTTACCTCCATCCCTGCATAGCCTTCCGGCCGCATGAGTGAGTAGGCGTGCACCAGGCCACTGAGTTCGTCAAAGGCATACAGCATTTTATCCATTTGCGTGCGCGGCTCCACCCCAAAGTATCGAGGGCCATGGGAAGCGATGGCGCGGATGATTTCTGGATCAATTGCTCTGGCTTCCAGCTCCTCCACTATTTTTTTACAATGCTGGCTCGGCCATTGATCCCAATCCGCATCGTGGAGTAGTCCAGCCAGGTGCCACTTATGGGCCTCTGACTCTTCGTAACCTAAAGACTTGGCGAAGGACTTCATCAAGTAGCCCACCTGCTTCATATGTACTTTTAGTCGCTCATTCACCACCCACGCGTTCAAGATCTCAAAGGCTTGGTCCAAGGTGAGTACATTGCCTTTGTTTTTGGGATCGCCAAAATCTTGACGATTCAAGTTCAAGGGGATTTCTTGCATCTGCGTGGTTATTGAAAGTGTAACTCGTTGTTTCTTTTCTCAGGGTTAAACGGCTTTTCGGATCTCTTACAAAACTGCTTCAGGAAGCCTAGGCGTTCCTGATCTTCCATTTTGCCTTGAGATAGCCCCAAATCAGGTTGGGGCTTATGGCTTTTTTCCGCGAGATGCCTCCATCATATCCCACATTTCTTGAGGTATCATTTCCAAATTATTAAACTCACCAGCACCTTTCAGCCATTCTCCACCATCGATGGTGATCACATCGCCGTTGACGTAGGCAGAAAAATCAGAAATGAGGTAAGCTGCCAAGTTGGCCAGCTCTTGGTGAACACCTACCCTACCTACAGGTACCTTTTTAGCAGGGTCAAATTTTTTCACCAAGTCCCCAGGAAGTAACCTGCTCCACGCTCCTTCAGTAGGAAATGGTCCAGGTGCAATGGCATTGGATCGGATACCATACTTGGCCCACTCTACCGCCAACGATCGGGTGAGTGCCAAAACGCCTGCCTTGGCAGCTGCAGATGGCACGACATAGCCCGAACCTGTCCAGGCATAGGTGGTAACAATATTCAAAAATACACCAGGCTGCTTGGCTGCAATCCAATGCTTGCCTGCCGTTAAGGTCACCTGTGAAGTTCCTTTTAATACAATATCCAATACCGTATTGAAAGCATTGGGAGAGAGGCGCTCGGTAGGGCTAATAAAGTTACCCGCAGCATTGTTGAGCACCCCGTGGATCTCTCCTAAGGATGCGATGCACTGTGCCCACATGGACTCTACTTGATCGATCTCTCTGACGTCACAAACGATAGGAATCACCTTCCCTCCAGATTTGGCCATCATTTCTTTGGCTGTCACTTCTAGGACCTCCATTTTGCGAGAAGTAATGGCCAGGTTGGCCCCCAACTCTAAAAAATACTCTCCCATGGCCCGGCCTAAGCCAGTTCCTCCTCCTGTAATCAAAATATTTTTTCCTTTCAACGATCCTTCTCGGAGCATTCCTTCGGTATAGTTCATAGTCTTTTGCTTAATTTTTTTTCAATATACCATCCCTTTAGAAGATTTGAAAAGAAAAAGGAGCCCATTTCGAGCTCCTTTTTGAAATCTTTTAAGAAGAGATTTTAACCTCCAGGCCCTTAGTATCTATAGTATTCCGGCTTAAACGGCCCCTTCACTTCCACGCCTATGTATTTGGCTTGGTCGTCGGAAAGAGTGTCTAACTGCACGCCCAACTTGGCCAAGTGCAAGAAGGCAACCTTCTCGTCCAAGTGCTTCGGAAGTACATACACACCCGGCGTGTAGCTCTTGTAATTTTCCCATAACTCTAGCTGTGCCAACGTCTGGTTAGTAAAGGAGTTGGACATCACAAACGATGGGTGACCGGTACCGCAACCTAGGTTGACCAAACGACCTTCTGCCAAGATGATGATTTCCTTGCCATCGATCTCGTACAAGTCTACCTGAGGCTTGATCACGTTCTTCGTGTGGCCGTAGTTGTCGTTCAACCAAGCCATGTCGATTTCGTTGTCAAAGTGGCCAATATTACACACAATCGCCTTGTCCTTCATCGCCTTGAAGTAGGTTCCAGTGATGATGTCCATGTTGCCTGTCGCTGTTACCACAATGTCAGCTTCCTGGATGGCATCGGCCATCTTCTTCACTGCAAAGCCGTCCATGGCTGCCTGTAGCGCACAGATTGGGTCAATTTCGGTCACAATCACGCGTGCACCAGCACCTTTGAGGGACGCGGCAGATCCTTTTCCTACGTCACCGTAGCCAGCGACTACAGCCACTTTTCCGGCCATCATTACGTCAGTTGCGCGACGGATTGCATCTACTAGAGATTCCTTGCAACCGTACTTATTGTCAAACTTGGATTTGGTTACCGAGTCGTTTACGTTAATGGCAGGCATTGGAAGCGTGCCATTTTTCATGCGCTCGTACAGACGGTGTACACCGGTAGTGGTTTCTTCAGAAAGACCACGGATAGCAGCAATCAGTTCAGGATACTGGTCAAGTACCATGTTGGTCAAGTCACCACCGTCGTCCAAGATCATGTTGAGGGGCTGCTGGCTTTCGCCAAAAAAGAGCGTTTGCTCGATGCACCAGTCAAATTCCTCTGCAGTTTGTCCTTTCCAAGCGTACACCTGAATGCCTGCAGCAGCGATTGCAGCAGCAGCGTGGTCTTGGGTAGAGAAAATGTTGCAAGAAGACCAAGTTACCTCAGCGCCTAGGGCAACCAAGGTTTCGATTAATACGGCTGTTTGAATGGTCATGTGAAGGCATCCCGCTACGCGAGCGCCTTTGAGGGGCTGTGAAGGACCAAATTCGGCACGAAGGGCCATCAATCCTGGCATTTCGGCTTCCGCCAAACGAATTTCTTTTCTTCCCCACTCTGCAAGGGAGATATCTTTGACTTTGTAAGGGATGTAGTTGTTGGTAGACATGCTGTATGTAAATTGTTATAACTATTTAAACCTGCCACAAGCAGGTTAACTATGTTTGATGTTGGCCTGCCGAATGCTAGCTGATTGTTACTTGGTTTCTGGTAAGCGTCGTTTGGTTAACCTACCTTCCGTATTCTGGCTAACTAACCAAACAAATGCATTCTAATTTCTGCCGCAAAGGTACCGGATAAAATTGAAAATCTGACCCTTACCTAGAAATTTGGAAACTTGATTTCTTTGATTCCGAAGGACCTGCGTAGGCCAGTGGGCAGTTCCACTAGGAGATTGCCCGAATCCGTTAGTCCAACAATCTTTCCAACCAAGGCTTCTCCGTCCACTGTAAACAAAGCCTGCTGCTCAAACAAGAACAGGTGACGCAGGTATTCCGCATTAATTTCCGCATATTTTCCTTTTTTTAATGCGATATAGGACTGTTCGATGTAGCCAATCAGCAATTTAAAGAGTTCTTCTAGGGGGTAGTTATTTCCTGTGACCATGGAAAAAGAAGTCGCCTGTCCCGCCTGAAACTCCCGTTGGTTAATGTTTAGGCCTATCCCCACGACCGCGTACTCCCATCCACTATTTCCTACAAGATTTTCGATCAATATTCCCCCGATTTTTCCTTGAGCGGGTAGCACCAAGTCGTTGGGCCACTTTACCTTTAGGCCTGGAATGTACTCCTGCACGCATTTGCGGATGGCATTGGAAATGGCCATGTTCAACAAAAATTGCTCGCTCAGGTCCAGGAAATTGGGCCGAAGGATTAAGGAAAAGGTGAGGTTTTCTCCAGCTTTTGCCTCCCAGGTATTGCCGCGCTGGCCTTTCCCCTGCGTTTGGTGGTGGGTGATGAAAATGCTACCCTCCCCTACCTTCCCCTGGCGAAGCTCTCCCAAAGCGATGTCATTGGTAGAGTGACAGACTGGCAGGAAATGAATATCTTTCCCCAAGAAAAGCGTGTTGGCAAGAATTTTATACATTCGTTATTACTTCGGAACCCAAAGGTACCGAAGGCTATCTTTAAATCAATAGTATGACAGCAGAACAGCTGAGTAAGGTCATTGTCAAGGGAATGAATGAAAAAAAAGCCACAGACATCTTGGTAATGGACCTTCGGTCAGTAAAAGATACAGTGACCGATTTTTTTGTGATTTGTTCCGGCAATTCCGACACCCAGCTTGAGGCCATCTCCAAGTCCATCGAAGAGCAAGTACACAAAGCAGGAGACTCTTCCGCCTGGAGCGTGGAGGGTAGATCCAATGGCCAATGGATTTTGATGGACTACGTAAATGTGGTTGCCCACCTATTTTTATCAGATAAAAGAGAGTTTTACGGCTTGGAAGACTTGTGGGGAGACGCAAAGACTACCCGCATATCCTGAACTCTTCAATGAACTTTCGACTAACAAATCTGTTTAAGTACCAAACCTAGCACTCCATACAAAGCGATGAGCGAAAAAAATAAAAACAAAAGTTTCACCCCAAAGGTGCCTCAGAAACCTAATTTCCAACTTTGGTTAATTGTGGCGGCTGTGGCTGTGCTACTTGGACTCACTTGGGTGCAACAGCGAGGAACGGTGATAGACATCACACAAAAGCGATTTGAAGACATTTACACTGCCGGCGACGTAGCCAAGGTAGTCATCGTGCGCAACATGAATCGCGTAGACGTTACACTAAAGCCAAAGGCCCTACAAAACGCCAAATACAAAACGGAGCTAGAAGCAAACTCCTCCTTTTTCAACCCTGAGGGTCCCCACTATGCGCTTCAGGTAACCACCACCGATAAATTTCAAGAGGACTTCCAGGCCTTAGAAGAAAAAATGCCTGTTGGAAGTGAAAAAATCGGCTTCTCTGTCATCAACGAGGAAAATTGGAGTAGCTACTTCGGAAGCTTTGGATTTATGATCCTGCTGTTTGTCTTGTTCTGGTTCATGATGCGCCGCATGTCAGGATCTTCAGGGCCTGGTGGACAAATCTTCAATGTAGGTAAGTCTAAAGCGCTACTTTTTGATGCTGACAACAAAGTGAAAATCACTTTTGACAATGTGGCAGGCCTCGATGAAGCGAAAGTTGAGATTCAAGAGATCGTAGAATTTCTAAAAAACCCATCCAAATTCACCAAACTAGGTGGTAAAATACCGAAAGGTGCCTTGCTAGTTGGCCCTCCAGGAACGGGAAAAACTCTCCTTGCCAAAGCAGTAGCTGGGGAAGCAGGAGTACCCTTCTTTACCCTTTCTGGATCTGATTTCGTGGAAATGTTTGTGGGTGTCGGTGCCGCTCGAGTTCGTGACCTATTCAAACAAGCGAAAGAAAAAGCGCCATGTATCATCTTTATAGACGAAATCGACGCCATCGGTAGGTCTCGTGGCAAGGGCCAAATGCCAGGTTCCAACGACGAACGTGAAAACACGCTCAACTCCCTACTTGTAGAGATGGATGGCTTTGGTACGGATTCAGGCGTTATTGTCTTGGCCGCCACCAACCGCCCAGATGTCTTGGATAGCGCTTTGCTCCGACCTGGAAGATTCGATCGTCAGATTTCTATCGATAAACCCGACATAGTGGGAAGAGAAGCAATCTTCAAGGTTCACCTGAAGCCCATCAAAACCATCGCTGAGGTAGATCCTAAAAAATTGGCCGCACAAACGCCAGGGTTTGCGGGAGCAGAGATTGCCAACGTATGTAACGAGGCCGCATTGATTGCAGCCAGAAGAAATAAAGAGGCGGTAGACATGCAGGATTTCCAAGATGCCATCGACCGCGTAATCGGAGGATTGGAAAAGAAAACCAAAATCATTTCTCCTGAAGAAAAGAAAATTGTTGCTTACCACGAAGCCGGTCACGCAGTAGCGGGTTGGTACTTGGAGCATGCTGATCCCTTGGTAAAAGTTTCTATCGTACCCCGAGGCATTGCTGCCCTAGGTTACGCACAGTACCTGCCGAAAGAGCAGTTCCTCTACCAAACAGAGCAGCTCATCGACGAGATGTGCATGACTCTGGGCGGAAGAGCGGCCGAAGAAATCATTTTTGGTAAGATCTCTACTGGTGCACTAAGCGACCTAGAGCGAATTACCAAAATGGCCTATTCCATGGTTTCGGTGTATGGCATGAACGAAAAGATGGGAAATGTTTCTTTCTTTGACAGCAAGAGCGACGGCTACAAAATGACCAAGCCTTATTCTGAGGCTACCGCCGAAATGATTGATCAGGAGGTTAGCAAGTTGATTCAAAGTGCCTATACCCGTGTGCTGGACTTGTTGCGGAAGCACCAAGTAGAGCTCGAAATTTTGGCCAAGGAGCTCCTAGAAAAGGAAATTTTGTTTCAGGCAGATTTGGAACGCCTCATCGGTAAGCGACCTTTTGAAAAGGAAACAACCTACCAAGCGTATACCAACAAAAAAGATGTGCTTCCAGCAGGAGAAGCTACCGATGCCGAGCCAGTGTTAGCGGAGGATGCAGTTCCTGTAGAAACACCAGCGGAGTCAGAAACACCGGTAGTAGCAGAAATTTCCACTACGGAAACGCCCCCTGCAGAAGAAAAAACAGAAGCCTAAGGAATAAAGCCCCGTACATACGGGGCTTTTTTTTTGATATTGACCTGCCTCCCCTATCTTTAGCCCATGCAATCCTCCCCTCAGGACTTTCCTCTTCATGGCAAAAAACTGTTCTTTGCATCAGATTTTCACCTGGGCGCACCTTCCTCCTCTGAAAGTAAGGTGCGGGAGAAACGCATCATCGCCTGGCTAGATTACATTGCCGATGAAGCTGCCGCAATTTTCCTGGTGGGCGACCTATTTGATTTTTGGTTTGAATACAAAGAAGTTGTACCCAAGGGTTTCCTCCCTTTTCTAGCTAAACTCTCCCAGCTCCGTGACAGAGGCATCCCAATCTTGTTTTTTACAGGCAATCACGACTTGTGGATGAAGGAATATTTCACGGAGGAACTTGGGATACCTGTCTACCACCACCCCATAGAACTCCTTGTGTCAGGTAAAAAAATTCTTGTCGGACATGGAGATGGCTTAGGGCCGGGTGATGACACTTACAAAATGTTGAAGAAAGTATTCACTCATCCGCTGGCACAGTGGCTTTTTAGATGGCTGCACCCCGACATCGGCATGCGACTCGCTAAATCCTGGTCGAGCAATAGCCGAGTGAGCAATAGCAGCAAAAATGAACAACAATTTCTAGGGGAAGACGAATGGCTCTGGGCCTATTGCAAGGAGCTGGAGCAAGTTTCACCCCACGACTTCTATATTTTTGGGCACCGCCACCTACCTCTTTCCCTTGCCGTAGGAGCGAAAGGAACCTATTTTAACCTCGGAGAATGGGTCAGCCAAAATACGTATTTGGAACTAAGTGATGACGGTGCCTCCCTACTTCAGTTTACGACAACTCCTACACCACAAGGGATTCCTTACCCCTCTGACATTTCAGGAGGTCGCTAGGAAAATCGTCAACGTAACAAAACAAAAAAGCCCTCAAAATAAATTGGAGGGCTTTTTTTTGTAGAGACTTATCCTCAGTGTATTATAGGAGTAGGACGTTGAGGGTATTTCGCTATGGGTGAAAATTAAGCGATGGAGACCAGCTCAATATCGAAAATAAGGTCTTGTCCTGCCAAATCATGGTTGGCATCAAGGGTGATCTTCTCGTCATCCATATCCACTACCGTGACCGGCATGGGCTGACCTCCTTCACCTTGCAGGGTGAGTTGAAGTCCTATTTCAGGTTGAATATGTGGAGGAACTTCAGATAAAGGCACCTCAAGCATCATGTCCTGACGTCGCTCTCCATAAGCTTCTGCCGCGGGAATAGTGACTGTTTTTTTGTCGCCAATGACCATGCCATACATGGCCGCATCAAAGCCTTGAATCATGTTACCATCGCCAAGCGTAAAGCTCAAAGGTGACTTGCCAACGGAGGAGTCAAAAACGCTCCCATCTCCCAATCTTCCTGTGTAATGGACGGCTACGGCATCCCCTTTTTTTGCTGACATGTGGTGTATATCTAGTGAAACGCAAAGTTAAAAATTAAAATCTGACACCCAAATTGCAAAAACTGTCCGAAAACTCGATAAAATCGTACATTATCGGACATATTGTGTCACTAAATCAGTCCGTAGCGGTTGCAACGGCAGTTGGCACTATTTTTCTACTCCTACCCTAAAAAAAGAGACATGGACGTGCAATCGCTTGGAAAAATCTTAATCATTGACGACAACGAAGACTTACTTTTTGCAGCCAAGATGCTGTTAAAAAAACATGCCAAGGAGGTCCATATTGAAAAGGATCCACGGCGAATTCCTTTTTTGATTAATACGCAGCAGTTTGACGTCATCCTCTTGGACATGAATTTTCGGGAGGATACAACCTCAGGCAAAGAGGGCTTCTACTGGCTCAGCCAAATCAAAGGAATCGATCCCAACGCGGTGGTGATCTTAATCACGGCATTTGGGGACGTGGAACTAGCAGTGCAAGCACTGAAAGAAGGAGCAACCGACTTCATTCTCAAGCCTTGGCAAAACGAAAAGTTGATTGCCACCCTGTCGGCAGCAGGCAAACTAAAGGAGAGCTACAAAGAGGTAGACAAACTCCACAAGAAGCAAAAGGCCTTGCAAACCGATCTTAAGAAGCCGTACGAAGAAATCATTGGTAGCTCCTCCGCAATGAAAAATATCTTCTCCATCGTCGACAAAGTAGCCCAAACAGATGCCAACGTGCTGATATTAGGAGAAAACGGCACCGGAAAAGAATTGATTGCTCGGGCCATCCACGAGCGCTCTTTACGGAGTGAAGAGATTTTCGCGGGGGTAGACATGGGCTCCATCACGGAAACCCTCTTTGAATCAGAGCTCTTTGGACACAAGCGAGGCGCTTTTACCGATGCCAAGGAAGACCGCGCAGGACGATTTGAGGTGGCTGACCAAGGCACTTTGTTTTTGGATGAAATTGGCAACCTCACCCTACCGTTGCAGTCCAAGCTGCTGACAGTTCTCCAAAAACGAGAGGTGACTCGTATCGGAACCAATAAGGCCCTACCCGTGGATATCCGCCTGATTTGTGCCACCAACATGCCCGTACACGACATGGTCGCAAGCAATACCTTCCGTCAGGATTTGTTGTACCGCATCAACACGGTAGAGATTTTTCTACCCCCACTTCGGGAGCGACTAGACGATATCCCACAACTTGCCAACCATTACCTCTCGCTATATTCTCAGAAGTACCGGAAAAGTTTCACCGGATTTCGGCCCCAGGCAATGGACGTGCTGCAGAGATACTCCTGGCCAGGAAACATCAGAGAGCTTCAGCATGCCATCGAGCGGGCGATCATCATGGCCGACGGAAACGAACTGGATAGCAGAGACTTCTTTTTCCTCTCCGCCAAGCCAACCTCCGAAAAAACAAGCTCCAGCACCACGCTCAACCTGGACGATATGGAACGCAGCACCATCCAACGCGCCATTGACAAAAATGGGGGCAACATTTCCAAAGCAGCAAAGGAGTTGGGCTTGACAAGAGCCTCTCTCTACAGAAGATTAGAAAAATATGGATTATAAAGTAGGCCTATTGGGCAGAATTGCCCTGGTGGTGGCTGCACAATTTTTGTTGATTTATGCCATTTTAGAAGACTGGGGCACCTTCCTGGTGTCCCTGATCTTAATTTTGGTTGTTCTTTTACTCGTTTTTTTGGTGAAGTATGCCGAAAGCTCCTTCAAAAAGGTGCGTCTCTTCCTCAACAACATCAAGCAAAACAAATATAGCCAACTCTATCCGGTTAAGTTTGATGGCACAGAAACGGATGACCTCCACATCGAGTTTAATGCGATTCTAGCCAAACTAAAGGAAGACCAGGCAGAGAAGGAGGCCAACTACCAGTACTTTCGCTCCGTTTTCAAGCACCTCAGCATTGGCTTGATCACCTTTGGTGAAAAAGGCGATATCCAGATCCTCAATGTGGCAGCCAAGCGTATCCTCGGCATCGAGGAACTTCAGCACATCGACGAGGTGGAACACGTCAACAAAGAGCTGCATCAAGCCATCAAAAGCCTGCGTACCGGCGGCAGTGAACTCATCAAAATTGCCCATCCCGACGGCATCATGCAACTGTCGGTCTACGTGATCGAACTCCTTATGCGTGGTGAACGCTTCAAGCTAGTCTCCCTTCAAAACATACAGTCCGAACTGGAAGAAAAGGAAATGGAGGCTTGGCAAAATCTGGTCAATATCCTCACCCACGAGATCATGAACTCCATCGCTCCGATCAGTTCGCTCGCAGGCACCTTAAAAGGGGACTTGGAACATAAAATTGAGGAGGAGGAAACTCTTCATTCCTCTGACTTGGAAGATTACCTGATGGGTATCCGCACCATCGAAAAGCGGAGCGAAGGTTTGGTCAGCTTTGTTTCTGACTTTAGAAGCTTGGCCCATGTGCCACTACCCAAGTTTGGAAGTATTCCTCTTGCCCAACTTTTTAATCATCTGGAACTGTTACTGCAGCACCAGCTAGACAGCAACGGAATCAGTCTTGAAAAAGACCTGCAGCCCCAGGAATTGATTCTGTTTGGAGACCAACACCAAATAGAACAGGTGCTAATCAATTTGATACAAAATGCAATTCATGCCTTGGAAGAGGCCGAAGTGAAGAAGATCCGTCTCTTTGCTTACATCGATGAAGCGGGAAAGATTGTACTTGAAGTCAGTGATACAGGCAAGGGAATAGAGGAAGAAGCGCTAGGGAAGATTTTTATTCCCTTTTTTACCACCAAAAAGAAGGGATCCGGCATCGGGCTTAGCTTGTCCAAACAGATTCTGCGTCGTCACAAAGGCAACATTCAAGTACGCTCTGTACTCGGGGAAGGGAGTACCTTCAAGCTGATTTTTAACGGCTAGGATAATTTTAAAACAAAAAATACAACCTGATTATCCTTCTCATAGTCAATGACTTAAAAAAATTGCTTGCATAAAAAAAGCCCGATATGAAGGTTTTCACATCGGGCTTTTTTTTGAATTTCTTACTTGTCCTTGGGCTTGTCTCTCTGCATTTCCAGCATGTTTACTGGAGGTGGGCTAGTATCACCCAATAGGTGAGCAACAAAGTAATCGCCCATCTTCCAGAAGAAATACTCCGCCATATCGCCGTATCCGTGGCGCTGGCCAGGTAGCAAGACAAACTCAAAACGCTTACCTGCTTTGATTAAGGCATTGGCCATGCGGATGGTGCCTGCAGGATGCACGTTATTGTCCACATCCCCGGTACTGAGCATCAAGTGCCCTTTGAGATTGTTGGCCAGCTCTGGATTTTTCTCTATTTGGTAGACAAAGGTCGTGTCACCACTAGGACTGACGCGCTCTTCCACCCCGTGATGCTTTTCCGACCACCAACGATTGTAAATATTATTTTCATGGTTGCCAGCCGAGGAGACCGCCACTTTAAATACATCCGGGTACACCAACATTGCTGCAGTGGACATAAAGCCTCCTCCAGAGTGCCCATGAATGCCCACCTTGTTACGGTCAATAAAGTCATGTCGGTCGGCAAGCTGGTCTACTGCTGCTTTCTTATCTGCCAGTCCATAGTCACGCAAATCTCCATAGCCATAGGTATGGTACCATTTGGAGCGTGCAGGGTGTCCTCCTCGATTGCCTAGCGTGACCACCACAAAGCCAAACTGCGCCAGACGGTCGGTGCGATCCATGCCTCGTCCAAAGGACTTGTTGACTGCTTCCGTTTGCGGCCCAGGATATACATACTGCACAAGAGGATAGGTACGAGTAGAGTCAAAATCAAAGGGCTTGTACATCACCCCAAACAAATCAGTAATGCCATCGTCAGCCTTGAAGGTAAAGGGTTCCGGAAATTGGTAGCCTGCGGCAAAAAGCTGCGATAGATCCGCAGTTTCTAAATCCATTATTTTGGTACCCGTACGGTCATATAGCACAGAGACAGGGCTCGTGTTTACGCGAGAGGAATTGTTGACAAAATAAGTGGCATTGTCAGTAAGGCTCACCTCGTGATTGAAATCTCCTTTGTTGAGCAAGGTCACTGCCCCACCATCCAAAGAAACCGAGTAGAGGTGCTCGTAGTATGGATCCTCCCCTTTTTCTTTCCCATTAGCAGTGAAATAGAGCTTTCGCAGGGTGTTATCTACGCGAACCGCCGCTGCCGTATGGTAAGGCCCAGAAGTTAGCTGGCGCTTGAGGGTGCCGTCGGCACCAAAGAGGTAAAAGTGACCCCATCCATCGCGCTCCGACCACCAAATCAGGTCCTTACCCACCAACTCAGGTTTTTCAAAATCGATATAGGTCGTACTTCGCTCCTCGATGAGCACTTCTTTTTGGTTGGTAGCGAGATTCCAACGCAGGACATCTACCCGCTTGAGGTCGCGGGAAGTAAGGGCGAAATAAAAGGCGTTTAAGTCCCCCAACCAAGTAGTTGGCCTAAACTCGTCATCGCGCGTATTGGTCGCTGGCGTTGTCGACCACAGGGATACGGTTTGGTCCTTGAAGGTGTCAATAGGCAGGGTTTGGAGTTTCTGGGTATCAAAGGAATAGTGAACAAGGTCCGTTATCGGCTGCTCCTTTTCTCCTGGCATGGCATATTTGAAAGTCTCCAGGGTAGGGCGTGGATCTCGTGTATTATGGATCACCCAAAGGTCTTTTACTTTTCGTTGATCTGTACGGGTGAGCACAAACTGCTTGCTGTCGGAACTCCAAAGTACGGGCGCGCGTTTTCTGTCGTTTTTCTTTTTTTCTACCTCCACTTGGTCGTCTCCACGATCTCCCCATCCATATTCATAGTCCTTTAGTCCGTCGCTGGTGAGGGCCTGCTCGACGAGGGTGGTATCTTTGCTGTCCTTTACCGCTTTCAGAAAGTTGGCCTTATCCATCCAGTAGAGGTTGAAATTCTTCACATAAACCACCTTGGAAGAGTCGGGCGAAATATTGGCCCAAGCAAGGCGAGCCGGCTCTTTGACTGTTTCGATTTCAGTCAAGCGCTGGGTCGTCAAGTTGAAGCGAAAGGTATGCACCTTCTTTTCTAGAGAATCCTTGGCGTTTTTAGTTTTAGCCTTCAGTTCTGCCCAATCTTTTTTAAGCTCTTCAGTTGTACTTTTTACACTAAACTGCAGCGTGTTTTCATCGTCTAGGAGTTTGAGATTGTCCAGCTTGAGGTGCTGCCCATCAAAAGGAACGAGTACCGCTTTACTAATTTCTGCCGCCAACTTATCACGGTCAAACAAGGGAGTTTTGGTACGTTTGAGTGGATCAACCAAGGTCCACTGTTTCCCTTGGCTAGTCTCGTATTCGTACCAGAAGCGGTCTGACTTCTTCATCCAATGTGGATCCACGCTGGTAGAAAAGATCATCTTCTTTAGTTTGTCGGGAGAAAACCGAGCGGCAAGTTCATAGTTGCCTTTTTGAAGGGGTTGCTGAGCGAAGGTAGCAAGCGGTGCCAGTAGGCAGGCAATAACTACCACTAGGATTTTTTTCATCGGAAAGTGGGCTAATCTGAGCACTAAACTAAAGATTGAAGTCCATCCCGTCGGACCGCTTGCGTAATTTTTTTTTCCTCCGGGTAAAGACTTACAAAAAAGATACTACCCGCATCACCACCAGTGACCTCGATTATTAATTTTTAAGTAACATAAAATTAATGTAAACGAAATAAAATTCGGAATTAAACACAAAAGGATAATCTGCTAAAAATAATCTATTGATACTCGGTTAATAAATTGTGCAAACCAATCGACTTGCGTGAAAACACATTATAAAACTATCGTCGTTTCAGATGTTCACTTGGGAACCAAGGGAGCGAAAGCCAAAGAAATTGCTCGTTTTTTAAAGCAGTTTTACTGTGACAACTTAATTCTCAACGGAGATATCATTGACGGCTGGCAACTAAAAAAGTCCGGTAGCTGGAAGAGGAAGCATACCCGCTTTTTTAATCGCGTCCTCAAGATGATGGAACATCAAGACACGAAGGTCTACTACCTACGCGGAAATCATGATGACTTTTTAGATCAGATTCTTCCCCTTCAGATCGGTAAATTGCAGATTTTGGCGGACATGACCTACGAAAGTAATGGCAAGACGTACTTTATTACCCATGGCGATGTATTTGATAGCATCACTACCAACTTACGCTGGATTGCCTACCTCGGTGACATAGGCTATACCTTTCTGCTCTGGCTCAACCGAGTGGTCAACTACTACCGATTTAAAAAAGGGCTTCCCTACTTTTCTCTCTCTCAGTATGTGAAAGGGAAAGTAAAACAAGCTGTTTCCTATATTGACGATTACGAAACAGAACTGGCCAAGATGGCTAAATCAAAGGGCTGCGACGGCATCATCTGTGGGCACATTCATAAGGCCGAAAACCGCATGATTGACGGCATCCATTACCTCAACTCAGGGGATTGGGTGGAAACCATGAGCGCCTTGGCTGAAGACCACGAGGGCAACTGGGAGCTAATTTACTTCAACGAGATTGACTTTAAGAAAATAAGCTTGACTCCTGAACCTATTCAGCGGGAGACGGAAGCACCTACTGAATTCATTCTTCCTCGTGTAGCGTTTTCCTCCGTTGAGGACGAACAGCTTGCTCCACGTTCGGTTATACGCTAGTAGCCCATGCGGTTTTTGTTTTTGATTCAAGGGGAAGGGCGCGGGCACCTCACTCAGGCAATTTCTTTCGCAGGACTACTCCAAGCAGAAGGTCACGAGCTAATTGGCGTAGTCGTTGGAAAAAGTCCAAGACGCAGCCTTCCTGAATTTTTTGTAAAAAAAATAGGCATTGACGTCACCTCAGTAGATAGCCCAAACTTTGAAACAGATGGGTTGGAAAAGAAAATTCTCCTTGGCAAAACCATCTACACAAATCTATTCAAGCTCCCTACCTTTTGGAAGAGCTTGCAACATATACATCGTGTTATCAAGGAAAGGCAACCCGATGTAATCCTTAATTTTTATGAACCCTTGGGAGGGCTTTATTCCTTGTTTTTTAGACCCAAAGCAGCTTTTTGGACGATTGGACATCAATATTTGGAGGTTCACCCTGACTTTATATTTCCCCCTGGGCGAAGGCTAGAAAAATTTCTATTTCGCATGCACACCCGCTTAACAGCCTTTGGTGCAAAAGAGCGGCTCGCCCTTTCTTTTTTACCCAAAGAAAACATGGCAGGTCTTCGCGTTGTTCCTCCCTTGCTTCGTAAAGAAGTGAAAGAATTGAAGGTGAGTGAAGGGGATTTTTACCTGGCCTATATGGTCAATCCTGGGTATTCAGAGGAGATACTCTCCTTTGCAACCCTTCACCCTGAAGTGAAAATCAGGGCATTTTGGGATAAAAAAGGAGCGCAAGAGGTTGAACATCCGCTGCCCAACGTAAGCTTCCATAAAGTAAACGACCAAGGATTTTTGGAGGCCATGGCTGCCTGCAAAGGCTTGCTCTGCACCGCAGGTTTTGAATCAGTTTGTGAAGCGATGTACTTGGGCAAACCGGTAATGATGGTGCCGGTAGCAGGACAATACGAGCAAGCGTGCAACGCTCTTGACGGAGAAAGTTCTGGAGCTGGAAAAAAAGCGGAATTCTTTGATTTTGAGCTCCTCACCACCGTTCCTCTTCCAGAAAAAATTCAGACAGCGGCCTACCAAGCATGGGCCGAAAGCTGGCCTTCGGTATTCCGGAAACTAGTCAACAAACAAACCTCGAAAACATAAAAAGAAAGCCCTACGTCAGTTTTAACTAACAGTTAAGGCTTTTTCTTTCAGCTGGTGTTAAGTCTGCAAATTTTTTGTAGCTGACCTTGCCATCTATCTCCAGCTGGGCATAAGGGAAGGAGACCCTTTTAACTTTTTTACTCTCTTCCAAAGGAATTTTGTAATAGAGTTGATCTAGTGCTATAAATTCTAACCGAAGTGCTTCGATTTCTTTATCTGTAGGAATTGAAAATTTGTGATTTGCAAAGGCTTTAACCTGGTATTTCCCATAAAGCTGGGCGTATTCCTCCACCAGGGAAGAAGAGCGAGAGGAAGTCTGCACCGCAACATCCGCCCCGCGCTCCGTAGCAGGTAATTTGGTCAAATTGGACCGTGAAGACACCTTCTCCTCTAGAGTTTTTACCTCTGTGGATTTTTCTTCAAATCCAAATGGGCGAACCAAGATAAGAACGAGTATAGAAAGAGAGAGAAGCAAGGCAATTCCCAATTTCGGGTGATTCAATAGGTTGGTTTTCATATCGCTAGGTGTTTAAAAGAGGAACGTCAAAAAAAGAAAGTTAGCACATCTACTCAGAACGAACAAACTCATTCAGTAGTTAAAAAAAAATGCAAAATCAAACCCATAGATTTAAGGACTGGGGCAGCTACAGGGGATTTAGGTCTACTATAAAAAGAGTCAATCTGTTTTTTTCAGTGTTTCCTGGAATTCTTTTGTGCTGAAATGGCTTGAAAGTGATAATTTCACCCCCAGCCCAAAGGAAAAAACAGGACATGTCCGCCGAACACACCCGATTACAAGAGGATAAAGAGAAAAAGAAACATTGGAAGAAATGGGGACCCTACCTCACCGATCGTCAATGGGGAACCGTACGGGAAGATTATAGTCCCGATGGTGCGGCTTGGGAAAATGTAACCCACGAACATGCGCGAAGCAAGGCCTACCGCTGGGGAGAAGAAGGAATCGCCGGTATCTCGGACCACAGACAGCTTCTTTGTCTCGCTTGGGGCTTCTGGAATGGCAAAGACCCCTTTCTGAAGGAGCGATTTTTTGGATTGACTGGCAACCAGGGCAATCATGGGGAAGACGTCAAGGAGATCTATTACTACCTGGACTCCACACCTACCCATAGCTATATGAAGATGCTGTACAAGTATCCTCAGGCTGAATTTCCTTACCAAAAACTTGTAGAAGAAAATAAAAAGGCGAGCAAGCTTCAGCCTGAGTACGAACTCATCGACACGGGGATATTTGACGAAAATCGCTATTTTGACATTTTCATCGAATACGCCAAAAACGACGCCGAAGACATCGTCGCCACCGCCACCATCCACAACCGTGGGCCGGAAGAAGCCAAACTCTGGGTCACACCCACGGTTTGGTTTAGGAAATTTTGGTTTACTGGGCATGAACCCTTCATGCCCAAGATCACTAAGGTGAGTGACAACTCCTTCAAAGCTTTCAACCCTAAATCCGGGAACTATACCTTTAGCTTTGTCGATCAACAGAAGCTGGTCTTTTGTGACAATGAAACCAACCGGGAACGCCTCTATGGCATTCCAAACGAGAAAAAATACACAAAAGACGCCATCAACGACTATATCGTCAGTGGTGACGCCTCCCGATTAAACAACAACCAGACCGGCACCAAGGCTGCGGCAATCTATGAATTGAACATTCCTGCCGGCGGGCAAGCCCAGATTCAGTTGCGCATGCAACACCAGCCCGAAGAAACGCCGCTCGATTCCATTGCAGCCATTATGGCGCTGCGCAAAACAGAGGCGGATGAATTCTATCAACAGCTGCAGCAGGCCATTACCGAGGTGGAACACAAGTCCATACAGCGACAGGCTTACGCGGGATTGTTATGGTCCAAGCAGTTTTACTATTACGATGTCAACCGTTGGCTTGAAGGAGACCCAGGAAGATACCAACCTCCTCAGCAACGAAAAAAAGGGCGAAACCACAGCTGGACGCACCTGCAAAATTTTGACATCATTTCTATGCCCGACAAATGGGAGTACCCCTGGTACGCGGCCTGGGACCTTGCTTTTCATTGTATCCCCTTTGCTCGCATTGATGCGGAATTTGCCAAAAACCAGTTGCTTCTCCTACTCAACGAGTGGTACATGCATCCCAATGGGCAAATTCCTTCCTACGAGTGGAATTTTTCAGACGTAAACCCTCCTGTACATGCTTATGCGGTTCAGCGGGTATACCAAATAGACAAAGCCCTCAACGGCGGAAAAGGGGACCAAGAATTCCTTGAACGGGCGATGCATAAGTTGATGCTCAACTTCACTTGGTGGGTCAACCGAAAAGACTCAGAAGGCAATAACATCTTTGAAGGAGGCTTTCTCGGTCTGGATAACATTTCCCTCTTTGACCGTAACCATGCCCAGTACTACCAAGGCAAATTGGAGCAGGCCGACGGCACCTCGTGGATGGCCATGTTTTCCCTAAACATGCTCCGCATCTCATTAGACCTCTGCGAATACAATACCGTGTACCAGTTTAGTGCCACCAAATTTTTGGAACACTTCCTCTACATCGCCGACGCAATGAACACGATCTCTTCGGAGCAAATCTCTCTCTGGGATGACAAGGACAACTTCTTTTACGATATATTTCACTACCAAGGCAAGGAACCTAAACAGCTTAAAGTTCGGTCTATTGTCGGCCTGATTCCCCTTTTTGCCGTGGAGCCCATACGGGAGGAGCTTTTCGATTCCCTACCGGAATTCAAGAAGCGGCTCGACTTTTTCTTACGGGAAAAACCCAAACTTGCTTCCCTGGTATCGAGCTGGATTCAACCCGGCTACGACAAGCACCGACTCTTTTCCCTCCTGCGTGGTCACCGCATGAAAAGCGTGCTGCAACGCATGCTGAATTCGGATGAATTTCTCAGCGAATACGGGATTCGCTCCCTTTCCAAATACCACGACCAGAACCCCTATACGATGAAGATCAACGGGGATACCCTTTCCATCCGATACACTCCGGGTGAATCCGACACCCAAATGTTTGGGGGCAACTCCAACTGGAGAGGCCCCATTTGGTTTCCAATTAACTTTTTAATCATGGAGTCCTTGCGGAAATTCGATAGCTACTATGGGGATGATTTTTCCATCGAATACCCAAGCGGATCAGGTAAATTTCTTACCATGGATATCATTGCCAAGGAACTATCGCTACGCTGCATCAGTATCTTCACCAAGGATAAAGAGGGCAATCGCCCAGTTTTTGGAACCCACAAAAAGTTTCAAGAGGATCCCCATTTCAAAGACCACTTGCTCTTTTACGAATACTTCCATGGAGATACTGGTAAGGGCCTTGGTGCCGCACACCAAACCGGCTGGACAGCCTTGGTGGCGGAAATGATCCATTCTTATTACCTTCCTTCTCCTAGTCCCCAAAATGTCACTGCTCCCCTATTTAGAAGCTAATCGAATCGAAGCAGGATGCGACGAAGTCGGCAGGGGCTGTTTAGCAGGACCTGTTGTAGCTGCAGCAGTGATTCTTCCTCCCAATTACCATAACCCTTGGATCAACGACTCCAAAAAGCTTTCTAAGAAAACGAGAGAAGACCTTATTCTAGAAATCAAAGGCAGCGCCCTTGCTTGGGGGGTAGCAGAAGCAAGCGTGGAAGAAATAGACCGCATCAACATCCTAAGGGCCTCATTTTTAGCCATGGAGCGTGCCATACTGCTCCTCAAGCGAGACCCCGAACACCTCTTGATTGATGGCAATCGATGGAAATCAACCCTGCCTCATCCCTTCACCTGCGTGATCAAGGGAGATGCCACTTTTGCCTCCATTGCGGCTGCGTCTATCTTGGCCAAAGTACACCGAGACCAGGTAATGGAGACGCTCGCTCTTGACCATCCTCACTATGCCTGGGAGCGTAATGCGGGCTACCCCACCCAGGCGCATCGGGCGGGAATTCAGGCCCATGGGGCTTGTACTTGGCATAGAAAAAGTTTTCAGCTGCTCCCCCGACAGTTCCCTTTGGCGCTAGACCAACTGGGAAACAAATAGCCTACAATACTAACCGTACCATTCGGAAAAAGCCTTCCAAAAAGTCGCATGACTCCCCCAAAGTTGCAAACGAAACGGAGAAAAAATAGTAAAAAAAACTGCTAGGCGGTTAGACCTAGCAGTTGCACAAGATTTTGAATTTTTAGGAAGTGATTGGCTTGCGAAAACCCTTCCCTTTAGCTCATTTCCTTCATTTCACTCACCACTTTGGTGATGGTTTGCTTGGCATCACCGAAGAGCATGAGGCAGTTGGCGTAGCCAAATAGCTCATTTTCTACCCCTGCATAGCCTTTGCCCATGCTACGCTTAGAGACAATCACGGTGCGCGCTTTGTCTGCATTGAGGATCGGCATCCCAAAAATCGGGCTTTGAGGATTGGTGCGAGCGGCAGGATTGACCACGTCGTTAGCACCTACTACAAACACCAGGTCAGTGTTCGAAAAATCATCGTTGATATCGTCCATCTCGATGAGCTTGTCGTAGGAAATATTGGCTTCGGCCAAAAGAACGTTCATGTGCCCAGGCATCCGTCCCGCAACCGGGTGTATCGCAAATCGAAAGTTGATGTTTCGCTTTTCACACTGCTCCATCAATTCACGAATCACGTGCTGCGCTTGCGCCACAGCCATGCCGTACCCGGGCACGACGATCACGGAGGAAGCTGAGTCAAATAACATAGCCGTCTCTTCTACACCAATTTCTTTCACTACGATTTCTGGACCATCCGCACCACCGGTCGCTACAGTTTGTCCGAAACCTCCTAGTAGTACGTTGGTCAAAGACCTGTTCATGGCCTTGCACATGATCTGTGTGAGGATAATCCCCGAAGCGCCTACTAGGGAGCCTGCCACAATCAGCACATTATTGTTCAGGATAAATCCTGTAGCACAAGCCGCCATCCCTGAGTAGGAGTTGAGCAGCGAAATCACTACCGGCATGTCAGCTCCACCAATTGGGATTACCGTCAATACACCAAGCAGCAGGGAGATTGCGACCAACACCAGAATAAACGTCACCTGGCTTGGATCAATAAATACGAGCACCGAAGCGCCAACAAAAGCGAGCAGCAAGACCAAGTTGAGCAGGTGCTGCCCTTTGAAAGTGATGGGCTGACCAGAGACTTTTCCATCCAGCTTGAGATAGGCTACCATGGAACCGGTAAAGGTTACTCCTCCAATCAATATAGAAACCAGAACACTGGTTAAGTTGACTGCGTCCAAAGAGGCTAGATTGGTGGCACTCTTCAAATAGTAATCTGAAAGTCCTACCGCAAAGGAAGCAAGCCCTCCAAAACCATTGAACAAGGCCACCATTTCTGGGATCTTGGTCATCGCTACTTTCTGCGCATAATAGATGCCGAACACCGTGCCTACCAAGATGGCTATTCCTATTTCTAACAGGGTAAGCACATCCAACATAAATAAGGTGGCGACAATAGCGATGAACATGCCCACTGCAGAGATCACATTGCCTTTTCGCGCATCCTTGGTTTTTCCTAAATACTTGATTCCTATTATAAACAGCACTGAGGCTACCAAATAGGCGATTTCAATTCCTATATTCATTTTTTCTTAAACATTTTAAGCATTCGATCGGTCACCACATAGCCTCCAACCACATTGATGGTAGCGAGGACTAGTGCCACCAAACCCAACCACTTGCTGAGGGTAGTGAAGCCCAACTCATTGCTGGCAATTAAGGCACCCACAATGGTGATTCCAGAAATGGCATTTGATCCCGACATGAGGGGGGTATGCAAGGTGGGTGGCACTTTAGAAATAAGTTCAAATCCAAGATAACTCGCGAGAACAAGAACATAAATCAGGACAATTAGCGCTGATATAGACATAATTGAGGGTATTTATTGCGAAAGAATTTGTTTGGTAAACGCGTGCACCAATTCCCCTTCGTGGGTGATGAGCACGCCTTTGGTGATTTCTTCCTCGAGGTCGAGAGACAAGCCCCCTTTTCCTGCGAGGTGTAAGGCAAGTGTACTGATATTGGTCGCATAGAGCTGGCTTGCATTGACAGGCAGCAAAGAAGGGAGATTGGACTCGCCTACAAGCGTAACACCGTGCTTCACCACAACGGCATTGATCTCTGAAAGGGAACAGTTGCCTCCAGACTCCACGGCCATGTCGACAATTACCGAACCTGCTTTCATGCTTTTGACCATCTCTTCTGTAACGAGGATGGGGGATTTTTTTCCCATCACCAGCGCTGTGGTGATTACGATATCCGCATCTTTAATTTTTTCTCGAATGAGCTGTTGCTGCTTTTCTAAGTATTCGGCCGACACTTCTTTGGCATAGCCTCCTTCGATTTTAACGCCTTCAGCTCCCTCCACGCTCAGAAATCTACCACCTAGGGACTCTACTTGCTCTTTGGTTTCTGGGCGGACATCGGTACATTCTACAACGGCACCAAGCCGTTTGGCGGTGGCTATGGCTTGAAGACCGGCTACGCCAGCACCAAAGATCAAGACCCTCGCCGGGGTAATTGTTCCGGAGGCGGTCATGAGCAAGGGAAACATTTTACCCAGGTAGTTGGCTCCCAGCAACACAGCTTTGTAGCCTGCAAGGTTAGCCTGGGAGGAAAGGGCATCCATCTTCTGGGCACGAGAGATGCGCGGAACAGCATCCATGGCAAATGTGCTGATGCTTTTTTTATTAAAAGCGGCAAGCACCTCGGGATGCTGGTAGGCATACATATAGGATATATAAGCTGCCTTGTCTTTCATCTGGGCAATTTCTTCCACACTAGCCAAGTTGACCTTTAATAAAAGATCTGCACCTAAGGCCTCCGCGGCAGTACCGATCCGGGCTCCAGCCGCAAGGTAATCCTCATCCGAAAAGTAGGAACCAGCGCCTGCTCCGGACTCAACGATTACCTCAAATTCTTTCTTTAGTAATAGCTTGACCACCTCTGGGCTCAGCGCCACGCGGTTTTCATAGGGTTTGGTTTCTTTGACTACTCCAATAAGCATGGTTGGTAACTATTCTTTGGGTAAGACTAATTATAATTTCTAAACGATTGACGTCCTGCGTTTTTTAAAACTGATTCTATTGAATCAATCAGTGAAAGATCCCTAAAATAACCAATCCTGTATAAGGATAGGGGTAGTTTCAAAGGGAAAAGCCTAGCAAGGCCTCAACAAACTTTTTTGTTTACTTCTAATACTAACATAAGTGAAATTTTGGCGTTTTGTTTAATTGCACTCCTTTTATTTTGCTCAACTGAAAAAAATCCTATTAATGCTGCAGACACAAAAATTTAATCTAAAAAGGAGGAAGGATTTTCTGCTTTTTTTTGCCATTCCCAAAAATCGAAAGCAACTTGTGGAGGTAAGCAGGCGTCGATCCAACAAATGCCAATAGAGCCAGAAAAAATGTCATTTCGGACTTTCTTTCCGCCTCAAAGTGAACCAACATCCCTAGAATTAAGTCTCTCACCATTCATAAACCAATGAAAAAACCTGAATCTAAAGTCTCCGGCCAATCGCGGAGAGAGTTTATCAAGAACGCGGCCATCGCCTCTTCCTTTTTTATCGTGCCCCGCCACGTATTGGGTGGTATTGGCTATACCTCCCCCTCAGATCAGCTCAACTTAGCTGCCATCGGAGCAGGAGGAAAAGGAAAAAGCGATATTTTCAATGCCTCGGTCAAGGGTAGAGAGCGAGTGGTAGCACTTTGCGATGTAGATTTCTCTGGTTCCGCAAAAGACTCCGTTGCCAGCTTCCCCAATGCCAAGCTCTATGCAGATTACCGCAAAATGCTGGACGAGATGAAAGACATCGATGCGGTGACCATCTCCACTCCTGACCACGTTCACGGCCCTGCTGCCAAATATTGCATGGAGCGGGGCAAACACGTATACGTGCAAAAGCCAATGACCCACAATATCCGCGAAGCCCGCCTGCTCACCCAAATGGCAAGAGACCAAAAAGTGGTCACCCAAATGGGAAACCAAGGTGCCTCCAACCCCCTCATGGACATGATCAAAGGCTGGATGGATTCGGATAAAATCGGAAAAGTATCTAAAGTACAAATTTGGACCAACCGCCCAGTATGGCCTCAAGGAGGACCTTTTCCAGCTTCAGATGCAGGCAAGAAGCCTAGCGAGATGGATTGGGACCTTTGGCTTGGCCCCGCTCCTGAAATTCCATTTACGCCCAACCTACATCCCTTCAATTGGAGAGGCTGGTGGGATTATGGCACAGGGGCTCTTGGCGACGTAGGATGTCACTTGATGGACATTCCTTTCCGAATGCTCGGCCTCCACTACCCACTCGATGCGGAATGTTCGGTAGGCTCGGTGTACTCCCAGATGTGGACTCCCGACTACAATCCAGACGGATGCCCAGCATCTTCATTCATCACGCTTCACTACGGTGCCACAGCCAAAAATCCAGTGCCACTCGAAATGACCTGGATGGACGGTGGTATCCGACCTTCTCACCCAGACATCATCCCGGCAGATCATGACCTTGGAGGAGCCAACTCCGCCAACGGTGTCATGATGATCGGTGAAAAAGGAATCATCACCCACAACATCAACGACAGCTCCCCGCTGATGCCCAAACTGTATTTGAACGACGGCACCCAGGATTTTGGTCCTGACCGTATTGAAGGAACAGAACCTGAATATGGGCACCAACGAAAGTGGGTAGATGCCTGCAAGGCTGGTTTTGGATCAAGCGAACACAAGGGCTTGACCTCCTCCTTCGATTATGCAGGGCCGATGACCGAAACAGTGTTGATGGGCAATTTGGCCATTCGCAGCTACATGCTACGTAGACCAAACAGCAAAGGCCAGCAAGAATTCTTTGGCCGTAGAAAACTGCTTTGGGACGGTGAAAACATGCGCGTTACCAACTTGGAGGAAGCCAACCAGTTTGTTGGCCGAACCTATCGCGCTGGATTTACGGTATAATCCCGTTCTTCCACTAACTTCCAACCGTGAGCCTAACGCTCACGGTTTTTTTATGATTATTACCGACCTTTCCTCCACAAAATCTCCCCACTCATGAAGGCAATCCTCCTAGAATCATTCAAGTCACCTCTACGAGTAACCCAGGTGCCCGATCCCGAAACACCTGAGCAAGGCATCCTCCTGGAAGTGAAAGCCAGCGGCCTTTGCCGTAGCGATTGGCATGCTTGGATGGGACATGATTTAGACATCGAACTCCCCCATGTGCCAGGGCACGAGTTTGCCGGGATCATTCGCGAGGTCGGCAAAGGGGTGAAAAATTGGAAGGTCGGCGATCGGGTGACCGTGCCTTTCGTTTGTGCTTGTGGCACCTGCCCTACCTGTCAGAGCGGCAACCAACAGATCTGTGACGACCAATTTCAACCGGGATTTACCCATTGGGGATCCTTTGCACAATATGTTGCCGTGCACCGTGCCGAAGTAAACCTTGTCAAGCTACCTGAGGCAGTAAGCTTTGAAGCTGCCGCTAGTCTAGGCTGCCGGTTTGCTACTTCCTTTCGGGGCATTGTTGCACAAGGGAAGGTAAGCGGTGGTCAATGGGTCGCAATACATGGCTGTGGGGGTGTGGGACTCTCTGCCATCCTCATTGCTGCAGCCTTGGGCGCCAAGGTCATTGCCGTTGACATCAGCGAGGATAAACTGGCCATTGCCAAAGCTGCAGGTGCTAGCTTCCTGTTAAATGCCAAAAAAACCGATGATATCGTAGGGGCAATACGTGACCTTAGCGGGGGCGGAGTGCAGGTTTCTGTTGATGCTTTGGGGAGCAAAGGCACCTGCTACAATTCAATTGCCTGTTTGAGAAAGCGTGGCAAACACATTCAAATAGGTCTACTGGCCGGCAGCGAAACCGACCCTCCCATCCCCATGCACTTGGTGATTGCCAAAGAATTGGAGATTCTTGGCAGCCATGGTATGCAAGGCCACGCTTACCCAGAGATGCTGCAGCTGATAATGGACCATAAACTCGCCCCAGAGCAGTTGATCGGCAGGCGAATCTCCCTTGAGGCAGCGGCAGAGGCCCTAGTTCGCATGGACTCGTTCGAGGAAAATGGAATGGCGATGATCACTCAATTTTAAAATGGCAAAAGACCTATGAAAAAAAATAAAAAACGCTGGTTTATCCAGTCCGTCGGGGGACTTCTCCTCACCGGCACGGGACTTTCACTGAGCATCCATGCAGGTGTGGAGAAATTTGGAGGGGGAGAGTGGTTTTGGACCGGCACCGGGGCGCTGGTACTATTTCAAGCCGGGCTTTGCCTCGTCATCGATGGGCTGAGGTACCGGTAAGGTGGTTGGAGATTTATAAACCAGAACTGGAGACAATAAAAAGTAAGCCTAGCCAATAAATTACTGGGATATTACTAAATTAAGTTTCAGTAGTCCATCAACCCTAATTAATCTGGCTATTCGATTCGAAAATAAATTTAAACACTTGCCTACCAATTAGTTACCTGTATATAAACGAAACCGCTTTTTTTTAATTTAAAACCAAACAAATCATGATCAAAAAAATCACGTTAGCAGTAGCCATCCTTCTCGTAGGACTGCAGTTTGTTCCAATGGAAAAAAATGAATCAGGCACCAAGGACTTTGACCTGACCAAAGGCTACGCCGTACCGGACCATGTGGCTACTATATTGCAGGGGGCATGCAACGATTGCCACAGTAATTCAACGACCTATCCCTGGTACAGCAAAATACAGCCGTTGGGCTTTTGGCTAAACAGCCATACCAACGAGGGGAAGGAACATCTTAATTTTTCAGCGTTCACTTCTTTGCCCCTTCGTGTGCAAAATCACAAGTTTGAGGAAATCGTAGAAGTGATGGAAAGCAAGGAAATGCCCCTGCCCTCCTACACCTACTTCGGACTTCACTCCGAAGCCAACTTGTCTGATGTGCAGCGGGAGCAGCTTGTCGATTGGGCCAAGGAGCAAATGGAACTCTTGGCTGCAACACATCCTGCCGATAGCTTAAAAATGAAACCTCGGCCAGCAAAAGCTTCTTAAGCAAGCGTTTTCAAAATCCAGCTGCTCTTCTCTTTCACAACTACTAACGCTAATCCTGCATGACCAATTTTACAGACACCGAAGTCAGATGGGGCGTCTTAGGTGTAGGCAAGGTCTGCGAACTCAAGTCTGCACCAGCCATGAATACCATCCCACACAGCAAGCTGGTGGCGGTGATGCGTCGCGATGCAGAAAAAGCCAAGGACTACGCAGAGCGACATGGCGTACCCAAATGGTATGACCAAGCCGAAGAGCTGATCAACGATCCAGAAGTTAATGCCATCTACATCGCTACCCCGCCCCATGTGCACTTAGCACTTACCCTATTGGCGGCAAAGGCAGGAAAGCCTGTGTACGTAGAAAAACCAATGGCCCGAACATATGCAGAATGTCAGCAAATGATCGTTGCCTGCAATGAAGCTGAAGTACCCCTTTTTGTAGCTTACTACCGAAGAAAGCTCCCTCACTTCGTGAAAATCAAAGAACTCTTGGCGGAGGGTGCCATAGGTAGTGTTCGAACTGTTCAGATCAACCTGAAGCAACCACTTACTCCTACACTTGCAAGCCAAACGGAGACCAATTGGAGGGTAATGCCTGAAATTGCCGGAGGGGGCTATTTCTTTGACCTTGCATCCCACCAATTGGACTTACTAGATTTCTTTTTTGGCAAAATCACGCACGCTTCCGGTTTTTCCACCAACCAAGCCCAAGCTTACCCGGCAGAAGATCTGGTCACCGGAAGCTTTGTCTTTGAAAATGGGGTGATTGGAACTGGAAATTGGTGCTTTTGCACCTCTTCCCTCACAGAGATCGATGAAGTAGTTATTGATGGTTCCAAAGGGCAAATTCGATTTTCCACCTTCGGAGATGGAAAATTCACCCTGATTAATGAGCAAGAAAAACCAATCCATTTCCACCTGCAACTACCCAAACACATCCAGCGTCCACTCATTCAAAGTATTGTAGAAGAATTACTCGGCACAGGCCGCTGCCCAAGTACTGGAGAGCCGGCAGCACGAACCAACTGGGTAATGGAAGAAATTATAAAACATCGGATTTAAAAGTGTTCACCTAATCGATTATGCGCGAAAGAAACTTAACCATTGAAAACTATTTAGATCACCATTACCTACATCGAAGTAATTGGCTGAGAGCTGCGGTTTTGGGTGCCAATGACGGCATCATTTCCATCTCTAGCCTTGCCATCGGAATGGCAACGGCAAGTACCACCCGTGAACCCATTGTTTTGGCCACAGTAGCAGGCTTAGTGGCCGGCGCCTTGTCTATGGCAGCAGGGGAATATGTTTCCGTGAGCTCCCAGACAGATATTGAAAAGGCAGATAAAGAACGGGAAATCCAGGAGCTTAAGGATTTTCCAGAGGATGAGCTTCATGTGTTGGCGCAGATTTATGAAATGAGGGGACTAAAAAAAGAAACAGCGCGGCAGGTTGCTCTTGAGCTTACCGAAAAGGATGCCTTGGCTGCGCACTTGCGAGATGAATTAGGGATCAATCAAATGAATCAAGCAAACCCGATTCAGGCAGCATTCGCATCTGGCGCCTCATTTACAGTTGGCGGTATTTTGCCTTTGCTTCTGGTACTTTTGGCTCCCGTCACGGGTATGGAATACTGGCTTTATGGATTCACCTTACTTTTTCTCATCCTGCTAGGAGTCGCAAGCGCCAAGGCAGGTGGATCCAGTCTAAGCAAGGCAATATGGAGAATATCCCTCTGGGGAACCTTGGCCATGGGACTTTCTGCGGGCGTAGGCTATTTGTTTGGAGTAAACGTATAAACACTATCCCTTTAAAATAATGAAGGTTAGCCCAATTAGCAAGCAAGAAATCCCGAGAGGAGAAGAAATCAAAGGGCAAGACCTTCGAGAAGGAATCTTCAACTTGATACAAAGCCAGTTTCCAGCCTTCACCAAAAAAGATTACATTTCAAACAGTGAATTGAATACCTACAGGAGACTGTATTTAACCTCGCTAATACTCCAAGAAAGAGGGGAACTTGCCGCTATTGATCAGGAGGTAATGGATGCCATTAAAAACAACTCCGTCCTTTCTGAAAAAATTCACGAAAAGAAAGAAGGTAAACTCACTTTTGGACAAAGGCTTGCTGATCAAGTGGCATCCTTTGGCGGAAGTTGGTTTTTTATAATCAGCTTTTTTTCCTTTATCCTCGGCTGGATAGTCCTAAATGCATGGCTTTTGGGGAGCAGACCGTACGATCCTTTTCCCTTTATCCTACTCAACCTGATACTTTCCTGTTTGGCTGCTATCCAAGCCCCAATCATCATGATGAGCCAAAATAGACAAGAACAAAAAGACCGAAAACGGAGCGAACAAGACTACAAAATCAATTTAAAGGCCGAACTTGAGATTAAGATTTTGAGTGAGAAAATTGATCATTTGTTGGTCCACCACAACAAAAAACTGTTGGAGATTCAAGAGGTACAAACAGATTATTTGGAAGACTTGATGAAAGCTATCAAAAACCCTGATCGGCAGACAGGCTTATAGAGAAAAGCCCCTTGAGATTCTATTTTTTAAGGACCAGTTTGCTCATTTCCTTTTCCAATCACGCTACATTATTTCGGGTTTTTCTTAGATTTAAGACCCACTAATGCTTAGCTCTAATGAAACATATTTTTCTTGTTCTATTCCTACTCGGATCGCTTACCGCGAATTCTCAAACCTTCGACACCTCCTTACCCATCAAATACCGTAATATTGGTCCCTACCGGGGAGGCAGGTCGGTAGCAGCCTCAGGAGTGATTCAAGACCCACTTACCTACTACTTCGGTACCACCGGTGGAGGGCTTTGGAAAACTGCCGATGCAGGACAGCACTGGGAAAATACCTCAGGCGATTTTTTCACAACCAGCTCCGTCGGGGCGGTTGCCGTAGCAGAAAGCAACCCTAATATTGTGTATGTGGGTATGGGAGAGCATGCACCACGTGGGGTCATGACCACCTATGGCGATGGGGTGTACAAATCGACCGATGCTGGCAAAACATGGAAAAAATTGGGACTTGAAAAGACCCAACATATATCCCGAATCCAAATTCACCCCAGCAACCCAGATGTACTTTATGTAGCTGCCCAAGGTGCGCTCCATGCACCAAACGAAGAACGTGGCGTCTACAAAAGTATGGACGGAGGCTTGACCTGGGAAAAGGTTCTGTTTGTCGATAACATGACGGGCGCAGTGGAACTGTCGATGGACATGAACTTTCCCGAAATTCTTTATGCAGCAATGTGGGAGCACCAGCGCTTCCCTTGGCAAGTCAAATCCGGAGGTCCTGGTTCAGGCCTTTACAAATCTACCGATGCTGGCAAAACCTGGAAAAAAATCCACAAAGGGCTCCCTGAAGAAAAAGGAAAGATGGCCATTTCCGTTTCTAGAGCGAATTCCAACAAGGTTTATGCCTTGATCGAAAGCAATACCGAGAAAGATTTGGGAGGACTATTTGTCTCTGAAGATGCTGGTGAAAGCTGGGCCCTGATCAACAAAAGCAACCGGCTCACCCAACGCGCTTGGTACTATATTGAAGTGTTTGCAGATCCAGTAAACGAGCATAAGGTGTACGTGCAAAGTGCCCCTTTTTTGGTCTCCATTGATGGAGGAAAAACCTTTGAAGATATCGATGGCCCACACGGCGACTACCACGACTTGTGGATCAACCCAAAAAATCCAAACAACCTCCTGCTGGCTGACGATGGAGGAGGATCTATCTCCTTCAATGGGGGCAAAACCTGGTCTACGCAAAGCAACATGCCCACGGCACAGTTTTACCGAATTAATGTAGACAACCAGTTCCCTTACCGCATCTACGGTGGACAGCAAGACAATACCTCCGTGGTGATTTCAAGCATGGCCTTGGGCCGTGGAGGCATCAGTCAGGAGCACTGGAACTACTCCGCTGGAGGCGAATCTGCCTTCTTGGCATTTGATCCTAACAACCCCCGCTACGTCCTCGGCGGCAGCTATCAAGGTACCATTGAGGTGCTCGACATGGATAACCAAGGGTCAACCAACATCATGGCCGCACCCATCCAATACCTAGGCATGGATGCTAAAGACATGAAGTACCGGTACAACTGGAACGCACCGATCATCTGGTCCCAGCATGAGCCCAACACGTACTACCATGGAGCACAGATGCTGTTAAAAACCCAAGACTGGGGCAAAACCTGGAAAGAAGTTTCTCCAGACCTAACCAGGAACGAAAAGTCAAAACAAGGCAAAGGGGGCGTACCGTTTACCAACGAAGCCGTAGGTGCTGAAAACTACGGCACGCTAGCCTATGTGATTGAAAGTCCGCACCAAGCGGGCGTGATCTGGACAGGAAGCGATGACGGCCTTGTGCAACTCACCCGAGATGGTGGTACTACCTGGATCAACGTAACACCGAAGGACCTAAAAGAATGTTTGATCAATGCAATTGAAGTGTCTCCGCACGATCCAGCCACGGCCTATATTGCGACCACGCGCTATAAATTCAACGACTATACGCCAGCCCTCTTCAAGACCAGCGACTACGGCAAAACCTGGACCAACATCTCCAAAGGGATTCCTTACGGTGCTTTCACCCGGGTGGTCAGAGAAGACACTAAAGTGAAAAACCTTCTTTTTGCAGGTACCGAGCAGGGCATGTACCTCTCCAAAGACGGGGGCAGCACCTGGGCTACTTTTCAGCTCAATCTTCCTTTGACGCCCATTACCGACCTGAAGGTAGCCCACGACGACTTAATCGTTGCCACTGCAGGCAGGTCTTACTGGATTTTGGATGAGCTGAATGTTGTCCGTGAGGCCAAAGCCAGCGTGGACAAACTGACACTATATACGCCAGAAAAAGCACTCTTGGGCACCTGGTCATCGTCGATGAATAGCGGCAATTTGGAGGACTTCACCGGCACTCACCCAACGCAAGGACTCAACCCTGCAAACGGCATGGTGATCTACTACCAGCTTCCGGATACTTTTGCAGACAGCACCGAATTGACCCTAGAACTGCTGGACGCACAGGGAACACTCGTACGAAAATTGCATTCCAAGGCCAATCCAGACTTCCAGAAATACGACGGCGGACCGAGCCCGGAACCAAAAATTTCTACTCGAAAAGGGGTGAACCGTTGGGTATGGGACTTACGCTACCCCACCGTACCTGGTATTCCTACGGCCTATATTGAATCCAGCTTCCGAGGTCACAAAGCCATTCCTGGCACCTACACGCTACGACTAAGCGGCGGCGGCATGAGCGTGGAGACCAAGGGCGAAATCCTCGACCTACCAGGAAGTTCGCTCACTCCTGCAGACTACCAAGCCTATCACCAATGGATGAGCCAACTGGAAGCAGAAGTGACTACGATGCATCAACTCGTCAACCAAGCTAAGGGCTACCAAGACCAGCTCAAAGACTTGGTAGGCAGGATGGCAGACAAACCCGAGTACAAGGAGTTGAAGCAAGCTGCACAAGCCTTAATCAAGGAGCTGACTACTTGGGATGAAAATATGATCCAACGCAAATCTACCGCCTACGATGACGTTGAAAACTTCCCGAACAAGTTTACCGCCAACTTCCTATTTATGATGAACCATAGCGAAAGCAGCATTCCACGCATCAACGAAGGCACCAAAGTGCGGCATGCCGAGTTGATGGAGCAGTGGAAACCACTAGAGGCAGAAGGAAAAAGACTAGTTGGCACAGCGGTACCCGCTTTCAATGCTCAAGCGAAGGAAAAAGGGCTTGGTGTGCTCTTTTTGAAGTAACCCTTTACAGACCTAACCAAAAAAACGGGAGCAGTGCAGGCAATGCCTTAGCTGCTCCCTTAGCTTTTCGAATCAGTAGCTTTGATGCTCAACACAGCTTGATCTGAGGTATAGATCAAGGTTTCGGTGATTCCCACCTGATAGCTTGTACGGCCTTTTTTATCCCCAGAAGCTAGGGCTACAAGCGCTATTCGTTTGGATACACAAAAGGAGCGAATGCCTTCCACGATGTTTCTGTCATTGATGACCTGAAGATGAAACGTTAGTTCCTCGTTGCCCTTCGAAAAAGCCTTCATGGAGCGCTCCGCCTCCGTTGAACTCAAAAAATGCTCCGGTGTGTTGACATACACCAGATGCAGAGAAGCAGCAAACAACTTCACAAAGGGAATGAGCGTAGCAAAAGCCTTCTTGGCATTGGCATCAAACATGGAGGCAAAGGCCAATTTTCTAAAGGCGTTGCCGTCCAGTGCTTTTTTGACGGCTAACACAGGACAAGAGGTATTTCTAAGTACCTTTTGGAGGGTAGATCCAATAAGCTTGCTTTCAGAAAAGTCTTTCCCATGGACACCCAAAACCACAAAGTCTACATTATACTTCGTGATTACCCGAAGAATTTGCTCAGCAGGAACCCCTATTTTTACTAGCACTTCTACCTGAACCTTAGCCGAAGCGACCATCTTGAGGTATTCCGGGATTCGGGACCTGGCTTCCTCCATTTCTAGCGTAAGCTGTGGGTAACCCGCCCTCGCCTTCTCTGGAAGCAGATCCCAGTCAATCTCTGACGGAATTACTGTTACACAAATCAATTGGGCGTCTGCCTTGGCTGCTATTTTTTTTGCAGTCTGCAAGGCGGCGAGCGCATATTTGGAAAAATCAAAGGGAACAAGGATCGTTTTCATGACACGCAAATTGTTGAAGGTGTCACCAAAGATTAAAAAAATCACTCCCAAAAAACTTGCTAAAAATCAGCTAAAAACATGATAAATACGGGTGAAATTAACCTAATTAAAAAGTATATTCCATTTTAAGGTTGCAGCGTCCATAGCTGCCACACTCCTGTACACAAGGCACAAAGCCAAGCCGCGTATAGAGCCTGACCGCCGCTTCTAGCTTAGTATTCGTGTAGAGTTGCACTTTTACCGCGCATTTTCGGCGAGCAATATCCAATAGCTCCCTCCCTAGCAGCTCACCAACTCCTTTACCTTGAAATGCGGGGTCCACACCCATTTTTATCATTTCCCAAACGCCCTCCTCACTGGGAATCAGCGCTACTGTTCCAGCAATTGCTGTCCCCGACTGGGCAAAAATAATTTCTCCTCCCTTCTCCAAGATTGTTTCCTCCGGATGCTCGAGTTGTGCAAGGTCAAAGGGCTCAAGCGCAAAATACTCCTTCACCCAGCGCTTGTTGATGGATTCAAAGAAGGGCTGTAGGGCCGGAGAAAAAGAAATGATTTGAAAAGAAGTCAAGAGTAACGAATAAAATTCCTACCAAAAGTAACGCAAATCAAGTAGCTTGGAAATCAAAACCATCGGCTATTCCATGAAAAAAATCTTTTTTGCCTTCGCCCTCTTCCTCAGCAGCGGACTTAGTTCCCTAACCTTTGCACAGACACCCACTGAAAACCTACAGCGCCTCGGCTTGACTGTCCCTGAAATCAGTCAGCCCATCGCCAACTATGTCAAGTGGAAGCAGGTAGGTAACCTGCTCTATCTTGCTGGCAGTGGTCCGAAAATCTACGGAAAGGTGGGCGCAGACTTAAGTACCGAAGAAGGCTATGCTGCTGCAAAAGCCACGGGCTTGGAAGTCATTGCTGTGCTGCAAGCAGCCACGGGCGACTTGGGACGAATCAAGCAATTTGTAAAGGTCTTGGGTATGGTAAATTGCACACCCGAGTACACGGCACAGCCAGCTGTCATCAATGGCTTTTCAGACTTGATGGTGGCCGTTTTTGGAGAAAAAGGAAAGCACGCCCGATCGGCGGTTGGGGTAGGCTCCCTTCCCAATAATATGGCTGTAGAGATTGAAGTGATTGTCGAACTGGAAGACAAGTAAACCCAGTGGGCCCTCTGCTGAGGCAAGGAGCTTTTTTCCTAAAACAAACTTCCTTGAAAGGCATGGCCCTCCAACTCTAGGAGGGCTTTTTTCTTGTCCAAACCGCCAGCAAAACCGGTAAGACTTCCATTACTACCAATGATGCGATGGCAGGGTAAAATAATCAAGATCGGATTGGCGCCTATTGCTGTGCCTACGGCACGGATGGCTGCAGGATTGCCCAGCTGCTCGGCTATCTTGGCATAGGTTATGGTTTGGCCGAAGGGAATTTTTCCTACGGCAAGCCACACCTTCCGTTGAAAATCCGTGCCTCCTAGACCGATCGGCAGGTTGAAGATTTTTCGTTGCCCCGAAAAGTACTCCCCCAACTGCTTTTGGGTTTCAAGCAGGAGCGGATCCAGGAGTTCGCCCTCCACGGACTGTTGGGTAAATTTCAATTCCGAAAGGCATTCTTCTCGGATGCTGAGCTGGATATTTCCTAAAGGGGTAGCGATGATGGGCATGGGATACAAGGAAGATTTTTTAGCTGATGCACAATCGGTATTTCCATACTTCGCGAACTTGTTCAAAATCCACTTCAAAGGGAGGATAGATCGGGTTGGCGGAGCAGAGTAAGATTTGTTGTTGGGGATGTCGCTTGTACCCAATCTTAAAGGTAACCCCGTCCTGCTCGGTGACGATGACGTAGCGCTCTCCATCCTTCAAGCGGGTCCAATCCTCTACGTATTCGCAGACAATCCAGGCGCCATCCGGGATCGGCAACATGGAGTCTCCATCGACTTGAAAAACCCGATGTTTTTTGTTGGTAGGAAGAAAGGGCAAAGAAAACCTCGGCAAGTCAGAAATAAACTCTGGGTCGGCAAATCCTGCTAGATAACTCGCCTTGGCACGCTGCGAAACCACCTCGATCAATTCCCGTCCCTCCGCATCTACGGTGGTAGAGAGAATCCGGAGGTTTCTCCCACGGAGAAAGTGATCGGTTTCCAAAAGTTCGCGCAGCTTGTATTCCGAATAGGAGGAAAGGTCCTCCCGAACCAACACATCCAAGGATAGCTTGAAGTAATCGGCAAAAAGGAGGAGTACCTCCAAAGGAGGGGTAATGCTCCGCTCATACCCAGCAAGTTTGGATCGGGTGATCCCCACCGCCTGAGCGAGTGTCTCTTGGGTTAGAGACTTCTTGTTGCGGAGGAATTTAAGGTTGTTCTGTAGCAGCATAACTAAGTGATTGTGCCAAATAGTAATACAATGGAAATACACTAGAAATAAATCCCGCAAGCGGGATGAAATAAGGATTACAGCTTTCCAGACAATTGCTCTTTAGTGGCATAAGTTGATTTAATCATGTTATTTAGCCTTACTTGAATATCGGATTTTATTTTGTTGATCTGCTCGAATTCTTGGTCAAAAACTACTCCTCTTTCAAAACCCAAATCTATCCAATGGTCTACTCCTTCAGACAAGGATGCTCTAGAGATATAGTAGAATCGGGCTTTTTCGGAAAAATGAAATCTTGCATAACCTTCTGCCACATTTGCACCTACGGAATCGACTGATTCTAACATTTGATCTCCCCAGACTTTCCGCTGCTGAAATGCAAGTCGCTGATAAATCACCCAAGCCATTGAAGATAGCCTTCTTGTCATACGATATACCTCCAGTTCCTGTAGCGGAATAAATTTTTTATTGGCTTCCATATCAAAAAATAATTAGTTCTTCTAGGCTTATTTCTCCCCGCTTGCGGGGTCTATTTCTACCATATCTCTACCCTATTTCCATCCTACTTCTATTTCTCCCCGCTTGCGGGGACTATTTCTATCGTATTTCCACTGTATTTCTATCGTATTTCTCTTTCTCTACGACAACTTCCGCCAGACATTAGGTCAAATATATAGATTTGTTTACATTATAAACAATTAATTGTTTAAATAATTAACATTTTTAATGGGAGAAAAGCGAAGCATTGTACACCTGGATCTGGACACGTTTTTTGTGTCCGTAGAGCGGCTTTTTGACGACCGCCTCAAGGGAAAGCCCATCCTCATTGGAGGGTCAAGCGACCGAGGAGTTGTCGCCTCCTGCAGTTACGAAGCGCGCAAGTTTGGCGTGCATTCTGCCATGCCCATGCGCACCGCGAGGCAGCTTTGCCCCGAAGCAATTATAGTACGTGGCGACTTTGAAAAATACAGCCAAAAATCTCAAGAGATCACCGAAATCATCCGAGAAAGTGTTCCCCTCTTTGAAAAAGCCTCCATCGATGAATTTTACCTCGACCTCACGGGCATGGACCGCTTCTTTGGCTGCTTCAAGTTGGCCCACCAACTCCGACAACGCATCATCCACGACAGCGGCCTCAACATCTCCATGGGGCTTTCCCAAAACAAAACCGTCTCCAAAATCGCCACCGGAGAAGCCAAGCCCAACAACGAGAAGCAAATTCCCCTCGGCCAGGAAAAAGACTTCCTCTCCCCCCTATCCGTCCGGAAAATTCCCATGATCGGTGAGAAAACCGCCCAAACACTCTACAATATGGGCGTTAAAAAAGTACATACCCTCCAGCAAATGCCCTCCCCGCTCCTAGAAGCCACCTTTGGAAAAAACGGGAAACTGATCTGGGAGAAAGCCAATGGCATCGACCTCAGCCCAGTCATCCCCTACTCCGAAGCCAAGTCCCTATCCTCTGAAAACACCTTTGAAGAAGACACCATCGACACCCGCCTCCTGGAAGCCACGCTGGTCGCTATGACGGAACAACTCTCTTCCAAGCTCCGGCAAAAGGGGCAGCTCACCGCCTGCCTGAGTGTGAAAATCCGCTACTCGGACTTTGAAACCCACAGCATACAGCAGCGCATCTCTTACACCTCGGCGGACCATAGCCTGATACCCATCGTCAAGGAGCTCTTCCGCAAACTCTACAGCCGCCGCCTACTCATTCGGCTGGTGGGCGTGCGGTTCAGCCACCTGGTCTATGGCAACTACCAGATCAAGCTTTTCGAAGACAGCCAAGAACAAATCAACCTCTACCAGGCATTGGATAAGTTAAACGTCAAATACGGCGATAAAACCGTCTGCCGAGCCATGGCCATGGGCATAGGAAGGCGGAGATTCAACCCCTTCACAGGCACAGAGCAATGAGAGGAACGCTAGAAAGTTGCCTCCCCATTACCAATAGTATCCAGAAATCTCATTAGTTTGGAGGCGAGATCAAGCCCCCAACGCCCCATGCTCCCCTACCTCTTTCGCAGTGCCCGACTTGGATTTCGCCGTTGGCAAGGAACCGACCTGGACGCCTTTACCGCCATCAACACAGACCCCGAGGTGATGCGCTTTTTTGAAAAACTACTGCCGCGAGAGGATACCCAGGCCATGATGACACGCATGGAGCGGCTATTTGAAGAAAGAGGATTCTGCTACTTTGCAGTAGACGACTTGGCAAGCCAAACCTTGATCGGCACCATCGGACTGGGATGGAAAACCTTTGAAGCAGACTTTACCCCTACCGTCGATATCGGTTGGCGAATCGGCAAAATCTGGTGGAATCAAGGCCGCTGTACCGAGGGTGCCAAGGCCTGCTTGGACTATGCCAAACAACAGCAGATCACCAAGCTAGTCTCCTTCGCCTCTGTGGGCAATCAGGCCTCCATCCAAGTCATGAAAAAAATAGGAATGCAGTACGCAAAGGACTTTGACCATCCCGAACTTTACGCATATCCCGACATCCAAGGGTGTAGCCTGTACCAACTAACGCTTTGACCTAAGCTATCCACCCGAGCCATCACATGCCCCAGTTTACCAAACAGCAGTTTCATCACCTCACTCCGTCGGATTTCCAACAAGGAGAATACGATGCTTGCACCTTTTCAGGCTGTAATTTTGCCGGAGGCTCCTTCCAGGGAGCAAGTTTTGAAAATTGCAGCTTCCTAGACTGCGACCTAAGCAACGTCAAAGTGCCCAAAGTGAATTTTCAGCAGGTCCACTTTGTGCGCTGCAAGCTCTTGGGCATCTCCTTTGCCACTGCCAATCCCTTTTTACTAGAAATCCACACAGAGAATAGCCAACTCGACTACTGCAATTTTTATAGGCTACCCCTCAAAAACGTAAGTTTCCTGCATTCCCGACTCCGGGAGGTGGACTTCTCAGAAGCAAACCTCAGCGGCGCCAACTTTGAAGGCGCAGACCTGCTTGGGGCCGTCTTTGATCGAACCAACCTAGAAAAAGCAGACTTCAGAGGGGCCCTGAATTACCGCATCGCTCCGGAAAGTAATACCATCAAAGGTGCAAAATTTGACTTGGCCGGTTTACCTGGCCTGCTGGAAGGCCATGGAATAGTAGTGGAGGGATAGCACTTCGAAAAGGCTTGACCCTACTTTTTGAAATAGCTATCTCGGATGGTTTTAAACGCTGAGCCCTCCTTCCAACCCGGCCAAAGGGTCGAATTGGCAAGGCATTTACCCACATTATAAAGCAACAGCACGTCAGGTGTAGGAAAACCTGATATTCAAGATAAAACTTTTAGCGCTTGATTTTCTGATTCCTAGGCTCATTTTGTGTGTGGCTTATTGCAATGCCTAAAATTTGCTTTACCTTTGTCACCGGCGGCACGACCAGCTCCTACTGAATCCCCCAGGTCCGGAAGGAAGCAAGGGTAGGTGGTCGTAGCGGTGCGATGCCGCCTCTTTTTTTACCTTGAGGATCAAAATCCCTCTCCTCACCGCTACCTATCCTAATTAATCTTCTAACTTTGTCTAGCTCCCTCGACCGATCGGGATCAGGAAATCGCGCATTTTTCACAACCAAAATACAGCTACATGAAATTCTTTATTGATACCGCCAATCTGGATGAAATCCGTGAAGCATACGACCTAGGCATCTTGGATGGTGTGACCACCAACCCTTCTTTGATGGCCAAAGAAGGAATCACTGGAGAAGCCAACATCAAGGCACATTACAAAGCAATTTGTGACCTTGTAGACGACAAGGTAAGCGCCGAAGTTATAGCAACTGACTACGAAGGCATGATTCGCGAAGGAAAAGAACTTGCCAAACTGGACGATAAAATTGTCGTCAAAATCCCCATGATTCGCGAAGGCATAAAAGCCATACACCACTTTCAAAGCGAAGGTATCCGCACCAACTGTACCCTCATTTTTTCCTCTGGTCAAGCCCTTCTCGCTGCCAAGGCAGGTGCTACCTACGTCTCGCCTTTTATCGGTCGCCTAGACGACATCTCTTTTGATGGCTTGGAACTCATCGCACAGATCGTGCACATCTATCAAAACTATGGCTATGAGACCGAAGTGCTTGCCGCCTCCGTACGCCACAGCATGCACCTGATCAAGTGCGCCGAACTGGGTGCAGATGTGGTAACTTGCCCGCTCAAAGTGATCACTGGCTTGTTGAAACACCCACTGACTGATTCCGGCCTTGCAACTTTTTTGGCTGATCATGCCAAAGCTGCAGGTAAATAATCGCGTATCCATCCCCTTACAACGGCTTAGAAAATGTACATCATCAAGGTAAAAGGAAAGGCGAAAATCCCCGATTACATTCAAGTTCGGGACGAAAATTTTGTACTGGTCGCCTACTTTAGGGCAGATCGCCCGATGAAAAGTGTAGAAAAATTTGGCCTTGAAGGTAAAGAAGAAGCACTTGAAGCCCTGATCAAAAACCTTCCTTTTGGAAAACTTCAAAAACTAGAACTCTAACATCCATGGATTTCAGTACACTACCTGTGTTGTCTATGACGCAGGCCACCATCTTCCAAGGCGAAATGCCCGTTCTCAGCGACGTTAGCTTTTCCGTAGAGCAACACGAATTTGTCTTCCTAATCGGCCGAACAGGCAGTGGTAAAAGCTCCTTGCTAAAAACCCTCTATGCAGACCTCCCACTTCAGTCAGGACTCGCTGAAGTAGTAGGCTATTCCCTCGCTGACATCAAAAACAAGGATGTTCCCTTCCTGAGAAGAAAAATAGGAATCATCTTTCAAGATTTTCAGCTTTTTACCGACCGCTCGGTGTACGAAAACTTGTCCTTCGTCTTGAAAGCCACAGGTTGGATTGATCCCCTACTCATCAAAGAGCGCATAGGTGACGTGCTCCTTCAGGTAGGGTTGACCGATGCCTTGCAAAAAATGCCCCACCAACTCTCCGGTGGAGAGCAGCAACGCGTGGTCATTGCCAGAGCCCTACTCAACAATCCATCTATCTTGCTCGCCGATGAACCTACCGGAAACCTTGACCCCGACGTGGCAGATGGGATCTTCAAACTCTTTCAAGACATCAACAAAAAGGGAACGGCCATCTTGATGGCCACCCACAACCACGACCTGCTGCGTAAATACCCCTACCGGGTCCTAAAATGCGAAAAAGGGAAGTTACTCGATAGCACCCTTCACGACGTTTCTTTGGGCTCTTCCCAGTAAATGAGGGTACCTTTTGGTTGGGTTAACCCTTGAGTAACGGCTTATCGCTAGTGAAAAGACAAAAAAATACCGCTGCATCAATGATGCAGCGGTATTTTTTTAGAATAATGGCCCTTAGTTTACCTTCGCTAGGTTTTCTTTCGCCTGGGTGAACGTGGGTTCCAAGGCAAGTGCCTCTGTAAACGCTGCCTTAGCCTCTATTTTGGAATCTTGGTCTAGGTATACAAGTCCTTTCAGGTTGAGCGCAGCGGCCTTCATGTCGACTTGCTGGGTTTCTGTTTCGGACACGGCAAAGCCAATTTTCTCATCTGCTTTTGCCACCTTCAAGAGCATAGTCAAGGAATTCATTGCCTCGGCATAGCGCTTCATCGAATACTGAAGGTAGGCGGACTTGTACAGGCTGAAATTGTCTCCTGTGAGCAAGTGTAGACTTTCATAGTAGGGCAAAGCACGGTCAAAAGCACCGAGCTGCTCCAAGGAATAGGAAGCGATTTCTAAGGCTCCCACATTCTTATCGTTGATCTTCAACAGGTCCATCGCCACAAGGGCAGCAGAGGCATTTTTACCTGATTCAAAAAACAAACTTCCCAACGCTTCCATGTAGCGAAGGTCCTCCGGATTACGAGCCAAGAGGTCGTATAATTTGATTTTGGCAGTTTCCAAATCACTGTAGCGTAATGCTGCTTGGTAGGCCAATTGGTCCGCTGCATTCAGCGCACTTTTCACCTTGGGGTCAAATTTTGGAATGGAATCAGCGGCAGTTTGACCTAGGACAGTGGCTACACTGGCCAATAAAAAGGAAACGAGGATGATAAATTTCTTCATATAGGGTACGTATTAAGGTTTTTCAATGGGGTAAAGGCCTTTTTCTTGTGCTATAGAAAGCATGAGGCGTCTTGCCTCATCCGGGTTATTTTGGATACGGCCCTCCAATATAGCTTCTTTGATTTCTTCTTTTATATCTCCAACGATTTTTGACGGTGAAATCCCAAAGATCTCCATGATCTCTTCGCCACTTACTGGTGGCTGAAAATTACGTACTTGGTCATTTTCTTCTACCTGTTGGAGCTTTTGCTCGACGCGATCAAAATTCTCCAGGTACCGCTGCACTTTTTTGTTGTTTTTGGAGGTGATGTCGGCCCTACACAGCAGCATCAAATCATCGATATCATCCCCAGCATCAAAAAGCAACCTTCTCAAAGCCGAGTCAGTGACCTCGTCCTTTACCAAGGCAATGGGACGTAGGTGCAGGCGCACCAACTTCTGTACGTATTTCATACGCTCGTCCATGGGAAGTTTCAATCGCTTAAATATTGCCGGGGTCATCCGCGCACCCTTGTCTTCATGCCCATGAAAGGTCCAACCTACTTTGGGGTGGAAGCGCTTGGTGGCAGGTTTCGCAATGTCGTGCAAGATTGCCGCCCAGCGAAGCCAGAGGTCATCCGAAAATTGGCATAGGTTGTCCAGTACTTGGAGGGTATGGTAAAAATTGTCCTTATGGGACTTGTCATCCACCGAGTCCACCCCTTGAAGCTCCACCATTTCAGGAAAAAACTCGTGTAGCAGCTTAGACGCAAATAGGAGTTTGAACCCATAGGAGGGCGTAGTGGTCCGAATAATCTTGTTGAGTTCGTCAATAATCCGCTCGGCAGAAATAATCTGTAGTCGAGCGGCATTTTCCGACAGGGCAAAAAAGGTGTCTGCCTCAATGTCGAAATTAAGTTGCGCCGCAAATCGCACAGCCCGCATCATCCGTAGTGGATCGTCAGAGAACGTGACACCCGGCAAAAGTGGTGTTTTGATTGACTTTGCTTTGAGATCTTTTACTCCTCCAAATGGATCGATTAGTTCACCGTAATTTTCAGGATTAAGGGAAATTGCCATTGCATTGATTGTAAAATCCCTTCGCTCCAAGTCTTCAAGCAGGGTGCCATCTTCTACAATTGGCTTTCGGGATTCGAGGCGGTAGGATTCTTTCCGTGCACCGACAAACTCCAATTCCCAATCTTGCAGCTTGAGCATGGCGGTACCAAAATTTTTGAATACCGTAAGAGGCACATGCTCCTCATACGTTTTGGCCACTTCTTGTGCAAGGTGGATGCCACTCCCCACGCAGGTAAAGTCGATGTCTTTACTGGATCTTCCCAGCAGCAGATCTCGGACATAGCCTCCCACCACGTAGGTAGCGATGCCCTCATTCGCCGCGACGCTAGCCACCCGCGCAAACACGGCATGTTCGTCCAGCTTTTCCTTCAAATTCATCCTTTCGTGATTTTCACTTCTCCCTCGGGGCCTAAAAAAAGTTCCTTCGTGTTGGGATTAAACAAGGGAAAAAGGAGGGAAGTCTCTACGTCCGCCACACGTTCCTTTTCTTCTATAAAGAGTACAGGCTGTGCCATTTGGAATAAGAGCTTGTTCCAATTGGGTTCTTTGATCAAGGTAAATCGGACATTTCCATTCGTTACTGCCCCTTTGGGTAACAGCGGATTTGCTGGACTTTGGTAAATGGTCGGTTTGGTACCGAAATCCACGATGTCTAAGGAGACTTCTGAAAAAGGTAGGCAGAGGGTACGGATTTGAAACAAGTCAAAAAGCAAGTAGATCCCTTCGGGCATCAGTTCCTGCTCGGCTAAAGTTCCTTTGGATATTGAGAATACCTTACCGTTGCCTTCCTTGAGGCAGACGCTTCCTTTCTCTTTAAAAATTTTTAAGATGGCGATGAGGTCTAGCATGGTGTTTCTTATGCCCCAAAAATAAGGAGATTATCTGGCTACATAACCAAATTTTCAAATCATTGCATCGGCTGAGCTCAGGTGAAGCCAACGGGCAAAACTAAAATCGAAAAAAGGGAAACCTAATCGCTATAAACAAAAAAAGCCCCGTAAATGCGGGGCCTTTCTGATCGGGTTTGTGGGGATTAACCTCTCAACCAGTTGATGAAGGTCTGGTAGCCAACGCCAATTTCTCTAGCAAATACAGCTTTCTTTTTGCCAGCTGCTTCTACCTTCTTCCATTCCTCGATGATTTTAGATTTTTCTACATCAGAAAAAGTTCTTCTCTTTCCTTCAGACTTAGCAGTAGAAGCACCGTTTAAGGAAGCAATCAATTCATTTAGATCAGCTAAAAACTTGCTATCTGTAAGAAACAAACCTGCTGCTTCTAATTTTTTTGTTACCCCGTCTTTAGGATTTACGGGTGTCACCGAAATGCCTCTAGAGGCCGCTTCGTGTAAGTCTATTTTCTTGCCATCGGCAGTTACGTAGACAAAACCATCAGATTTTTTCAAATCTACAATTGACTCTTTGATTAGTTCTCTCATGTTGTTTTTTGTTTGTTTTTTTCACTAGGTTAAAAATCGTTTGCAATATATAAGTTATAATTAATAGATAAAAGCAATGTTACCGGAAAATTAACAGAAAATGAAAATAATTAAGTCATAACGGGAAATTAGCCGAATTTGGGCTGTTTTGATTAAAAAATTCAACCCAATACTTAACTTAAGTAGCTAAAACATAAAAGCCTTTTATTCACTTAAATAGCAAACACCTGACACTCTAACAAGGAATTACCTGATGTCTGTCTGACTTTTTGCACTACTATTCACTTAAAAACTATTCACTAAAAAAAAGGAAGATTTATTCAATTTACCCACCATCCTATTCCTTTTTGTTTCACTAAATGAGATCAAAATATGCTTGACAACACATACTATTGGTATCATGCTAGTGACTAAGTTTCCTTAGGAAATTATCTTTTTTAAATACGTTAATTATAATATTTTTAATAGGCATTTAATCGACAAAATAAACCAACTAAGGATGTACAAGATGAAGCGTTTCTAATTGAAAATAATTTTTTTGATCACCTTTGATTAGTGCCAAAAAAATTCCTTTTAAATACAAACACGAAATAAATAGTTATAACAAACAACTGCGATTCAACTTATTAACGAAATAAATAAGAGATCGTTGTCTTCTACTTTTCATGGATTCAATTTTTTTCCTCAAAAAATCCAAACCCGAACCGTCGCTCAAGTCATGAAAATTCCTTACTTTTATATCCCATAGGAACCCAAGTTATTTCAACCCCTCCTCCGCTTCTTATGGCCTCTAAAACGAAATACATTTTTATCACCGGAGGAGTGACTTCTTCCCTAGGAAAAGGGATCATTGCCTCCTCGCTAGGCAAACTCCTTCAAGCCAGAGGATTCAGCGTCACCATACAAAAATTTGATCCTTACCTCAACATTGATCCTGGAACACTCAATCCCTACGAGCATGGGGAATGTTACGTAACCGGCGACGGTGCTGAAACAGACCTTGACCTCGGGCATTACGAGCGCTTTTTGAACGTACAAACCTCCCAAAGTAATAATATCACCACGGGAAGAATCTATAACAACGTGATTACGAAGGAGCGGAAAGGGGAATTTCTTGGAAAAACGGTTCAAGTCATCCCTCATATCACGGATGAAATCAAAAGCAATTTTTACAAACTTGGCCAAGACGGCAAATACGACGTAGTCATCACCGAAATTGGTGGCTGTGTAGGTGACATCGAGTCCCTACCCTTCATCGAAGCCGTAAGACAGGCGCGCTGGGACCTGGGGCCAAACAACTTTTTGGTGGTTCACCTTACCCTGATCCCCTACCTCAATGCGGCCAAAGAACTAAAAACTAAGCCTACCCAGCACTCCGTCAAACAACTCTTGGAAGCCGGCATTCAGCCTGATATTTTGGTTTGCCGCACAGAACACCCCCTACCCGCGGACGTTAAAAGAAAAGTGGCGCTGTTCTGCAACGTCCAGCTTGACAGCGTCATCGAAGCCATGGATGCCGAGTCCATCTACGATGTGCCCCTACTCATGAAGAAGGAGAAGCTGGATGAACGAGTATTGTCCAAACTAAACCTCAAATCCAAATCTAAACTAGACCTCAAAGACTGGAAAGAATTTTTGGGTCGCTTAAAAAACCCGACTGCTGAAGTGTCCATCGGTCTGATTGGAAAATACGTTTCCCTACCCGATGCGTACAAGTCCATCATCGAATCTTTTATCCATGCAGGTGCCGCGATAGAATGCAAAGTGAAGTTGGTATTGCTATCTTCAGAAGAAATCAATACCACTAACTATGCGTCCAAATTAAAGCACCTGGACGGCATCTTGGTCGCTCCAGGATTTGGTGAGCGAGGTTTTGAAGGAAAAATTGCTACCGTGAAGTATGCCAGAGAAAACAAGATCCCTTTCTTTGGTATTTGCCTTGGCATGCAGGTGGCAGTGATCGAATTTGCAAGAAATGTCCTTGGTCTTGCCGGAGCAAATTCCACCGAAATGGACCCCAACACCGCCCATCCTGTCATTGCCCTCATGGAAGAGCAAAAGAAAATTGACCAAATGGGAGGAACTATGCGCCTGGGTTCGTATGCTTGCACCCTTGTTAAAGGAAGCAAAGCAGCTTTGGCCTATGGCAAAACCAAAATTCAAGAACGCCACCGCCACCGCTACGAGTTTAACAACGCTTACCTGGAGCAGATCGAAGCAAAAGGCTTGCTAGCCTCCGGCAAAAATCCAGACACAGGTCTTGTAGAAATCGTGGAGCTAAAAGATCATCCTTGGTTTGTCGGGGTACAGTTTCACCCCGAATACAAAAGCACGGTTTTGAAGCCCCAACCTTTGTTTGTGGAATTTATTCAAGCCGCGCTAATCAAAAAAAATAACAAATAACTGGGAATTACACCCAGCTTTTCTTTAAAAACATGGACAAAAATCAAGCAACAGGGCTCATACTCTTTGCCGCGGTCATCCTAGCCTACTCGGTATTTTTTGCGAGTACGCCTGAGGTTCCTCCTGTAACGGAGACAATCACCACTACGTCAAAAGCAGCTTCCCCTGCCGAAACCCAGGCAAGCCAAGCAATGCTACTCCCCGATAGCCTATTGGATGTGCAGCGGATTAGCAAATTTGGTGCCCTTGCACCCCTAACCCTCGGAGAAGAAAAAGAGCAAGTCTTGGAAAATGAGGTGGTGAAAATCACCCTTTCCAACAAGGGAGGTCGGATAAAGGAGGTTTTGCTCAAAAACTACACCAGCTGGAAAAAAGACCCACTCTACTTGGTGGACAGTGTGCAGACCAACCTGGCCTTTTCACTGGATACCCGTACTGGATCGGTAGATCTGAACGAATTTTACTTTACTCCAACGCTGAGTACTGAAGAAGTAGCAGGGGTCAAGCAGCAAGTCCTCACTTTTACTGCGGGTACTGATGCTGGGCAATTGATTCAAACCTATACGCTTGCTGAAGGTAGTTATGCGCTTCAAAAAAGCTTTGAAATAGCTCGCTATGTAGGTGTATTCACTGGCAAAGCTGTAAAGTTAACGTGGACTGACCAGATCAAAGCCCAGGAAAAGGACCTGGCTGAGTCCCGAAGAAAGACGCAGGTCAACTACTACCTGGCTGACGGAACTTACGAAAACTTAGGCCTCAGCGACGATCCGGAAGAAGCCACAGTGGCTGAACCTGTCAAATGGGTGAGTTTTAGCCAGCGCTTTTTCACCTCAGGCATCGTGGCTGATTCTGTATTCCAAGAGGTGGCCTTGACACAAAGTACTCCTGCTGACTCCTCCATTGTACGCAGCATGAGCGCTAGCCTAGCCCTCCCCCTAATCGGCGGCAAAGCAGGCTTTACCCACTACTTCGGGCCCGACCAGTACAAAACGCTCAAGGGCGTTACCGCAGGATTTGAGGAAAATGTTGACATGGGTTACTTCTTTGTTAGCTGGGTCAACAAGTACATCGTAGTGCACTTGTTTGAGTTCTTAGAGAACTACTTTGACAATTACGGCCTCATCATTATCCTAATTGTCTTCATCATCAAAATGGTCTTGTTTCCCCTGACCTACAAGTCCTACATGGGCATGGCAAAGATGCGGGTGATCAAGCCAGAGATTGACGAACTCAAAGAAAAGTACGGAGAAGATGCCACAAAGATGCAGCAGGAACAGATGAAACTCTTTTCCAAGCTCGGCGTCAGCCCCATCTCTGGCTGTCTTCCCCTTGTGCTGCAAATGCCATTTTTGTTTGCCATGTTCTTCTTCTTCCCTAGTGCAATTGAACTGCGGCAAGAGTCTTTGTGGTGGGCAGACGATCTTTCCACCTACGACGAATTTATCAAACTACCCTTCACTATCCCCTTTTATGGGGCTCACGTGAGTTTGTTTACTTTGCTAATGACCGTTTCGCAGGTCGCTTATGCCTACTTCAACAATCAGCTAACTACGGCCACGGGGCCTATGAAAAACCTTGGATACATCATGCCTGTCATGTTTATGTTTGTCCTCAACTCTTACCCTGCAGGACTTAGCTTTTATTATTTCATATCCAACATCTTTACCTTCGGGCAGCAAGCATTGATCAAGTTGTTTGTAGACGATGCCAAAATCCGCCAGAAGGTAGAAGAATACAAAGTCAAAAACGTAGACAAAAAGAAATCTAAATTCCAGCAACGATTGGAAGATGCAATGAAGGTGTCTGATGCCAACAAGAAAAAATAAAAAAAATGGAGCTTCATCAAGCTCCATTTTTTTTTCTAGGCACGTTCTCCAAGGAGACTAAGATTGCCTCTCCAACTCTTGAGACAATCCTTACCCCAATTTCGGTACAACACCTCTCCAAAAAAAGAGACATACTACCAAAATTGGACCTGAATTTGCTTAATATTGATTTTTAAATTCTGGCCATATACACCATGGGAAAAATTATTGCTATTGCTAACCAAAAAGGAGGGGTTGGAAAAACCACTACCGCAATGAATTTGGCCGCTAGCCTTGCTGTCTTGGAGTTCAAGACGCTCATTGTCGATGCCGACCCCCAGGCCAATACAACCTCTGGATTAGGACACGACCCCAAGGCCATTGAAGCAAGTATTTACGAGTGTATGGTTGACGGTGTGGACATACAAACCATCATCGTGAAGACCGAATTGGAACACCTATTCCTGGTTCCCTCTCACATCGATCTCGTGGGCGCGGAAATTGAAATGATCAACTTAGAAAATCGCGAAGAGAAGATGAAAGAAGTTATCTCAGGTCTGAAAGACCAGTACGACTTCATCATTATCGACTGCTCACCCTCCCTGGGATTGATTACCATCAACGCACTCACGGCTGCCAATTCTGTCCTCATTCCTGTTCAATGTGAATACTTCGCGCTAGAGGGCTTGGGTAAGCTACTCAATACCATTAAAATCATACAAACCCGACTAAATCCAGATTTGGGTATTGAGGGAATCTTGCTCACCATGTACGATGTGCGTCTCCGCCTATCCAACCAAGTAGTGGAAGAGGTTCGCTTGCACTTCAAAAACATGGTGTTTGACACCATCATCCCCCGCAATGTGCGCCTTTCCGAAGCTCCTAGTTTTGGTCTGCCCGCCATCTCTTTCGATGCCGACGGTAAAGGTGCCATTTCCTACCTCAATTTGGCCGGCGAGATTGTGCAAAGAAACAGCCTTCAAAAAGCAACCCATTGACCATGTCTGATCAGAAATCCCCCCGAAAAAACGCATTAGGCAGAGGCTTAGGCGCACTCTTAGAAGATAGCCCCGTTAAAGGGAAGCCGCAGGAAATTTTGCCAGAAGGCACTAAAGCTGGGATTTTTGAAGTCTCCTTGACCGAAATTCAGGTTAATCCATACCAGCCTCGCGTATACTTCGACAAGGAGGCCCTCCAAGAATTGGCTGAGTCCATCAGGGTACAAGGAATCATCCAACCCATCACCGTCCGCAAGTTAGGTCCCAATGAGTACCAACTTATCTCTGGAGAACGTAGATTTCAGGCTTCCAAACTAGCGGGCCTCACCCGAATTCCTGCCTACGTCCGTACCGCCAATGACCAACAGATGTTGGAAATGGCGCTGATTGAAAACATTCAGCGCGAAAACCTCAATGCACTTGAGATCGCGCATTCCTACCAGCGTCTCCTGGCCGAATGCAACCTCAAGCAAGAAGAACTTGGCGACCGCGTAGGGAAAAACAGAACTACCGTCAACAACTACCTGCGTCTGCTAAAGCTGCCTCCAACCATTCAAGCAGCCCTTCGCGACCAGCAGCTCTCTATGGGCCATGCCCGTGCGTTAATCAACATCGAAGAGGTAGACACCCAGCTCTCCCTTTTTAAAAGAATCATCGACGAAGAGCTAAGCGTAAGAAAAGTGGAAGCACTTGTGAAGGCTTTGAACGAAGGAACTCCAGACAAGACTGCACAAAAACCAGGTTTAAGCCCTGTCAGAAAGTACGAGCTAACAAAAATTCAACAGCGCCTTGCCAGTCACTTTGGAACCAAGGTGGCCTTAAAGGCCGACCTAAAAAATAAGGGTGAAATAAAGATACCCTTCACCTCCGCTTCCGACCTCAACCGTATTCTTGAACTCTTAGATCTTCTCTAACTGTGCTCCTGTTTTTTAACCGCGGTACAGGATGCAAAATCACTCCCTGGATTTTCCTAGGGATTTTGCTTTTTCTAGGGATGGGTATGTCAGCTGCCTTTGCACAAGAAATACTACCTGCTTCAAAAGAAAAGATACAGGAACAAGAACAACGTAAAGAAACTGCCTCCCTCCTTCCCAAAAATCCTAAAAAAGCAACCTTGTTGTCCGCAGTCATGCCTGGTGCAGGGCAGGTATACAATGGAAAAACCTGGAAGGTGCCCCTCTTGTACGCAGGAATCCTAACAGACGTGTACTTTATTCAATACAACAACCGGCGCTACGAGAGTTTTAGAGACGCCCTCTTTGCCCTTGATGCTGGAGAAAAAAATCAATTTCCCTCACTCAACCGAGCTGCGCTCGTAAGAAACGTAGACTACTGGAGACAAAACAGGGACATGACGCTTCTGCTGCTACTCGGCATCTATGCACTCAACCTGGTAGATGCAAACGTCGATGCACACCTTTCTGGATTTGACGTGTCAGACGATATCTCCTTGAAAGTAGCGCCCCAAGTGGGCACCTTTTCTTCCTCCTCGCTCTCCTATGGTTTTTCCTTAAAACTTAACATCCACTGATGAACATCGCACTGCTCGGTTACGGGAAAATGGGGAAACTGATCGGCGAAATCGCCGAGGCTCGAGGCCATACCCTTGTTGCCAAAATCAACCTGGAAAATCGACACCTTCGCGATACATTAAATCCCAAGTCTATAGATGTAGCCATAGAATTTAGCCAACCCGAAGCCGCCCTAGACAACATCCGATGGGCACTTCATCAAGGCATTCCGGTCCTTTCTGGAACTACCGGCTGGATAGCTAGCCTTCCTGAAATCGCTGCGCTTACCCATCAACAAAATGGTACCTTCTTTTATGCCTCCAATTTCAGCATTGGCGTAAACGTCTTTTTCAAGATAAACGAGCTTCTTGCCCAGCTCATGAACGAGACCACCGGCTATCAGGTAACAGTGGAGGAAATCCACCATACGGAAAAAAAAGACGCGCCCTCAGGTACCGCCATCTCCCTAGCAGAAGGCATTCTCAAGCACTATGCCCAACTAAAGCAATGGCATCTAGTAGGCAATACACCTAACGCTACCGATAACTCCTTACCAATCACCTCCAAACGTATCGATCCTGCTCCCGGCACCCACCGAATCCAATATTCGTCCACCATCGATGACATCGAAATCACGCACACTGCCCACAGCAGGCAAGGCTTTGCGCTAGGAGCTGTGCAAGTGGCCGAGTGGATTTTGGAAAAAAAAGGAGTACTTTCGATGGACGATTTCTTATCTTTTTAAGTCAAACCGCAGCAATGAGCAAAACTAAACCAAAAAAATCAGCCCTCCGTGAGTGGATAGATGCACTATTATTTGCAGTAGTGGCCGCCTCATTAATTCGTTGGCTACTCCTCGAGCCCTTCACGATCCCCACTGCTTCCATGGAAAAAACCCTTTTGGTGGGCGACTTCCTTTTTGTGAGCAAAGTGCACTACGGAACCCGGATACCAAAGACACCACTCCAAATTCCGCTCACGCACCAGAAGATTTGGGGCACGGACATACCTTCCTATTCGGATGCCCTACAGCTGCCCTATTTCCGCTTGCCGGGCTTTACCTCCATTAAACGAAACGACGTGGTGGTATTCAATTATCCTGTAGAATTTGATTATCCCAACGACCTCAAAACCAACTATATCAAGCGCGCTGTAGCCGTGCCTGGTGATCAAGTGGAAGTCAAAGAGGGCAACCTATTTATCAACCAAGAAGCTGCCATGCAGCCGGAAGAAATGCAGTACTCCTACGAGATTAGCTCCAACAGAAGCCTGACGGCAGATTTTCTAAAGGACTTCGGCATCAACCAAGAGAGTTTTTACGCGGCCCCAGATGGCAACCGCTACCTAATCTGGACGACAGATGAAACAATAACCAAACTCAAATCCTCTCCTGTCATCACGTCTATCACCAAATACCTACAGCCCAAGGGCCAGGGAGAGTCCGGTATATTTCCAAATGGCTCCAACTACACTTGGAACAGAGACAACTATGGACCATTACTTGTACCAGGAAAGGACCAAACGATTGATATGACACCAGATAACGTGATTCGTTATGCATTTACAATAGAAAAATACGAAGGTCACGACCAAGTGGAAGTCAAGAGCGGAGTACTTTATATCGATGGAAAAAAGGTGGACCGATATACCTTCAAACAAAACTATTACTTCATGATGGGCGACAACCGTCACGATTCCCTGGACTCTAGGTATTGGGGATTTGTACCTGAAGACCACGTAGTCGGCAAAGCCTGGTTCCTATGGCTCTCCCTGGATAAGTTTGAAAACTTATTCTCGAAAATCCGATGGAATAGATTTTTCAAAGGAATCTCCTAAATAAAAAAGGCCTCGCAAATGCGGGGCCTTTTTTATTTACCAAGTAATGCCACTGCGACCCGTGGATTCCAAGTAGGCGTTGGCCTTGGAAAAGTGCCCACAACCCAAAAAACCTCGGTAAGCAGACAAGGGACTAGGGTGAGGTGCGGTAAGGACCAAGTGCTTGGTGCGGTCAATCAAGTCTGCTTTCTTTTGGGCAAAGGCCCCCCATAGCAAAAATACCACTTGCTCCCGCTGGCTGCTAATTACTCGAATAACCTCGTCCGTGAAGGGCTCCCAACCCTGATGTTGATGGGAGCCGGCCTCGTTGGCTCGAACCGTCAGCGTGGCATTCAACAAGAATACACCCTGCGCCGCCCACCTGCTCAAGTCTCCATGGGGAGGTAGATCAAGGCCCAAATCCCGTTTTAATTCTTTGAAAATATTCAGTAAGCTGGGAGGAAAAGGCACTCCCGGAGGCACCGAAAAAGAAAGTCCATGCGCCTGTCCTGGACCATGGTAAGGATCCTGACCCAAGATCACCACCTTCACGGCCGGTAAGGGGCACTGCCAAAAAGCAGAAAAGATCTTCGCCCCTGGTGGAAAAACAGTGTGATTTTGGTAGTCACTTTTCACGAAACGGGAAAGCGATAAAAAGGAATCGGTTTGAAAAACAGGACCCAGCGCATTTTTCCAGGTAGACTCTAAAGTAACATCCATGGACTTGGTGTTGATTTGAAACGTATTAACCCTAACTTAGGACTTGAATTAGTTATACGATGGTCACTGCAATTACCAAAGGAATCCAAGTTAGCGTTGAAGCTACCTACCAGCCGGATTTTTCCAACCCGCAGCAGCACCATTATGTTTTCACCTACAAGGTACGCATTGAAAATCGAAGCCCACACACCGTTCAACTCCTCAGAAGAAGGTGGGAAATTTTTGACGCAGCTGAGGTTCTCAAGATTGTAGAAGGGGAAGGTGTGGTAGGACAGCAGCCCATCTTGGAGCCAGGTGAATCCCACACCTACGTATCAGGCTGCAACCTAAAGTCCGGCATGGGAAAAATGAGAGGAACCTTCAGCCTAGAGAAATTGATTGACGGAAAAAGTTTAGAGGTGTCCATTCCCGAATTTCAGATCATTGCCACTCTTTTTCAAAATTAATGGTTCGAGGAACAGCTGCCTTAGCCTATTCCTATTTCCTCCACTGGCTTAAAAAAGAGGATCTCTACAGCCAGCAATCCCCTTTTGTCTTCACTTGCTACCAGGAGCTAATCAAGCAGCTAGCCTTTGCTATCCCCTTGGTAGAAGATCCCAACAATTTAGCCTCCACTAGTTTTCGCAGGCCAAGCATACGGGGAGAACAGCCATCCATTCAAATGCCAGATGGACAGAATAACCCCTACTGGAAGCCTACCCAAAAAGGAATCACCCTAATAAGCTATTTCTGTGGCCAAACCCCCGCACAACAGGTCCTCGAGATCGGTACAGGTAATGGTGTCCTCACACGAAAGCTGGAACAGGTCACTATGGGAACGCTTCATAGCCTCGAAGAAGATCAAGGCCTCTGGGAGAAGGCCCAATCGAAGGGAATTCCTTCGACCAACTACCTCTTGGGAACAGTACAGGAGCGACTACCTGCCATCCTTAAAGGCCTTGATCAGCTAGATTTTCTCTTAGTGAATTCACTTTTTTCAAAAGAGGTATTCCAGGAAATCTTTGAGCATTGCAAACCAAAGATCCACTCGGAAAGCATCCTAGCCCTAGCCCATATTCACCGATCCAAAGACATGGAAAAGACTTGGGCTGCGATTCAAGCAGATCCCAGCGTTCAGCTTACGATAGATTTTTTTGACTATGGCCTAGTTTGGTTTGCCTACCCGGGACCTAAAACCCACCTTATCCTCAGCATCTAAACTTTCACCGATTTTTTAGTCCAGCCAAATCAGGAAGACCCCTCTTTTTTGAAATGAAAATAAAGTTTACATCCGCAGTAGTCGGTTTGGCAAAGATATTGATATGAAGGAAGTAAGTTACCCAAAGACGAGTTTATCACAGCCTAATCAATCCGCCTCCGGGAGCGCTTCTTACCGTTTTTCCATATCTCCATGAGCACCCCTACAGAACACGAAAAAGGCGCTTCAAAAACTCCTAACAAAAACCTGCTCCTGATAGTATTGGTGCTGCTCGTACTCATCAGCGGGGTAAAGCTGGTAACTGACTACCAGCTCCAATCGGAGAAGACAGCCGAGATTTTGCAGTTGACCACGGAGAACGAGGGACTGACTGCACGCCTAGATTCCGTGGAGACTGAGCTACTAGCACGCATCAAGGAACTACAGTTGCTGGGTGCAGATATCCGCGAACTTCAGGCTTTACGAAATCAATTGGCCGAGGAAAAAAAATCCACCAACCAGCGAACTGCCTCAGAAATGGCTACGCTCAACCAAAAAATTGCCTCCTTAGGAACACTTTTGCTTCAGAAGGACAAAGAAATCCTTCAGTTAAAAAGCAATAACAAGGATTTGCTCAGCGAAAATACCGACCTAAAAACTGCAAAAACCGCACTTGAAGTAGAGGTAGCTGCAGTCAACCTAGAAAAAGAGGGTTTAGCAGAAAAAGTAGCCGAAGCCTCCAAGTTGAGGGCATCCTTTGTGCGCATTTCTGCAGTGAATGGAAGAGGGAAAGAAGTAGTAGAAAGCAGCCGAACCTACAAAGGGCGCCAAATGAAGGCGGTGAAGGTGGTCCTGACCTTGGCCGAAAACACCTTGACGCAGAAGGGAATGCGAACGGTCTACCTCCAAATCCTAGGTCCAAACAAGCAGCCAATTTTTGATGTTGCCAAAGGATCGGGCACTTTTCTGGTGGCTGGAGAGGAACAGTTTTACACAAGCAAGCAGGAAATTTTATACGATAACAAAGAGCAGGCTCTTATTTTCTTTTTTGAAAAAGGCTCTGCCTTCAGTCCGGGAAGGTACGAAGTCAAACTTTTTATTGACAGCTACGCGTTGTCGGGCAGTTCCTTCACCATCCAATAAGGTTTAGAGGCAGGCCCTAATTTTTTAAGATTTATATCGTTATAATCTAGCATTTCATTTGGAAGGGAGAGGCGTTTCTGCTACTTTTGCGGTCTGTTTATTTAAATTCCAAAAAACACGTTAAAAAATGTTCCAAAGAAGTTACGAGACGGTATTCATTTTAACTCCCGTTTTATCTGATGTTCAGATGAAGGATACTGTCGACAAGTTTGTGAACTTGTTAAAAGAAGAGGGGGCCGATGTGATCAATGTGGAGAACTGGGGTCTTAAGAAAATGGCGTACACCATTGAAAAGAAGACGACCGGATTTTACGTATTGGTTGAGTTTAAGGCTGATCCAACGATTATCAGAAAGTTTGAACTAGAGTTCAGACGTGACGAGAAAGTGATGAGATTCCTTACCACGGTATTGGACAAGCACGCGATCGTGTATTCCGATAGAAGAAGAAAAGGAGAATTTAACAAAAAAGTAGAAGCTAAGGAGGAGCAAGCCTCATGACACTAGTAAACGAGCCCATCAACAGAGGCGAAATCAGAAAGAAGTATTGCCGCTTCAAGAAGCACGGAATCAAGTACATCGATTACAAAGATCCTAACTTCCTTTTGAAATTCGTAAACGAGCAAGGTAAAATCCTTCCTAGAAGACTATCCGGAAACTCTGCGAAATACCAGAGAAAAGTAGCTCAAGCGATTAAGAAAGCTAGACATTTGGCTTTGTTGCCATTCGTAACCGACGGTTTGAAATAGGCCAACGGTGTATCGTTCAATCAATAAAGATCATTACAAATGGAAATCATTCTAAAAACAGATATCAAAGGTCTTGGATACAAAAATGACTTGGTCAACGTAAAGCCTGGGTACGGTAGAAATTACCTTATTCCCCAGGGTTTTGCAGTACTTGCGACAGGGTCAAACAAAAAAATCCTAACCGAAAACATCAAGCAAGCAGCGCACAAAGCGGAAAAAATAAAAACCGAAGCGGAGAATATTGCTGCTAAACTTTCCGAAACCACCCTTGAAATCAAGGCGAAAATCGGTGATTCAGGTAAAATCTTCGGTAAAGTTACTACCCTACAAATCTCGGATGCCTTGGCAACCAAAGGGTTTGAGATCGACAGAAAGAAAATCGCAATCACTGTTCCTGTGGAAGGTGCTGGCGAATTCACTGCAGATATCGACCTACACAGAGAGGTAAAGACGCAAGTGAAATTTGTCGTAGTAGGCGAATAACCCGAATCAAAATCAATCCAAAAAGGCCCCACACATGCGGGGCCTTTTTTTTATGCTAGTGCTGCCTCCAAGCCCTCTACCAAAAGGCACTTTTAATTATTCCCAAAAGGCAAGTTACTTTGCCACAAAGAATTAGGCCCCAAGCCCTGTAAATATCAAAATTCTTTGCCAGGAGGCTTGGAAAAAAAAGGGGATAACTTTACATTTGTACCACTATTTCAAAAGCAAAGGCATTTTGAATATTACTGACTGATGGTGTAACTGGCAACACGTCTGATTTTGGTTCAGAAGAGTCTAGGTTCGAGCCCTAGTCGGTCAACAAAAAACCTCCCTTAAGGAGGTTTTTTTGTGCGCTTACACTACCCTTTTTAGCAAAATAATCCCCTCATTATTGAAAAAAAAGCTATCCCCAAAAGATTTACTCTTGGGGACAGTTTAGTAATTGCACTGAAAATGAGCTTATTTATATAATCCGTTAAACAACATTTTAAAGGTGCCGTGGGACTGTCCACGAAAGGTGATCTCTGGACCAAAGGCATAGAGCTTTCCTTTGCCAACTTTCGCCTCAAATGCAGTAACTCCTTGCTTCAAATAATTTTGACCCCAAGCCCAACCACTTCTAAGGGGAGGCGTGGAGCCAAACCAGGCCAAAGGCTTTACGCCTAAACTAGCTGCTTCTGGTGCCAGACGAAACACAGGGCTATTTGAAAACATGACATCAGCTTTTTGTCTCATACCAAAATTGATGGGAGCAGCTGAATCTACCTCCATCTCCAATACACTTCCTGGAATATAGTACTTGTCCCCAGGTAATGGCCTTTCCTGACCATTTACTTGCTCAACCAAGGCATTTGAAACAGGTAGCCCCAAAAGGTTCGCTAAGGAGGTAGCACTCCCTACGGTAAGAATTTGTCCTCCACCTTCAAGGAATTTTTTCAGTTGCGGAATCGACTTGTCTATAGAGAGCCTTCCTAGCATCCCATGGTATTCCACAGGAATATCTTCCTTCTTAGGTTGCACCCCTGTCCCATAACCACCCCCTGCACCTGGCATGCCAGGACCTATAAACAACAGGACATCATACTTTTCAGCCAAGTTGCCCCCATCGATCTCAAGTGGAAATACCTGCGCAAAATCAAAGTGAAACTGCTCCATGATCCACCTTGTCCATCCCGAAGGCATGGAACCCCCATATAAGTCATACAAGCCAATACGTGCAGGAGCAATCTCTTTGGCGCCCGAAGGCATTCCCTTAGCTGCTTTTGGCTGTACCCCGTACGATTTCGCCGCCAACTCAAGAACTTTTTTACCTGCGCTAGGCACGTAAAAAGTGCCTGCCAGCACGTCTTTTGTTGCTGTTTGTGTTCTGTACACCTTCACCTTGGCTTTTAACAAATCATTGACGGCCTTAAAAGAGTCATTGACCCGAGCATCCAAGAAGTATCCCGCGAAAGAAGCTGGGAGAGGTGAGGGCTCGGGCTGGAGCAATTCCCCGTGCATTAGTTCAGCAAAAGGGCCCTCAAAGGCTTCCAGAACACGGTCTACCTCAATACCCATTTGAAAAGCTAGCGTCCAGCCTGCTGCATCGTAAGGACGTATAGGAGGGCCACCCGGAAACATGAAGTCATTGGGGTGATCTTGCGGCTCAAACATATCCAATACGTGTGGTCGGAATGCCTGAGCGGTCTTGACCACATAGGATCCTTTGGGATAACTTTTGCCTGCCACACTAAATGCTTCAGTGGCCCGATGCACCGAAATACCTGATTTGATCAATGCATTCAAAAATTTAATCGCCGTTGGAAAATCGGCCTGATCGGCTGACAAAATATAGCCCCTAGGGTCTCTATTGCTTGGATCGCTGTATACAGAATCATAGAAGGCAAGTGGAATGCCAGATCGATTGCCAAAATAAGCCTCTTCCCCATCGTCTACTGCCGTCTTTTTCATACTCGCATCAAAAGTCTGCTGGATAGCTGCCGCATATTTAGGATAGCGGGTCCAGGTATCTGTATTACCACGATCGATGGACTTTTTGCCCATCAAGAAGAAGTTGAAAAGCAACTCGTCTCCATGCCTTACAGCATGGTTTAGAATCGCGTAGTTCATCGATACCGAGTACTCGATTGAGGTGCGGAAAGACCAAGGGCCCGGCGTGGCCGGAAAAGGATTGCCATTGGTTGGTATCAACCGATCCGGTACCAAGGGGATGGAATACGGGGAGGGATCACCAACGATTTCGGTCAAAATACCAATCATGTTGTGGTAGTAGGGCGTGGTTCTTAAGCCTCCATTCCACCAGGTAGAAAACACAGATCCATCCAGACGAACAAAACCAGGTTTATCTTCCTGATGCAGGCGATTGATCATGGCAGCACCTACGGCATCCAAACTCGTAATTATCAGCGGATCAAAGACGTGGTTGAAGGGATCTCTGTAAGGAGGGCCCGCCACTACGGTGCCAGCAGGGCCGGACTGGTGGTGATTATAAATGATTTGAGGCATCCACTCCACATATTGTTGTCGGGAAATATTGCTGGACTCTTTCATGTTGTTCATGTAGAAGTCGCGGTTGTTATCGTGCCCTACGTACTTCTGATACAGTACGGGGATATTTTTATTCCTCTTTGTCTTGTCTTCCGGACGCATGTACCAATTGGACATGATTTCCATGCCATCTGGGTTGACATGTACCATGAGGATGATTACTTCATCCAAAATACGGAGGGTTTCGGCATCATTTTTAGACGCGAGCTGGTATAAGGTCTCGATGAGCTGCTGCGCACCTACTACCTCATTGGCATGCAGACCTCCATCAATCCACACAATCGGTTTCCCTTGGCTTGCAAGCTCCTTAGCCTCTTCCACAGAGATTTCTGCACGGCCTAGCTTGCGGGATATTTCTTTGTAGCGTTGTAGCTCCGGGAAATTTTTTGGAGCGGTGATGACCAGCATGGGCTGCTCACGGCCAAACTCCGTCTGGCCAATACTCTGGTAGTCCACTCGATCAGAGAGATCGGCGATTTTCTTAAAATACGACTCCGTTTGAGAGAAATTTGCCAGTGAATAGGGTGCGCCTATTGTAAAGCCAAAGTGGGCTTCTGGGCTGGGAAGGGTTTGTGCAAGCAAGCAAATCGGTAGAAATACCAACTGCACCAAAAGAAAATATAGTTTTTTCATAAGTGGGGTACATATCATGATAGCCAATCTACCTTTTTGAAGCCGAAAACGAGCGAAATATTCATCCGTAGACCAAAAAATTACAGGACCGGAAGAATAGCCCAATGAACTGATTTAGGGGTTAGCCCAATCCAAATCTTACCTTTTCCTTCCCCCCACCACAGGGGAGTAGGTCGCTTTTGGGTAGCGCAAAATTTTTATCTCCAGAGCGGATGATTGAGGCCCGACCTTACTCCAAAATCATTACTTTTGTTTACGGCGTACATTCATCCCCATCTGTCCAACTCATTTCTCCCTATATGTCTGAGGTAAAAATCTTTGCAGGCTCCAACAGCCAAGAATTGGCACAAAAAATTGCCAAAAGCTATGGCAAAAAACTAGGAGAACTAACCCTATCCAGATTCAGCGACGGAGAAATGTCTCCCAGTTTTGATGAGTCTATCCGAGGCTGTACCGTATTCATTATTCAAAGCACCAACCCGCCCAGCGACAACCTACTCGAGCTTTGCTTGTTGATAGATGCTGCCAAAAGAGCGAGTGCGTACAAAGTATGTGCAGTGATCCCCTACTTTGGCTATGCCAGACAAGACAGAAAGGACAGACCACGTGTATCTATCGCCGCCAAACTTATTGCCAACATGCTCACCTCCGCAGGAGCCGACCGCATCATGGCCTGCGATCTCCATGCTGGACAAATCCAAGGATTTTTTGACATTCCATTGGACCATTTGAATGGATCTGCTATATTTGCACCCTATTTGAATACGCTCATGCTAAAAGACATGGTATTTGCAGCCCCAGATGTCGGGGGTGTATCAAGAGCCCGGTCTTTTGCTAAGCATTTTGAAGTAGAAATGGTCGTCTGTGATAAGCACAGAAAGAGAGCCAATGAAATAGCCTCCATGCAAGTGATAGGCGATGTGGAAGGAAAAGATGTGATTCTTGTAGACGATTTGGTAGATACGGCTGGCACTTTATGCAAGGCAGCGCAGATCATCATGGAAAAAGGAGCCAATTCGGTAAGAGCCGTCGTCACCCACGGCGTTCTTTCTGGAAAAGCCTACGAGAACATTGAAAATTCTGTTTTGGAAGAGTTGGTCATCACAGATACCATTTCTTTGAAACATCCTTCCACCAAAATACGCGTGCTTACTGTAGGAGAATTGTTTGGCAAAGCAATTCACGCCGTCACCGGTCATACCTCCATCAGTTCTTTATTTATTTGAAAACCAATTTTAACATTACATACACATGAAAACACTAGAGATTATAGGGTTTAAAAGAGCAAATCTCGAAAGTGCTGCTTTGAACGAAATCAGAGACGCAGGCAATGTTCCCTGCGTGGTTTACGGTCCAGGAATTCCTGATCAAGCACATTTCTACTCCCCAGCGATTCTTTTCAGAGACCTGATTTACACGCCAGAAGTTCACTTGGTAAAGTTGAACATCGAAGGTAGAATCATCAAAGCCGTTTTGAAAGAAGCACAGTTTCACCCGGTAAGCGAAGTATTGCTACATGCAGACTTCATGGCATACACCGAAGAAAAGGCAATTAAATTTGAAATTCCGGTAAAAATCGAAGGAAGCTCACCAGGAATTGCCAAAGGGGGTAAGTTGGAGTTTAAAACTAGAAAATTGAAAGTGAAAGGCCTAGCTAAGTCACTTCCTGATTTCGTTGTCGTTGATATTTCTACGCTTGACCTTGGAAAATCTTTTAAGGTAGGCGAATTGAAAGCCGAAGGCTTTGAGATCTTAACCTCACCAAACGTGTCCATCGTGACCGTCGGTATTCCAAGAGCACTACGCGGAAAGAAAGCAGAATAATCTCTTTTTTTCTCTTACCAAAATCCTGCTCTTTTCAGAGCAGGATTTTTTATTTTTAGACCACTGAATAGCCACCCCATGAACTATCTCCTTGTCGGTCTGGGCAATATTGGACCTGAGTACGAATTGACCCGCCACAACATTGGCTTTTTAACCCTTGACCGCCTGGCGGACAAGGAAAGTGTGACTTGGAAAAGCGAACGGCTGGCCTTCAAAAGTGAGTGCAAATACAAAGGCAGAACCCTCCACCTCATCAAGCCCACGACCTACATGAATCTAAGCGGCAAGGCGGTCAACTACTGGATGAAGCTACTAAACATTCCAAAAGAAAATGTGCTGGTCATCGTGGACGATATGGCACTTCCCTTTGAGAAACTTAGAATGCGCCCCAAAGGCAGTGCAGCAGGCCATAATGGCCTCAAAAATATCGAAGAACTCTGCGGAGGACAAGATTATCCACGCCTGCGTATGGGTATTGGAGACGATTTCCCCAAAGGCCGACAAGTGGAGTATGTGCTAGGAAAATTTACCCAAAAGGAATTTGACGCCCTACCCATTGTCATGGACAAAGCCATTGACATGGCCTTTGGCTTTTGCACGATCGGCATCGCACAAACGATGACCCAATTCAACGACTGATTTTTCAGTAATTACCAATACTTTTTTCTTCTTAGTTAGTTGTAAAGGCACTATTTTATATAAAGCAAGCCAAAGAATCCGTACTATGCCTCTATCATGGTACGTGTACCGTCACTGGAAATATCTTTCGCACAGTCATCTCTGAAAAAGGTTAACCCAACCGAAATAGCTTATTCAAGCTCAAGGAAGATTTACGGTCCACCTATCGCTTGCTTCCCACAAAAATTAGGAGGAGATCCTACAACTGAAAAATCGAAAATTGCGAGACACTAGCTCGAAAAAGCCTCCTTAAATTCGTTGACCAACGCCGGATCCACGCCGAAATTCTGAGAAAAATCCAAGGGGGCAGAAGAAAAAGAAAGGTTCGGGTTGATGAATTGGTTGTCCGTCCCTTTTGCTTGCTTGCAGGAGGCATGCACCTCTTTTAGGTAGCCAGAGGACTTCAATATAGGAATATGAGAAGCTTTCAATCCGCCACCCGGCATGATGATAATACGATCCTTGGCTTGTTCCAACAGCTCCAACACCACCTCCAACCCTTCTGTTAGTGTATTTTTCCCTCCAGAAGTAAGGACTCGGTCGAAGCCCAGTCCAATTAGGGTTTTTAGAGAATCAGGCAAACTGGCAGAGGCATCAAAGGCACGGTGAAAAGTACAGGGTCGGGAGGCTGCCGCACGGATCAAAAACTCACAAGCGGACTCATGCACCCTCCCTTGCGCGTCCAGCGCTCCAAAGACAAATCCATCTGCGCCAAGATCTCCCAGCAACTGAATGTCCTGCTTCATAACAAGCAGTTCTTTGGAAGAATACACGAAATCCCCCCCTCGCGGACGGATCATGACAAAGATGGGCAGATCGAGCTCACTCTTCAAAAAGCGGAACATGCCTGCACTTGGCGTCTCCCCTCCTTCGGGAAAATTGGCGCAAAGCTCAAGCCGATCGATTCCTAGCTGTGCCGCTTCGATGGCCGCTTGCAAATTAAATACGGGGGCTTCTAAGAGGATTGTACTCATGCCTTAAAATAACTACCTGCATCAATCATAACATTGCCCGAAGCGGTAGCCTGCGCAAAGTTGAACCCTGGATGAACGGCAAAAGCGCCCACTTCTCCTTCTTTGTTGATGGCTAAAAAGCCCGCCTGGATATCTTTGATATTTTTATTTTTAGCTACCAACCGGCGAACGGCTTCTTCGCAGGCTTCCTGGGGAGTTCTTCCCTGGCGCATAAGCTCTACAATGAGAAAACTGCCACAGATGCGGATGATGGATTCCCCCAAGCCTGTAGCTGTGGCAGCACCTACCTCATCGTCCACAAAAAGACCCGCACCTATGATGGGGCTATCTCCCACCCTGCCATGCATTTTATAGGCCAGGCCACTGGTGGTGCAACTTCCAGCCAATTTTCCACTGGCATCTAATCCGATCATGCCAATCGTATCGTGGTTTTCTACATTGATGATGGGCTTGTATTGGCTGCTAACTTTCCATTTGTCGTATTCCACTTGTGCTTTAGGACTTAAAATCTCTTTCTCCATTGGGAAGCCCTCTGCGATGGCAAACTGTCTTGCTCCCTCTCCCACAAGCATGACGTGTGGTGTTTTCTCCATCACGGCCCGAGCTAGGGAAACAGGGTGCTTCACCTGTCTTACGAAAGCCACTGTTCCGCAGGAACCATCACCGCGCATGATGGAGGCATCCAAGGTGGTGATTCCTTCCCGATCCGGTAGGCCCTGCAGGCCAACAGAGAGGCTGTCCATGTCCAATTCGGTATTCCGAACCCCAGCTTCTACTGCATCGAGAATGTCCCCCGTTTTCTGTAGCATGGCCCAAGCATCTGCATTGGCAGGAAGGCCGTGGCTCCAGGTGGATAGCAGAATCGGGGTGGTTCCTACCCTTTTTTTGTTGGAGGGTTGGGTATTGCCAAGAACTGCAATTCCTGGAAAAATAAGGGCCGAGCCCAGCAAGGATTGCTTGATAAACTTTCTTCTTTGAGACATGGGTTGTACTTTAGAATCTGGGAGACAAATTATCAAATTTGATCCAAAATACCCTTTCCTTTCCTCCTATTCTCAAAACAAATCCATGAGACCTTACCTTCTGAAAGAGGCCAGCTGGAAGGAGCTAAAAACCTTTCGCTACGAACTCGCTGTTTTGCCTTGGGGCGCCACAGAAGCCCACAATTACCACCTTCCCTATGGTACTGACAATTACGAAGCAGACGCCATAGCTGCGGAAGGTGCACGGAAAGGCTGGGAAAAAGGGAATAAGGTGGTAGTACTCCCTACGATCCCTTTTGGCGTAAACACCGGCCAAGCAGACATCTACCTGGACATAAATCTCAACCCATCCACCCAACTGCTCATCCTTCAAGACATCGTAGAAGTACTTCATCGGCAAGGACTGAAAAAGCTACTTTTACTCAATAGCCATGGAGGAAACAACTTCCAGCCGATGCTCCGTGAGCTAGGGTTAAGGTATCCAGAGATGTTATTGGTTACCTGCAACTGGTTTCAGGCACTTGACAAAAGCCTTTACTTTGAAGAGGAAGGAGACCATGCGGACGAAATGGAAACGGCTCTCATCCAACACCTACACCCGGAGCTGGTCTCCCCACTGGAAGAAGCTGGCGATGGCACGGAAAAAAAATCAGTCATACGTGGCATCCGTGAAAAATGGGCTTGGGCGGAGCGAAAGTGGTCGGAAGTGTCCGAGGATACGGGGATTGGCAATCCCAAAAAAGCCTCCCCTGAAAAAGGGAGGCGCTATTTTGAAGCAGTAACAGAGAAAATCGCCGAACTTATCGAAGACCTTTGCCAAGTCAAGCCCGGAGAAATGTACCGGTAATTACTTGACTGCCGGCAGTGCTAGTGGCGAGGACTCCCCGCGGTAGTTGATGGCCGTTGCCGATTTTACCCCTTTTGGAAGGTAAATAACCCGACTGGATTGGGAGGCAAAGCCTGCCCCCAAACTAACATCTACACGCTGCTTTTTACCCGAAGCCAACGCCAATTCTACTGCCATCACGTCCTGCGAAACCGATAACACGGCTCCTGGTTGATTCTTGGGTGCAAAAACCAATAGTCTGGATCGATTTTGTGAGGCCACAAAACGTGCCTCACCAGAGGAAGTAGTGAGTTTGACCAACGCTTTGGCGTCTCCTGGCACCGCAAACCCACTTTCCCTAGCCGGCACAGGACGGAAGCCTCCCTTTCCATCTCCTAGCAAGACCCAGCCGAGTGCCGCATCTAGCCTGCCGATAAAAACTTCATTTCCATAGTCATTGCCAACCATCAGCAAGTCTGTAAATCCATCACCATTCAAGTCTTCCGCCACTATTCCATTAATTGGCGCAACCTGTGCCAGCATTGGAAGCTCGCGAAGGGTAAACTTTCCGGTACCTAGATTTTCTATCCAAGCGGAGCGATCAAAATTGCCGGTCAGCACCTTGGCATCCTTTTTTTCTTCGTCTGTAAAAAAGGTCTCCTCAGTGCTCAAAGCAAAATACTTATAGCGATCAAATTTGCGGCGGAACATAGGACTTTGTCCCATCAAATCATCCCAAAAATGCGTGGGATAGGACATATAAGTACCGCCAATTTTGTCTTTGTAATAGGCAAAACCTACTGGGTCCACAGAGCCATTTGCATCAAAATCTTTGGCATAAAGGGTGTACGGACGGGTAGCCGACGGGTGGAAAGGATTGTTTGCTCCCAAATTACCCACAACCAAGTCCGAATCCCCATCCTGATCTATATCAGCACTGACGATGGAATTCCACCATCCCAAATACGGTTCCAACCCTGTGTTACTCGCTTTTTCAAAGCGGGTTCCTTTATTCAAAAATAAGGTGATGGACATCAGCTCTCCTACCACCACCAAGTCTACTTTTCCATCCCTATCCACATCGGACCAAAGTGCATCGGTGAGCATTCCTAGCCCTTCAATTCCAGGCATCCAAGCTTGGGTCACGTCCTCCAAGGTACCCTTTTCGTTTTTCAAAAGGAGGCTTTTCTCCGCAAGCGGATACTGCCCTATGGGCGATCTCCCACCTACAAAAAGATCCATATAGCCATCCCCGTCAAAATCAGCTCCTCGTACCACCGACCCATTGGCTTGATCTATGGGAGCTTTTTCATCGCGAATAAACTTCCCCTTGCCGTCATTGCGGTAGACCCGATCTTGATATTCAGGGGCATTGGGAGCAAACTCGGCACTTCCTGACACCAAATAAAGGTCCAAGTCTTTGTCCTGATCCAGATCTACAAGCAGTATCCCTGTCAACTCATGAATTTTACTTTCGCCGGGTAGCAATTCTTTTTGGCTGAAGGTACCGTCTGCATTCTGGCTGTACCATACCGGAGCAAAACCCGAAGAAGAGCCAACAACCAGATCCTCTCTCCCATCTCCATTCAGGTCCCCAACCGCAAGCGTGGGCCCAAACTGGGAAAGCTTGTGAGGAAGCGTGCGTTGCACGTTAAAATCTATTTTATCTTCTTCTTGATGGAGGTAGTTTATTCCCACAGCGGACGATACTTCTGAAAAAAGTTGACTTCCTGATCCAAAATCAGCTACGGCTACAGAAGATGTACTTGACTTGGCAGCGGTGTAGGCGACAGGAAGCACTTGGTTGGCAGACACCTGAGATAGCTGGTTGGTTTTTCCATCGGGCCATACCACGAGCACTTCCTCTACATTGGCCACCGAATCTAAACCAAAATGAAGGATCGGCTCTGTAGAGGACATATATCCTCTCACTACTTGCATTTCCTGATAGCCCAGCTTTCCTTGGCCATACTTTACCCATACCTTGGCTCCAAGGCCATCTGGATTATTCTTTGGCCCGTTCAGCTTTATTCTCAAATAGTTAGGTGCTTTTTTTTGCTCATTGAGTTTGTTTTCAAAGACAAAGGCAGGATCGTTGATATTGTTTACCACGTAATCCAAGTCACCATCCAAATCTAGGTCAAGGATGACAGCACCATTCGAAAAGGAAGGCTGATCGAGTCCCCAGGAGGCGGCAACATCTTCAAACTTCAGGTCCCCAAAATGCTGATAGGCGTAGTTGGGTATCTTCACGATGGGAATTGAGTCCAGCAATTGGCGAACAGAAGCAATATTACCCACATCGGCACGGTAGTTTGCAAAATCCTTGTCCGTAATATCCCTCGGAAACCCATTGGTAATCAACAAGTCACGGTTACCGTCGTTGTTTACATCTGCAAAAAGAGGTGCCCAGCTCCAGTCAGTTTGGTATACCCCGGCCATCATCCCCACTTCACTAAAGGGCAGCCCAGGCCCATTGTTGACGTGCAGCATATTACGGACATATTGGTATTCGTAGCCAAACTCCTCGTTATTGAGGTAGGTCTGGTAAACATTTTTTCCAATAGTGGTTTTCTTTCGGTAGCTGTCTTCGCCAAGCATATCGATGGAGATCAGGTCTGGAAGACCATCGTTGGTGACATCTGATAGATCAGATCCCATGGAAAACTGACTTTGGTGCCTCAATAACTCCTTAGTTTGGTTGGAAAAGCTCCCATTCTTATTGTTGATATAAAGTATATCGTTGGTGATGTAGTCGTTGCTGACGTAGATGTCTGGCCATCCGTCGTTGTTGACATCGCCAATAGCTAGCCCAAGGCCAAAGCCTTCGTAGGTAATGCCTGCTTCGAGCGTCACGTTAGTGAACGTTCCATCCCCGTTATTTTTATAGAAGCTGTCGTTGTTGATGGCTGATCCGTCAATTACCTTAGCTCTAAAGTTGGTGGGCTTAGCTGCAAGCTGCTCGTTATTAAGCACATACAGGTCCAAATCCCCATCCAGATCGTAATCCAAGAAGGCTGCTCCCATGGAATTTCCTGGGTCAGCGATTCCATACTGACTAGCTAGTTCTTTAAAACTTATTTTTCCTTGCGCATCTTTTCCTTGGTTGACAAAAAGTAAATTATTCCGCTCTCCAGCACCTTTTTTCATGGCTGCAGCTACGTAAATGTCCGGCCACCCATCTTGGTTAATATCGACCACTACCGCACCAGTACACCACTTCTCAGCGGCTAGGACCCCTGCTTCTTCAGACACATCCACAAATGAAAATTCTCCTTGGTTGAGGTAAAGACGATTGGCTACTTGATTGCCCGTAAAAAAGAGATCAGGAAGGCCATTTCGATCAAAATCCGCAGTTGCCACGCCTCCCCCATTAAAAATATATTCATCTGTAAGGATATTAAAACTATCCGTTTCAACAATCTCGTTGGCAAAGGTAATTCCGGTCTCGTCGGGAGACTTCAGTTCAAAAAGCGTGGCTTCCTGACGGCAAGACGCGAGCACGCCACCAAAGACAAAATACAAAAGAAGGGAATTGGCTTTCATCAACAGGAGGGTTCAGTATTGAGGGAGAAAAATAACATATTCCGAAATGGAAAAAAATAAGGTAGCCCAAAGCGACAAAAAAAGGGAAGGTCAAAAGACCTTCCCTTTCCATTAGGATTATTCTTAGGAATTAGAAACCTGGGTTTTGCACCAAGATGTCTTTTCCAACTAGGTCAATTTGACCTTGAGGGATTGGAACCCACTTGAACTTATCGGAATACTTAGATCCACCTAAGGCAGAAGTAAGTTTAGCTCCATCGTAAGCAAAGTAGAAATCCAATTCAGCCTGGGCAGTTCCCCAACGCTGAAGGTCATAGAAACGGTGACCTTCCATACCCAATTCAAGAAGACGCTCGTGACGTGTAGCCAATCTAGCATCATCCTTGCTTGTCCATGTAGCCGTGTAGGTGCTGATTTTATAGTTAGCTGCCGAAGTACCATTCGCTCTTTTGAGGAAGGAATTGATCGCTCTTGTTCTAACTCTGTTCACATAGTCACGCGCTTTTTCCAAGCTACCTACTTCGATTTCAGCTTCAGCGGCTAGTAAAAGCACGTCTGCATAGCGGATGATCATAAAGTTGATGCCTGTATAACCTGGAGTCCAAGAAGAGTTATCCTGGAAGGTTCCAGCTTCAGACTTGGCATAGATATACTTTTTAGGAGAATAAGGACCTGCGTTTGGCTGGTTACGGATCCAAGCTTGACCTGGGTGATCCATCCAATCCAAATAAGGGATACCTCTACGACCTACTGTATGGTCCAAACGAGGGTCAAGTTCGCCAGCATCAGGAGTAAAAGATGCGCCAGAAGCTACATCCATATCGTTCTTCACTTGGTTTGCACCCGTGTTGTACGACTTATCCAAAAGTGGAAGACCGTTGTTTGTTCTGAACGCGTTCACAAAAGTGAAGCTTGGCTGGAAGAATCCACAGCAGTTACCTGGTCCAGAAGGTCCGGTGTTGTAAGGGAAGTTCAAGTCAAACTCAGGGTTTGCATTGTTTACAGAACCTGTGTTGGCAGCAGACTGATACGCCCAGATAGACTCCTGGTGGTTATCGTTCTTGCCACGGAACATGTCATCGTAGTAAGGAACCAAACCGTACTTCAATCCATTTGAGGTAACGCCATTGGCGATAACATCATCGAATAGCGCTTTAGCTTTTCCAAACTCTTTCGTGTACATGTACACTTTAGCAAGGTAAGACTTGGCTGCCCAAACGTTTACTCTACCTACTTGAGGCTGCGTAGCAGGAAGCTTTGAAACCGCAAACTCCAAGTCAGCAACGATGAAAGGCCAAAGTTCCTTGTCATTCTTTACTTTTTCTAGGCCGCTACCGTAATCTACCGTCTCATCCACATAAGGAGTTTTGTTGTAGTCACGAGCAAGCTCAAAGTAGAAGTGTGCTCTTAGGAATCTTGCTTGCGCAGAAAGACGAGCCTTATCATTTGCAGTCACGTCAGACCCAGCTTTGGTCAATAGTCTCAAAACGTTGTTTGCTCTCGCAATACCTTCATAAGCGACGTCATACTTTGCTCCGATATCACCACCAGCAGCGTTGTTTTCAAAACGCTGGATTGGGTTGATGGACGTAAAGTCACCTGGGTCAGTACCTTTGTTGGCCTCACCACCACGGATACTACCCCACACCCAGTTGGATGGAGAGCCCAATCTGTTGCCTCGACCATTTACTTGGGAGTATGCCGAGATCAACGCTGCATCTAGACCAGCTAAAGAAGTAAGCTGGGCCTCAGCCAATTGTCCAACCGGCGGAACTTCCAAGAAACTCTCGCTACAACCCACTGCTACTAGCATCGCTCCGGATACAAGTAAGGTGCCGATTTTTAATTTGAAATTTTTCATTTTTATCATCAATTATAGTTTCTATAACTCGATTTGAATTTATTTGTTTGGCTTAGAAGCTTAGATTAAGACCGAACGTCCAACCTCTAGTCACTGGGTAGTTTCCTACGTCAATACCGAACGTTGTATCGGCGTTTCCACCTACTGCTGGATCCAATCCTTCGTAACCTGTCAATGTAAATAGGTTGTTAACAGAACCGAATACTCTCAATCTTTCCATCTTCAACTTCTGCAATACGCTTGCTGGAGCAGAATAACCAAGGGTCAAGTTCTGCAATCTCAAGTAAGAACCATCTTCCACATAGTGGGAGTTTGCTACGTTTGCATTGGAGAAGTTAGACACTCTTTCCACGATAGGAATAGTGGCATCCAGGTTTTGAGGAGTCCAAGCTTCTAGCAATCTGCTAGACTTAGCTGCACCTTCAAAGGTCTGGTAGAAGTCAGTGAACCAACGAGATTGGTTCCAGATTTCGTTACCGATAGAGGTATACAAGTAGGCAGAAAGATCAAACCCTTTGTAACCCAAGGTAAAGTTCATACCACCTGTGAAATCAGGAACTGGGTTACCAAGGAAGATACGGTCGTCAGGAGTGATTTTTCCATCCTTGTTCACATCTTCAAACTTGAAACGACCTGGAGCTTTACCGTCCTGAACAGCATGCTTAGACACATCTTCTGCATTTCGGAACAATCCAAGGGTATTGTAACCAAAGAATGAAGAAAGTGGCTGACCAACCGCATTACGGATAGGCTCAATACCTCGGAAAGAAGGATTGATAGAGGTAATGAAGTCCAAACCTGGAGAAAGGGCTACAATCTCATTTTTCAATACAGATCCAGTAGCAGTTATCTCATAAGTCAAGTCAGTAGTTAGGTTACCTCTGGTAGTTACCAAAAGGTCCATACCTCTGTTCAACATTTGACCGATGTTTACTGCAGGAGGCGCCGCGTTGCTACCAGCTGTCAATGGAATAGGAACTGTGAACAACAAGTCCTTTGTATCCTTCTTCCAATAATCGAAGATGATATCCAAACGACCGTTGTAGAAGGTACCGTCAAAACCAATATTCTGAGTCACAGCAGTTTCCCACTGAGCGTTCGGGTTACCAATACGAGATCTTCTGAAACCAATCTGTGCACCAGAGTTTGAACCGGTGATATCATAAGAAGAAGATCCAATGTCACCTCCAAATAAAGAGAATTGGTTGTTTGGATCTACGTTATTGGAGTTACCCATCTGTCCCCAACCACCACGGATCTTCAAATCGTCGATCCAAGTAGCACCTTGAAGGAAAGATTCAGAGGAAACTCTCCAAGCAGCAGAGAACGCAGGGAATACACCGTATCTAGCATTTGCACCGAAACGAGAAGAACCGTCACGACGAACTACACCACTTAGGATATACTTGTCATCGAAAGTATAACGTACTTGTCCAAAGTAAGAGTTGAAGTTTACACCCTTAAACTGGCCAGAGTTTACCTGACGCGTACCAACTGGCAAGTTGGAGATCGTAATGAAGTTAGGATCTGTAGAGAATGGATTTTGGCCTACTGCGCCCATGTTTCTGCCTGCACCGGAATTCAACGCTTCTTGACCTACTAGGAAGTTGAAGTCATGCTTATCAATTTTTTTCTTGTAGGACAAGGTGTTAGTGAATGTCCATCCAAAAGAAAATCCTGAGCCCTCACCGTAGCCGAAAGCAGAGTTGTTTTCTGAGTTTTCGTACTGAAGGCGAGAATAATCCCAATAGTAGTAGTTGTTGTACTGACCACCAGCGGAAGTTCTGAAGGTTAGGTCATCGATGATGTCCCACTCTGCATAAACGTTACCGAAGGCATTCGCGTTGAAGTTTCTGTTGTTATTCTGTCCATCGCGGCTAGCTACAGGGTTTCTAGGGTTGTTGAAACCTCTAGATGCAGTACCAGCGTAGCCACCAAATTCGTCATAGACAGGAATGATGGAAGGCATACGGAAGGCCTGAAGGATGTCGTTTTCGTCTGAAGAAACTCCACGTCCACCAGTACCCCCTTGCTGACCCAATACCTGTCGGTAAGTAGCTTGGAAGTTTTGGCCTATGCGGATGCGATTTGTTACGTCAAATTCAGAGTTGGCACGCAAAGAGTATCTCTTAAAGCTGTTGCCAATCATGATACCTGATTGATCTTGGATACCAAGACCTACAAAGAATCGAGATGTCTCAGAACCTCCATTAAAGCCCAAAGAATGTCTTTGAAGCGGAGCAAAACGAGTCAAGGCAGCATACCAATCGGTACCCTCTCCAGTCATCGCTCTAGTCAATTGACGGATAGTTCCTGCAGCAGGATTTACATTGTACCAATCACGCTGCTGGTCGATTTGAGCTTGAGTAAATGGACCTGGCTGACCAGACAATACACCATAATCACCCGTTGTTGGGTTTCTGGTAATGGAGCTCAAGTAGTAAGGCATTACAGGTGTGGTACCAGAGCCAAACTGTGGGTGACCATATGCTGGGGCACGATTTTGCAAGGCAGCTGTGTTTTTCTCAGCCAACCAAGTGATGTTTGCATATCCTTGAGGATTCAACATATCCAAACCTTTACCTGGATCAGTAAGACCAAACATGCCGTTGTAGTCCACTCTTAATTTTTTGTCTCTAGAACCACGCTTGGTCGTATACACGATCACACCGTTGGCTGCACGAGCACCATAAATAGAAGCCGCAGCCGCATCTTTCAATACAGTAGTCGACTCGATATCATCAGGGTTCAAGAAATCTGTGGAGGAAGTTGGCACTCCATCGACAATGTACAAAGGCTCGTTACCACCGAAGGCACCAAAACCACGTACACGAATGATGGAAGAAGTACCTGGCTGACCGTTGGTGATTACAGTCACACCAGAAACACGACCTTGTAGGGTCTGCTCGATGTTACCTGTAGGGATTACCAACAAATCTTTCGGGCTAACAGTAGCGATCGCACCCGTAGTCTCTCTTCGAGAGTCAATGGAGTAACCCGTAACTACTAGCTCAGTAAGGGTTCTTTCGTCAGGCTTCATGGAGACATCCACCACACTTCTGGAACCTACAAGCTGCTCAACAGCTGTATAGCCAATAAAAGAGAAGACCAAAGTTGCTTGGTCGTTGGAAACACTTAGGGAATATTTTCCGTCAATGTTTGTGGCAGTACCGTTGGTCGTTCCTTTAACAAGGATCGATACACCCGGAAGGCCCATGCCATATTCGTCCAGTACCGTACCTGTCACCGTTTTCTGCGCATAGGCAGCCGAGACAGACAATACCAAGAGCGTTAGGCACACACTTAGAATTTTGTAAACATTTTTCATACACATGGTTAGATTGGGGAACAAGATTAAAATAGATAACCTGTTTGTTAATTGATCATGCAATCGTTTGCGATTATTCTTAAAATAATTGCAACAGAGGTCCACGAAATTTTGGGATTCTATTGCGCCTATACCTGGTCAAATGACCTGCGAACTTAAAAAAACCGATAGGTTTGACATCGGTCGATGCTAGGTGAGAGAAGGATTTTGGATCAAGTAAATTTACTCATAGGCTGGTTTTTTGGGTTTGCTTGTCATTTTACAACTCTCAATGTTAAATAATCTAAAAGAAAAAACAAATCATATTCCCTAAATTAAATTTGGATTTGGTTGAAAAATTTAGCGTTTCGAGCTCAAATGAACATACCTCACCATTCTAAAATTACTATTTTAATTGCGAAACCTTCCTTTTCAAGCAAAAAAGCAAGGTCAAGTTAACAATTTCGAAACAACGGAATTTTTCCTATCAAATACGCACTCGGAAAAAATTCCTATCCCTAAACCATGCAATCCACTACTTACAACTTGTACCATCGGAACCGGAGTGCCGCCGACGATTGTGGACGAGCCACTGATTAAGGAAAGGCTACTTCATTTGCCCCATTCCACTGCTCCAAACTGCCTCGAAGATGGGGTCCATCCTGGCTTTTTCCCGTAGGGCTGGATTATTTTGAAAGGCTAGCTGCAGGTAGTCCAAGGCGGTCTCTACCTGCCCCAACTCCATGGCTACCCAAGCCAAGCCATAATACCCGTAGCCAAACTCCCTGCTTTGAAGGACCGATTCCTCAAAAGCAGCCGTTGCACCCCCGTAATCACCCAACTGGTAAAGGGCAATGCCTTTGTTGAAAAAATCCTTTGCCGAGGAGATGGGTACGGCAAATCGTAGCATAGCCAACTTATACTCTCCCCTATGCACATCCAAGGCTCCACGCAAGAGGTCAATGTCGGCAGCCAAAGAGGCCTGCCCTTTGGCGAGCACAGAGGCATCGGAAAGCAGCGTGTACCCTTTCCAGTAGTCGCCCTTTATAATAAGGAGCTGTGCTTGGTTGTAAAGTAACAGTGGATTCGCTTTGTCCTGCTGTGCTAATTGAAGTAGGCGCTCGGCCTCTTCCAAGAGCACTTCCTTGGATCCCCAATCAGGGGAAGCCTGCGCCTGTCTGAGCCGCACCACTGCGAGATTGATGAAAGGCGTGGCGCCTGGGTAACCTTCGGCCATTTTGGAGTATAAATATCCTTTTTCTTCCAGGTCTTGGCTTGCCGCTGCCGCTAGGGCCCAGTTTGCCTCGGAAAGCCGTTTGGCCCCATTCGGACGCAACGCCTCCTGAAGGCGCTTGGCCTGCTCCCCATTCAGACCCAAGTAAGGGCGTGCACTCACCTCAAGCTTTACCGAACGGAGCTGCGGGTAGAGCGCGGCGGATACCTTAGCAAAGTCCGGAAGACCTCGCAGACGCACTCCCTTTTCTAGAAAACTACCTTCGCTTAAAATAATTTGGTAGTACCCGTCTTTTTTTTCCTCAGGCAGGCCGGAATAGTCAGCAAGTAAGGTTCGGAAATCAAACCAGTCGTTCCACCTTGAAGCGTACTTGATTTCTGTTTGCTCCAGCACTGGAAAAAATTGGTTCAGCATCTTTCCTACCGCTTGCCCCCTGTTGAAGCCGAGTTGACTGCTCTTACCTTCTGCTTGCTCAGGAGATTGCAGACCAGTAAGCTGCAGCTGTTGGACATCCGGATTATTCTTCAAAAACTCCCCCAACCTGCTCCTTTCCTGTTCATTGCCCAAAGCGGTCGTCCAGTCAGACTTGCCTGGCAAAAAGTAAAAAGTGAACCCTTCGTTGATTGCCCGGCCTGGGGATGAGGATTGGGGGCCATCGTAACGGCCCAACTCAGGGATAGCTTCTCCAGGAAGGTAATTGCCCAGGTGGACCCAGCGCTGCGGGGCTTGCACTCCTGTGGCCAAAAGCCTAACTTCTGCTGGCGCTTCATCTCGGTTGCCAAAAAATAGGTAAAGCTCCAAGCTGCCCTCTTCCATCCAAGGTTGGTAGGCAAAGGCTACATTTTTGGTGAACATCGAAAAAGACCCATTGGGCACTATACTTACTTCCCCCAGAGGCAAGGTGTCTTGGCTAGCCCGAAGCTGAAGTTTCAGGTGAGGCTCCTTGCTTAATACCCCCGAAGGAAAAAGCGCACTGCCTTGCAGCATAAAACGGATAGAGTCACCAGCTAGCTTGAGCTGCTTGGGCTGCATGCTAAGGTCTTGGATGAACTGAGGGATTTGCTTTTTTTTCTGAGCAAGGAGCGAGGGGGAGTAGGAAAAAAAAAGTAGCAAAACCCAAAACAAGTTGATTATCAAGGCTGTTTGATAATGAGCTAATTTTTGTTGTACCTTGGCTTTCAATTCACACGCCTTTTTTATGGAAAAGCTTAAACTATTTTTCGAGGAACATGCCTTTGGGGTCTGCTCCAAGCTTGGAGAAAAGTTGCATTTTCCAATCGATAGTATTCGCTTATTTTTCATCTACACCTCTTTTATCACAATGGGTTCGCCTGTGGTCTTGTATGTTTCGATGGCGATGATGATGAAAATTAGAACCTATTTTCGAAAAAAGAATCATCCTGCTCTTTTTGACTAAAGATCGGTAAACTTCCTGACTCCCCTGAAAAGGTAATGGCCAAGTACAAATCGAACAGGGCCGACACTAGGGATTGCAGGTATTCCAAGTTGATTGGGAGTGCTGCTTTTTTGCGAAGCAAAGAAATCCCCATATCCTTGAAGGATTGCTTTGGCAAAATCTCCCTTCCCCTGACGTAAGTAATTTAAGGCAGCCGCTCCCTCCATTACTCCTTTTACTACAACCGTAGCAATAAAACGAGGGAGTCCGACATTTTTATACAGCATGGACAGGCTATTGCGAATGTTGAGGTAGAGTTTTTTTGAACTTCCACGGTCTAGCGTGGCTCCACCTAGGTGATAGACTGTTACCGAGCCGAGGTACCCAATTTTTCTTCCTGACTTACGGAGGCGCCAGCAAAGGTCAATTTCCTCCATGTGTGCAAAAAAACCAGCATCAAATCCCTGCTGCGCAAAATAATCAGAGGCTCGGATGGCTAGGCAAGCGCCAGACGCCCAATCTACGTCGCAGGTATCGTTGTATTGACCATAGTCTTGCTCCAGGTAATCCAATAACCTTCCTCGGCAATAAGGGTAGCCCAACCCGTCCAAAAACCCTCCACCTGCACCCGCATAATCAAAGCTAGACTTGTCTTTCCAGGAAAGGATTTTGGGTTGCACCGCCGCGTAGGCCTCGTTCTTCTCTAAAAACTCCTGCAGCTGCACGTCCCAACCTGGTGTCACTTCCACATCAGTATTGAGGAGTATAAACTGCGCAAAGCGGTCCTGAAGTTGCGCTAAGCCCAGGTTGTATCCCCCCGTGAAGCCATGATTGGTGGAAAGTGAAATAAGGGAAACCGTTGGGAAGTTGTCTTTGACGTAGGAAAGCGATCCGTCCGTGCTCGCATTGTCAATCAACCAAACTTCATACTGGCTATTAGCCACCACGGAAGGCAAAAAAGAAGGCAATACGGCTTCCCCATTAAAGTTGAGTAGGACGATGGCGCAGGGTTTCATCCAAACAGGTTTCCTAAATCCATGCCTGGAATAGAAGGAAGCATTCCCTCCGTTGCGGCTTTCATTTCTTGCTTGATCTTGACCTCGATGGCCTCCATGGCCTTGTTGGTGGCTGCTACGATCAGGTCGCTGAGCATTTCTTTGTCGCTGGGGCTCAGCAGGGATTCATCCAGCTGTAGACTGAGCAATTTTCGCTCCCCATTGACCAACACCTTAACCAAGCCAGCACCTGACTCCCCTTCGGCGGTGAGGTAAACCAACTTGGCTTGCGCCTCTTTAATTTTGGCTTGGGCCTCTTTTACCTTGCCCATCATGCCCATGATATCAAACATTTGTTTACGCGTTTATAGGTGTGAACTTATCAACTATCCGGTGCGCCAACTCAGGTGAACCCCTCAACCAATCGCAGTGAGTTTAGCAATCACAGCATCCAGGGTCAATAGTTCCTGCTCTCCTGTGACTAGATTTTTTAGAGCTAGGGTGCCAGAGGCGATTTCCTCATCCCCGCAAATGCCCACAAAGGGAATTTCTTTCTTGGAAGCTAGCTCCAACTGCTTCTTGAGTTTGGTCAGGTCTGGATAAAGCTCTGTTTTGATGCCTGCCTGCCGCAACTTGGCAAGCAAAGAAAGGGCATAGGTAAAACCTGCCTCATCAAAGTGGGCCAGCAGCAGCTGTGTGCTCGCTTGGCTACCCTTCGGAAACAAGTCTAGCTCCTCCATCACGTCATACACACGGTCTACGCCGAAGGAAAACCCTACTCCCGGCACGCCCGGAAGGCCAAATACCCCGGTCAGATTGTCGTAACGACCTCCACCACTTACTGAGCCGATGGATACGCCGTGTACTTTTACTTCAAAAATCGCCCCCGTATAATACGAGAGCCCTCTTGCTAGCATGGAGTCAAATTCGATATGGTCCAAGGAGGTGCCCATCTTTTCCAATAGGGAGAAAACTTCTTCTAGCTCTTGCACCCCTTGCAATCCCGTCGGAGAATCTTTAAGGAATGTAGTCAAAAAGGCTGCCCGCTCCTTCACCCCCGATGATAATCCAACGAGTGGTGCCAAAAGCGAAAGAGAAGACCCATCAAAGCCGCGTTCTAGCAACTCTTCCTGAACTTTCTGCCAACCAATTTTGTCCAGCTTATCAATAGCGACGCAGAGCGGACCTTCTTTTCCTTCCGCACCAATGGCTTCTGCAATGCCCGTTAATATTTTTCGGTTGTTGATCTTGATGGAATAGTCCTTCAGGCCCAATTTGGAAAACACCTGACGAATCATGAGGATGATTTCGGCTTCACAGAGTAGACTGTCCGTGCCGACTACATCTGCATCGCACTGGTAAAACTCCCTGTAGCGACCCTTTTGTGGACGATCCGCACGCCATACTGGCTGTATTTGGTACCGTTTGAAAGGAAAAGATAGCTCGTTGCGGTTCATGGCAACGTAACGAGCAAAGGGCACAGTGAGGTCGTAGCGCAGACCTTTTTCAGCTACTTTGGAAAGAACCGATTTGGCGCCTATGGCCAGGTCAGCGGGGGTCACTTCTTTTAAAAAATCGCCACTATTTAAAATCTTAAACAACAGCTGATCTCCTTCATCCCCATATTTGCCCGTGAGCGTGCTCAGGTTTTCCATGGCGGGCGTTTCGATCTGCTGGTAGCCAAAGAGCTGAAAAGTCTCTTTGATGGTGTCGAGAATATAGTTTCTCCGTGCCATTTGTACCGGCCCAAAATCTCGAGTGCCCTTAGGAAGACTTGGCTTTTGCATGGTGGTTTTTGGAAATTGAAATCAAATTTACCCAAAAATCCCAAAATGAGGACCGCTATTCTAGGAAAGGCTAGAATAAAATCGAAAGATTTGTAGGCAGAAAAGATAAGTTTATATACTTTTGCAATCCGTTTTGAATTCAAAAATTTAACTACATACGATCATGGGTGTTACTACGCTAAAAAGAAAACTGAAGAGAAAAAGACAAGGTCAGACTGGACGAGTAATCAAAATCAAGCAATTGAGCGCAAAGCCTGTGATCAGAAATGTGGACGTAGAAGCAATTAAAGCTTCTTTCGAGAAATAATTTTATCTTTTCCGAGATAAAAAATAGCGGCTTCTGCCGCTATTTTTTTTGCTTATTTTTGAAAAACTACTGCCCTACTACTCCCCTTTTGCCGAGCTCCACCACGCGTAGGTTGGTGATTTTTCCTTCGGCCAAATCAAAAAGCAGGAGCGTCCGCATCTGATGAAAACCATGCTGGCCAACGGCGCCAGGATTCATGTACAAACAGTTGAGGCTGGCGTCTACCTCCACGCAGCAGACGTGGGAGTGGCCGCAGATAAATAACTGAGGCCGACTGGCTCGAATTCGCTCTTTTACCCCTTTTGCATAGCGCGGGGGCCTGCCGCCTATATGGGTCATGAGCACTTTTACCCCCTCTAACTCAAACTCCTGCCATTCTGGAAACCGTTCGCGAACAGCGGCATCGTCAATATTGCCATATACCCCTCGCAGCGGTATCCCTTTGGGAAGAAGAGACAGCACAGCAGGATCACCAATATCTCCCGCATGCCAGATTTCATCCACCTCCTGCAGGTAACTACTGCCTTTGTGATCAAAGTAACTGTGGGAATCCGAAATCAATCCAATCTTTAGAGGCATGTTGACGAGAAAGTCTGTAAATTTTCACTTCAATTAGGCAGTTGTTTGTTCAAAAACCAAGACTACCCATGAAATTCAACTTCGTTTTCTTCCTATGGCTGCTACGCTGCAGCACAGCAACGCTCGCCCAAACGGTTGAAAAAGATTCCATACAGGTGCTTTCCATCGCTCAATTTGAAAAGCTATCTTCCAAAAAGAAATCCAAAATCATCGACGTACGCACCCCGGAAGAGGTGGCCGAGGGGCACTTGGTTGGAGCAACGACTATTAATTTTTTGGGAGCCAACTTTGCCAGCGAAGTGCAAAAATTAAATAAAAACAAGACCTACTTACTTTACTGCAGGTCTGGAAGTCGTACACGCAAGGCTGCTGATGCGATGCAAAAAATAGGCTTCAAGCGCGTGTACATGCTCGATGGTGGCATCATGGCATGGAAAGAAGCAGGAATGCAAGTTGAAAAATAACAGGTAGCTGACTTATCCCCCACCATCCTTTGAAATAGATACCGTCTCGGTCATCCCAAAATCCCTTGACCTAGCTCGTATCAGCTGCTCGAATAAGAAAGTCATAGACTTTGCAAATGCCCGATTCCTTTCTATTTTTACGGGCCAAAAAATTGTCCCTACGCAATGAGAGAATTACAATTTCGGGAAGCCTTGAGAGAGGCAATGTCCGAGGAAATGAGACGTGACAAAAGCGTCTTTTTAATGGGTGAAGAAGTTGCCGAATACAACGGTGCCTACAAGGTCTCCCAAGGGATGTTGGAAGAATTTGGCCCGGAACGTATCTATGATACGCCAATCTCCGAGCTTGGATTTGCTGGTTTGGGTGTGGGTGCAGCCATGAATGGCTTGAAGCCCATCATCGAGTTTATGACCTTCAACTTTTCTTTGGTCGCCATTGACCAGATCATCAACTCTGCCGCAAAAATGTACGCCATGTCTGGTGGCGCTTATTCTGTACCTATTGTTTTTCGTGGCCCTACTGGCAACGCTGGCCAATTGGGAGCTACCCACTCCTCCAACTTTGAAAACTGGTTTGCAAACACTCCAGGCTTGAAAGTAATCGTTCCATCGAATCCATACGATGCCAAGGGCTTGATGAAGGCTGCCATCCGCGATCCAGATCCAGTGATTTTCATGGAGTCTGAGGTCATGTATTCGGATAAAGGCATGGTGCCTGATGGAGAGTACCTCCTCCCCATTGGCGTAGCAGATATCAAGCGTGCTGGTGACCAAGTAACGGTGATTTCCTTCGGGAAAATGATGAAAGTAGCCTTGGAGGCCGCTGAAGAAATGGCCAAACAAGGCGTTTCTTGTGAGGTGATTGATTTGAGAACAGTCCGCCCCATTGACTATGCTACCTGTGTGACTTCGTTGAAAAAAACCAACCGCGTGGTGATTGTCGAAGAGGCAAACCCGCTCGCGGGGATTTCTTCTGAACTTACCTACCACTTCCAGCGCCATGCCTTCGACTACTTGGATGCACCTGTCATCCGTGTCAACTCTATGGATATCCCGTTGAGCTATTCACCTTCCTATATTGACGTCACCATCCCCAATGTTGCGCGTACGATAGAGGCCATAAAAAAAGTGCTTTATACTTCCTAGTCCCAGATTTTAGGTAGAAAAAACAGAGCCCAGGTCAGTTGACCTGGGTTTTTTTGTGAGTTATTCCCGTAAAAAAATCCCGAACTCATTGAATCCGGGATTTAAAATACTTGCTAGCTGGCGTTAGTTCAGCAATTAGTTTCGGATTGTCCCTTCGCCTTGTCCACCTTCGCCCCCATCTTTCAAGTCGTCGTTGGTGATGGACTTTCTCTTTTTAGGTCGCTGGTCCAAACTCATTTTTCCGATACGGTAGGTAAAGTTGATCTTGAAGTTCATGTTTCTAGACCGATTCGTGCTGTTTTGCACGATGCTAGGAGTGATGATCTCGTTGCGGACGACGAACTCCTTCATGAGGAAGTTTTCGGCACCAAAGCCTAAAGACCCTCTCTTTTCATTAAACTGCTTGTTGAAGTTCAGGCCATAGGCAGCATATCCTCCAGTAGTACCTTGCAATTGTACCTGACGACCACTTGCAAAGGTAAACAGCTGTGCCTGCCAGTTTTTGGGCAGGGTGTAGTTACCGAACATTCGTCCACTGATGACAAACCCCTCGTTTTGTGCGGCAAACTTTGGATCTGTCAAGCCGTTGTTCAGGATGGAGTAAAATAGGTCCGTACCCCCATTTAGGGATAGTTTGTTGTTCAGGTTGACGTTGAAAAACAAGTTGGTCCCTATGGCCTGCGCTCGGCCGATGTTTTCGTACGTGGTCAAGATGACTCCGTCTTGTCCTACGTTGCGAAGGGCCTGAATAGAGCCAGTTGTATTTCTATAAAACCCTGTAAAATTCAAGGTGGTCCCTTTGATAAAGGTGCTATAGCCCAATTCGTAGTTATCGGTCAACTCGGGCGATAACTCTGGATTACCCTGAGAGAGTTGCTGCGGGTTGGAAGCTTCGATGTTGGGATTTAGGAAACGTAGGGAAGGACGCTGGATACGTCTGTTGTAGGCCAGCTTTAGTAAGTTGCCATTTTTCAGTTTTTTGCTGGCATTTATGCTGGGAACGAGCGTACCGTAGGAAGGAATTTCCGCCCTAAAGTCCGTTTTAAAGTTAGCATTGATGGACGTGTATTCGTAGCGTAGTCCAGGCTTAAAGGTGTAGTTTTTCAACAGCTGGAAGGTGTAGGAAAAGTAGCCAGCGGTGACATTTTGATTGTAGCTAAACTCGTTGCTCAAGGTCGGGTCTGCCAAGGCTACGTATTCTCCTGTGGCTCCTTGGCCCAAGAAATAGGAGAAGTCTGAAGACGCTTTGCGCAAGATGTTTTTTACTCCGTACTCAATGAGCTGGGTTCCTTGCTCATTGATGGGTGTGACGTAGTCCACCTGGGCGGTAAACTCCTCGTTTTTGCTAGGGTTGACGTTTCTCAACCTTGAGAAGATAACATCTAAATCATTCTCGAAAAGGATGTTGGTAAAGGAGTTTTCCCGGGCATTATTGGAATACAATGTCAAGAAACTTAATTCCTTCCCTTTTTTCTCAAAGGTTTTGGTGTAGTTCAAGCTCACATCCACCGAATTGGAGTTATCCAGCGTTTTGATTTCTCTGTTTTGCTGTGCGCGAAGAACGTCATTGAGTGAGTTTTGGGTTAGGAAGTTGAATTGCTGATTTTCAGAATTCCGTACGCCAAAGTTAACCGCTCCAGTGATGAAGTTGAATGCGTCGATTTCATAGTCTACGCCAAAGTTATAGCGACCGAAGAGCTCACTTCTTTCGGTATCGGCAGACTGTCGTGTAGTAGATACGCTTCCATTGGCGAGGTTCGTCACCTGTTGATTTTCAAAGCTCCCAAGAATATTGTATCCCGACCTGCCAAAGCCGCCCAAGGAAAAGCCTGTTTTGCCTTTGCGTGCAGATCCTTGAAGACCAAGGTTGGAGCCTCTCAATCCTGCTCCCGAGTTGATGTTAAGCGTCATGCCCTGGAGATTGTTCTTTTTGGTGACGATGTTGATCACTCCAGAAGTACCTTCTGCGTCAAATCTTGCGGAGGGGGAGGTGATGACTTCCACGGCCTTGATTTCGTCCGCTGGAATTTGCCGTAAGGCATCTGCAATGGAGGAAGCCGCAATGGCAGAAGGACGATTGTCAATCAAAACGAGGATGTTGGAACTTCCCCGCATGGAAACGTTGCCATTCAAATCCACAGACAGCATGGGCACACGACGGAGCACATCCGTAGCATCGCCACCGGCAGTGGTCCGGTCGTTTTCGGCCTTGTAAATGGTGCGGTCCACGCGCTCTTCTATAAGTTCACGCTGGCCTTGCACGGTGATTTCTTGCAGCGCTACCCCTTCATCCGTCATGGCAATTTCTCCCAGATTGATGTCTGCGTCCAGTGTGTTTACATTGACCGTGCGCTTGACCGTCTCGTAGCCGAGAAAAGAAAGTTGTAGTTCATAGGTACCCGTTGCAAATCCTGTAATGTAAAATACGCCGTTGCCATCGGCTACTGCCCCTGCAATGGAAGTCGGTGTACCTGCGGTGTACAAAGCAGCAGTAGCATAGCCCACTGGCTTGCCTGTTTTGAGGTCTTTGGCGACACCGAGGATTCGGAAAGCTTCTTTCTTATCTGGACTTTGCTGCGCCGAGGCGACACCTAGAATGAGAAAGAATAAAATAGAAAAAAGAAAGGTTATTGATTTCATGGTTTAGTTTTCAACAGGAGACGTCTCCTTATCTACTACAAAGGTGCGCCCATTGTTTGGGGCTTTACTTTCTAATAGACCAGTATGACCTCTTCGTCGACAAATTCACCGAAACGTGGGACCAAAAAATTGCAGACCTATTTCCTTGCTTTGGTATGCCAAATCAACCCCTTCGTGGGCAAGAAAGTGGATTTGGTAGATTTGAAGAAAAGAAAGAGGGAAAAATAGGTAGCTTCACCCCTGTAACTCAAGGCGATGCACTCTAGTAAACGAAAAAGAAACCTTTCCATTCTGGTCCACCTGCTCGGGTGGTTCATGCTTTGCGTGATCTTGCTCATCCTATCCCCACTTTCTTGGAGAATGGGTGACATCGAGCTTCCGGTTCAGTTTTGGTGGAAGCAGGTGTATTTAGTTTCCTTATTGATCTTTGTTTTTTATGCAAATGCCTGGGGCTTGGTACCCAAATTTCTACTCAACGGAAAAAATTACCTCTACCTTCTCGTCATCCTACTCGGGGCGGTCTTTTTTTATGGACTGATCTTTTATTTCGACCAGTTTTCTCTCTATGCTGAAAAAATGCATGCGCTTTTCAACCCAGGAAAGCCCTTTATAGCCAAAAAGCGTTGGATTCCTGGCGACGTCTTCCAATTGCTACTCTATGTGATTTCTATTGGCCTCAGCACCTCTGTCGCTTTAGTTCAAAAATGGCAAAATGATGAGGCTTTGCGTGTCGAGCTGGAAAGGCAGCGCATCGATACCGAACTTTCCTATTTGAAGGCACAAATCAATCCGCACTTCTTTTTCAACACGCTCAACAATATCTACGCACTCACCAACTTGGACGTTTTAAAGGCCCAGGATGCACTTTTGAAGCTCTCCCGAATGATGCGCTACGTGCTGTATGAAAACCAGAAAAATGAAACCCTTCTCAGCAAAGAGGTGAAATTTATCGAGGACTACCTGGAGCTGATGAAAATGCGCCTTTCCCAAAAGGTGACGCTAAATGTGAAACTGGATGAGCCCAAGGAGGACCTAGTCATTGCACCCATGCTTTTTCTCCCTTTCTTGGAAAACTGCTTCAAACATGGCCTCAGCGCACAGCAGGAGAGCGAAATCACCATCAGCCTGGAGGTCATGGGGGACACCGTCTTCTTTGAAACCAAAAACCACATCTTCCCCATCCACCCCGAAAGCCCAGAGGCCAAAGAAAATGGGATTGGCTTGGTCAATACCCAACGGCGCCTTAGCCTGCTCTACCCTGACAAACACCGCCTCAAGCTAGGCAAGGAAGAAGGCACAGGTCAGTATACCGTTCAACTGACCATCAACCTGGCATGAAAGTGACCTGTATCGCCATCGATGACGAGCCTTTGGCCCTGGAACTACTGAGTAAATTTATTCGGCAAACTACCTTTTTGGAGCTGAAAGGCACCTTTTCCAACGCCATTGATGCCTTGGGATTTCTCAATAGAGAGGAAGTTAACCTGGTGTTTATGGACATACAGATGCCTGATCTTTCCGGAATGGAGCTGGCACGAGTGCTTGATGGGAAGAAAAATTCAAACGACACCCGCGTTATTTTTTGCACAGCCTACCACCAATTTGCCTTGGAAGGGTACAAAGTGGATGCCTTGGACTACCTGCTCAAGCCTTACAGCTACGAAGATTTCCTTGGCGCGGCAACAAAAGCCTACCAGTATGTCGATCGAATGTCCAGTGAAGGCCAGACGGCATCTGCAACCCCTACGGTAGCGGTACCGGACTATATTTTTCTAAAGGTAGAATACCAGCTAGTCAAGGTAGTGCTCAAAGACATTACCCACGTAGAAGCCTACAAAGATTACGTCAAGGTACATTTAGCTTCCAAAAACCACCCGCTATTATCGCTCACAAGCATGAAAAATATGGAGGAGCTACTGCCGGGGGACCGATTTATGCGCGTACACCGCTCCTTCATTGTGTCTTTGAATCACATCGACTCCGTCTCCAAAAACGTCATTCACATTGGAGAGCAACACATTGCGGTCGGCGACCTCTACAAAGAGCCCTTTTTAGCATTTCTGAGCCGCTGGATGCATTAAAAAAACTTATTATCCGCTACAGTCAATGAATTAAATGAGTTTCAAACACTGCGGATAATGGTTCACAGACAATAGTCCACGGTCCACAGCACACTTAATTAAGCTTCAAAAGGTATTTTCTATAGTGAGCTGTAACTAATCGTGCAATCTCATTAGATAAAAAAATCGAGCTTGAAATTACCCTAGAGCAACTCTTCCAGTTTTCCTAATCCCTCCCGGAGGCAAAGCACTTCTTCTCCTGTACAATCCAAGACCGTAGAAGGAACGCTGGCCCCATAGCCCCCGTCTATCACTACTTCTACCAAGTGTTGGTATTTTTCAAAAATCAATTCCGGGTCGGTGCTGAAGTCAAGAAAGCCTTCCTCCTCCCGCAGTGAAGAGGAAAGAATGGGTCGGCCCAACTCCTCTACAAGGGCACGAGGCACACCATGGTTGGGCACCCGGATTCCCACCGTTTTTTTGTTGCTGTGTAACATCTTTGGCACCTGGGCACTTGCCTCCAAAATAAAGGTATAGGGCCCAGGGAGCACTTTTTTCATTAGCTTAAACACCGGCTTATGGATGACGCGAGTATATTGTGCCAGATTGCTTAAGTCCGAGCAGACGATAGAAAAATTGTGTTTTTTTGGGTTGATGTTCTTGATCCTACAGATTTTTTCAACTGCCTTTTGTTGGGTAAAATCACAGCCAAAACTATAGACGGTGTCGGTGGGATAGATGATCACTCCCCCATTCTTGAGTACCTCCACCAATTGCCTCACACGGCGTGGGTCGGGATTCTCTTCATATAGTTTGATGAATTCTGCCATGTCAGTTTAAGAGGAAGTAATAAGCTTAACCCAGTTTTCCGCTAATTCGTGCACAATGGGTAAGTCTGCTGGGGCCCAAGCTAAAGAAAGGAGGTCTTTTTGCTCCAACCAGCGCAGCTGGGCATGTTCAGCGAGCAGAATTGTGCCCGATTCCCATCTAGCCAAAAAAGGCAGGAGTTGGATCGTTTTGCTAGGGTAGGCATGCGTGACTGGGGTCAGGGAACCTATAACTCGAATGGCTATGGACAGCTCTTCGCGCACTTCACGGATCAAACCCGCCTGTGGGTCCTCTCCTTCCTCTAGTTTCCCACCTGGAAACTCCCAGCTTCCCGGAAGGTCCATGTGGGCAGCACGTTGGGCAGCCATTACTTTGCCTTCATGGATCAGGACAACACAGGTAACAAGGAGTGGGTTCACCAAGGAAAGAAGGCTAAAATTTCATGAAAATACAAGGAGAGGTCCCCTTACACCACCTTAAAGCGTTCTTAAAAAAAGATCTTTTGGACGGGTCCACGCTTTTCTGGAGGTACAACAACCTATTCGCGGGCATTCCTTACATGATCCTACTGGAAGAGTCAGGTGGCAATGAGTTTATTTCCTATTTTTACGCCCATGCAACTAGAAAAACGCAAAAAAATGCTGTTGATGGGCCTGATTTCTGTATCGGTGCTGACCATCACAATGACCTTTTATTTCTATCAGGTCTTTTTCAGTCCTAACGCCCTCATTGATCAAGAGGAATCCTACCTCTTGGAAATCCCCTCCGATGCCGTCTATCCCCAAGTGGCCTCTCAACTCTACGAGGAGCGGGTGATCAACGATGCCCTCAGCTTTGGCTTTGTGGCCAAAGTACTTGGCTATCAGGATGCTGTAAAGCCCGGCTTGTACCGCATTTCTCCAAAAATGAGCAACTTAGACTTGGTGCGCATGCTTAGGTCTGGGGACCAAACCCCTGTGCAGGTGACCTTCAACACCATTCGCACCAAAGAGGAACTCGCAGAAAAGATCAGCGCCAACTTGGAAGTGAGCCAAGAACAAGTGCTCACCTTACTTCAGGATTCCGTGTACATCCGCAGTTTTGACTTTGAAGATGAGACCATCCTAAGTATGTTCATCCCCAATACCTACGAATTCTGGTGGAATACGTCAGCCACGGGGATTTTTGACCGCATGCACCAGGAGTATCAGAAATTCTGGACTGAGGAGCGCAAACAAAAAGCCCAGGCCTTGGGGCTAAGCCAAAAGGAAGTGAGCACCTTGGCGTCCATCGTTCAAGCAGAAAGTCAGAAGGCCGACGAGCGGCCAAGGATTGCAGGTGTGTACCTTAATCGCTTGCGGATGGGCATGGCCTTGCAGGCGGATCCAACTTTGGTTTTTGCCGCAGGAGACTTCAGTATTAAGCGCCTTACTGCCAAGCAAATGGCGATTGATAGCCCCTACAACACGTATAAATATGCCGGGCTCCCTCCAGGACCAATCAACCTACCGGATATCAATTCCTTGGATGCGGTGTTGAATGCTGAAAAGCATAGCTACGTTTATTTCTGCGCCAAGGAGGATTTTTCCGGCTACCATTCCTTTGCGGTCAGCTATAATGAGCACCTCAACAATGCCAGACGCTACCAGCAGGCTTTGAATGCCGCAAACATCTACTGATATGTTTAAAGCCAAAACACAACTTCGGGTACGGTACGCAGAAACAGACCAAATGGGTTTTGTCTATTACGGCAACTATGCCATGTATTTTGAAGTGGCCCGGGTTGAAGCCATGCGCACTGCGGGCTTCTCCTACCGAGAGATGGAAGATAGCGGGATTTTAATGCCGGTATTGGAAAGTTATATTACCTACCTTAAGCCAGGCAAATACGATGATCTACTGACCATTCATACGGTGATTCCTGAACTTCCTAGCGTAAAAATCCGCTTCGAGTACCAGGTCAGCAACGAGGCTGGGGAACAAATTGCACGAGGATGGACCACCTTGGCATTTATTAAAAAGGAAAACCACCAGCCTACCCGCCCTCCTAAAAATTTGACGGAGTTATTGGCACCTTATTTCAACTAAGCAACGCACGCGGTGATCAAGGAAAGAATTTCAAGGTGGAGAATACGGCTACAGCTGAAGGCTCGAGTCTTGAAAAAAATCCACTTCGGAAGTGAAAGCAAAAATCTATACGACGTACTGAGGATATTTATTCAGCAGCTGAAAAAAGACGATATCAGCGAGCGTGCCGGCTCCATGGCCTTTAGCTACACCATTGCCCTATTTCCACTTCTCCTTTTTTTGCTCAATCTGGTTCCTTACTTAGAGGCTTTTTTTCCTATGGTGACAACGGTAAATATTATTTCTTTTGTCCAGGGAATCATGCCAGCGGATATCTACGCGAGTATTGACGCTACGCTTCTTGATATTGTCTCCAAGCCTAGACAAAGCCTCCTGTCTTTGGGTTTTTTCTTTGCGCTGTTTGCCTCTACCCAGGGCGCTGTATCAATGATGAACTCCTTCAATTCAGTCTATAAAACGAAGGAAAATCGGAGCTGGTTAAGTGCCAGAGCAATTGCCGTTTCGATTGTTTTGGCGTTGGTGGTCACCATTTTTGTCGCCAGCTCAGTGATGATCCTTGGCGAGGTGTTGATTTCGAAGTTGGAGGATACACAGCTGTTTAGCAGCAGTTTCGTTATCTTTTTATTCAACACATTTAAGTTTTTGATCCTTTTGGGGGTCTTTTACCTGACTTGCTCTTTTATTTTTCGCTACGCACCGGAGATTCACGACAGGTGGCACTTTTTCTCTACCGGCGCGAAGTTGGCGGGTTTGTTGATCACCCTTTCCTTTTATGGATTTATCTTTTATTTGGAAAATTTTGGGAGCTACAACAAACTGTATGGCTCCATTGGCACCATCATCGCGTTGATGCTGTGGCTGTACCTGACCTCGGTGATTGTGCTAGTGTGTTTTGAGTTAAATGTTAGTTTTGATCTGGCGGAAGAGAAGCAGCGCAATCGGGATAGTTTAAAGAAAACGCTTGGTAACTCGGAAGGGAAGTAAGTAGTCCAATTCTTTCAAACTCCCTTTTTTCATAGGCTGGGTGAATGTGAAGTGTCAGCACCCCAAGGGGCAATTAAAATTTAAGCAGTGAAAAATCAAGTACTTACGATAAAAAGTAGGAAAGGTGTTGGCATAACTAGTTAAACCCCCTATTTTTGCAAACTCGATGACCAATCGACACGATTTAGAGGAGTGGCAGAGTGGTCGATCGCGGCGGTCTTGAAAACCGTTGTACCGTGAGGTACCGGGGGTTCGAATCCCTCCTCCTCTGCATCAAAGCAAAAAAACCCTTGTAATATCAAAAATTACAAGGATTTTGCTTTTTAGTGAATTGATTAGGTAGCTATTTGGTGGCCAAAACTGGGTTAATACTAATTTTTTTAACGATGCAGGAAGTTCAACTTGAAGTACGATCTTGGGAAAGAAGTCAATCGTAACCGTGCGTTCCTCAATTAAAAGCTGTTTTGATGAAACATACCCTTGGGTTGTTGGCAAGGGTTCAATCTGGAGGAAGATTTCTTAATGGATGAAAGCTACCTACTTGCGCTTATCTTCTTTAGAATAAGTAGTCTTTTCAAGACCGCTTATACCTTTTGAAGCGGTGTGGTTTATTTATTTGATTGGGTACATTTTAAGATTTTGGGCATCTAAATACTTAATCCGATTTGGAATTGTTTCTAAAATCGTACTCTTGAGCGTTGAACTTATTCTATCTGACCTATATCGAAGCGCCATATATAGCAGAAAGGTCTCAGCGACATCTTCTCTAGTAGGATTATCAAGAGCATACGTAGAGATGAAACTAGGGTCTAATTTTTGTGCGTTTATCCAGCCAAGTGAGGCAGAATGATACTCATCTAGTGAGGAATGGGTCGCTTCATGAACTAATGTTTCTTCCAATATCCCATCTTTTTCATATTCTATTGATTGACCAATATGAATAAGAAGATTATTATTTCCTCCGCCAAAAGGTTCTGTTCCCATGTGAATCCATGAGGTTTTTATGTCTTTACGCAAAGCTGTTGGAAGTTTGCCGAATACCTGAGCGTATTTTAAGGCTTGGTGTTCAGCTTCTGCAATATTTTTGAATTCAGGATTAACTTGAATTTCTATTGACAGACCATCATCGTAGTTGGCATTGAAAATAAAAGGAATTACTGTGATCCAATCATCAACTCTTCGGTCAAACATTGTCCTATTAGCTCGACCAGCATAAGCAAGACTTGTGAATGTTGATGGATCTGAGCTTGTAATTATATCAGGATCTAAAAAAATGGTTCCGTCAAATGGAGGATCTAGTTGAACTTTTGAAAAAGACTCTTGCGCATCACTTATACCACAAGAGAGTAAAACTACTATAAGACCATAGGTCATTAAGGTTATTATTTTTTTCATAGGGTAGGCGAATGTTTGTCTCGTTTATTTTTTAAAGGTCACTGAATTGAATTTGTATTTTTTTGATTCCCACGACGACTGCTGCATCCCTTTTGTTAAGAATCTTTTCAGCAGCTTTCCTCCGTGTTTTTCCGAGATATTGGGTCATGAATTGTCAAAAATCAGCGCAAAACCTGATCCAATGTACCCCAACAAATGTAATTTTCAAAGTTCCTGCAAGCTTAAGATATTGGGTTGCAGCCCCATAATTGGTAACCAATAATTGGTGTAGGCAGGCTAAAAGTAGGGGGATCGAATCCCTCCTTCTCTGCTTCAAAGCCCTTTCGGTATCCTGAAGGGCTTTTTTAGTTCGAATGACTTTCCCTAGGTAAAACAAGGCTGACGAAGGAATTTCCTCCCTAGTTCAGGTAATACCTAATCCCTGTACTTTTTAATGCTGCACCCTGCCATGAAAACCTCCAAATGACCGAGGATTTATTAGATACTATTTTTTATACTTTTTGATGGAAGGCTTTTCTATTTCAATTTAAATTTTAATATTTAGTTGCTAAAATTTAATTCTTAGGAGTAAAGCCAAAGAAATAGTGCCCAACATCATCCAAAGAAACAGGGATGGCTATTGTTTACTAGGGCCTAGTTATGAAATAAGGTAATGGATAATTATTCATCAAAAATTGGGACAGCTTAACTTTTACCCAACAACACACACGGACTAAATACTTTATGAACCCACATCAACTTGCCCCCGGACACCAACTTTACAAGCGCTACTCCATACAAAAGGTATTGGGCCAAGGTGGTTTTGGCATCACCTATTTGGCCTACGACCAAAAGTTGGAACAGGAAGTTTGTATCAAAGAATTGTTTGTATCGGGCAATAGTACCCGAGGAGCAAACATGACCGTGCAATCTCAAGGAAATTCCGATTTTTCTTTTGCTGATTTTGTCGATCGATTTTTACAAGAAGCACGTCAGCTCGCTCGCTTTCAACACCCCAACATCGTGCGGGTGATTGACATTTTTAAAGAGAATGACACGGCATATACCGTGATGGAATTTGTGGATGGAGAAACGCTCAAGGAAAGGGTGCAGCGCACAGGAGCGATGGAGGAAAAAGAGGCCATGCTACTCGTCAACCAGCTGCTAGACGCAGTAGAAGCGGTACATGCAAAGGGCATGCTTCATCGTGACATCAAACCAGACAATATCTTGATCAGCCCAGAGGGACGGGTAGTATTAATCGATTTTGGATCGGCAAGGGAGTTTGCCGAAGGGAAAACCACCCACCAAACCGCCATGATTACCCCGGGCTATGCACCTCCAGAACAATATTCCGAACGTGCCAAAAGAGGCCCATTCACAGACATCTATGCCCTTGGTGCTACGATGTACTACCTATTGACAGGAGAAAAACCTATTGCTTCCACCGACCGCAGTTTTGAAGAGCTCATTGCACCACACCAGCTCAACCCCAAGGTAAGTAGCCAAGTTTCCAGCGCCGTGTTATTGGCGATGGAAATAAAGCCTGAGAATCGGTTTCAAGATATCGCCGAAATGAAAGGAGCGCTGACTACTTTATTGAGTAAAAACCTCAAGAAGGTAAGCCTTGCAAAAAAAGGGAGTAGCAGCCCTAAGCCCCAAGAACCTGTCGCTAGCCCAGTAATCGAAAAAAAGCCGAAGCAGCAGCCCGCACCCAAAAACAAGCTCGCCCTGGTGTTTTTAGTAACTATTGGGATCCTACTTTTGGGTGGAGGTATTTATTGGTATCAAAATGTTTACGATCCCTACGAGGGGGTCTATTACTACCCTCCTGCAGAAACTTCCGGCTCTTCTTATGAAGAAGATGCGGCTGCAGCAGCAGCTGCTGCAGCAGCAGCTGCTGATTCAGCAGCTGCAGTTGCGGCATTTGATAACTGGTCCTGTGGTGATGGAAATTATATAAATTCAGCTTGGCTTAATGATGGGACATGCGATTGTTATAATTGTAACGATGAGGATAATTTATTCAGATGCAGAAATGGAGATATAATCAATGCAGCATACATGAATGATGAGGAATGCGATTGTTATGATTGTGATGATGAAGATGGATTATTTAGGTGTTCAAACGGAACAATTATTAATGCCGCATACTTGAATGACGGGGATTGTGATTGCGGAGATAGTTGCGATGACGAATCCTAAAATTAAGATTGTGGATTTTATGAAGTCCTGCCACCAATCAAACGGAGTAAATACAAAAAGACATTAGAGCATTAAACCTATAACAACATGAATAAACTAGTTGTAGTATTTGGCTTGTTTGGACTAACCTTTTGCTTCGGATTAGGGGTCACAGCTGTACAATTAGCAAACGGCAGTTTTCTATTCCCTTTTGATTCGGGAGGAGGCTTTGGGCTAGAAGAATTGATGAATTTGGACACAGACACCGAAGCGGATCTTACTCTAGTGAAGACGGAATTTGAGAACCCTGCACAATTTTTTGAAGAAGAATTTTCTGACCTAAAAAATACGGGTTGGACCTGCGGCGACGGCACCCTAATTGACGGGACGTCGACCGGTAATGGGGACTGTGACTGTACTGATTGTTCTGATGAAACCGTCTTCAGGTGTTCCAATGGAGAATTTATTGCCAAGGAATACCTTAATGATGGAGAATGCGATTGCGGAGATTCTTGTGAAGATGAAGGTTAACTAACTGATAATTAAAATATATGGAGACCAGAGACCATTCAAACGGGGTGGATACGAAAAACCATACGAGTAGTAAAAAATAAACCCTTATAAACATGAATGATGGATTAGTTATTATGTACTTAGCAGTGATTTTTTTAATCATTGCTTCTATGTGGGCAATCTTTGCCAAAGCAGGAAAACCGGGATGGGCTGCCTTAATTCCGATTTATAACCTCGTGATTTTATTGCAGATAGTAGGCAAACCTTGGTGGTGGCTATTGCTGATGATGATTCCAATTTTGAATGTAATCTTTGCAATATGGACCTATAATCTCCTTGCCAAGAGCTTTGGGAAATCAGAAGGATTTACTGTTGGTTTACTTCTTTTGAGCATTATCTTCTTCCCAATCTTGGGCTTCGGAAGTGCGGTGTACCAAGGTCCTGCAGGTAAATAATTTTTGGGTGCTGCCTCTCGCATGAAGCAGTACCCAAAACATTCACTTGCGTTCGTTCAACCTTAACAAACCATTCGCTTCTTCAATTCCATCCCTCTATCAGAATTAGCCCTAAACTCCTATTTACTTCCACACCACATGAATAAGAATTACAAAAATTGTGACCAAGGACATTTTTATTCGTCTACTTTTTCCAACTGCCCGCATTGCCAAAATCAGCCCGACAACACCCAGTCTACAGAGTATATGAGTGGTGAGGACGCCGACAAGACCGCCTTGGTGGGTAGTAAAGGAGCTACCCCATCTGGAGGTAGTCCTGAGCATACAGGCCCTAGCTATTTGGAGACAGTGAAAGTAGGCAAACCCCAACCTTCTCCAGGAACTGATAGCGGAAGAACCATGGTAGTCCCTTCGAAAAAAGCAGGACAATCACAAGAAGAACCCACTCGCCCATCCCCTTCCCGCAAATTAGTTGGCTGGCTCGTGTCATACAGCCTCAGCGATCTAGGAGTTGATTTCAGGTTGTATGAAGGTCAAAACAACATCGGAAGAGATGCGAAAAATACGGTACGCATCACCGAAGACGGATCGATTTCTTCACACCATGCCACTATTTTATACAGAGGAGGGCAATTTTACCTTAGAGACGAAATGTCCACCAACCCGAGCTTTGTGAACGAACAAGAGGTTTTGCCAGGAATGACTGCAAAGCTTGCGGATGGAGATAATATTCGCGTAGGTAAAACTTCTCTTTTGCTTCGGTTTTCTGTTTTACCCACTTCAAGCACGCCATGAAATTTCTTCTGAGTGTTTGCCTTTTGGGAATAGTTTCCCTTTCGACTTTTGGGCAATCCGTACAAATCAAGACCATCGATACACAGGCCTATCCTAAGGTGGGGGTCAAGGTGGTAGACCGTAATCCAGATGCTTGGAAAGCGGGGTCAATTCAATTAACAGAGGACGATGCTCAGGTGACTGATTTGACCTTCACTGAGTTGGATCAACAAATAAAGCCCTATAAAAAGGTATTTATTCTTTTTGAAAACAGCCATTTTGCTTCCTTTGATGCGCAGAGGCGCGCGCTAAAAGAGCTTTTTCAACAGTCCTTACCCTATTTTTCGGAAAAAGACTTGCTCTATTTCTCAGAATTTGACTGGACCTTAGCAAACGGAAAAGTGCTGCAGTCTGACAAAATTTATGAAGGAGACAAGGAGGATATAGCCCAGCTCGCTGCAGCAATCCAGCGGCCGGCAGCTACCCAAAAGACACACGAATCTACCGAGCTCAATACAGCCTTAATGGAGGCCTTGGATTACCTTCAGGCATTGCCAGAAGATAGCTTGTATGAAAAAGCCGTCCTACTTTTTTCTGCTGAGTTTTCCAATATCTACAACTCCATTCATACGCCAGAATCTATTATCCTTTCCGCTAGGCAGAAGAATATTCCGATTTACACAGTGCGTTACCCTAGGATGGGCGCCAAATATTCTTTGGAAAAAATCACGGCAGAAACCTTTGGTGAGCACATAGATTACGATCTCGCAAAAAACCCAAAGGAACGTGCTGAAGCACTTGGAAATGCCATTAAAAACTTGACATCCAGATCTGCAGGTCATCTCTACGAACTGAATTTCACGACCAGCAAAGGCCCAGGCAGTCAGCCAGCAACCCTCAGCTTGAGCAAGGCTGGTGATCCTATGCGGGTTGAAGCACTGTTTACCACGCCTTCTTACCTCTCCTATATTTTGATGGATTCCATTCGGATTGGAATGACTGCGGGTGTATTGCTCCTTTTCCTAGGGGCGGTAGTTGCGCTTATCGTTAGAAAAGGAAAGAAACAAAAGAAAGATCGAGAGGAGAATGAAAAAAAATTACAACAAATCCAAGATGGAGCAAAGCGCGAGTTGGACAAGCAGGAGCGCATGCTCGAGAAGTTAGAAAGCGAACAAAAGAGTCATCGCGAAAAGCAACGAGCCCAACAAGATGATCAGAATCGAAAGCAGGCCATGCAAGCTTCTACGGAGCGATTTAACCAACTGCTTCGCGCTCCCCTTCTCATTGGACAGGATGGAACGCAGTATTCCCTTGGGATGGTCAATGGAATTGGGAGAACCAAAAGCCCAAAGAACTCTTTGATTTTGCCTGATGCAACTGTGTCCAGGGAACATGCACTAATCTTATTTGAAAAACAGGGTTTGGACCAACTCCCTGAGCCTGGTCAAGCCTTCTTCTTTATAGATCTCGGCAGTTCCAACGGCTCTTACATCAACGAAACCCAAGTGCAAACAGCCGTCTCTTTAAAAAATGGCGATTTTATCCGCCTTGGAAACCTTACCCTCACCTTTAGACAGTAACCTCAGTTTCTATGAATCAATCCTACGACTTTACCCTTTCCACCCATGTGGGAAACGTTAGACAAAACAATGAAGATTATTTCGGTGAAAAAAAACTTCCTGGAGGCCATGTATTTGTGGTTTGCGACGGCATGGGAGGGCATTCAGGGGGTGAAATTGCTTCAAAAAAAGCGGTTGAGTGTATCCTAGATTATTTTACGCGCTCTAGAGGGGAGAATGCAGTTCAGATGATTCATGAGGCCATCAAGTTTGCTAATTCTCAAGTGCATGGCTTTGCTGCCACCTATCCAGAATATTCGGGTATGGGGACCACCTGTGTTGTTGTATACCTCACCCAAGACATGAAACTTTATTATGGCCATGTGGGTGATAGTAGGTTGTACCTACAAACAGGAAAGGGATTAAATGCACTCACCAAAGACCATTCCTATGTACAATTTTTGGTGGATACAGGAGAGATTGAAGAATCCCAAATGGAAACTCACCCTGCCAAAAATCAAATCCTTCGTGCGCTTGGAATTGACGAGGTAGTCAAGCCAGAGGTATGCCCAGAACCGCTATGCCCAAGTGCTGGAGACCTTTTTTTGTTGTGCAGCGATGGATTAAACGGCATGATTGGTAAAGAGCAAATCCAAAGTTTGCTGGCCAACAAGGAGAAAAAATCACTGGATGGAAAAGCTCAAACACTTATTCAAGCCGCTCTGGATGGTGGAGGAAAAGACAACGTTACGGTAGGGCTGATTGCCTTTTCAGGAACAAGCAAGGAGCCCACGGTAGAAGTCACCCAAGAACGTCCAAGCAAGTCGTTATTCTCTCGAATTCAGAAACCAATACTGATACTAGTCCTCGTTCTGGCTTCCATTCTTGCCGCCATTAAGTTTTGGAAAGCAAATGATACAAATGATACAAATGATACAAATGATACAAATGATACAGAAGTAATAAAAGAACAAGTGAAAAAAGGGTCATCAGATCAAACTACAACTGAAGAAGAAACTACAGAAACTACAATTGAAGAAGATGATTCAATAGCTGCTAAAGACAAAGCTGCTAAAGTCAAAGCAGATAAAGATAAAGCAGATAAAGATAAAGCAGATAAAGACAAAGCAAATAAAGACAAAGCAGCTAAAGATGCCGATTCTATTAGACGCCTAAAAAACACAAAATTAGTTACTCCTACCCCTCCTAATGGAATTTAAAGGGGGTTACTAACGAATATTGGTTGGAGGCTCTCTCCAAAAATAGACTATCCTACTAAACTACAAAAAAAAGGATTCTACCTACTTGATCCAAAAAAGTGATGTCCAGTACCTACAAATTTTACCTAAGCTACCAAGGAAACAGCCAATCTTACCGAATCGCTGCCAACAGCATGCTAATACTGGGTAGATCGAATGAGGCTGGACAGCTGCAAATTGACTATCCTTCTCTTTCACGGAAGCACCTAGCCCTCTACGCCGAAGAAAGTGGTCTGTTCGTGGAAGACTTGGGCTCTACCAATGGCTCTTACCTAAACGGAAAAAAGCTTGATGCTGGCCAGCGAATGCCGTTTCAAGAGGGCGATAGCCTGTCTTTGACGCCAGACCAGGCGGTGATAGTGCAACTTTCGCCCGTCGCGGAACGTCCTACCTCCTCTTCTCCACCAAAAAAGGGAAAGGACATCTCTTCCCTACTTGCCAGCAAAAAGGACGTGGTCATCGGCAGAAGTTCCGACTGCGACCTGGTGTTAGAAGACGTGATGGTCTCCAGAAGGCATGCACGCATACAGCAGAAAGACGGAAAGGTATGGATTGAGGACTTGAATAGCTCCAATGGAGTCTACCTCAATGGCAAAAAAATCAGCTCCAAACAGCAGGTAACTGAAAAAGACAAGGTAAGAATTGGCCTCTTTTCTTTTTCTTTGAGTGGCACACTGATTGATTTGAAAAAAGAGTATGCCATCAGTGCTACGGATATTTCAAAGGTATTTTCAAATGGCCATACCGGCTTGCATCCCACCACTATTCAGTTTCCTTACCGCGAGTTTATTGCGCTCATGGGTCCCAGCGGATGCGGCAAATCCACCTTACTCAAAGCGCTTAATGGGGACAGCCCACCCACCCGAGGCACCATCAAATTATTTGATTTGGACTTGCATGATCATTTTGAATTTGTCAAACATATCATCGGCTATGTACCTCAGGAGAATATTGTACACGAGGAATTGACTGTTCAAGAGTCTTTATTTTATGCCGCCAAGATTAGACTCCCCGAAGACACTAGCAATCAAGAGATCGAACATAGGATCAACGAAGTACTGACTTCTTTAAAAATTGATGCCCCAACCCTTCGGAAAACAAAAATTGAGAAATTATCTGGAGGACAAAAAAAGCGGGTTTCTATTGCGGTAGAGCTACTTACAAAGCCAAAAATTTTGTTTCTCGATGAGCCTACCAGCCCTCTTGATCCTGAAACCATAGAGGAATTTTTGTCCTGTATACGCCAACTCTGCAAAGAAGGTACTACAGTGATCATGGTTACACACAAACCGGAGGATCTTAACTATGTTGATCGGGTGGTATTTATGGGCGTAAATGGCCACCTCTCTTACGATGGCCCAAAAGAAGGTTTGCTTAAGCATTATAAAAAAGAGAATCTCATTCACCTTTATGCCTTATTGAGTTCCAAGGAAGAAGCCAAATCTTGGTACGACCGCTGGTATAACGGTTCACAGGTATCCTCCACCGCTTTTAAAAAAGTGGATATCCAACGCTCCTCGGCTAACCTAGCTCACCAGACCTTTTGGCTTACCCAGCGCTACTTCAAGATCAAAGTAGCAAACCCGAAAAACCTACTTTTGCTTTTTATTCAACCCGTCTTTATTGCCATACTTATCGCCCTTTCGTTTTCCGAACTGATTGTAACGACAGAGATAGCGGGGCAAGTGATCCAGCAGCCCAAGTTGGGCGTCTTGTTTTTGATGGCTATTGCTGCAATCTGGTTTGGTGTTAGCAACTCTGCCAAGGAGATTGTAGGTGAAAAGGATGTGGCAAAAAGGGAATTTAGAGTTAATGTTATGTTAGTCCCTTATCTCCTGAGCAAACAGCTGGTTTTGTTTGTGCTTTCGGCAGCCCAAACTTTTATTTTTTTAATCATCCTCCAGCTCGTTTATCCCGACTTAGAAAATTTTATTCTCCTCTATGCGCTTCTTTTGGTTCTGAGCATTTGTGCGATTCAATTTGGACTGATGCTCTCTGCCCTTACCGAAACCACCGAAGAAGTCATGAGCCTGCTCCCTATCGCACTTATGCCTCAAATCATACTTTCTGGGATCTTGCAGCCTATTGAATCTTCAATTACTCAGTTGCTCAGCTATTTTACCCTAGGTAGATGGGGTACTGAACTCCTTGCCAGGGCTCAAGATTACGATCAAGACACTACCCCATTTTTGGATGCAATAAGAGATTTCTTGTACCCAGAGGACATACAGGTGTTGCCCACAGATTCCTTAGAGGCCAATGCCTTGGGATTATTCCTTGTTTTTGGAATCATGCTACTGATTGTTATTATGGCCCTATTTCAACGAATCTCTCCCAAGAATTCCTAAGTATCTAATCAAGCACACAAGCACAAGAAAGCCATGGAAGTAAGCATCGGAAGATCCAGTCTAAATGACCTAGTAGTATCTCAAAAACAAGTATCGAGTTTTCATGCAAAGCTGGTCTTTCAATCTGATGGAAGCCTTTGGATTTACGATTTGGATTCGACCAATGGTGTGTTTGTCAATGGAACTAAAGTCTCTAAAAAAGCACGCGTCATGCCAGGAGACAGCATCAAGTTGGGTTCTTACTTACTTGATTGGGAAAAAGAAATCCTTGCGTCTCCACAAGAAGATTCTCCAAGTCCAAAGAATAGCAACCCTTCCAAAAAGAAAAGCGGAGGAGCATGGATCGGCGTCTTAGTCGTACTGATAGTGTTGGGTGCTGGTTTTGCATTGTATGCTTTGGGGATATTTGAAAAAACAAAAGAACTCATATCTCAAGCCACCGATAGCTGGGCACTTAAAAATGACCCTATTGTCTATGATATATCCTGCCTAGTGGAGCAAACCGATGAGGGAAAACTAATTAAAATTTTGGGGGATACGAAGGATGAGGTGCTGGGAGTAGACCAGGTGGAAGTCTCAGTAGAAGAAGAGAAAGAAGTAGGGCTAGAAGTGAAAGCTCAAATAGAACAAGAATACAACTACAGCCAAAATCCAATTTATACCGAACGTATAAAGCGCATCTTTACCAAGCTTATGTCCAAAATGGATAATCCCAAGTTTGAATATGAATACCACATCGTCGAATCAGAGGATATCAATGCATTTACTGCAGGTGGACAAGTATTTATTTTTACAGGAATCATCGATTTCGCTGCGAGCGATGATGAGCTTGCTTGTATCCTTGGTCATGAAATCTACCACAATGAATTGGGGCACATAGGTGATAAGTTGAAAGAAATGAAGGTAGCACAAAACTGGTTTGGAGAAGGACTCGGTGATCTTGCCTACTATGTCACCTCCCTGGTATCTGCTTCCTTTAATCAAGAAAATGAAGTCTACTCCGATTTATATGGCTTGGACCTAGCTGTGAAGTCAGGCTACGATGGCTGTGCTGGAATAGGATTTTGGGATCGGATGCAAGCCAATGAAGAAGAACCTAGCGGCACCTTCTTAGAAAAATTTTTCCGATCTCACCCATACAGCCAAGAGCGGGCAAGTTGCAACCGAAAGCATATCGACACCAATTATTACCATAAATGCAAATAGATAAAATTAGCCATATCGGGCAACTTGTCTGGAGAAAATACCAGATAGACAAATTCCTTCTCGGATTGATTTTTCTGTATTCCATAGGGTTATTAAACCTAACCTGGGTAGAAGTGGATGCACGCATTGACCTCAATATTCCCTTTTCAAAGGTCCTTCTACCTTCCTATCATCTTACCCTTTCTGGATGGCAAGTTATGGGCTTTTTTGCTTGGGCACCTTTTGCTTTACTACCTTTCTTTTTTTATCAACCCTTAAAAAAGGCTGCTTTTCCGGTAACCTTTACCTTGATTTGCTCCCTATCACTGCACGCTTCCAACCTAACTCAGGCAAAAAATCTACTTCCTATAGACGATTCAGGACTTCTTGTGGTTGATGGTGCTCTTTTTGCGCCACTGTATTTTTACTTCCTTGGTAAAGGTGCATTACTCATCCTAAGTTTTTTCGTATCCAAACAAGCTTAATCCCTACCCCACCCGCGACTCGGAAAACAAATCGTAAGCTGCCACAAGTAGCTGCTGGGCTGGAGAGCAGCCGTACTTTTCGTAGCCCTGGATCCCTGCTCGATTTTCCACATACACGGGAAGATAGTCCTGCTCCAGGTCATCCCAGAGCACCAAGAGGTATTCGTAGGGGATTTTGCTGGTACGCCCGCGCTCCAACCAGGAGGTAAATTGCCCTTCATCAAGTGGCTTGGGGTACTCCGAACTGTTAAACACGAGCTAACGCCTTTTTTACCTTTGGAATCACTTCTTCCCCAATTAGGGAAATCGTGTCACTGAGCTGCTGATGGCTCAGCCCCGCATTGTCTAGTTGGAAGGTAAATCGGTCGATACCACCCAAGGAAGCACTGTGGCGAAGGATTTTTTCTGCCACTTCATCTGGGCTTCCTACCAGGTAGGCTCCCCGAAGCGCATTCTGTGCCTCAAAATGCCCACGGGTGACAGGCGGCCAACCCCTTTCTTTGCCGATTCGGGTGAAGGTTTCGGCATAGCCTGGGTAATAGTTTTCAACCGCCTCCTCATGCGTCTGCGCCACGTATCCCAGGGAATGTAGCCCAACTTTTAAATCTTCTTGTGCAAACCCTGCCTTGTCTCCCGCATCTCGGTACAAATCAATCAAAGGGCGGAAGCGATGCGTCTCGCCTCCAATCACGGCCACCATCAAGGGCAGCCCTAGGGAGCCTGCTCGAACAAAGGAAGAAGGAGTTCCCCCTACACCCAACCAGATGGGTAACTTCTCTTGCATCGGCCTAGGGTAAATTGCTTGCTCCTGCAAGGCAGGTCGAAACCTTCCTCTCCAAGTCACCACCTCCTGCTCGTTGAGCTGCAAGAGCAAATCCAACTTCTCAGCGAATAAGGCATCGTAATCTTGGAAATTCAGCCCAAATAGAGGGAATGCCTCCGTAAAAGAACCCCTACCCACGACCAGTTCGGCACGGCCTTGGGAAATAAGGTCAAGCGTAGCAAATTGCTGAAAAACACGAACAGGATCCGCTGCGCTGAGTACGGTCACTGCGCTGCTAAGTCGAATACGGGTGGTTCGTGCTGCCGCAGCGGCCAAAATCACCGAGGTCGCCGAGTCTAAAAATTCTTTTCTGTGATGCTCGCCGATGGCAAATACATCCAGCCCCTTTTCATCGGCCAGCTGTATGCGATCCAGCAATTCGCGTAAGGCATCCTGGGCCGTGCCGACGGGGTTGCCCTGTGCATCCGTGACAAAGGCAGCAAAGCTATCTATTCCAATTTCCATGAAGTAAACCTAGGGAGTCTTGGCTAATTACCCAAGCGAGCCACCTGATTCAGGGGGCGAAATGGATATAATCCGTGATAAAAAAAGGAGTATTTTAGCCACATGAATCCCCAAATTCTGATCGATATCGTCACACACCGGATGCCCTTTGGCAAGTACAAGGGGCGCCTGCTTTGTGATATTCCTGAGGATTATCTGGTCTGGATGTACAAAAAAGGTTTTCCCGCGGGCAACTTGGGCATGTGCCTAAATACCTTATATGAAATCAGACTAAATGGCTTGGAGGAGATCATTCATGAAATAAGATTGCGCTACCCAAACCCATCCAAGAGCTAAAATCAAATTCAGGTTAGCAATTAGGGCTTCAGAATCCATTCCTCCTGCAAAATCTGAATGGCAGGGCGGATGACTCGGACAACCCTTAACTAGGCTTCTTTGGTGCTCAACTAGGCAGTAACTTTACCAACTAACCGGATAAATACCATGTCCCAACCCAATCCTCAGATAGACCAATTTCTCCTAGACGGGTGTATGCGCTGCTCGTTGGGTGCTACCCCAGCCTGCAAAGTGCTCCTTTGGACGGATATTTTGGAGTTTTTGAGGCAACTGATCTTGGAAACAGCCCTTCAAGAAGAACGGAAATGGGGGGTACCCACCTATAGCCTAAATGGCAAAAACGTGGTGATGTTGGGGGTGTTCAAAGATTCCTGTGTGTTGAGTTTTATCAAAGGGCAGCTACTTTCCGATCCCAAGGGACTGCTAGAACTACCAGGACCCAATTCTCGAGAGGGTCGGGTTCTTCGATTTACCAAGCTCAGTCAGGCTACGCTACTGGAAAATGACATTCGACACTTCCTGCAAGAGGCAATACATGTGGAGCAATCTGGGAAAAAATCAGAAACCGCTCCCCCGCCACAAGTGCTTCCCGACGAACTTCTACAAAAATTTAGCGCGCACCCCGGCTTGGAAACCGCATTTTTTAAACTAACCCCAGGCCGACAGCGGGGATACCTCATCCACTTTTCGGGAGCAAAGCAGTCTCCAACTCGCCTCAGTCGCATCGAGAAATGTGTTGCAAAGATCTTTGAAGGCAAAGGGATGATGGATTAGATCGGATTATTGAAAATTTTCATAATCGTCCACGGTTGGCAGACCACGGTCCACAGCCCATTTAATTGAACTGCAAACCCTATTTCCTTGCCTTTTCATTTTATCCTTTTCTGATTATCCGCTTTTTCACCACTAACCAGAGAAAAAAAGGTTTGAGGTTCAATTAGGAGAGCTGTGGACCGTTGACTGTGGTCTGTCAACGATTATCCGCAGTTTAAAGTAGCTATGTTGAGCTACTGGCATGATTGCGGATAATCATATTTCCTTTTTATACTAACTCCTCAAGTCAAAGCCCATTGTAATCTTAGGATTTACCTGCGTTCTTTGTAAGCGTAAGATTATTCCTACCCCCAATGTCCCAAGCCTACCTTATCCAGCAAGTTAGCCTCGTCAACGAAGGTGAAATTCAAGTTACTGACGTCCTAATTGTAGGGGAACGCATCCAAAAAATCGGTTCTATCCCAGCACAAGCCCATTACCAACTCATCGATGGCCATGGCAAGTACCTACTTCCTGGCGTCATCGACGGACAGGTCCATTTCCGAGATCCAGGGCTCACCCACAAAGCAGACCTAACGAGCGAAAGCAAGGCCGCCATTGCCGGTGGTGTCACTTCCTTTATCGAAATGCCCAACACTAGGCCCAACACGCTCACACTGGAACTTTGGGCAGACAAATACCAGCTGGCCGCCCAAAAATCGCTGGCCAACTACGGTTTCTTGCTCGGCATTACGGCGGACAACCTGGATGAGGTGATCCAATGGGACACCTCCAAGCACCTGGCCATTACGGACGATGGACTTTATTTTACGGGCAAAGGGAATATTCTTGCAGATCAGCCCGCCATGTTGGAAAAGCTATTCGCTGCCCACAAAGGATTGATCGCGATCCACTCCGAGAAGGAGGAAATCATCGAGAAAAATGAGGAGCTCTTCAGAGAACAATATGGGGAAAATGTACCCATAGAATGCCACCCGCTCATCCGCAGTGAACAAGCCTGCTACGAGGCTACCGAACGGGCCATTGGCCTTGCTGAAAAGCATGGCGCCCGCCTTCATATCCTCCACCTGAGCACCGCCAAGGAAACGGATCTTTTCCGTAACGACATTCCCTTGGCCGATAAAAACATCACCACCGAAGTGTCGGTACACCACCTCTGGTTTACCGACCAAGACTACGCCCGACTTGGAACCCTGATTAAGTGGAATCCTGCTATCAAAACGCAAAAAGATAAAGATGGACTACTGGCTGCGCTACTCGACGACCGAATTGATCTGATCACTACCGACCATGCGCCGCATACCTTGGAAGAAAAGCAAAAGCCCTACTTCCAGTCCATGTCTGGCGCACCCCTAGTGCAGCACTCCCTCAATTGCCTACTCGAGTTTTATGCCCAAGGCAAAATCAGCCTCGAAAAAATCGTGGAGAAAATGTGCCACAACCCCGCCATTCTCTACCGCATCAAGCAGCGCGGATACATCCGTGAAGGGTACTTTGCTGACTTGACCCTGGTGGATCTCAACAGCGAGTGGACGGTAAGCAAGGAAAATATCCTATACAAATGCGGCTGGTCCCCACTAGAGGGCACCACATTCCATAGCCAGGTATTGAAAACCTGGGTCAACGGGCACTTGGCCTATGCGGACGGAGTATTTCACGAGGAAGTCAAAGGCAAAGCCCTGGAAGTTCAATCCAACTAACCCCCCTGCATCAAAAAGAACAGGTGCTTCAGTCCTTCTTGTAAAGGGCTTGCACTAGTGCTAGGTCTGTCATCCTTACTACCCATAGCTTCGTAAACATCCAAGGTAATTTCTTGAAAAAAAAGTAAATTAGAGCAAATACCTAGCTTATGACCTCAAGCCGATTCTTTCTTTTCCCCCTTACTTTTTGCCTTAGCTTTTCTCTTTGTCATGCGCAGCAGCTAGCGGTCAAAAATCCAAACCTACCCTATCCCTACTACACCCCAAAGGCAACGGACATTACCATTAATCGTGCGGCCTATGCTGAAAAATTACAAGGATTTTGGCTGGCTACTTGTATCGCCAACTGGACCGGGCTGGTGACAGAGATGGATAAAATCGGGAATATAGGTGAACTCAAAACAGGTCCCTTTTACACCCGATCCGACTGGGGCAAACCCGATCAACCCAGCATCTGGGCCGCAGGAATTCCGAGTAACTTGTCCCCTACCATTGACTTTGTCTTGGCAGACGAAGACACCCTTTGGGGATCGGATGACGACACTGACATCGAATACATCTACCAGGAACTGCTTCTCCAAAACCAAACTTCCTTCCTCACTGGGGAACAGATTCGCAACGGATGGTTGAAACATATCAAAGGAGAAGAAGAAAACTACCTCTGGGTATCCAATCAAAAAGCACTAGATCTGATGAAGTCCGGGCTTGTTCCTCCAGCCACTGGAGCCCCAGAGCACAATCCGGAGTACGAGATGATTGATGCCCAACTCACCACGGAGATTTTTGGACTCTATGCCCCAGGAAGACCAGATGTAGCCATACGCATGGCGACGCTTCCCATTCAAACCACCGCAAGCCAAGAAAGTGAGTGGATCTCTAAGTTTTACGTGCACCTATTTTCGCTTGCTGCCACGGCTGATCCCGCCTTACCGATAAAGGAGCAACTCTTTCAACTGGCCGAGCAAGCCAAATCTGAACTCCCACCCTCCTCCTACCCAGCAGCTATGTACCGCTATGTGAAGGGCTTGTATGCTTCAGGGATTCCTTGGGAACAAGCACGGGACTCGGTCTACCAGCGCTACCAAGTGAATCAGCTCGATGGCTATGACATTAGCAGCAGAAACATGTACTGCAACGGCTGTTTTGCGGCAGGCATCAACTTTGCCTCTAGCCTTGTGAGCCTATTCTATGGAGAAGGAGACCTGAAGGAGACCATCAAAATCGGCGCCCTAGCCGGATGGGATTCCGACAACCCAACCGCCACCTGGGGTGGACTGATTGGATTTATGCTCGGCAAAGAAGGGGTAGAAAAGGAATTTGGACGAAAATTTTCGAACCGATTTCATATCCATCGAACACGGCAAGGCTTTCCCAACGAGGGGATAGACACTTTTGACGCCATGGCCCAGAAAGGTCTGTGGATCATCGACCGGGTAGTTCTGGAAGAGCTAAAGGGTGGTGTAGACCTTACCAACAACAGCTGGTACATTCCCAGAAAATAAGCTTTCTCAAGCAGCAACTACTTACATTCCGTGCTTTTCACACATTCCCTTGATGAGTTGGTAACCCTGTTCGGCCATCTCCCAAGGAGCGGAAAATTCCCGCCAGACGCCGATGGCATTCGCAAAAGCTGGGTCATTGCGGGTGAAACCCTCAATCGTCAACCAGCCTGAATACCCTACTTTCTTAAGGGCAGCAAAGGATTCGTCAAAGTTGACATGGCCCGAACCGGGTGTACCCCGATCGTTTTCAGAGATATGCACGTGTCCCAAGCGCGTCGCAATTCGTTCAATGGCAAGCCCCAATTTTTTCTCCTCCATATTCGCATGATGCGTATCAAACATGCCTTGCACATTCGGGTGATCAACAAGCGCCAACAAGTGGTCTAGCTGCTCCATGGTATTGGCGAGGTAGCATTCAAAGCGATTCAAGGCCTCGGGCGTGAGTAAGATCCCTAGCTGTTGCCCATACGTTCCCGCTTCTCGAAGGACCTCTGCCGACCACAAATATTCCTCCTCGATGGGTGCACGGGAAGCAAAGGTGGCGAATGCAGAGTGGAAGGGCCCGCAAAGCACTTGTGCACCCAAGTCATTTGCTCGATCCAATACCCACCTGAGCTTTTCTTTGGCTTTTTCCCGAACAAGCGGGTCTGGGGAAATGGGATTTTCAGCGGCGCCCATCACAGTTACTGCCGTCACTTCCAATCCAATTTTTTTGCAATAGTCCCCCACCAAACGGCAGGATTCGGCATCGGTATCCCCAATAAAAAATTCGGCCCCATCGTAACCGATTGCTTTTAATCGATCTAAAATCGGGAAAAGCTGTTCCGAAATATCAGCCGACCAGGCCAGTACGTTGAAGCCAATTTTGTTCATGGGGAAAGGGATTGGTGGAGAAGGGAATTTAAGTACGAAATACGAGGTACGAAATACGTAATAAATGCAGCAGGGAAATATCGAATGAAGAATGACGAGTGAAGAAAGGAAGATTTGTATTAGGACTGGAATCCTACCTGCCTGCGCCAGGCAGGCAAGATACTTTCTAAGTTGAATTCATGTCCTACTACGAATCCCTACTTCAAAATTCTTCAATCAGCGTTCGGCATTCGAAATTAATTTGATACCGTATTTCGTATCTCGCACCTCGTATTTCTACTTTGTACATTGTACTTTGTACTTCGTACAATTATTTGAAATCCGCCACCCGCATACCCTTGCGGAAGGTGTCAAATCCAAAAGGAGTAGGGGCATAGGACCCCACATAATCCACATTCAACCCAGCCGTCACTGCATCTCCCATTCCAAGTAGCCAAAAAGACGCATTGAGCACCAGACGCCTCAAGTCTGCACGCTGAAAGTCCAAGGAAGCGCCCATGGTTGAGGCAAAGGCCATTCCGGGTTTTCCACCTTCAAGTTGATAGGGCTTGGTCCAAGCGATTGGCATGATGGACTTCTCCCAGAGCAGGGGAGCTTGGTCATTCATCCCTGCCGTAGACTGCCCATACACCAATACCTCAGCATCGGCAGGTAACGCCTTGATGCCATACACATCCGAAGGGCCCCAGATGTCCTTGACGCCTCGAAGAACTGGATGATCTGCACGTTGCTTCATGCCGTCTACTAAAGCTCTTGTTCCTTCCTTGGCATGAATCCCATGATGGTTGATCCAAGTTTCTCCAAAAATGCGCTTTCCAAATCCTTGCTCCCAGCCAGGTTCCGTACTCATCCAATCCCACTTGGCAAATCGGGAATCTTTATTTTTTTGATAAGCAAAGGCGTGGGTTGACGTACGAAGGCCAATAATTGGTTTGCCTGCCAACAAGTATTCCTCCAAGAAGTGCGCTTGCGCATCTGGAAGTTCCCGAAAACGAATCAGCAGAATGAGCAGGTCTGCAGTTTGCAGGTGCTCCAGACCCGGAATATTATTTTGGTAGTTGGGGACCACCTCCCCGGTGCTTGGGTCAATGGGAAAAAGAACGGTTGTCTTGAAGCCGTAGCGGCTAGATAGAATTTTGGCCAGCATCGGCATCGACTCCTCCGAGCGGTACTCGTCATCACCGGCTACCAAAACAATGTGCTTGCCTTGACCTAGACCTTGTCCGCCAGCAAACTGAAGGTAGGTTTCCCCTGCTTGCCCCCAAAGCCACTGTGGAAGTAGAAGAAAAAGTACAAAACTGAAAATCCGAATGAGTGAAGCGTACATGCGAGCGAAATTGAATGCTCGGAAAATAGGCATAATCACCGGCTTCTAAAAAAAGCTTAGCTTGATTTTTTTCTAAGTTTCTGAAAAAGCAAAACCGGAAGCAATACCACCATGCCCACACCCAATCCAAAAAGAAACTCCCTCGCCATCCCAGGCCAAGTTGGCAAAAGGTGATGGAAAAAGGGAATATTATGCTCGAATATACCTCCTGATACGAGTAGCAAGGCTAAGGTGCCTATAAAGCCAATTCCGCGCACAAAATAGGGCAACGCCTTAACCAAGATCCAGCCTACCTTATCCGAAAAGCTATCCTCCTGCTCATTGAGTGCAATCAGTTTGTATCCAAACTCATCCATGCGCACCACCAAGGCCACGATACCATATACACCTACAGTTGCAATAAGGGCGATGATGGAAACCACCACCAGTTGATTGACCAAAGGCTTGTCTACCACCGTGCTCATCGCGATAATCACAATCTCAACCGATAGAATAAAGTCCGTGGTAATCGCCGATTTTATTTTCTTTTTTTCCAGGGCCAACACATCTGCTTCTGTAATGTCCAAATCCAATTTTTCTTCTTTTTCATGGGGGTGCGGAAAAATATAAGCATGTATTTTTTCGGCCCCTTCGTAGGCCAAGTACAATCCTCCCGCCACCAAGATGACCGTGATCGCCAAAGGTGCAAAGGCGCTCAGCAGAAAAGCCACCGGCAGAATCATTAGCTTATTCAAAGCCGATCCCTTCATAATCGCCCATATCACTGGAAGCTCTCGGTCGGACACAAAGCCAGAGGCCTTTTCGGCATTGACAGCCAAATCATCCCCCAAAATGCCGGCAGTTTTTTTTGCTGCCACTTTACTCATCACCGCCACATCATCCATGAGAGTCGCAATGTCATCCAATAAGGCAAATAATCCAGAAGCCATGTTTAGGGGGGAATAAAATCAATTCGTTTCAGGGACTCTAACTGAGGCGTCCTGCACCATTCCAACCGCTTTTTTCTTAAAAAACGAGCAACTGAAAGCCAAATTTAGCTGTTTTTGGGGTCAAAAATCAAAGGAAAAAATTTACCTCCCATTTTTTCTCCTTTTGGAATTACAGGCACCCCCGCAAGTAGGGGTTCGTTGGAGTCAGATAAGGTTCCATCTGCAAATACGTTGAGCACAAAGGCCTTCCTCGAACGAGGAGAATAATTTGCATAGCTCCCATGTACCAACAACGGATGATGAAATGCTGCATATCCCGCTTTCAAGGGAATGGCTACCGGCGCAAATTGAACCTTTTGTTCTTCAGAAAGCATGCCCAACAGTCCATCCATAGCTCCAGCAAGCGCAGGCTTCTCCAAAAGTCCCCAGCGATGCGAACCGGGCACATACTGCAAGCAGCCATTTTCCTCCGTAGCATCGTCAAGCCCACACCAGCAGGTCAAATGCTGCATGGCTACTGTTCGGGTCCAGTAAGAATAATCCTGGTGCCAAGCCACCACTCCCCCATGGTGCGCAGGTTTACAAAAGAGTTGGTCGTGCCAAAACCGAACCCCTTGACCACCAAGCAGCTGACTAGCCGCCATACGGAATGCGGGATTCCATATCGCATCGTGGAAGGCTTCCGCAAGTCTCCAGTGCCCCAAGGAATGGAAAAGCACGGTATTGGGATCGGCGGACTCGTTGCTATGAAACTCATGAAATAAGCCATGTAGGGGATGCTTGGGGTCCATCACCTCATCCAAGGACTGATCCAAAACACGAATTTGCGTTTCATCTAGGAGTTGAACCCCCGCCAAGTAGCCGTTTTCTTGGAAAAAATCAATCTGCTCTTGGCTCAGGCGGTACCTCTCCCAGTCCGAAGGGGTCTTGGGTTGTGGGAAAAGGTCGGTAAGTGGAAAGGGGAAATCTGCGAGGTCTTTCATGGAACAGGGGTGGACACCAACAAAAGATACGGAATTTTAGAAAAACAAGTGCTCCTTAACCTGTCCAAAAAGTGCCAAATCTATTCATGTAAAGTCAAAAAAAGCCCCTGAAAAGGATGTAGGAATGGGTTACCAGAACCAAGAAACGCCGCAAAAACTGAATTTATGAGATCTCTATTCCTCAAATCAATTTAAAATTTGGGACAAGGAAGGATGGTATCTCTGCCTTCGGGCTTTCCTTGGTTGCGACTTGGCAAGGTCCAAGAAAGACTCAACTCGTGCGCCCCACCCGACTGTATACCAAGCTGGGAAACCGTGTAATCAAAGCTATAGCCAACATTCAGGCCGCTTAGCAAGTTGACCCCCACCATTACCACAATGGCATCTCGGTTGCTTTGTCCCTCTACGGGCCTAAAGGGAAGGCCACGGTACCAAGCCCCAAAAACGATGGGCTCCACGTAAAAATAGGCACCCACATCCAGCTGCTCAAAAGGTCCTTGCCGCTTGTAATTCACCGTCGGGGTGAGGTAACGCTTCCTTCTAAGGTGGGTAAAATCCTGTCGCATGCTTCCCTCTCCCAAGGAAAAGCGGTAGCCTGCATGAAAGGATAGCTTACGAGGCAGTGGGCTAAGCCCGTCGATAAAGGACTGGTTGGGCTCATTCAGGTGATGTGCGGAAAACCCAATCCAGGCATTTTCTGTAAACAAAATACCCCCTGCGGACAAGGAAAATAAACTCACTGGATCTCCCAATCCCGGAATATCGGCCCCCGGCAGCAAAGGACCCGTAGGATCGGCAGGATTGATTTGATTGGCAAAGACCAGATTTTCGTAAAATCCGATTTCCCTACGGATATAGCTGGCCTGGAAGCCAGGTCGAAAAAACAGGTTGTCAGCCAACCGCAATTCATAGGAATATAGGGCTGAAATGGAAGTAGACCGCAGCTGGGACGCCCCTTCGCTGTCTTGCATCACATGAACCCCGATACCCGAGTTGTAGTCAGGCAAATACGTATCGTAGTAGGCAGAGAAGGTCGTAAACTGGGCGTCAAGGGACGGCCATTGGTTTCGGTAATTGAACCCCACCCTTCCAGTGAGATCTGCTCCTGCCATCGCGGGATTGAGGAATAAGGGAGCTGCGTAATACTGACTATATTGGGGATCTTGTGCAAAAGCAGGCGAAATAGCTACCCAGCCTAGCACAATAAAAAAAACAAAAGTCAGTAGAGACCGTAACACGAAATAGTTCGTTTATTTGAATACTCAGTTGGCTATTTAACGACCCAATCCGTTGGATGTTTTATGAAGCAGCACTAAAAATATGAAAAGCAGCCCTAATTCCATAAGGATCCTTGCACTATTTGCCAGCATCACCCTACTCCTTGCCTTCGCAGCGAGCTGGGAAACCTCTGCCCAGGGCTTCAATAACAACGAGTGGATCTTTGGCAGCTGCCCTACAGGAGACAATACCTACCTCTCCTTTGGAAAAGGAACTACAGCCGCAGTCAAAACCATTCCCTCCACAGTGCTCACAGGCGCCTTCAACAACGCCGTAGCCATCGATCCCATCACAGGGCAGCCCTTATTTTTTACAAACGGAGAGTTGGTTTACGATTACAGCGGTGGCCCAATCGAAGGATCAGCGCCTGGCCTGAATGGCAATTTTCAAGGTCGACAAACGGTCGCCACGGGTTTTCTGGAATATGATCCCAACGGCAACAAGCTCTTTTACATTTTCTACCTTTCCTTAACGGGACAGCTACAGTATGCGCTGGTCGACATGAACGCCCCAGGGCAAGCCAACGGTAACCAGCGTCCCTTAGGTCAAATCACGAGCAAGGACCAGGTCATCGGGCCAGGACAAGGGGCCGTTTTGGTAGTAAAAACTCCAAGTTCGTCCTCCTACTTGATCAGCTTTGCTGGCGGAAATCTCCAAGCCCGTAAAGTGGAAGCAAGTGCCGGCAGCTTCACCCAAACCGATGCAGAACCAATACCAATTGTTCCTAAGGCCCTAATTTTTGATGAACAATCTGGCCAGCTCCTACTCCTTCCCCAAAACCCCGGCGAGGACCTCTTGCTCCTGCCCTTTGATACCGCAACGGGGACCTTTGGGAGTCCACAGGCCCTCAGCAACACGGGAGGTGCTGACCCCATCCATGGAGCAGCATTTTCTCCGGACGGTACCTATATTTATTTTTCTCGAGGCAACAAACTCCTTCGCCTACCGACAAACAACCCGACGGCAATTCCTGAGGAACTTCCCCTCAACATTGGACCATTCCAAGTCTATGACATCAAAACAGGCCCCGACGGCGCCCTCTACTACCTCTACGAAGAACGTGCGGGAAGCCCTCAGCTGATTGGTAAAGTCACCAATCCCAACGAAAGCAGCCTGACTTCCCTTCAAATAGTTGAAGATCCCTTCGCTGGCACAGACTTTTGCGGACGCATCTTCCCCATCTTTGCTCCCAATGCGGACATTGAACCAGCAATAGACTTTTCTTGGGACCCTGACGCCCCCTGCGCCAACAATCCCATACAGCTAACAAGCGAGATCATCCCGCAAAACTACCGCCCGCTCTCCTTCCTGTGGGAATTTTCTCCGCCACTTAGCGATGCAGATGGCAATCCCCTCCCGGCAGATTTCACAGAGGAACATTTTCTCGTTCCAGCCGAAGCCGCCCAAGGCAGTAGCATCGAGGTGAGCCTTACGGTCACCTTTCCAGATAGCACCACCAAGAAGGTGACCAAAAGCATTACGCTCACAGAAAATGAACTGCAGGCCAATTTCACTCCTTCAGACACTACCCTTTGTGAATCCTGTATCGACCTCGACCCATTACTCCAAGCCCAAGCAGGCGGCGGGGCCGGTGGTGGCATGAGCGGCGGCACCAATTACGAGTACTTCTGGTCCAACAAGCGAGAAGAAGGCTGGATCAGCAAGGAAGCTAACGAGGTATGCTCCCCAGGGCTGTATTGGGTGCTGGTGCGCGAACCAGGCTCCCCATGCTATGCCTATGCGGAGATCCGAATCAAAATGTGGGATGTGCCCGACCAAAGCAATAATATTTGGTACTTTGGTGATGGTGCCGGGCTGGATTTCAACCCAGATCCCGACGACGATACCGCCCCAGTCCCCCGACCTATAGCTACAGCCCATCCTCAAAATATCCCTGCAGGTACCTCCACAATATCGGATCAAGCGGGTCAAGTCTTGTTTTTTACCGACGGCCAATCCGTCTGGGACCTCAATGGGACGCTCATGGAAAACGGGAGCGACATCGGGGGCAGCAATTCCTCCAGCCAGTCCGTGTTGGCCATCCCTGTACCCACCCAGCAAACCCTCTTTTACCTCTTCACCACCCAAGCCTCGATCAGCGGCACCAACGAGGTTCGCTTCTCTTTGGTTGACATCAAGGCCGAAAATCCCACGGGCGTAGGGAATGTGGTCACCAAAAATAACTTCCTATTCAGCCCCTCCACAGAGCATAGCGCAGCACTAAGTGCCGGGGACACCACCTGGGCTGTTTTCCACGAGCTAGGAAACAATACCTTCCGTGCCTATCCGGTTTCCAGCCAAGGCATTGGGCAATCGGTTCTGAGCTCGGTGGGCAGCAGCCATGGCTTCAACGGGGGCGTTGGCGCAATGAAATTTAGCCCCGACGGCTCCAAACTCGCCATCACGATTTCCGATGAGGGCTGTAACCGTGTCGAACTCTTTGATTTTGACCAGCAAACAGGCGTCCTTACCGAATATGCCCTCGTCGACCTCGGCTGTTCAGGAGATGTTTATGGGCTCGAGTTTTCTCCAGACTCTGACCGCATCTTCGTTTCTTATCGAAATGGGGGGCCGGGCATTGAGGAATACATCATCAAAGAAGCGGGACCAAGCTGCCCTAGTTGCTTTGCAACAGCCAGCACTCCCGCCTTGAGAGCAGCCTGCATTTTGTCTACTAAAAAAGTGCTAAGTAGCACCGCCGGCTTGAACCTAGGTGCGCTACAAATCGCCTCGGATGGCCAAATCTACGTAGCCGTGGTGGGAGACAACCGTATCGGGCAAATTCAGGTAGGCACCGGCTGTACGGCAGCAAGCACCTTCAATCAAACTGCGGTTGCGGCCATGCCTGGCACCTCCAATCTGGGCTTGCCTTCCTTTACGCAGAACTCCGGAAGTTCCATCCCTGAGCCCTCCCTCGGTATCCCTTCCACGCTTTGCTTGGATCCTGTGTCGGGTGCCTCAGCTACCCTCGCTGGAGGAGGAGAACCAGACATTGACTCCTATTTCTGGACCATTACCCACGAAGATGGCACAGTCATCCGTACTAATTTTGGAGGCCCTGGAGATCAATTTCAAAACTTGGAGCAACTCTTTACCAAAGCGGGTACTTACACCATCAAATTGCAAGTAGACCGCTGCGCGGAAATCAGCTATTTCACCGCCGAAGGAACCCTAGAAGTCGTGGCTCCACCAGTCCTCACCTTAGCATCGGATGCCACCCTCTGTGAGGGTACCCCGGTCACACTCACCGCAATTAACGGCTACGACCCGAGCCTTGGCCTTTACGATTTCCTTTGGACCAATGCAGCGGGGGATATTTTTGGCGACGCCAACTCAAATACCATTTCCGTTACGGAAGAAAGCATCTACACCGTAATTGTCCAATACCGTGCCCCTGCAGGTGCGGGAGCAGAAGAGGAGGCCTTTTTTGAAAGTTGCTCCGCTACGGCCTCCATTTTTGTAGGACCAGCCTTTGTTTTTGACCTCACCCAAACAGACACCGAGGTCTGCTACGAAGAAACCTCCGTCACCTTTGCCCCTAACACGCCAATCACAGGAAACTGGTTTTATGAGCGGAACGGCAATGGCATTCAGGTCCCCTTAGGTCCCTTCTTTGAATTGGAATTGGAAATCTTAAGCCTTCCCGGGCCTGGACAATACACGCTCACTTTTATTGCACAAGACCCAATTCTTCCGGGCTGCAAGGTCTCCAAATCCCTTAACTTACTCGTCAACGAACTGCCAATTATAGCCGCTCAAGCCACCGCGCCCGCTACAAGCTGTGCCACCTCAAACGGTGCCATTGAGGTACGTCTGCAAGCTGCTGTGAGTAGTATTCGCCTGGTAGAACTGGGACTATCCTTCCCTGCCGCTCCAGCGGGAACGGTTATTCCCATCACCGGCCTAGCACCGGGAGTATATACACTTGAAGCAGAAAATGCAGCAGGCTGTACTTATTCCACCTCGGTAACGGTTATAAATTCAAACCCTCCAGCAGCTTATGCCTTTACGGTACTTGCTGGGAATGAAACTTGCTCCCCTACTGGAGTTGCGCAAGGTTCTATTCAAATCAGTTTCTCCTCAGGCCTACCCCGACTAGGCTTCTACAAAATTGTTCGCCAAGGAGATGGACTTGAACTGACTGGCCCGCTACCCAACCTGGCTAGTTTTCAGATTCCCGTCCCCCATGGAACGTATTTAGTTGAGGTGATCGATACCTCAGGCTGCTCCATCCCCAACGCTATACCGTACACGGTAGGTCAAAAATTTGAAGTCCAATTTTCCGTTCCTGCTGTGGTGCAAGGCTGTGTTTCTTTCTCCTTTTCTCCGAGTGGTCCCAAACCCCTGAACTACACGATTACTGGACCTACAGGGGCTTCCATTGCAGCGCAAGCTGACGGAAACTTCCTGCTTACCCAAGCGGGTAATTATACCGTGCTTGGCGTTGATCCTGCTGGGATTGACTGTCCCAAAGTACTTCCCATGACAGTCAATTTGAGTCCGGCACTTGATTTTTCAGTCTCTCCTCCCATCGTAGACTGCCTCACCGGTATTCGCTTTGAAGCCATCCTCAACAATGCACTACCTGCCGATGTCATCTTCCTATGGAGAGATGAACTCGGAATCATTGTGGGTAGAAGGCAGGAGTTTGTGCCGAGCAAGTCAGGCAACTATACCTTGGAGGTGCAGCCCCTTTCTGGTGGCCTTTGCCCCACCAAGCAACTGCCCTTTACGGCCACCATCCTTCCTAGCCGACTAACGGTAAGTTTAGAAGCCAGTCCTTTCTGTGTGGATCAAGCCACTACTACGATTGAAGTGAAGGCCAATTTAACCACCGTAAGCAGCTTTGAATGGTTTTTAGTACTTGCTGGCACACGCTCCAGACTCCCCGCCTTCACGACCAACCTCATTGAAGTCAGCCAAGAAGGCACTTACGAGGTGATTTTGCGCAGCAGCTTTGGATGCGAGATTGGAAGGGCCAATGTCGTGGTTGTTAAGTCTCAACTCATTCCTCCAGTACTTCCGACCGAGCCTTTGCTAATCTGTGCCGTAGAAGGAAAATCAGTGACGCTGAACCCAGGCACTTACGCCAGTTATTCCTGGAGGTTGGACGGCAAAGAACTGTCCCAGGACCCTACCTTCACCCCAACACTGGGAGGTGCCTATACCCTCCAAGTAGGTGATGCACTTGGCTGTGTCTGGGAAGGCACCTTTACCGTCGCCGAAGACTGTAACCTCAAAGTGGTCTTCCCTAGTGCCATGGTACTCGAAGATCCAAGCCGCAATTTTATCTTGTATGCCAACGAGTACATCGATGACGTAGATGTATTCATTTACAACCGTTGGGGGGAATTGATTTTTTACTGCAAACATGAAAATTTAGAACCCAAACAGCCTTTCTGCCCTTGGGACGGAATTGTCAATGGAAAACTTGTTCCTGTGGGAACATACGTGGCGGTTGTGAAGTTAACCTCAAGAGAACAGAATATCACCCAAACCGAAACCAAGGCCATTACGATTATTCAGTAACCCATGCTACTTGTCATTTCCCCTGCCAAAACCCTAGACTACAGCCAACCGGAGTACAGTGCCCACACCCAGCCCGACTTCCCATCGGAGATCAAGGACTTGGTGGGTATCTTGCGAAAGAAATCTGCAACTCAGATTTCTAAGCTCATGCACCTAAGCGATAGTCTAGCTACACTGAACGAGGAGCGCTACAAGACATTTACGGAGACGTTTAGTCCAGACAACTCGAAGCAGGCGCTTTTGGCATTCAAAGGAGAGGTTTATGCGAAAATGGAGGCAGACAACTTTACCCCAGAAGATCTAGAGTTTGCCCAACAACACCTGCGCATCCTTTCTGGCCTGTATGGACTATTGAAGCCCTTGGATTTGATGCAGCCCTACCGATTGGAGATGGGTACCAAGCTCAAAACAAAAAAGGGGAACTCGCTGTATGACTATTGGGGAACCAAGATCAGCAAGGCCTTGAATGCCGCAGGCGAAGGACAGACCTTGGTCAACCTTGCCTCCCAAGAATATTTCAAGTCAGTGGATCAAAAGACCTTAAAACTACCTGTCATCACCATCCATTTCAAGGAATATAAAGATGGAAAATACCAGGTAGTTGGCTTCTTTGCAAAGCAGGCAAGAGGATTGATGGCTCGCCATGCAATTCTTAACCGGATCACAGATCCCGAGCAGCTCAAAACGTTTCATGAGGACGGCTATGAGTTTGCCGATACCTTAAGCAGCGCACAGGACTGGGTTTTTGTGCGGTAAACAGCTCCTCCCGTCGTCTGAGCTACACCCAAGCCAATAGGGTAGGATGCTGAATTTTTTCGGTTTTGGAAAAGCTAAATCATTTTTTTTAGCTACTTTGAACGCGTCAATGCGCAAATAAACGCAACCCAAAAACCTAAAGAACTTAGTTATGACGCAAACCATCAACCGTGGGGCACTTTTCAACGCAAGTTGTTTGGCGCTCATCACCACCGCCTTTTCTTTCTCTATCCGTGCCGGTATCCTTCCTCAATTGGGAGAATCCTTTGGCTTAAATGCCGAGCAGTTGGGATTCATCAACTCCATGTGGTTTTTAGGATTTCCTATTTCCATGATTCTTGGTGGGTTGTTTTACCACATCGTAGGTCCTGCCAACATCATGCGCATTGCCTTCATCACGCATACCTTGGGTATCTTGATGACCATTTTTGCAGACGGCTATACTACCCTCTTGATTTCCACACTATTTATTGGCTTTGGCAACGGCTGCACCGAGGCCGCCTGTAATCCGATGATTGCCGACATGTACTCCGGTACCACGCTCAACAAAATGCTCAACCGCTTCCACATGTGGTTCCCCGGTGGCATTGTCTTGGGCAGCTTGGTGTCCAAATTCATGACCGACGGGGGCCTAGCTTGGCAAACTCAGGTATGGGTGATGATGATTCCTACCGTTGCTTATGCCGTGCTCTTCTTTGGAAAAGCATTTCCTACCCCGTCCGTGGCGGGTGTTACTTCTGTCGGTTCCAACCTCAAGGCCATGTTTAGCCCTGTATTCTTGTTCCTTTTCCTCGCCATGGCCTTGACTGCCATCTCCGAATTTGGACCCCAGCAGTGGGCGAATATCGTCTTGAGTTCTAGCGGTGCTTCCGGCATGTTGATCTTGGCCTTGACCACGGGCGTGATGGCTGTAGGAAGGTTCTTTGCAGGACCGGTGGTGAAAGCCCTCGGCCAAACCGGCGTTTTGCTGGGTGGCGCAATTTTCACCGCAATTGGCATTTTCTTATTCAGCACGGTAAGTGGCAACATGTCCTATGTTGCTGCAGTGATTTTTGCCATTGGCGTATGCTACTTCTGGCCGGTGATGGTGGGTGCTGTTGCACAACGCGTACCTCTTTCTGGGGCTTTGGGCATGTCCATCATTGGTGGAGTAGGTATGTTCTCTACTGCCATCTTCCAACCCATCATTGGAGGCTGGATTGATGCTTCTCGAGCAACCCAAAGTGCAGCAGGCTTGGCTGGAGATTCATTGGAGTTGGCAGCAGGACAAGCGACCCTAGAAAAAATGTTGCTCTTCCCAGGCATCTTGATCGTGCTCTTTCTGATCTTCTTCTTCTGGCAGCGCGGCGTAAAGCCCGCGACTTCAGGGGGACACTAAAAATTAAAAAGCAGCCTTCGGGCTGTTTTTTTTTATCTACTCGGTACCCCTAATGCACAAAAAAACCCAACTCGAATGAGCTGGGTTAGTGACCTCGTCAAGATTCAAACTTGAAACCTCCTGAGCCGTAATCAGGTGCTCTATTCAGTTGAGCTACGAAGCCAGATTGGATTGCAAAAGTAAAGATTAAATACTTCCCTCCAAAAGAAAGTCAGAAGAATTCAGAAAAATCCACGATTTCTCCACACCCCCTCCCTTAAGAATAATTAAGACCAACAACAGGGTAAATCCTCCTAAATTTTATATTTTTGCCCACTTCCTACTAACAAGAAGCTTCTTTTGATGAAAAAAATACTCGCACTTGCCTTCCTTGCCTTCTCCTTGAATGCGCAAGCTCAAGACGCAGACACAAGCAGTCCCAAGACACCCATTGGCGGCCGTCCTAATATCCCCAACGACCTGACATTTGAGTTTGGCTTCAACCAATTGACCAATCGACCTGCAGACATAGCAGTAAATCTATTTGGATCACGAACCTTCAACGTCTTTTATCAAAAGCCAATCAAAATTTTTGGAAATGAGTCTGGCTTCGTTTTCAGCCCAGGTATTGGAATCGCCACCAACAAGTTCTCCTTCAAAGACGATGAAAACGTATTCCGTAGCGGCACGCTTGGCGCTGAATCCTCTGTACTGAAGGATGTGAAAAGCGTCTATGGGACCACCATTGACATCAAAACGAACAACCTAGCCATAAACTATTTGGAAGTACCTGTAGATCTTCAGTTTCATACCAACAAAAAAGACTACACCAAAAGCTTTCGCGTGAGCCTTGGCGCTCGTGTAGGCTTCTTATACGAAGCCCATTCCAAAATTAAATTTGACTCACCCACCACAGGATCAGTTAAAATCAAACAAGCCGAAAACTACGGGCTGGAGAAAATTAGGTATGGCCTACACCTTAAAGTAGGAAGCCCTGGCTTTTATGCTTGGTCTACCTACTACCTCAACCCCCTGTGGAAGGCAGACAGAGGCCCATTCAAAACAGTAGCCAACCAAATCAACTTTGGCCTGGCAATCGGACTGTTTTAACCTAAAAAATAGCACCGTAAAGTCCTCAGCGGCTGTCTTTGTAAGAAAGGCAGCCGCTGCTTTTTTTAGGCATTTCTTCGCTTCCACCAAGAACCAAAAAGCATGGGAAATCCTGCCCTCCTGCCTAGAATTCGCCGTTGCTCCGTAACGTGATGAATAAATCAGCTATAAATCCAGGTGAAGCCCACCCAACAAATGATAAACCCCACAAGCAGACCACCATACACCTCAGCAGGACGGTGGGCATCAAGGTAGAGTCGAGCGGAGGCTACTATTCCTGCTAGCCCCAAGGAAAGCAACAACAAGTACACCACCGAAAAAGAAGTAAAGTAGCTGCCCATCACCCAAACCACCGCCAGCAGGCCTCCGAGGCCGGTCATATGGGCTGACATCTTCCAAAAAAACGTGACTGCCGTCAAAAAAGCCACTGCCGCAGTAATTACCGCCATCCCCTGCCATAAAATCGGATCCAACTCGGACTTCTGCTGCAAAAACAGGGTGGTCAACAGGTAAAAAAGCGTAACCACCAAAAAGGGTATACGCCGATCTTTTACTTCTTCAAAATGCAAGCTACGTACGAGTCCACTCCACCGCATCCCGATCAGCAGCACCATGGGAATAAACAGCGTGGCAACCGTCACCAAATAAAACAAACGAAGCTTGATCGCCTCGGGAAGTGTGGTCGCCTGAGGCACTGCAAAGAATAACAACCCGAACACCAGCGTAGGCATGATCAGCGGCTGAAATACCACGGAAAGCACGAGGGCAACGATGCGCACCACTACAGCTCTTTTCTAAGTCTCGCAACCGGTATTTGCAGCTGCTCCCGGTACTTCGCCACTGTACGGCGGGCGATGTTATAGCCTTTTTTATTCAACATCTTCACCAGCTTGTCGTCTGATAACGGTCGTTTTTTGTCTTCCGCATCCACCATGGTTTGTAACACAGACTTCACCTCTCGGTTGCTCACGTCCTCTCCAGAGTCAGTGGCGATGCCTTCAGAGAAAAAATACTTCAGGGGAAAGACCCCAAACTCGGTTTGAATGGACTTGCTATTGGCCACACGGGACACGGTAGAGATGTCCATATCGATCTTTTCGGCAATGTCTTTGAGGATCATGGGACGGAGCATGGTCTCGTCTCCATCGGCGAAAAAGGGAAGCTGGTACTGAAGGATGGCATCCATGGTGCGTAGCAGCGTGTTTTGCCGCTGCTTGATGGCGTCAATAAACCACTTAGCGGAATCCAACTTCTGCTTGACAAAAGACACGGTCTCTTTGAGCTTCTTGTCTTTCTTGTCACTCTTGTCGTAGGCATCGAATAGGTCGGCGTAGGAACGCGAGATGCGCAGTTCGGGCGCATTCTTGGAGTTGAGCAGCACCTCAAACTTCCCTCCCGCCACCGTTAAAATAAAGTCCGGAATGACATATTGGGTACGTACCAACCCATCCGCGACTCCTCCCGGCTTGGGATTGAGGCGGGTGATTAGTTGGACCGCCTCCTTAATCTCCTCCTCATCGAGGTTGAGCCGCTTTTGAATTTTGCTGTAATGCTTTTTGGTAAACTCCTCAAAGCAGTCCTGAATGATGGCCAAGGCCTGCAGCACCACCGGATCATCGGGATGCTCTTTGCGCTCTAACTGGATGATCAGGCATTCCTGTAGGTTTCTTGCCGCAATACCTGCCGGGTCAAAGGTCTGCACCTTGCGGAGAATCTCCTCCAACTCATCAGTGTCTGTTTCGATGTTTTGTGAAAAAGCCAAGTCATTGAGTATCGACGTCAGCTCCCTGCGGATGTAGCCGTCGTTTTCAATGCTACCAATGAGCTGCTGGCCAATGATTTTTTGCCGTTCGTCGAGCTTCAAAAAATTCAGCTGCGAGATCAACTGCTCATGTAGCGAGGTCTGTGCCGAAATAGGAAACTCTCGGTCATCATCATCGGCATTATAGTTGCCATCCCCTTGCATTTTATACCCCCCGTAGTCGTCATCGAGGTAGTCATCCAGGTTGACGTCATTGCTCTCTCCTCCCAACTCCTCACCGTAGCTATCCTCAAAGTCCTCTTCGCCGCCCGAATCATCCCCTTCCTCCTTGCCTTCTTCCAGCGCGGGGTTGATTTCAAGCTCCTCTTCTATTCGAGAATCTAACTCAGCCGTGGGCACCTGCAGCAGTTTGATAAACTGGATCTGCTGAGGGGAAAGTTTTTGAGAAAGTGACTGAGAAAGGCTTAACTTTTGCATTGAAATGAATGAAACCACTTAATTGCTTAAAAAAGAGTCGTTTTCTATAGAAAACCACACATCCAAATTTAGGAAAAAGCGGCAATTTTTTGATAAAAAGGTGATTTAATCGTTTTTTTGCATTCTACTAAAATTCAGCAGGAAACGGCGCTTTCCTTTACTACCTCAAGCATGGCATTCAACAAACGGGTCAAAATAAAGACCATCCTCGAACAAGACCTGATCGGACAGGAAATCACCCTCATGGGCTGGGTTCGCACCAAGCGGAGCAACAAAAACGTGTCCTTCATCGCCTTGAACGATGGCTCCATCCTCAGCAACTACCAAGTGGTGGCCGACCCCAACGTAATTGCCGAGGAGGTACTCAAAAAATGCAGCACCGGCGCCTGCTTAAAAATCACAGGAACGGTACTCGCCTCCCAAGGCGCTGGTCAGCATTCTGAACTAAATGCTACACGCATCGAAGTTTTGGGTGAATCGGATCCAGAAAAATACCCCCTACAGCCTAAAAAGCATTCCTTAGAATTTCTACGAGAAATCGCCCACTTGCGCATGCGCACCAACACCTTTGGCGCCGTATTCCGAGTGCGCCATGCGCTTGCCTATGCAGTTCATACCTACTTCAATACCAAAGGATTTTTCTACATCCACACGCCCATCATCACGGCATCTGATGCTGAAGGTGCTGGAGAAACCTTCAAGGTAACCACCCTCAACCTCAGTAACCCACCAAAGACAGAGGACGGAAAAATCGACTACAGCCAAGACTTTTTTGAACGAGAGACCAACCTCACCGTATCCGGGCAACTCGAAGGAGAACTCGCTGCCATGGCTTTGGCGGAGATCTACACCTTTGGTCCCACCTTCCGGGCTGAAAACTCCAACACCACACGCCACTTGGCAGAGTTTTGGATGATCGAACCCGAAATGGCATTCTATGACGCCGAGGACAACCAAAACTTGGCCGAAGACTTCTTGAAATACATCATCCGCTATGCACTTGAGCATTGTGCAGAGGACCTGGCCTTTTTGGAACAGCGTTCCCAAGAGGAGGACCAGGCAAAACCTGTGGATCAGCGGGCTGAACTTACCCTCGTCGATAAGCTGAAGTTTGTGCTAGAAAATGACTTTGTTCGGCTTACCTACACCGAAGCGATCGACATCCTGCGCAACTCAAACCACAACAAAAAGAAGAAATTCCACTACCTCATCGAGGAATGGGGCACTGATTTGCAATCAGAGCACGAGCGCTACCTGGTAGAAAAGCACTTCAAAAAACCCGTCATCCTCACCGACTACCCCAAAGGCATCAAATCCTTCTACATGCGTCAAAATGACGACGAAAAGACAGTAGCGGCCATGGACATCTTGTTTCCTGGCATCGGAGAGATCGTCGGTGGCTCGCAACGGGAAGAGCGGCTAGACAAGCTTACCCAACGCATGCAGGAAATGCATATCCCACAGGAAGAGCTCAGCTGGTACCTAGACACGAGACGATTTGGCGCTACACCCCATGCAGGCTTTGGTCTTGGATTTGAGCGAATGGTCTTGTTTGTCACCGGCATGAGCAATATCCGCGATGTGATTGCCTTTCCAAGAACTCCTGGAAACGCAGAATTCTAAGAAATTCCAACCTATTCAAAGACCTCCAGAATTCACCTTTGGAGGTGTTTTTTTTTAGCTGACCACCTTGATTCTCCAGGCCAAAGGAATGCAGAGGAGGCTAAAAAAGATGGCCAAATAGCCCACATAGTTGAAATTGGTCAGTTGACCCAAGGAATTTTCTCCAATCAGAAAGCCTGCTAGCAAAGAAGCAACCCCTGCGGCAAGCTGCTGCACAGCCGAATTAAAACTTAAAAAGCTGCCGCGATTTTCCGGTCTTGCTGTCCCTGTCATCAATGCCGCCGCGGGTACGTAACGCCCGTTGGAGGTCACAAAAAAGAGGGTGGTTACCACAAGCACTAGCCCAATGGGCGTGACACCGAGGTTGGTAATGATGGCAATGGGAATCAAATTGAGCAACATGAAAATCGTGAAGATCTTCAACTTACCGTACTTATCCGACAGTTTCCCTACCCAAGGGGAAGTGAACATCGTGAAGGCTCCACCGGCGATATATACATAGGTAAGTTGCAGCTCCGAAAAACCCACGTTGGCCACATTGTAAGGACTCAAGAAAGGAATGATCATAAACTGCCCCAGCATCATCATGATGGACAGCGTAATCGCCCTCATTTGGTTGGAATTGCTCGTCACCCGAGAAATGACCAGGAAGGGATGAGGGCGCTTGACACCACTGTGCAGGTGACCTGTGATGGTAGGGATAAACTTGGCAATCAAGCCCAAAGCGACCAAAGACAAAGCGGAGAGAATATAAAACGGCATGTGCCAATCGGATAAACCCGCCAAAAAAAGCCCAAGCGGCACGCCCATCACAGAGGCAAAAGAAAAGGCGGACATAACCAATCCCATGGCTCTACCGCGGCGCTCGTCAGGTACTACGTCCCCAATGATGGCCAAAATCAGGGCAGAGGTAAGCCCTCCAAAGATCCCTGACACCACCCGTGCCAAAAGCAAAATCGGGTAGCTTGGCGACAAGGCACAAGCCAAGGTGCCAAGCGTAAAACCCACAAATACCCAAATCAAGATCCGCTTCCGATCAAAACGATCGAGGACAAAGGCGCCAAAGAAACTCGCCGCACCCGCACTGAACGTGTAAGAGGACACCAAAAATCCAAACTCACCGGGACTAATATCAAACAAGCGCATGAGTTGTGGCCCCAAGGGCATCAACATCATGAAGTCTACAATATGGATGAAATTAATTGCTGCTAAGGTCCCGAGTAAGGCTTTCTCTTGCTTCATTGAAGGTTTTTGACAGGGAAATAGGGTAGAAATACGATGGAAATAAAGTGGAAATATAGGCTGAAGCTAGTCTAGGCCGATGAGGCGATAAGTGGCTGGAATGGCTTCGATCACATCCTGAGCCATCGTGCCACGCAGGTACTTTTCTCCCGCAAGTTCTCCCGCCAATCCATGATGAAACACGCCACAAAGGAGGGCATTTTCTGGGGAATAACCTTGTCCCAAAAAGGAAGTCAGCATGCCCGTCAGCACGTCACCCATTCCCGCCGAAGCCATATAAGGACTGCCAGAGGAATTGAATACCAGCCTTCCATCTGACAAACAGCACAAGGAATTGGCCCCTTTGAGCAGCAAATTGACCCCATACTGCAAGCAAAAGGCTTGCCCCTTGGCCATGCGCTCGGGATGATTTGCAGACGAACCAAACAACCGTTCAAATTCTCTCATGTGTGGTGTCAGAATACTTCCTTTGGGTATTAAGGGCCAAAGTCTTTTGTTTGCGGCCAAGCAGGTAAGTGCATCTGCATCCAACACCAGAGGACGAGTTGCCGTTGACAACACGGTTTCCAAAAAAGCCACTCGGTCGGTTCCCATCCCTGGCCCTAAGCCAAGGGCATCGTACACTGAAAAATCAATCTCCTCCCCAAAGACACACATCGCCTCTGGTACAACTCCCTGCAGCACGGCACGTTCTTCCTCCGGCACCAGGCAGGTGACTAGACCAGAACCTGTGCGCAAGGCGCTTTTGGCGGACAAAAGCGCAGCACCCATCTTCCCTTTACTTCCAGCCACAAGGAGTACCTTGCCAAAATCTCCCTTATGCGCAAAGCGATGGAAGGTCCTGTGTAGTCCCAAAACATCTTTTTCTTGAAGGTAGAACGTTCTTGATGCAAAAGGAGCATATTCTTCGTCCTCTAGGCCGATGTCAAGCACCACGAGCTCCCCTGTAAGTGCCGCATGCTCAGGAAAGAGCAAGCTTAACTTGGGAAAGCCAAACGTAACCGTCACCGCTGCGCGAACACAGACTCCGCTATAGGAATAGTCCGCAGGAAGCCCACTGGGCAAGTCTACCGAGATAATCTTTCCAGAAAAAGTAGTAATGCTGTTAATTACGGCCAGTGCTTCGGGACGAAAAACTCCAGTTAGGCCTACGCCCAAATAGGCATCAATAAGTATCGCGCAACCTTCCCGGTCAAACTCTTCTAAGGCAACAGAAGGAAGTAGTGAAGGAATCAGCGTCAAATTATGACGACAATCCATACTTAGTGTTGATTCCGCTGTAAAACAACGCACTATCTGGACCGCATACCGTCTCTCAAAAAGTAGCCTTGCGATGGCCAGCCCATCCCCACCATTATTTCCCGCACCACAAAAGATGGAGATTTGGTCCAGCTTGGAAGGATATCGAACAACAAACCACCCCACGAAACGTTTGGCAACTTCTTCCATAAAGTCGTAGCTAGTACCTCCCACTTTTTCCAGATGGAAACGATCCAAGTCGGCAACATCAGAACCAGAGAGGATCTTCACCATGGATTATGCAGGAACAGCAGCGACCTTATGTTTAGGCAAGGCCACCCGACTTAAAAACACCAAGCCAATCACAAAGAAGACCACCAAAAACAAGGCTGAATTACGCATACTGCCCGTAAACTGCTCAATGGCCCCATAGGTAAAGGTACCAAGCACGATGGCTACCTTTTCGGTGATATCAAAAAAGCTAAAGAATGAGGCGTGATCGGTAGTCGTGGCAGGTATGAGCTTTGCATAGGTGGATCTTGAAAGTGACTGAATTCCCCCCATGACAAGTCCAACAACAAAAGCCAAGGAATAAAACTGGTTCACATTATTAACGTAAAACGCAGCTACGCATATACCCATCCAAATCAATACCATCGTCACCAAACTAACCTTATTACCCACCCTTCTGGAGATAAAGGCAAAAAAGTAGCTACCACCGATGGCGACAAGCTGAATGATCAATACCGTTAAAATCAATTGGTCCCTAGGCAGACCGAGCTCCTTATCCCCAAAGGAGGCCGCCAGGTACATGACCGTTTGGACGCCCATGGAGTAAAAGAAAAAAGAAGCCAAGAATAGTTTAGTTACCTGAGTGCGTTTAACCTCACGGAAAACAGAAGAAATCTCTTGATAGCCCTTAAAAAAAACACCGGAAGCAATAGACTTTTTGTAGGGATTGTTGGGCAACACGCGAAAAGGAATTTGGGCAAAGCCCACCCACCAAAGCCCAGTGACAAGAAAGGAAACCCGTTGAGCAAAGCTACCTGTCGGCATTCCAAACCATTCAGGATATTGAATAGTCAACAAATTAAAAATCAACAGCAATACACTGCCGATATACCCTAGCGCAAAGCCTTTGGCGCTCAATAGGTCATATTCAGATTCTTTGGCAATTTCAGGCAAGTATGAATTATAAAATACGATGCTACCTGAATACCCAATACTGGCTAAAACACTACAAAGAATTCCAAACTCGAGATTTTCACCCGTGAAAAAGAATAAGGAAATACAGGATATTGACCCTAGGTAGACAAAGAACTTCATGAAGTTCAACTTATTACCCGAGGCATCTGCAATACCAGAAAGCAAGGGAGCCAGCAAGGCGATCACTAGGAATGAAAACGAAATTGAATAAGAATACAACACGGTATTGACGACTTCCCATCCGAAAAAGGAAACGGTATCCGAGCCGTCTACACCTTGCGTGACACTGTTGTAGTACACTGGAAATATCGTAGAGGTGATCACCAGACTGTAGACCGAATTTGCCCAATCGTACATGACCCATGCACGTTGAAATTTCTTATTGGAGGTGGGGAGGGTATTCATATAGGCAGCAATAAAAAAAGCCATTCGCAAGGCGAATGGCTTTCAATATACAAGAAAGAATATTAGTTCTCTTCAGTTTTTTTAGTCGAAGCATACAACACTTTACGTGCATCTGCATTACGTAATTCGGTCTGTACGTCTGAAATAGGACCCATCTTCACTTCTTTATCTACTTTCATAGAGATAGTGATGGATTGGCGATCTGCTTCAGGCAACTTATCACGTTCCTGATTTACCCATTGTACAATTTCCGGAGAGCTAATCAACACATCGTTGGCTTGAACACGTGGCTCAGAACCGTAAAGACTTGTATTTTTTGGCTTTCCAATGAAGATATAGGAAATCAAGGTCTTGTTCTGCAACTTCTGAAGCTGAGTAGACTGAGGGATTCTCTGATCTACTAGGACGTCTTGCTCTCTCAACACGGTTGTCACCATGAAGAAAAACAACAACATGAAAATGATATCTGGAAGTGCGGAAGTATTGATTTGATCGCTACCACCCAACTTTTTCTTTCTAAACTTTGACATATCAGTTTCCTCCCATTTTATCAGGCTCAGCAATAGAGATCGCCATAGGAATCCCCTCCTTACCCTTGTTTTGAAGTGCTTTAGAAGCCTCATCATCATCTGTCAGCGCTCTGTATTCGTCAGGAGTAAGACCTACTCTTTCTGCATACACACTGAAATACGCTCTTTTAGCATTATCGAAGACTTCTAGGAATACAGCATAGCTGGTTCCTCGGTTGGTCTTGATAGAGATTACTGCCTCACCTGGGTGATCTGATGAATCTGGTTTTCTTTGTGCTTGTGCTTGTAATGAAGCTGGAAGAGAGTTAAACAAGGCAACTGCCTCCTCATCTGGAGCTCCAAAATTCATGATAAAGTCTTTGAAGTCTTTATCAAGACCTTCTGCTTTCCTTCTGTATTCACCTTCCACCAACAAGTCGTTGTTGGCATTGATCAAGACGTTGAAGATATTTCGTTCGTTTTTCTTGATGTCTGGTTGTGGAACATTAGGATCCTGCTTTGGAGGAAGGAAATTTAGAATCCCTTTATCCGAAGCAATAGTAGTAGTCACGAGGAAGAAGATCAACAATAGGAAGGCGATATCCGCCATAGATCCTGCATTGATCTCATTACTCATTCTATTTTTACTTCTTGCCATTTTATTTAACAGCTTTAGTAACTTCTGTGACTACAATAGACAAAATTGCAACAACGGTTAAAATGTAGGTCATGATCAACATCCCACCGATAAACTGTGACAAACCCGGAGTCAAATTAAAGGGCGAAACAGTAAATTTTTCAAGTACTTCGTTACCAGAAACGCTGTAACAAATAAAGAAGAGTGCTGCAAGTCCGAGTACCCCTAGACCAGACTTCATCAATCCTTTCGGATCATCCAAAGACTTAAGTAATGGCAGCACAATGGACAAGATGGTACCAACTACTGCAAGCAGGTAGGTGGCATAAAGCATTATATCGTAAGCATCCATAGTTTCAATAGTTTATAACTTAATTAATTGAGCAAATAGGTTGAGCTAGTAATTACTTACCAGTCAATTTGTGCTTAACCAAGATATCAACAAAAGAAATGGAAGCGTCTTCCATATCGTTCACCAAAGAGTCAATTTTTGACACCAAGTAGTTGTAGAACAATTGAAGGATCATAGCGGCGATCAAACCTGCTACTGTAGTCAAAAGGGCGATTTTGATACCACCTGCTACGATAGATGGAGAGATGTCACCTGCTGCTTCGATCGTATCGAAGGCGAAGATCATACCCACAACCGTACCGAAGAATCCTAGCATAGGAGCAAGAGCGATAAACAAAGAAACCCAGATAAGGCCCTTCTCTAAACGTCCCATTTCTACTGAACCGTAAGAAACGATAGACTTTTCTACCATGTCAATTCCTTCTGCATAACGCATCAAGCCTTGAGTGAAGATAGATGCTACTGGACCTTTAGTGTCTCTAGTAATGTCCTTAGCTGCTTCTACACCGCCAGAAGCCAAAGCCTCTTCAACTTTCAACAACAATTTCTTGGTGTTTGTAGTCGCCATGTTAAGCGTAATGATTCTCTCCAAAGCAATAGCAAGACCGATGATCAAGCAAAGCAATACTGGAGTCATGTACAAAGGATCTCCTTCAATGAATTTCTCCTTAATAAGCTGATGGAAGCTTTGCTCCTCTGCGACGATATCGTCGTCAACTACGGTAGATGGTGTTGCAGCTGCTGCTGCTGGGGTTGCTTCTGTAGCAGCTGCAGCAGGTGCAGGTGCATCTTGAGCGTTAGCGAACACAGGAACAAATAGGATACCTGCAAGCATGACCAAAGCGATGAACTTTCTCATAGTGATTTTTTTAATTGACTTAGATTAAGGTTAGATGGTTTCCACAATAAATCGAGATTTAAAGTTATCATTTTTTAAATTCAAAAAACAAGTGGGCCTTTTAACTTTTTTTGGAGAATCTTCTGTTTAAAGTAAAATGAACGCAATTTTTACACGAATGGAAAGTTGACTCCGCTTTTTCTCCCTCCGAATTAGCCTCGAAATTTTGTAGAAAACCGCCTTTTTTTTAACCTAAACTATTGATAATCAATTTAAAAAAATCAGAATATAAACTGACTAAGTCTATTTGAGGGAAAATGACCTTCCAATTCGCTTATTGATTTTTTAAAAACTCTTTTTGCGTCGAAAGCCCGCTTTAAAAAAGGAGGATTTTTTTTTCACAAGCTGGCCAGATTTACGCAAACCTCCTTTGACATTTTTCAAAACATCCGCAGCACCGCGCTTCACCAACTGAAATAAATTCCACTTTTACACCTAAGAAGCTTTTGAAACGCCTAATTCTTGCTTTTTGATTTTAGTCTCGGCAACTCAATAAACCTCCAACATCCGATAGGTCACTCCAGAATACGTAAATGAATCTCCAGACTGCCTGCCTTTCATGGCTGCATAAATTGGGGCTTGGGTAGAAATACCAAAAAATTCGACCCCATCCACTTCGATCTTCTCCATGGAACTAGAAATGTAAAAAACCTGCTGTTCGGTAACGACTACGGCACCTGGCTCAACCTGGGTAAATTCCCGCTCCACATCCAGACTCTCCAAGATTATCTGCTCCTTCTTAGCAAAAATCACCTCATGCTCGAGTCGGACCAGCAGCTCGTTGGACTCCGTTCGTCCTTCCTGCTCTTGGCTAGGCATCTCTTTGCCTCTGGTGATCTCCTCCGTCAGGCGATTGATCTCTTGTTCAAAATCAGTGAGAAGAATGTCTTGCTTGCGTAGGCAAGCCGATCGAAGTAGGGATTTGGAAAGTCTTGGTGTAGCCATAGTGCGTCTTTTGGGGGCCAAGCTAGCTAAAGGAAAAGCCCCAAAATAAGACGATTGTCACCTGGCCTACTGATAAAAATTAGCTTTTCCCCGTCAATCCAATCTAAGAGATCCTTAAGCCTGTCTTTCTCCAGCACTAAAACTTATATGCTAGGGAAAAAGGGATCCAGGATAAATGCGGAGAAATCAAAAAGGAATGAAAACTTACATCCCCTCTTGATCCAATAGATAAACTAGGGCTGCCATGGCGGCTGCACCGAGTTCTAACTCCCGCTTGTCTACGGCTTCAAAAACATCTGCCTCCGTATGGTGGTAGATAAAATACTTCTGAGAATCGGGAAGCAAGCCGATTAGAAATGTTCCTTGGTCACGAAGTGGACCAATATCTGCTCCCCCACCTGCTTTTTGAAGGTTCCACAACTGGTAGGGGCGCAACAATTCCGCCCAAGAAGCTAGTTTAGCCCGCTGCGCTTCCGTACCCGTGGAAGAAAACCCGATGGGTAAAAATCCACCCGAATCGGACTCAATGGCCGCTATATGCTTTTCTCCTTTCTCCTTGGCCACACGTGCGTATTCCTGTCCGCCCCGCAAGCCATTCTCCTCGTTCATCCACATCACCGCGCGCAAGGTACGCTTGGGCTTCCATCCCAACTGTTTGTACAATCTAAGGACCTCAATTCCTTGCATACAGCCCGCTCCATCGTCGTGTGCCCCTTCTCCTACATCCCATGAGTCAAGGTGTCCACCCACGGCGATAATTTCCTGAGGTTTTTCGGTACCACGTAATTCGCCGATCACATTATAAGAAAGCTTTTCAGTTTTCATTTCACCGTGGGATTCCAAATACAGTTGCAAATCAGTCTGATCAGCGAGCAGGTCACTGAGTAGCTCTGCATCTTGGGTGCTGATTGCCAAGGCTGGAATGGCTGCTACATTTGTTGCATAGCGTTGGTTGCCGGTATGTGCATAGCCATCCACGCGATTGTTCATCGAACGCACCACCGTGGCAATAGCACCGTACTTGGCCGCCTCAGCGGCGCCCGAACTTCGCTGACCTACTGCCCCAGAATAGGCGTCAAAAGCGTCAACCTTGGTTGGATCCATTGGGCCATTGAAGAAAACAATCTTTCCTTTCACTTGACTTCCCAAGGCTTGAAGCGCAGCTAGACCCTTCACCTCCACCATCTGACCAAGCAAGCCCTTGGCCCCTGTACCTTGGGTATTGCCGAGCGCCAAAGAGGCCAATTCAATAGTTCCCTGTTTTTTTGAATTTACAATACGCACAATATCTTTCCCTCCGCGCTCCCAGTGAGGCACCATTACGGGCTGTAGGAAGACCGTATCAAATCCGTAGCTTTCCATCAACTGCTTGGTCCATTCCACCGAAGCAGCAGCACCTGGAGTTCCCGAGAGGCGATTGCCAATCTCTTTACACAAATAGCGTAGGTTGTCGTACGTATGGCCGGAAGACAGCTCAGTGTCGTAGAGCGTCTTTAGCTTTGCTTCGTGGTTTTGCCCCATGGAAAGCAGGGGAAGAAAAAAGAAGATCCAAGTTAATTTTTTCATAGGAGGAGGAATTAGTTGCCAAAAAGTAGGAAAAGAACACCAAAAAGCGATAGATTTTTTTTGATGGAAAAATGTTCCAAAGGCTTTTCTCTTTTCATCAAACCACTTTTTTAAATTTTCGTTAAACTTATTTCCTTGAATTTTGTCTTAAATGAATAAACCTATTTCAAACATCAGTCAACCACATAACTTATGAATCTACTCACAACGCTAGTTCTAGGACTCAGCACCCTATTTGCCGCTGCTGATTTGGCAGCTCCTGCTACAGTGAACAAAGCAGAAAGTCAAGTTCGCTGGGAAGCCTCCAAGGTAACAGGCACCCACTGGGGATATGTTCCTCTTAAAAATGCTACGTTAGACGTTACTTCAGGTAAAATTACCGGCGGATCCTTTGACATGGACATGGTCAACTTGACCGTAGAAGACCTAACTGACGCCAAGTCAAAAGGCAGCCTAACTGGCCATTTGAAGTCGGATGACTTTTTCTCTGTGGAGAAATTCAACACCGCCACCTTTAAAATCACCGAGGCAAAGTCAAGCAACGGAACCGATTACACAATCACTGGCAACTTGACAATCAAAGGTATCACTCAGAAAGTATCGTTCCCTGCAAAGGCAACTGTTGCAGGCAAAAAAATCACCGCTACGGGTCAAATCACCTTTGATCGAACCAAGTTCGACATCAAATACCGTTCTGGTAACTACTTTGAAGACCTTGCAGATAAAATGATCTACGACGAGGTAAAGCTGGATGTGAAATTAGTTGCAGCTATCTAAAAGCAACCATTAACCCAACAAAAATCCCCAAGAGGTTCACTTCTTGGGGATTTTTTTGTGAGTTACTTTCAGAAATCAAACCCGGTAAGATTTGTTTCCCCTGTCAGTTCAGAAACTCCAGCCTACAAATCGTATTTCAAGGTAAGCAAGGCATAACGAGGTTGCACCAGATAGGAAAAGGTACTCACCACACTTTCGCTGAAGCTATCCCTACGGATTGCGCGGGTATCGGCCAGGTTCCAAACGGATAACTTTACTTCAATAGGACTCTTTTTTCCCTGGTAACTTAAATAGGCATTCAAGAAGTCGAATCCACTCTGCGTGCCTTGGGCCTTATTGAGGTAGGACGAATAGGTATAGTCGGCCTCTAGCTTCAACCCTTTGAAGAGGTCCAAATCAATTTCAAGTTTGGGACTGTGTGTAGTAAACGTATTGTCAATCCTACCCGACACGTATTGATTGGCCGTAAAGGCATAGCCCAACTTGGCTTCCAAAACTTTGAAGAAGGTGCTGGTAAATTTTGTGTCGTAGGTTTGAGAAAACTGCTGGTTTTGAATCAGTACCTCATCTAGGAAGGAGTTGGTTTGAAAAGAGTTCCAACGTCCTCCAAATTCAATTTTCATTTTATTGAAGGCTTTATCCACCCGAAGATCCCCATTGAGGGTCTTATTGATTGGAGCTACATTCAGCACCGAAAACAAGCGGTTGATGCCGATAAAGTCCGTCGTGGTCACGATGTCGTCGCGCTTGCGCTGGTAGTTCATATTTCCAAAGACGGTCAAGCCCGAAAACATGTCGAAATGGGTATAGGCAAGGGTATGCGTAGAAAAGATGCCCTGGTCGAGCTGCCGATTTCCTTGAAATAGCGCATTATAATCCTGCAGCACTAATCCTTGGGCCAACTTCTGACTATCCATAAAATTGGCTTCGGTACCAAATCGGTAGGTCAGTGAGCGATTAGAAGTCATATTCCACTTGGCATACATCGCTGGCAAAAGCAAAATACGCTCCTGCTCCTTTCTTTGGCCTCGCTGCTGATCACTCCAGGTGTAGCGGTGCAAGTTTGCCGAAGGACTGAGGATGAAATCCTTCCACTTAGTCTTCCAACTCATCCCAAGGAACAGGTCTTGAAAGCGGAAATCACTGTCGTTCAAAAACGCATCAAAGGCTTGGCTGGAAGCTACCTGGCTCAAGTTACTGCCAAACTGCTGCCGGAGTTGCTGCATGCCAAGCGACCAGTTGAGGTGGTTGGTGGCATTGAGGATATGGTAGTAGTTGGCCACTCCTTCGAGGGTCTCTGTGAGCAATTCTTGTGCCTGCAATAGGCGGTAGCTATCCGCATTGCGCAAGGGATATAAGCCCACCAAAGGCTTGGCGGAGGAGGTGAGGTCTAAGAAAGGGTTGGCAAATTTCTTCTCCCAGTTCGCCTCCATGCTAAATACCTGATCCTCATTGGGAGCATGAAACCATTCTACTTTTTGCTGAAGTGTGTAGGGTGTACGGGTGCTCGCAGTAGCAATCTGTTGATTGAAGGCACCGAAACTCGAGTTGAGTAGGTTGCTGTTGTCTACCTCGGCAAGCTTACCGAAAAAGGAATACTTCAGATACGTTTCCTCTTTTGGGGTGTAGGTCACCGCGTATTTACCTAGCCCCGACTTATTTTGGACCCTACTGGTAGAGAGGAGCTCCTCAAGGTTGTTTTGGCCTGCATTGAGGTAGGTGCGTAGGGAACTGCTACCCATACCATTGTCTGAGGAGGAGGCTATTGCAAAGCCTGTATGCCTCCACCGAGACGAAGGGGAATAGTTGAGGTTGATCGCACCCAAGGTAGTGCTTAGGTCGGCTGCATTGGCTCTCGTAGCCATTGGAATGCCGAGGTCATCCCCATTCGTCTGCACCCGAGAGCCTGCACGGGAAGCTAGGCCCATCATTCCTCCACTGAATCTAAAGTAATCTTGGAGGGTAAAAGGCTGTTCGCCGACATTGTTGGATCCACCAATCAGGTTGAGATTCAATTTGGGCGCATAATAGAAGGTGTTGATATGGCCAAGATATCGCTCTTGGGGTCCAACTCCCGCGCTCAGGTCTCCAAAGACCATGTTCTTTTTTCCGTCCTTGAGTTCGATGTTAAGCGCTAGGGATTCATTGGTATCCATGCCGCGCATGGGGCCGACTTCATTAAAGTTTTTCAACACTTGCACCCGATCCACGGCATTTGCGGGGAGATTTTTGGTGGCCAGTTTGGTATTGCCGTCAAAGAATGGCTTTCCATCCACCAAGACCTTGTCTACATTTTTGCCTTGCACCTTGACATCGCCGTTTTCATCGACCTGAAATCCTGGGAGCTTTTCCAAGACATCCTCCAGCTTTCGTTCAGTACCGGTGGTAAAGGCGTCCGTCTTGTAGGTGAGCGTGTCCCCTTTCATGGTCACGGGCATTTCCGAGACCACCTCAACCAGTCCAAGTTCGGTATCACTTTGCGCAAGGCTTACTATGAGTGGGTCTTCTGAATCCCAGGTACTGAGCGCTTGTTCAAACTGACTGTAGCCTACAAAAGAAACACGCAGCAGGTAGGTGGGACCTTCAAGCAAGGTTACTTTAAACTTGCCTTCGTTATTGGAGATACCAAAACCTGCAATTTTCTGGGTATTCTGGTTGATGGCCACCACATTGGCATAGGCGATAGGCCGATTCAAGCTATCCAACACGAACCCCGTCAGTGGCTTGGTTTGAGCCATGGAAACCCCAGCTAGCAAGCAGAAGCAGGCTAACAAACTTATTCTTTTGAATAGGAGCATCAACAAGTAGGACAAAAGAGGTGAAGCGAGCCGAATTTCAGGCCCTCACTAAAGAAAGACTGGAAACTAAACTCTTGGCTTAATTACCAATCCGAATTTGCATGGTTGCCCCTTCTCCAGGTTTCCCTTGGTACCGGTTCATCATCTGCTTCATCCCCTCTTCCTGTACTACTCGAAACTCGGCTTGGGTCATTTCCTTTCCTTTAGATGGACGCTCAATAACCACTGGATCGGCAGAAGGATTCAATTCAATTTTTTCACAAATAAGCGTTCTGCCTTGGTTCTGAACTTCGAGTATCAATCCAGGAAGGCCAAAGTAGTATTCTGGTCCGTGGGAAACGGGAATCTCAGGTGTAAACCATACTGTAACTTGTATGGTATCCTTCACATTTTCCATTTCCGTCATTCCAGTTGAAAATTGTCTTGAATCTACAATTTTAGTGAAGCTTGCCTTTTGAGCGGTGTAATTGCCTATTTTTTTTGTTTCTTCAGAAAGCTCCCATTCGAAAGGTTCCGCCTTATCTTTAATCAAGTATTCCTTGCCCATCATCTCTTGTTCTTGGAGGTAATTTCCAGTAACATTTTTATATAATGTAGAGCCTTCACCGCTGGAAGCTACCATAAAGACTGCACCTCCAGAGGAAGCTGTAGCTGGTCCACTACCAAGGCTAGCGTCTTGCTTCCAAATAGACTCTGTCTGGGTAAAAGAAAGGGTGTAGTTCTGCTCCATTTGTTTCTTGAGCGAAGCCTGAATCTGCGCCATTTGCTCAGGCGCCATCTTCGTAGAATCCATTTTAATGGAGAATTGGGAAGTAGACTTGTAATAGGCTCTTCCTGTAAATCCTTGAGCAAAAGCGGCCTGTAGGCCTGTCCCTAAGAAAAGAAGTAGTGAAAGAAATGCGATCGTACGTTTCATAGTTGTGTTATTTTACCTTACAAAAGAAGGGAAGAGAAGCCAATATACGAGTTAAGCAGTGTTAACATGTGTTAATTCCTTTTTTTGAGGCGTATTCGGCTACTTAAAAAACCAAAGGGAGTGATTTTGTCCACTCCCTATAATATTTAATAAGTCTTCTAGGCGGCTTCTTTTTTCCCTCTTGCCACCAAGGTAATGACCACGGCAACCACGGCTAGATGCACTGCATAGTTTTCGCCAAAGGCAACCCAAATTCCAAGCGCAACAGCCTCACAGAAGAGCAGGCTCAGGAAGAAAATTTTGATTTTTGTAGTGTTTACCATGCCCAATCTAGAAATTCAAGTGTGTCTTAGTGGACAGATCCTGATAATCTTCCGCTTCAGAAACTTGTACAACTGGCGTCAAGGGTGTGGGATCTGGATGGGGACCCTGAAATGAAAAGGTCATCGCAAGCAAAAAGAGGGCATTTCTAAACGTGGTTTTCATTTTTTAAAAGTTTAAAGGTGGAAAAGTTAGGTTGGGGGTAAAAAATCGAAATTGCCATGATGGCATTTTGACTCGCGTGCCCGATAAAAGAGTTAGAAAATAAAAACGGCCAAACGTGAAAATCCAGGAAAGGGGTGGACAGTTCACCCTTAGATTCCGATAAAAAGTAATGATTGGGGCGGGTAAAAAATGCCCCAATCGAGTTTGTGAATACCTAAAGAATATTTTTTTCATAAAAATTAAGTTAAAGAATGAATAAATATATTTATTGATAAATTATAAAACAATTTTTTATTAAAATATTTATAGAAAAATTTAAAAATCGATTCTTAAGCACAGATAGGCCTTTTTGAAACTTGCGCACAAAAAAAAGGCTGGAATTCCATCAATGGAAAATCCAGCCTTTTTTGGTGAAACGTAGTTCTTACTTTCTATAATCCAACGGTGCATCACGGTTTCCGACCAAGGCTTTGTAGGAAAATCCTACCCCTCTGCGGGTATTGAGTTCTTGCAAGGCTTGTGTAGTGACCGATGGATTGTTGAAAATATCCATAGCAGTCAAGGTCAGTGTTTTGGCAGCCACCATCATCCCCTTTTGGCCGATACTCATGCCTCCAGCGGCTACGGCTTGCCAGGTATGGGCAGAAGTGCCCGGCACCCAAGTAGCAGTACCCAAGCCTACAGTAGGAACCAGCCAACTTATGTCCCCCACGTCGGTAGATCCGCCTCCACCCTCTTCACTGACCACAAAAGGAGCGATCTTGGTTGCATCTTCAGGGCTAGCCTTTACGCCTTCGGGAAAGGTTTTAATGATGTCTTCGGCAAATTTTTTCTCCTCTGGAGAATAGGTTACACCGCCAATTTTCTCCAAATTCTTGTGCATGATACGCGCAAGTGTCTCGTTTGGCAATAGGTTGTACACCCCATTAATTACCTCGTATTCCATACGCGTCTGGGTTCCTAAAGCAGCCCCTTCTGCTGCTTTGACCATGCGCTCAAAAATCTGCTGAACCACCAATCCATCGGGGTGACGCACGTAATGGTAGGATTCCGCAAAGGCAGGGACCACGTTGGGCGCTTCACCACCACGCGTGATGACATAGTGCATGCGAGTCTGCATCGGCACGTGCTCTCGCATGAGGTTTACCATGAAGTTCATCGCCTCTACCGCATCCAAGGCAGACTTGCCTCGCTCAGGTGCTGCAGCAGCATGGGAAGCTTCCCCATAAAATCTAAATTTAGTGGAGATATTGGCCAAGGAAGAGGTAGCTCCTGCGGCATTTTGGGAGCTAGGGTGCCAATGCAACATGGCATCCACATCCTGGATCAAACCTGCGCGGGCCATGTATACTTTACCTCCTCCACCTTCTTCTGCAGGTGTACCGTACACGCGAACGGTCCCTTTGATCTTGTTGGCTTTCATCCAATCCATCACCGAAATCCCTGCCGCTACCGAAGCAGCGCCAAAGAGGTGGTGTCCACAGGCATGGCCTGCTCCGCCTACTACTACCGCCTTACGGAAAGGAACTGCTTCTTGCGAAACGCCAGGTAACGCATCAAATTCGGCCATGATTCCAATCACTGGCTTTCCAGAGCCATATTCCGCCACAAAAGCGGTGGGAATACCTGCTACTCCGGCAGTTACCTTAAATCCAGCATCAGTAAGTGTTTTCTGTAAGAGCTGGGAGCTATTTTTCTCCAAGTAACCTAACTCTGGATTGCTCCAAATTTGGCGTGCCAGCTCTCCATAAAAATCGGCCTTGGCATCTAATTTGGAAAGCACTTCCTTTTCTTGTGCGAAGGCACTGAATACAGGAAGGAGGAAAATAAGTACAAGTAGTTTTTTCATAAGTCATCTCTAATTGGTGCTTGAAAATAGAAATAGTTTTCTTCACTAGGTAATTTTTGTGACCAATGGACTTGGGCAAATTCCTAAAAGCCGTCCTGACAAACTCAAAGATTGGTATGAAGCACTGATAATTTCGGGTGAACACTTACCTTTCATCCAGTTTAATTCACCCTATGAAAAAGACAGCCCTTCTCTTCCTACTTGGTATCTTATTGATCTCCTCCTGCCAGCGTGTGCTGAAGCCTTCGGGTTGGAAGCAGGAAAACGTACAAATCGCCAGAGATACTTTTGGCGTGCCTCATATTTTTGGAAAAACAGATGCCGATGCAGCCTACGGGCTCGCATGGGCCCATGCGGAGGATGATTTTGAAACGATTCAAAAGACGGTCTTGGCCGGAAAGGCCCTAGCAGGACGGGCGTTTGGAGAAGAAGGCGCTGGAATTGACTTTTTTGTTCACCTACTGGACACCAAAGAAATCGCAAAAGAGAAGTATGAAGTGAGCTTTTCTCCAGAATTCAAACGCGTGCTTGAAGGCTATGCAGCCGGACTAAATGATTATGCCTTTCATCACCCTGAAGAGCTTCTCTACGCTCCTGCTTTTCCAATCACCCCAGAGGAAATAAGTTCGGCCTACATCCTCTCCCTAGCTCAGATGTCTGGTGCGGACCGAGCCGTTCAAGCCATCGTCCAAGGAACTGTTCCGCTCGTCCCGGAGGACTCCCTGCGCAAAGGCTCCAATGCCATAGCCGTCCACTCTTCCCGCACAGATTCGGGCGAAACCTTTTTAGCCATCAACTCCCACCAGCCCTTGGAAGGCCCTGTAGCCTGGTACGAAGCCCATATCCACTCAGAGGAAGGCTGGAATATGCTGGGTGGTCTCTTTCCTGGAGGAGCCATGATTTTCCATGGAGTCAACGAACACCTGGGATGGGCCCATACGGTCAATACCCCCGACTTCCTTGACATTTACCAACTGGAGCTAGACCCTAACGACGCCTCCCGCTATCAGGTAGATGGGCAGTGGCTGACGCTGGAAGAAAAAACGATCTGGTTGAAGGTGCGTTTATGGGACTGGATCACGCTACCCATTCCTAAGAAAGTCTGGAAATCCATCTATGGCCCAACCTTAGTCACTGAAAAAGGCACCTACGCTCTTCGTCTAGGCGCATTGGAACGCATTGGAGCGGCGGAACAATGGTGGAAGATGAACAAGGCACAAAATTTTTCCGAATGGAAAACCGCCATGGAGGCCTTGCAGCTTCCCAACTTTAACACCGTCTATGCTGACCGCTACGACACCATCTTTTACGTCAGCAACGCCCTGCTTCCCAAGCGGAATCCGGGCTATGACTACAGCCAAACCCTTTCGGGAGCAACGCAAACAACACTCTGGAACAGTTACCATGCCTTTTCTGACCTACCCCAGCAACTCAACCCTAGCGCTGGCTACCTCTTCAATACCAATCACTCACCCTTCAAGGCTGGCGACCTAGCAGACAGCAGCGCGGCGGCAAAATACCCCAAAGAGATGGGCTTTGACCTTAGGGACAATAACCGCTCCAGACGATTTAGGGAACTAATGCCTACTGAAGGAAAAATTTCTTGGGAACAGTTTAATCAAATTAAATTCGACCAAACACTCCCCAAAGACCTGGCCTTCCGTACCAACTTACAGGCTCTTTTTACCCTGAATCCTGAAAAGTATCCGAACCTGAAGGCACAAATTAACACCCTAACTACTTGGAATAAAGAAGCAGCCATTGAAAGTGAAGGGGCTGCGCTATTTGCCTTTGTGTACTATTATTGGTGGGACGAGTTTACCAAAACGGGCCGATCCATCGACACTCAGCTTAGCGAGGAGGAGGCTGTTAAAAGTCTTCAAGCTGCCAAGACACACTTTCAAACCCATTTTGGCAAGGAAGTGGTGCAGCTAGGTGAGTACCAAAAGCTGGTTCGGGGGGATAAAGTCTTGCCACTTTGGGGCATCGACGATGTACTCACCACCATCCGCTCTACCCCTTGGGAAAAGGGAATGCGCAAGGCAGCGCAAGGAGAATCGTACATCATGATGGTCAAGTTTGGCAAAGGTCTTCCCGTACTGCAAACCATCAATGTCTACGGAGCCAGCAACCGGCCCGATTCTCCTCACTATGCCGATCAAATGGAACGCTTTGTGGTTCGGGACCTGAAACCCATGACCTTGGACAAAGCAGAGGTTTTGAAAAATGCGGTTCGCATCTACTCCCCAGGTAACTAGTTCGATTTGTGGCCATTTCTTGCTACCCAGGGAATGATTTGAAGATCTTTGTGGCCACATATTTTTTTACCTTAAATTTTCACAAGGAGCAGGCGTGGGTAGGCAAATGGTGAATAGCTAGATTTACTCAAAGGCTCCTTGAAGCTACCGCGAAACTATGCCGAACGTATCTAGGACCTTGTATGCACCCTGGGCTCGACAATGTCTAACCATAACGGACTAAAGAAATCCATAACAGCTAATGGTGACCGGTAGTATAATTTCCTGATAATAACGCCTTAGGCGAAGCCCAGGATGAGGTTTGCCTTCAAAAAAATCAACTAAGCGATTCATTTGCGCCACATCAACGGCATCAATAGTAACCCTAACCAAGCCTTCGCGGATCATCTCTACTTCTTTTGCTGCGGCATAGGATAGGTCAATTACTCTATTGGAACTGCTTGGAAGCCGGTCGTTGACCCGTACGACAACCGACTTGCCATTTTTTTGGTTGGTCACCCGTAGGATTGTGCCAAAAGGAAGCAGTTTGTGTGCAGCCGTGAGACTATCGAGGTGAAAGACCTCACCACTGGCCGTTCGCCTACCCTGAAATTTGGTGGCATAATAACTTGCTGTCCCCTCCTGGATCAAGAGCGATTCTCCTTGAGAAAAGGCTAGCACAGGCATAAAAAATGCAAAAAGAAAAATACCAAACTTAAAATTCACCTTCTAAACTACTATTTCCCTCCTTCTTTTCAATAAGAATGCCAATTAATGTCAAAGTGAGGCGCAGGCCTTGCTGCAATTGTCTTCTTAGTCCTATCTTCGATAGACCTAGTCCCGAGCAGTACTCTTTTTAAACGATTCCAATGATAAAAATCCTCCATACCGCAGACTGGCACCTTGGAAAACGCCTGCAAGAATACCCCCGTTTAGAAGAGCAGAAACTTGTATTGGAGGAGATTTGCCAGGTGGCAGACCGGGAGAACGTGGACTTGGTTCTCCTGGCAGGAGATATTTTTGACACCTTTAACCCGAGCCACGAAGCCGTCGAGCTCCTGTACAAAACCCTGCGCCGCCTCTCCAAACAGGGTAGCCGTCCAATCGTCGCCATCTCAGGAAATCACGACAGCAGTCAGTTTGTAGAAGCTCCTGATCCACTTGCCCGGCAGCTCGGGATTCTTTTTTACAGCCGATACGACACCGTCATCCCCTGCGGTACGCTGGATGGAGGCGTAGAAATAACGAAGTCAGAAAGTGGCTTTGTGGAGCTCAAGCTTCCCAATTATGATTTCCCCATCCGCCTCCTCCTCGCTCCCTATGCCAACGAGGTCAGCCTACGCACCTACCTCGGTGAAGAAGAACGAGAGGCGGCTTTTCGTGAGCTGCTTTCAAGCCGATGGCGTAGCCTTGCAGATACCTATTGTGATGCTGCAGGCGTGAACCTATTTATGGGCCATTTTTTCTTTATGAAAGAGGGCGAAAGGCCTGAGAGCGAACCCGAGTCTGAGCGCCCGATTCTTCATGTGGGAGGTACGCAGGCACTTTTCACAGATCACCTTCCAGTCCAGATCCAATACGCGGCTTTGGGTCACTTACATCGCTATCATGCAGTCCCCCATCCCAGCATTCCAGTGGTGTATGCGAGTTCGCCACTTGCCTACTCATTTAGCGAAGCAGATCAGGAGAAAAAAGTCGTGATTATCGCTATTGAACCTGGCAAGCCCGTCAGCTACCATCCAATTGGCCTTTCCCAAGGCAGACCCTTGTATCGGGTAAAGTTTGACGAACTCCCCAAAGCGCTGCAGTGGCTAGAAGAAAACCCAACCTGTTTTGTGGAATTGACCTATGAAACGGACCATTCCATCGACGCGGCAACCCGAAAGGCAATCCTAAAAGCTCACGACGGAATCGTCAATCTCATTCCCCAAATCAAAAATCCGCTAGGACAACAAGACTACAGCCTCCAGGTGGCAGATTTGAGCAAAGATATGGTCACACTTTTCCAGCTTTTCTATAAAAGTGAAAAAGGGCAGGATCCCAATGACGAACTGTTGGGAATTTTCAAGGAAGTCATCAGCCAAAACGACCAAATATGATTCCTGTACGACTGGAAATTCAAGGCTTATATTCCTATCGGGAAAAGCAAACAGTCGAGTTTGACCAACTCACTGGCGCGGGCCTTTTTGGGATATTTGGAGCCGTGGGGAGCGGAAAGTCCTCGATCTTGGAGGCAATTCTTTTGGCGCTTTATGGTAGCACGGAACGGCTATCGGACCGTGGAGAGAAGAACTCCATGGTCAACCTCCTAAGCGATCAGCTCCTGATCAATTTTGAGTTTCGTGCTGGAAGAAACAATGCCAAAACCTATCTGGCTCGCTATGCAGCCAAGCGAAATCCGAAGAATTTTGAAGATGTAAAACCTGCAGAGCACACGTTTTATGAGCAAGTTGGCAACACCTGGGAAGCGGTAACTGAGCAAGGCGAAGAGATCATCGGGATGCAAAAAAACCACTTCAAGCAGACTGTGATCATTCCGCAGGGAAAATTTCGGGAATTCATCGACCTTACTCCCGGTCCTCGGGCGGAGATGATGAAGGAGCTTTTTGGCTTGGAGCGATTTGATTTATCTGGAAAAACAAGTTCACTGTTAAAAGCTGTTCGGGAAGGAAAAATCCGTCTGGAAACACAGCTTTTAGCTTTGGAAGGGTTCACCCAAGAAAATCTGGCGGAAAAAGAAGAACACTATGCCAAGCTCAGTACCAACTTTACCCAAGTCGATGAGCTGGTGAAAATAGTTGATGCAGAATACAGGAAGAAAGATGTTTTGCGAGCAAAGCATCAAGACCTTCTAAAATTTCAAGCACTTCGAACTGAGCTTTTGAATAAAAAACCGGACATCGAATCCAAGCGCCAACTGCATAAGGAGTTCATCACAGCAAAAACCAACCTTAAGCCGATCTGGGATCAGCTGAAAGATTCGAAAATAGAGTTGGAAAAATACACCGTAAGTGTTGAGGATTGCGCAAGATTCAAGGCACGATTTGAATTAGAAATCGAGGCTCTTGAACAAGAAGAAGTAAACTTGAAGGAGAAAACCCAGCAAAGACCAGAGCGGGAAGCTAAAATTCGTGATCTGAAAAAAGTGCTGGAATTGCAGATTTTAAATCAAAATCTCACTGCCTCCCAGCAGTTGCTCGACACACTTCAGCCTTCCATCGAAGCAAAAAAGGATGCCCAAAAGTCCCTGAAACTTCAAATTCAGCAGCATGAAAAGGAAGCTGAAAAGATTCCAATCATAGACAGCACGATCTTGGCAGAATTGAAATCTGCAGAACGTGACTGGAAAATCTGGGAAATCCAGCACAAGAAAATCAGCAGTGAATTGGAGCATTTGAATCAAGCCGCATCGAAAGTTGGTGAAGAATCTGAACAACTCCTTGGTAGTTTACCACATGCGTATGAAACACTGGAAAACTGGCTCCAAGGACAAAAGGACAAATTAAAAACGCTCCAAATCGAACGGGACACACTTATTCAGAAACAGGGGCTGTCGGCACATATTCATCTTCTCCTCGATGGCGAGGCCTGTCCGCTTTGTGGATCTTTGGAGCATCCAGATCCACTTAAATCTGAAAGCGAAGTCCAGCAACTGGAAGAGAAAAACAAGGAAATTTCAGTCGAAAAAGCTCTTCTTGAGCAAATCGTTAGCGCCATTCAACTCCGAAACGAATTGGCGATCCATTCGGAAAACAACCTCAAAAACATTCAGTCCAAAAAATCTGAACTTAACGAGATTTATCTTCAGCTAGCCAATTTGAAATCAAGATTGGCAAGTTTGGAAATTGAAACGCCCGAAGGGCTTACTGGCCAACTTCAAAAAATGGCGGACTCCGGGAAGGCGATGGAGAAGCTGCAACAGGAGCTCAAAACGCTTCGAAAAAACCACGATACCGAGCAAGAAATAATCGAAAAAGCGGAAGTTGACCTAAATCAGGTGAGATTGAAAGTTCAATCAATTCTTACTGGAATCAGCACCAAACAAGAGGAAATCAAAAATCCGGTCTTCTGCGAAGGATTCTATGAAAAAACTCCCGAAATCATTTGGCAGACCATCCAAAAAGTAGAAAAGGATATCGATGAGGCCATTCAGCTACTCGAAGGGAAGCAAAAACACCTCCGTGAAAAGAGAGGAGAACAAGCAAAAAATCTGGCTGATTTGGACACTTTTTCCCTTCTAAAAAAAGAGACCGGTGAAAAACTAGCCAAACTCCAGCTGAGCTTTGAGATACTAAAAATCGAGTTTGGATTTCCCGATGAAGTTGCGCTAATCCTGCTTTTTGAGCATTCGCTAGATGCCGAAAAAGTCCTGAGGGAAATCACCCAATTTGATCAAGAACTGGTGGTTGCCCAAAGTCGAATCAAGGATCTGGAAGAAAATCCAGAGGTCAGTCAGTTTGAAGAGGAATCTTTTCTGAAGATTTCAGCAAAGCTACAACTCCATAAATCTGAAATGGAAACTCTCCAAAATCAGCTTATCCTCCTCGGTCAGGAAATAAAAGAGGCACGGAATAATCTCGCCGAAAAATCCCTGCTGGAAGCGACCTTTTCTAAACTCCAAAACCGGGATAGCAATCTTCGAGAGCTGGACAACCTATTTCGTGGCAGCGGCTTTGTCAAGTATGTCAGTTCGATTTACCTGAAGGAACTATGCAATACCGCCAATGTGCGATTCATGAAGCTGAGCAAAAACAGCCTCAGTTTAGAGATTGATGATGATAATACGTTTTGGGTAATCGACTATCTGAATGGAGGAAGAAGACGCCTGCTCAAAACCCTCTCCGGAGGGCAAACATTCCAAGCCTCTCTCTGTCTTGCACTGGCCCTAGCGGAAAAAGTGAAGGCCCTCAACCAGGCAGACCAAAGCTTTTTCTTCTTGGACGAGGGATTTGGTGCGCTAGACAAAAACTCCCTCCGTGTGGTATTTGAAACCCTCAAAGCACTGCGGCAAGAAAACCGCGTGGTGGGCATCATCAGCCATGTCGAGGAGCTGCAGCAGGAAATTGGTGTGTATGCTCAGATTGAACTTGATCCAGAAAAGGGTTCCCAAATCCGCTACTCCTATTGAAAATAAGAAGCGGACAACCTGGGATTTTTCAACTAAGTTCTGAAGATCAAGCCCGCTGGCAGAAAACAAGTAAAAAAATTAGGCAAAAAAATACCCTGACCAAAGTCAGGGATTTTTTGAACTAAGAAAACCTTATAAGAAAATCTTTTGGTTGACCAAAGCCAACTCTTCTGGACGGATGGTGTGGTCCGCATCCTCGAAAAAGGTGATGCTCACCTCCGCACCCATATCCCGAAGGAGCTGGGCCGAATCGCGTATTCGTTGAGCAGGTACGTGGAAATCCCGAATACTGCTGCTTATGCTGATAGGAGTACCCTGAAAGTCTCCCACATACTTTTCTTTTTTTAATTGCTCCCCGATGAGTCCTCCTGTAAAGGCTATAACCCCTCCAAGTGGTTGGGCATGTCGCGCTGCAAACTCCAGCGAAAGACAAGCTCCTTGAGAAAAACCGAGTAGATAAATATGCTTGGCAGGCATCCCTGCTTCGAGCAAATTCTCAAAAAGGAACGTAACTTTTTTAATAGACGATTCTAGCAAAATAAAGTTGCCTTCATCAGAAGCCATAAATCCATAGGGATACCAGGTCTGCTGATTTGCCTGAGGCGCAAAGACTGCCGCTTCAGAAAGCCTCAAGTGAGGCACAAGGGATAACATGCTAGCAGCAGTGCCTCCTCTGCCGTGCAGCAGAATGAGCGCCATCTTGGCTTGAGCCAAGGGAAGGCCTTGATGTAGCGCATCAAACATAGTTTTCTGGTTGATTGGTGATGGGCACTAGCGCTGCCTCGATACTTTTGCGATTGGGTTCAGCCCAGTCCGGTAGCTTCAGCAATTCGCCCAGATGCGCTTCTTCCTCGTCAATAGCAAACCCTGGCGTATCGGTTGCTATCTCAAACAGCACCCCTCCGGGTTCTCTAAAGTAAATGGAGGTAAAATAAGTGCGGTCCCGGACCTCAGTCACGCCATAGCCTTTTTGGAGGAGGAGCTGCTGCATTTCCAGCTGCGTCTCCGACGTCGCTGTTCTGAAGGCAAGGTGATGAACCGTACCTGCACTCTGCATGCCGCGCTGTCCCGTGGGATCTACCAGGATGTCTACGATGTCTCCGGGCTTCCCCGCTATTCCATAGCGGTACCGATTCTCCTCTTGACCCAGATAGCGGTAGTTCATCACCTCAAACAATAGCTTTTCAGTCAATTCCTTGCTGCGCAAAACTAGGGTTGCCCCATAAAACCCTTTGATGGCATGCTCCAAAGGAACGGTATCATAAGTCCAGCCCTCTCGGTCGTCGGCATCGTTGGCAACGAGCTCTATGCCCATGCCATCATGGTCTTCAAACCGAATCAGGGCTACGCCAAAGCGAGTCAGCCTGTTTGAAACAGGGATGCCAAATCGCTTCAGCCGCTGCTCCCAAAACGCCAAGCTGTCAATTCCTATGGAAAAGGCGGTATAGGTCAATTCTCCCACTCCTTTGCTGCCTTTTCTAGCTCCCACAAATGGGAAAGTGGTGAAAACAGTTCCAGGACGACCAAGTGCATCCCCAAAGTAAAAGTGATACACGTCTGGGGAGTCAAAATTGATCGTTTTTTTGAGTAGCCTCAAGCCGAGTATGCCCGAATAAAAATCGACATTTTGTTGAGGGTGGCCCGAAATGGCCGTGATGTGGTGGATTCCTGAGATGAGCGCTTGCATAGGCCTGAGAAAGGATAGTTGTACAAAAGAGCTGCCTTTCGACAGCTCTTTTGAGGTAAGAAAGAAAAGATGCGCGTTAGCTTATTGCTTTACCAACTGCACGCTCAATTGCAAGCGTACCTGGTCACTTACTACCACCGAACCCGCCTCTGTGATGGCAGACCAAGTAAGTCCAAACTCTTTACGAGAAATAGTGCCCTCCATCTCAAATCCAGCTTTGGTTTGTCCGTAAGGATCGACTACTACACCACCAAAATCTACTGCCAAAGTCACTTCTTTAGTTACTCCGCGCAAGGACAGGTCGCCTACCAAGCTGTAATCTCCACCAGTAACCTGGATTTTACCTTCAAAACTCAAGTTGGGATGGGAAGCGGCATCAAAAAAGTCAGCCGACTGCAGGTGCTGATCTCGGTCTGCCTGGTTGGTGTCAATGCTGTCAATCGCGGCCGAGAAGGCAACGGTTGCTCCGTCAAAATTTTCGCTGCTAGAGGTTGCTTTACCCTCAAATTTACGGAAGTATCCCGTAACGGTAGAGATGACCAAGTGCTTTACTTTAAAGGACACCTCGGAGTGTGTTGGGTCAATGTTCCAATTTGTTGTGCTCATTGTGCTGTTGTTTATGGTTTAGAAATAATTTTTTTAATTGGCAATCCTAGACTTCTTTTGGCCTTACGGGACTTACCCACGGAGTTTATCAAGAAGTACGTTGAGCTGCACCACCTCCTCCTCAGTCAGGTGCATCGCGGTTCGATTTACTTCGGTCACTTGCTTTTCAAGGAGCTCTAGCAACTGCCCGCCCTTTTCAGTGATGGCAACATCGACTTGCCTTCGATTGGCAGGACAGGCATCTCTTTTGACCAGGTCCTTGGCCTGCAACTTATCAATCAAGCGTGAGGCATTGGACATCTTATTCAGCATGCGCTCCTGAATAGCTGCTACCGTTGCTGGCTGACCTTGCTGCCCACGCAAGATGCGTAAGACATTGTATTGCTCTGGTGAAAGTTCGTATGGCTTGAACAACGCACTTTGATAACCCACCATATAGCTATGTGTGTAGAGCAAGTTCACCACTCCTTTGGTGTAGACGTCTTTAAATTCGGCTTGCTGTATGGCTACCTCGATGCTTCCCATGTATCTTCCCAATTGGATTAATGTATATACATTTATTGAAGAAAAAAGGTTTAGAAATAAGAGAAAAAAGGAAAGAAGTGTTCAACAGACCTCTGCATAGAGCAAATCAGCGTTGAAAAAAAACAGCAACAGTCAAGTAAAGCACCTATTGAGCGTAACAATGACCCCAGACATATAACTTTAAATTTATTTTAAAGCGTTGATCGTGCTCAATGCCTAGGTTTTTTTAACATAAATTAAACCTGCTATTAATGGATTTGAAAAAAAAAAGGCATATTTGCCATTACGTAAAAAAGTAAACCCATGAAAAAAATAATTTCTAAATACGCAATGCTTTGCGCAGTTGTCGGCCTTTTATGGTCTTGCGACAATGGATTCTCAGATGTGCCCATTGTGGACATGCCACCCAAAATCACCTTAGGAGCCATCACCAGTGGCCTAACGGAGAAACAAGACTTCATTATCGACGTCACCTTCTTTGACGGGGTAGATGACGGAAAAATAAGCACCCTTGCTTCTTATTCGTACACTATCACGCGAGCAGGTGTTAGTGTATCTACTGGATCGAAAAATTTAAGTGGTGAAAACGAAAAAGTAACCCTTAAAATAGTTGGAGGATTTGCCCCAGGAAATTACAACCTAGATGTAAAAGCAAAAGACACAAACGGCAACGAAAGTGCAGAGAACGTTTCATTCGTAGTAGCATCCAGCAAGCCTGCATTTGATATTTCTGGCGTATGGAGCATGGAGCCGATTGCTGGCGCAATGAAAGTAGGCCCAGCTCCTGGTAGTTCGGAATGGTGGCAAAACTCTCTTGGAGACGTGACCGCAAGATCCTGCTTCTTTGACGACAAGTACACCTTTGGAGAGGACGGATCATTTAAAATGGGCCTAGATGGCGTTACTTGGATTGAACAATGGCAGGGAGTAGCTGCCGACGGTTGTGGAGCTCCAAAATCCCCATTTGACGGCACCAAATCTTACACCTATACTTATACTTCCACTACACTCACCTTAGTAGGACAAGGAGCACATGTCGGCCTTGCTAAGGTGAACAATGCTGGGGAGATCTCCAATGGTGCTGCAATTGCAAATCAAATTGCTTACACCATCGTAGAACAAACCAAGCAAGGCAACACCCGTAGAATGACGCTTCGCGTACAGGCTGGATCTGGTGTATGGTGGGATTTCAAATTGATCTCAGGACCAGCTGCCAGTGCGGCACTTGTAGGTAACTGGAAAATGGAACCTGTGGAAGGTGCCATGACTGTAGGTCCTACAGCAGGTAGCAGAGAGTGGTGGTTCAATACCGCTGCTGATGTGACTACAAGAGCTTGTTTCTTTGACGACGTGTATACCTTTAATGCCAATGGTTCATACACCATGGCTATGGGCACGCAAACCTGGCTAGAAGGCTGGCAAGGTGCTGACGGTTGCGGCGCTCCTAAAGCACCACACAATGGCACTGGCAACTATACCTATACGTATGACGGAGCAACCCTCAAGCTCATAGGAGCGGGGGCCCACGTCGCCCTGCCTAAAGCAGTAAATGCAGGCGAACTTCCGAACGTAGCTGTACCAGGTGAAGTTTCTTACAAGGTCTTGAGCCTAGTAGAAACACAAGGGGTCAAAAGAATGACCATCCAGATAGAAACTGGAACAGGTGTTTGGTGGACATTCAAACTCATCTCTGTTTAATTATCTTTACCGCCAGAGGACATCCTCTGGCGGTTTTTTTTACATCTTACTATGCAAACACTTCCCTTCCTTTTTTTAGTTATTTCCCTTGGCGCCTGTATGCCAGAGGATAAATCAGATCCAGACCAAAGCGGAAGCACAGTAATTATCCCAACAAACGGGGCTACTTCTCCCACTTCCTATCCCAACATGAGCTTAGTTTGGGCAGATGAATTTACTGGAAGTAGTTTGAGTGATAACTATTGGAGTCATGAAACCGGAAATGGAACCAATGGTTGGGGCAACAATGAATTGCAATATTACAGACCTCAAAACACCGGAATCCAGGATGGTCATTTAGTGATCACTGCTAAAAAAGAGTCCTTTGGAGGAAAAGAATACACCTCTTCTCGAATCGTTACAAAAGGTAAAAAAGAAATCCGTTACGGTCGTGTGGATATTCGCGCTTCTCTCCCCAAAGGTCAGGGAATCTGGCCTGCACTTTGGATGCTCGGATCAAATTTTGACACCGTCAGCTGGCCTGCCTGCGGAGAAATAGACATCATGGAAATGATTGGTGGAAGCGGTCGAGAAAATACAGTGTATGGCACTGTCCATTGGCAAAATGAAGGTAAGAATGCCAAATATGAAGGAAAAACTACACTGGCTTCTGGAACCTATTCAAATCAATTTGCGGTGTATTCCATCATTTGGGACGCAACCTCCATCCGCTGGCTAGTGGATAACAAACAGTTTCATGTCATCGATACCACTCCTGCTGAGTTGGACGAATTTCGAAAAAGCTTCTTCTTCATCTTCAACGTTGCCGTGGGTGGCAACTGGCCGGGATCTCCCAACACAACTACTGCCTTTCCTCAGCACCTAATCGTAGATTATGTGCGGGTATTTCAAGCAAATTAATCCCAGCCTTCTTCCTTCGGGAAGAAGGCTTTTATTTGGCTAACCAATCCCGTAGTAACTTATTTACCTCCTGAGGTTTTTCAATACAGCTACTGTGCCCAGCACCAACGATTGTTTCTAGCTTGGCTCCTGCAATCCCCTGTTGAATAAATGCTGCTTTTTGTGGGGTAGTCGCCACATCTTCATCTCCTACAATCACTAAGGTGGGACAGGTAATTTTGGAAAGCTCCGCCTCCACCCCCTTGCGGTAGATCACTCCTTCCACAGGACCAACAATGCTTTTTTTGTTGGAAGACAATTCCTTTTTCCAATGACGGATGGAATCAACATGAGCAGCGTCCGCTAGCCAACTTTTTGCAAACATAATTTTCATAACCTTATTTGCAATGGGAGAAATTATTCCTATCCAACGCACAAGTCCATTGAGGAGCTTATACTGGGATAAATTTTCTTGGGGCTCCGCATTGGCAGAAGTCTCTAACAAGACCAGGCTTTTGACCAGCTCCGGATGCCGAGCTGCCAAACGCATGCCTGTAAAACCTCCCATAGACAAGCCAATAAAATGAACAGGACCTCCAACCAACGCACGAATCAAGTCTGCTGCATCTTCGGCTACTGTATCCATGTCGTAAGGTCCCTTTACCTCACTTTTACCTTGTCCTCGGTGATCATAGGCAATCACGCGGTAGGTCTTGGCAAATTCAGCCACTTGGGCATCAAACATCTTATGACTCCAAAGCAGGCCATGAGAAAAAACTAGGGTTTCTGGACCAGTTCCAACTTCTTCGTAAAAAAGGTTGATAGAGGGGAGGGAAAGATATGGCATAAGTGGGGTCAATGAGTTTGTTGTAGTACTTATCAAAAAAAGGAGGAGAGTATCAGCATGCTACCCTCCTCCCAATCATGTTCTCGTGCGCTTACCAATCCAAACCTGGCTGGGTAATTTGCACATTTTCCTGCGCCTTTTGTTTATCTACAATCGTGCGTACATCTTTAAGCAGTTGCTTTGCGTCGTACACAATACCGTCCTTCACGGTATACTTGACACCACCTACACGAATTGGTTCGTTCTTATCGTTGACACGGATGGCACCTGTACCATACAATACCTTTAGGTTTTGTAGTGGGTTTTCTTCTAGGATAACAAAGTCAGCCAACTTGCCAACTTCCACGGTACCAATTTCCTTGTCCATGCCGAGCGCTTCTGCTCCATACATGGTCGCAGATCGAATCACTTCCAAAGGATGGAATCCAGCTTCCCGTAACATTTCCAGTTCACGGATATACGCAAAGCCATACAGCTGGTAAATGAATCCAGAATCCGAACCAGCGGTCACTCTGCCTCCACGGTTTTTGTACTCATTGACAAAAGTCATCCAAAGTCGGTAATTCTCTTTCCAAAGTACTTCTTCTTCGGTAGTCCAATCAAACCAGTAGGAACCGTGAGATTGACGGTTGGGCGCATAAAAACGCCATAGCGAAGGAAGGGTATATGCGCCATGCCACTCCTGCGTACGTGCGCGCATCAAGTCCCGATTTGCCTCGTAGATATTGAGTGTGGGATCCAAGGTAAAGTCCAAAGCCAACAATTCGTCCATCACCTTATTCCAATGTGCTGAGAAAGGTGGGGCTGCCTGCTGCCAAAGTTTCCCCGCTTCCGCAAAGCGGTGCTGCTCGTTCTGGTAGTTGTAATCCAACCGGAAGTTTTGAATGGTTCGATCGGTAAACAGTGCCTCTGGTAAGCCATACCAATGCTCCATGGAGGTAAGTCCAGCACGTGCAGATTGGAGCACATTCCATCTGGCTACATCCAATTGCTGATGGTGCATGGCGGAACGCAATCCAATTCGTTTATTTTCTGAGATCGCCGCCTCCATTACTTCGGGCTTTGCTCCAAAAAACTTAATTCCATCTGCTCCCTTTGCTTTGTTTTCGTTTACCCAAGCTTTGGCTTCTTCAGCAGTGGTAATAGGTCCTTTTGCCCCCTGCCCAAAGGAGCTATATGCCAATATTCTTGGAGCAGTGATTTCATTGGCAGCAGATTTTTTCTTGTGATCCAAGACCCAAGCGAGTCCATTTCCTGCAGATGGATCTCGAACAGTGGTGATTCCGTGCGCCATCCACAGTTTGAACACGTATTCTGCTGGTGTACCTTGACCAGTGCCTCCAATATGGCCGTGCATATCAATCAAGCCCGGCAACAGATAGTGCCCTGTCAAATCCATTACCTTCGTCTTGTCGTCAGCTTTGGGACGGCGATTTTCACTGATAGGCACACCCGGATAGCCGACTGCTTGAATCTGCGTGATGCGGTTTTTCACTACCACAATATCTACCGGACCTAGTGGGGGTGCACCGGTACCGTCAATAAGCGTCACGCCACGAATGATCAGTTTCTCATAAGGGCCCTCTCCCTCTGCTCGTGCAGGGGAAGGCGTGATCTGTGCAAGGGACCAGCTGACGCTAGCAACTAGTGCAAGACCGAGGACAAGTATTTTTTTCAACATAGCTAGTTGGGGTTCTTAACGTGTATAAGATAGGGGAATTCCAGAAATGAAAAAATGTTTTTATGATTAACGCAATTTTTGTCAACGGTCGACGGACCACGGTCCACAGTAAATTGTAACGAACCTCAAAATTTATTTTCTTTGGTTAGAGGGGTGAACAAGCGGATATTCCTTTTCTAATTAAAGGAGCGGTAACAAAAAAGCCCCGTGCGGACGAGGCTTTTAATTCTTTAACTTGATTTTTCTCGAACGAATTAGCGAACACTTATTCAATCGATCAGTAATGTAATTTGTAATGTAACTGCCGTCGACAGTGGAGTGTCAACCGTAGACCGTCTTACAAGTCTTTGAACTTATCCATGATCTCTTCAGAAATTCCTGTGAAGGAATATCCTCCGTCATGGAAAAGATTCTGCATGGTAACCATACGAGTAAAGTCGGAAAACAAGGTTACAATATAATCGGCACAAGCATCTGCGGAGGCATTACCCAAGGGAGAAAGCGCTTCTGCAAAATTGTAAAACGAATCAAATCCACCAATGCCGCTTCCGGCAGTAGTTTTAGTTGGCGATTGAGAGATGGTATTGACGCGCACTTTTTTAAGCTTACCGTACCGGTAGCCATAGCCTCTCGCAATGCTTTCTAACAAAGCCTTGGCGTCTGCCATATCGGTATAGAAAGGAAATATCCGTTGTGCTGCGATATAGGAAAGCCCCACAATAGATCCCCATTCCTTCATGACATCCATCTTCTCTGCTACCTGCATCATCTTGTGAAAAGAGATTGCCGACACGTCGTAGGATTTCATGGCCCAATCGTAGTTTAGGTCGCCATATGCCTTTCCTTTACGGATGTTTGGTGACATACCGATGGAATGCAGCAAAAAGTCAAAATCAGCACCCAAAAACTCTTTCGCCTCGGCATAGAGCTTTTCAATATCTTCTACCACGGTCGCATCTGCACCCACCACGATGGTATTGCACTCTTCAGCAAGTTCTTTGATGGCGCCCATCCTCATGGCGATTGGGGCATTGGTCAAGACAAATCTTCCACCTTGTTCTTTTACCTTAAGCGCTGTTTTCCATGCAATGGAATTTTCATCAAGCGCTCCTGTGATGATTCCTACTTTTCCTTTTAGTAAATTTTCTGACATATGGCGATGGTATTGAATTCAAAATCTGCCGTAAAACTACAAAAAAATTAGGAGTTAGCCCCTCAATTCATCAAGAGCTCTGTGGCACTGGCCCGAGCTGCAGCAGAGGGATTGGCGCCAGCAATCATTTTAGCAAGTTCCTGCACCCGCTCTTCCGGGTTGAGTAACTTAATTTTTGAAACCGTTTTGTCTGCAGTATTGTCTTTATAGACAAAATAATGCGTCTCCCCCTTGGCCGCTACTTGGGGCAAGTGGGTGATGCAGATTACTTGGTGCCGTAGTGCGATCTCCTGCATCATGCGCACCATTTGCAAGGCTACTTCCCCAGAAATTCCCGTATCTATCTCATCGAAAATTAGGATGGGCATGGCCATTTTATCCGCCATCAGGTACTTGATAGCAAATAGCAAACGCGAAAACTCTCCTCCAGAAGCTACCTTTTTCAACGGCTGTAGGGCAGTTCCCTTATTGGCAGAAAACAGGAGTTCCACGGAATCCATCCCAGAAAAGGAAGCCGCTGTGGGCTGTAAAGTAAGGCTGATACGGGCATTTTCCATTCCCAAGCCTTTCAGGAGTGCTTCCAAGGAGGCTTCAAAAGAGGGGAAACAGGCCCTTCGCTGCTCAGTCAACAAACTTCCTGCAGCGAGCATCGCCTTTTCGGCGTCTAGACAGGCTTTTTGGGCAAGCATCAGGCGGTCTTCCACATCCTGCAGGTGAACCACCTTATCCGCCAACTCGGCTTGTAGCAACAGCAGCTCTTCCACGGTTTGAAGGCCATGTTTCTTTTGAAGCTGGTAGATTTTGCTCAGTCGATCTCGGATTTGATCCAACTTGCCCAAATCCACTTCGACCTTGCTATCCTCTTCTGCCAATCCCGAAGCTAAATCTTTGAATTCAATAAAAGCTTCTTGAAAGCGTTGCCTATAGCTCCCAAAAACTTGCGCCAATCGCTCCAACCCAACAAGGCCGGATTGTACCTGGCCCAAGCCCTGCAAGAGTCCTACCTGCTCCTCCTCGAAGATGGCCATCAGCTCGTGGATCTTCGCTTTGATTTCTTCGGCATTCTCCAAGATCTCCTGACTAGACTCGAGCTCTTCCTGCTCTCCGGCAACCAAAGCGAGCGAAGTCAATTCTTTCAGTTGATACTGGTTGAAATCAAACTCTTTCTTCAGTGCAACCGACTGTTGGGAAAGCTCATCTACAGATATTTTTACCTTTTTGAACTCCCTGAAAAAATCCAAATACGCTGCTTTCCTTTTTTGCGTTTGCGCAAAAGCATCCACCAAACTCAATTGGAAATCCCCTTCTCCAAGCAGCAAGGTATCGTGTTGGGAGTGCACGTCCATTAACTTGGCACCGAGCAATTTCAGACTTTCCAACAACACGGGAGTATCGTTGATAAAGGAGCGAGATTTGCCAGCAGGGCTTATTTCTCGGCGAATTATGCAGGTGTCCTCGTAGTCGAGCTCCAACTCCTCAAAATAGGAACTAAGTCCGTAGGTTTTTAGGTCAAAAACCCCCTCTACCACACATTTCTGATCTACATGAAGCAGAACCTTGGTGTCGGCACGATTGCCCAACAAAAGCCCTACTGCGCCCAGCATGATGGATTTTCCTGCACCCGTTTCTCCCGTAATCATGCTCAATCCAGCACTGGGTTGCATGGCCAGCTGATCAATCAAGGCATAATTGGAGATGTGTAGCGAGGTAAGCATGAATTAAGGAAGGCTTTCCAACAAAACTAAATGATACTGCTCAGCTTTTGAGCAGCTCGTTGTATTTTCTGGCGTTATTCGGATCAATTTCAAGAAGCATAGGGACAGCTTTTTCGCGGACCTCGAAGGGGGCTTTCTTGAGCAGTGCCACCAATTCATCACCCTTAGCATCTATAAAACTAATTGTGAAAATACCGTTAGGCTGCAATTTATTGGCCTCTGCCACGCGTTGAATTGCTTCCAAAATGGAGTTGTAGGCCTCCTCAGGAGCAATTGCAAGTTGGTCTATTCCCTTTCTGTGATACAGGTAATAGGCTTCGCGAATAGGCGAGAAAATGGTGGAAACATAGATGTCGTTGATCAACCAATACCTACTTCTGCGATCACTCGGATTTTGGACCCATCCCGAACGGCCCGACTGCTGTGCATTGTTGACAATATCGTTGGCCACTTCAAAGTAAGGATTGCCCCCTTTGCTAGCGAAAGAATCGTAGTCCAGCCCCAAGGCAATGTGCGCATAAAAGGCCATCAAGGAGCTGATATTATTTAAAAAAGCAAAGCGGTTGAACTCCAAAGGCTGCGACTCGAGGTACTCAAAGGTCCAATTGCGGTCGATGAAATTAAGAAGCAAAGACTCGTAATTGGTACCATAAACAGGACGTACCACCTGCACTTGAACGGTTGCATTGTATACGCCAACCTGAGGCACCTCATTGATGGTAATTAGCAGAGTACCCTTGATCCGCTCTTCTGGCCTAAACTCGTCGTCGGTCCAAGAGCGGCCGTTGAGGAACTGCTCAAAGCTGGTCTTCATTTGGTTGAAGACGTCTGTATTTTGAAATCTAGAGCGGTCACTGTTGATAATGACGGTAAAATCAAGCTCCTGGGCTTGGCCTTGCAGGAGCAAACCAAAGAGGCCAATCATCAAAAATAGGTGCTTCTTCATGCAGATAAACTTACAAAAATTAGTTGGCTTCTATCCTGGCCCTTGCCTGAACTACCTCGGCAAGAATCAGCTCCGCGATTGCTGACTTGGGCAAAAGGTTGGAGGACATTTCATCCCCATTGGCATGAAAAACCCGTACCTGATTGGTATCGTGTCTAAAACCAGTACCTGGGTCTATGGCAGAATTCAACACCACCAAATCAAAGTTTTTTCGAGCCAGCTTGGCCTTAGCGTTTAGCTCTTCCTGCGCTGTCTCTAAAGCAAATCCCACATGAATCTGCCCAACTTTTTTCTTTTTGCCAAGTTCTAGCGCCAAGTCCACATTGGGTACTAGGCGAAGGAGTAGTTCTTCGTCTTGCTTCTTGATTTTTTCTGATGCCACCATGGCAGGAGCAAAATCGGCTACCGCAGCCGCAAAAACCACCACATCCATTTGATCATGAAGGGATTGGACTGCCCGGTACATTTCAGCAGCCGTAGTCACTCGGCTGAGATGAACCTGCTCTGCTTCAAGATTCAGTTCTACTGGGCCGGACACCACAAACACGGTTGCTCCATGCGCTTTAAAGGCACGAGCAAGGGCCAAGCCCATTTTGCCAGAAGAATGGTTGCTCAAAAAACGAACGGGATCTAATGCCTCTTGGGTAGGACCCATCGTGATCAATACTTTTTTTCCGGAGAAGTCCTTCTTTTGATTGAAAAAGTGGAGCACTTGCTCAAGGATATGTTCCGGCTCCATCATCCTACCTTGACCAGATAGTCCACTCGCCAACTCGCCCGTCTCTGCCTCCAGTATGATGTTTCCGAAGGAGGCCAGGCGCTGCAAGTTGTCCCGCACAGCTGGATGCTGATACATGTCCAAATCCATGGCAGGAGCTAACATGACTGGGCATCGCGCAGAAAGGTAGGTAGCAGCAAGGAGGTTGTCGCAGGCTCCCTGCGCAAATTTGGCCAGGGTATTGGCACTTAGGGGAGCTACGAGAAAGAGGTCTGCCCAGAGACCGAGCTCCACGTGATTATGCCAAAGGCCCGAACTTTTATCAAAAAATGAGGACAGTAGTGGCCTTTTGGAGAGTGTAGCCAAGGTGAGCGGGGTAATAAAATCAAGAGCAGAGGCACTTGCTATAAGCTGTACCTCTGCTCCAGATTTGATAAGCAATCGTGTCAGTACTGCCGTCTTGTATGCAGCGATGCTGCCTGTGACGCCTACTAATATGCGCTTGCCTTGCAGGTCCATGGGAAATTATTCCGCTCCTTCCTCGCTAGGAAATCTGTAGTGGATTTTTCCTTCTGTAAATTCTTCCATAGCCAAAGAAGTAGGCTTTGGCATTCTTTCGTAAAACTTGGAAATCTCAATCTGCTCTTTGTTTTCGAAAACTTCCTCAAGGTTATCCACTGTAGAGGCAAACTCAGAAAGTTTGTTGTTCAATTCCTCTTTTAAGGTAGATGATATTTGCTTTGCTCTTTGACCTACGATATGGATGGACTCATAGATATTGCCTGTTTGATCAGCAACTTTGTCTAGGTCTCTTGTGATAATTGATGGATTGACAGCCATGGTAATTTAGTTTATAATGCAACTTAATTCATTAATTTGAGGTCGTATCGGAAACGACTTCTGCAGCTTTTTTGTCTGCAACTTCTTTTTTAACTTTCTCGTGCGCCTGGAGGGCTACCTTCGTTTGCTCTTCAAGCTTCTTCACTTCTCCCAAGTAGCCACTTGCGGAGTACTTGCGGTAAAAGTTGTTAGCAAAACCAAGTGCATCCGTTAGGCGTGCTTCTTTTTTATCGTAGGCACTGTTGTTAGCATAGGCATAACCCACCTCCACCAATTTGTATGCTAGCTCTTCGTTACGCTTGCTCTCAGGGAAATCTTTGGCGAAGTTCTGAAAGTTAATAATACATGCTCGGTAAAAATCTCCTGGGAAGAGGCCTTCTTTGAGGCGGTAGTACATCTCCGCTTCTGCGAATGCTTTATCTTCAAACCGTCCTTCTAAATCTTTTAGCATCTCCATGGCGCGTTCGTAGCTCGCAGAAGAAGGAAACCGCGTCACAAATTGCTGAATCGCTAGAACTGCCTCAGTACTACTTTGCTGATCCAGATTGAAATCTGGCGCGTCGAGATACAAGGAGTATGCATGCATGAAAAGCGCTTCTTCCGCCAAGGGACTTCTATTATAGGTTTTGTAGAAGGTATTGAAATACCCACCTGATTCTATGTAGCGCTTGGTCTTGAAGTGGCAATTGGCATAATTGTATTCCGCCATCTCTGCTTTTTCTGAGCCTTTGATGACAGGAAGCACCTTCTCATAGAGGATAATCGCCTTGTTGTACTCCCCTTCTTGGTAGTACTTATTGGCACCATTGTATAGCTCTTCCCAGTTGGTACTTTTCTCCAACTTCGAAAAAGGTCCACAAGCCCCTAGGAGGAATAGCGAAAGAACAAAAAGAATCGAACGTATACGCATGTGTAAATTAAGGACCGCAAATATAAGGGATTATTGTAAGATTTCAAATGAAGAGCAGCGCTAAAAAGCCCTACTTTTTCACCTGCAACTTCTTGGTAACAACATTTTTATTGTCCACAAACAGCGTATAAAAATAAACTCCTGGCTGAAAATCGGACACGTTAATCACCAGGCTATTGTTATTGGAATTTAGTTCGTATTCGGCAATAGGATTGCCGATAAAGCTGGTGACAGAGATTTTTGCCTTCACCTTTGGATTGACCAGGGTATAATCCAACTGGGCTACTCTGTTACTAGGATTAGGATAGATCTCACTGAGCTTGACGTCTTTATGAGAAAAAGCCGCTTTTGGATCACTTGTAACAGCATACCTTGCCTCCACTACAAAAAGATCACGTAGTGCCTCGCTGTTTACAAAAACGAGCTCGAAACTTCCCATGGTCTCAGAAATCCCCAAGTCAAACTCCAAGTAGAAATCGGTGTAGATCTCCCCAGGAGCCAAATTTACCGCAACCTTTGCCAAGTCTTTTTTAGGATCGAAACACTGATCCCCGAAGCATACTCTCATTTTTTGAGAAGAACCGATACTTCCTCGAATATTCTTGAGTAGGTAGGTTTTTGGGGTAGACGCCTCGTTGTGAAGCAAGATAGTTTTTCGTTGAGACCCCCCTATTTTGCCAGAAAACTCCACCCCATCACTCAATACCTGTACCTGTTGCGCCATAGCAAGGGATGGCAGCAACAGCAGCAACATACAGGTCAATTTGAAAAAGAGGGCGTTCATGTAAAATTAAGGCTATAGGCGCGTTTTTCTGGAAAACTGGATTTAACAACTACACGGTAAAAGTACTGATAAGTTACATTTTTAACTGTATAAACGGGTTAATTCTTGTTAAGTTTTATGCCTATCCTTCCTTCCAGCTTCCTACTTAACTGCTCCCCGACTGCTTGACTGCTTTTTCTTTGAGCATTTTTTGAAGCTGGGCCCCTGTCGGCATCTCCAGGCGAATCTCCGGCTCGTCAAAAAAATTAGTTAATGTCGGATCAATTTCGATCACCTTGCGCCAAGAATCTATCGCTTCTTTTGTTGGCTTTTCCTCCACTCGCCAGCGAAAGCCCTCCAGCCTACTGATTTTTTCATCAATGTCTTGAACAGGCGTAAACTTTCCATCGGGACGGATCCCAAAGTTGGACTTCTTAATCAGTCCATCGACGAAGGTTAGTGCTATGGTGGAACTTAAGATCCGGTTGATGCCTTGCGTCAAGCTATCTGCCTCCAACGCATAGTAAAGGGATTCCCCATTGCCCTCGATGTACAAGTTACTTAGCTGTCCTTCGGTAAATCGGCCGGTCATTTTTCTCCCCTTCATTTGGTTGAAATTGAGTAAGGTGTCGGTGAGGATAGCGAAGGCTTTATTTTTCATAAACACGCGATCTAGCGTCTCGTTGACAATGTAAAACACCATGCTGTCTGCAGAAATCTGGCTAGATCGGTTCCAAAGAATCGGATCCTTGAAGAGCTGAATCGATGAGTCCGAAAAGGTATACAGCAAGGAATCGGCCTTCCCAGAAAGATCGGATTTAACCAAGTTTACGGCATGAAAAGCAATCAGGTACTTGGCAGAATCCGCCTCACTATCGCGCGAAATCAGGGTGTCAGCTGTCATGTACAGCGTGTCTGACTCAAAATATTTTCTCACCAAGGCCTTCCCATTGACCTGACTGTACTTCTGATCTTCCCAATACTTGCCCAAGTCACCAAACACCTCCAACTTCCGCTCTTTGTTGAGCACACGTACGTCTTTTTTACCCTCATAGTAGGCCTTGGGCTCGTCGTAAAACAATTCTTCGGCCTTCACCCGACTCTCCTCCGTCTCCACAAGCCCCTCAAAAAACTTGAATTGCTTCTGCTGTGTATCGTAGAAACTACCCTTTTGGGCATCCAAACGATATCCTTCCTTGGACACAATATTTGTCAGGCCCGGCGTCTGGGCCGTTTTGGGCACAGTCATATAAATCAAATCATCGGTTTTGAGTGTGTAATCTGGATTGACCAAGACAACCTCCTGCTTAAAACTTATCCGCTCGAAATTGATCTCATAGGTACCCACCTCACTGGTGAGCACATTGACCGAATCCACCACCTTTCCTCCTTCAAAATAGGTGGCAACATTAGTCTCCCGGTTGTAGTCTAGGTATTCGGTATACAGTTTGGTCTCCAGGTTAGTGAACACCACGTTTTTCCTCAGCTTGGCCACCTTGGTCGTACCGTCATACTCGGCATAAGAACTCCTGGTGGTGATGGGATCTACTTCGTCCTCGATCACCACCCTCCCAAAAAGCTGAGCACGATTTTCCTCTCGAAAAAAATAGGCTGAATCGCAGGCAATTATTGAATTTTGGTGCTTCATTTTTACATTTCCCAGTAGGCGTTCAAAGCCTTTTGCTCCCTGAAGTAGGTCTGCGCTTTGGATCTCCAAGAGTGAAGAGGTCTGCGCATGGCCAAGGATGGGCATCCAGAGCGCCAAGAGAAGGTATGGAATGAAAAAAGGAGATTTCATGCGGGATGGAATGGAGGCAAATTTAGCAGAAAAAGCTATTTTTGATCAATGTACGAAGCCTTTATCTCTCAACTAACGCAACGCAGACTTTTTGATCCCAGCAAACGTTACCTGCTTGCCTGCAGTGGAGGACTAGACAGCATGGCCTTGGCTCACCTCCTGCATGCGGCAGGGATTCAGTTTGAGCTTGCGCATGTCAACTTTGGATTGCGGGATGCTGAAAGTGATGGAGATGAGGAATTTGTGAAAAACTGGGCCAAAGAACATTCCCTACCTGCTTTCGTACATAGGGCAAAAACGGTGGAATGGGCGGAGGAAAAAGGTATTTCAATTCAAATGGCTGCCCGTGAAATCAGGTACCACTTTTTCGAAGAAATTCGAGCTCAACAAAATCTGGATGGCATAGTCCTTGCCCACCACGAGGACGACCAGTTGGAAACTATTTTACTAAACCTAGTGAGGGGTACAGGAATCGAGGGCTTGTATGGCATGAGCGAGCGAAGCGGTTGGCTTATTCGTCCACTGCTCACTTTTTCTCGGGCACAACTTGCCACCTACATGCAAGAAGTTGGGCAAGCCTGGAGAGAAGATCGTTCCAATTCTTCTATTGACTACAAAAGAAACAAGCTGCGCCACAGTGGACTTCCCGCGCTTTACAGCTTGGCCCCAGACACTCGACAAAATCTCTTGCAAAGCTTTACGCGACTAACGGATACGGGCAAGGCGTTTTCTGGCTTAGTTGACAACTGGAAAATGGAACATGTCCGAGAACACCAAGGAATAAGCTCGCTCCCCTACAACGCCATTAAAAACAGGCCGGGAGTAGCTACCTTACTTTATTTTTGGTTGCGGCCTTATGGGTTTAATTCAGATCAAGCACTCGCTTTAGCATCCTGGCTAGACGAGATAAAGCCAGGCCGTATGTTGCGCAGCGCACAGTACGAGCTCAGTCTGGATCGGGAGGGATTGATATTATACCCAATCCCTGTTGAATTTTCTGAGCTTGAACTCCCTTTTGGAGCCCCTTCCTTTAAACTTCCCAACGGATCCTACCAACTGACATGGGGATACCTTCCGAAAGAGATCGATAAAGATCCAGCACATGCCTTGTTGGATCTTGACTGTTTGGAATTTCCCCTTCACCTCCGGAGTTGGCAGGAAGGAGACCGATTTAATCCCTTGGGAATGTCGTCCGAAAAGAAAATTTCCGACTTCCTGATTGATAATAAAGTGCCTTTTGCATTAAAGAAAGAGGTGAAAGTCCTAGTTTCAGGGAATAAAATAGCCTGGGTAGTCGGCATGCGGATTGCAGACTGGGCAAAAGTTGGACCTGCAACCCAAAACACGCTGCACATAAAAAAAGCTACCCCATGAGAAATCCTTTTTCAAAAACCTACGAACCCGAAGAACTGCGGATGTTTGACTTCATGCAAGGCAGCAAACTTTTTGAGCATTTAAAGCTGCAGGAGCTTGCCCGATTTTTGCCTGCCATGCACGAGCGAAAATACGTGAAAGACGAAGCCATATTTTTCAGCAAGGATCCCAGCCAAGCACTTTACCTGATCCGCAAAGGTCAGGTAGATTTGAACATCGACCTTCAAGAAAATTTTGAAACCATCATGCAACTCAAGCGAGGCGATGCTTTTGGAGAAAACTCCCTGTTGAAAAATTCAAAAAGGACCTACACCGCCCTGGTGAGTTCCGATCAAGCAGAGCTGATCGTGATCCCCCATTTTGCTCTACAGGAGATCTTTGATGGCAACCCAAAAATCAAAGCCAAAATGATGACCGCCTTGGCAGAATTTTACAATGCCAACAACCAGCGCCTATTCCGATCTTACCGCGAATCCTTTGGCTTTTTCAGCTTGCGGCAGATGTTTGAGTAAGTTCGCCTTTTGCTGAAAAATTTTCCCTTAAAAAAACACTCCTTAACTACAAACTAATCCTTGAGGGGTTTCTATTCGTAAGCATTGCTTAGTAACTTAGGACCGATTTTAAGGCCTTTCAAACCAAAAAAAAACAAAACCATGAGCAAAGTAACCGTTGTAGGTGCAGGTAACGTTGGAGCCACCTGTGCCGATGTGTTGGCATATCGCGAAATAGCAGAAGAAATCGTCTTGATAGACATCAAGGAGGGCATTGCTGAAGGCAAGGCACTTGATATCTGGCAAAAAGCTCCCATCAACCAGTACGATAGTCGAACTGTAGGCAGTACCAACGATTATAGCAAAACCGCCAATTCTGACGTGGTTGTCATCACCTCTGGCCTTCCAAGAAAGCCAGGCATGACGCGCGATGACCTAATCGAAACGAACGCGGGTATTGTCAAGTCGGTCACCAAAAACGTGATCAAATACTCTCCAAACGCCATTATCATCGTGGTCTCCAATCCTTTGGACGTCATGACCTACCAGGCGCACCTCACTTCTGGACTTCCTAGAAACAAGGTGATTGGTATGGCCGGTATTTTGGATACTGCCCGATACAGAGCCTTTTTGGCCGAGGAACTAAACGTTTCTGGGAAAGAAATTCAAGCCATCCTCATGGGAGGACATGGCGACACCATGGTACCCCTCCCTCGCTACACCACAGTAGCAGGCATCCCAGTGACCGAACTGATTGAAAAAGACAAACTTGACGCCATCATCGAGCGAACCAAATTTGGCGGCGGTGAGCTAGTCAAGCTCATGGGCACATCAGCTTGGTATGCTCCAGGAGCTGCGGCAGCACAAATGGTGGAAGCCATCTTGAAAAATCAACGACGCGTATTCCCAGTTTGCATCAAGCTAGACGGTGAATATGGCATTGACGACTGCTACCTAGGTGTCCCTGTTATCTTGGGTAAAAATGGTGTTGAAAAGGTACTTGAGCTCGACCTCAACGCCGAGGAAAAACTACTCCTAGAAACCTCCAGAGGTCACGTAAAAGAAGTAATGGCGGTACTGGACCAGCTGAGCAACTAACAGACCTTTTTAAACGACAAGACCTAAGTCACTCCCCCGCACCCTGTGGAGTTACTTAGGTCTTTTTTTCCCCCTTACCTAGCCCCATACCTGTCTAGTGAAACTCTGGAAAAGTCTTCTTGTCATTCTACTCATCTCCCTCGGGAGCTGGGGAGCCTATGAAGGCTATCAGAGGTTTATTCTTTCCCGTAACATCAATAGCCTGGAACTCATTTCCAGTGATGCCGTTTTTATTTTTGAAACCCAGCAAGCAGACCAAGCCTGGCAGGAACTCCTACGGCAGCCTCTTTGGACGGCCTTGGCTAAATTTCCCGCATTCCAGTCCTTAGCCGATCAGCTAACTACCTTGGATAGCCTCTCTGGAGAGAAAGGCTTTGTTACCAAAACCCTGCGAAACAAACAGGTGACGGTTAGTTACCATGCCGTTGGAACAGACAATTTCAGCCTGCTCTACACCCTCAACTTTGGCGCTAGCTCTCCTCAAGAGCTATTGGATATGCTCAAGGCAAAAACCCCTGCCAAGACTCGCTTCCAAACACGAAAATACAGCAATCAAGCCGTGTATGATGTACTTGGCGAAGACAACACGGTGCAATGGAGCATCACCATCCTCAATAACGTATTGCTTATTTCCTCCTCCTCATTTGTAATCGAGGAAGCCATTCGATTTTACCTAAGTGACAACCCCAACCGCCTTTCGGACAAATTGGGAGAAGCAATTTCAGAGGAAGCAGGCCTAGGCAGGCTTATCCTTTCCTCCAAAGGAATCTCTAAACTGCTCGGAGGCGTAAGCATCACCAAAGAGTCCTTGCCCCAACAAGCACTGCAGTCTGCAGACTACCTGTTGGCCTTGACCTTACAATATGAGGCTAACCAGCTAGTCTTTAAGGGACCCCTATCAGGGATGGAAACTGTGAATTTCCTACCTGCCGTTCAGGCACAACTATCAGAATTTGAAAACTTAATTCCGAACCGAACGCAAGCTATTACGCAAATCAACCTGAAGGATAGCTACGAAACCCAGAAAATTGGCAATTCCGCATTTGTACCAAAGTCGACAGTCAGTGGGGAGATCCAATCCCGATTGATTGACAGAGGGTTTTTAGATTACCTCTCAGGAGAGCAGTATTTTTTAGAAATGGAACCCATAGCCGCTCCGCAAAAAAATCAAGCCTTACTCATCAAAACCCTGAAGCCCGAGCAGGCTTGGGCCTTTTTGAAAGAATACCGGGATAGCAGTGAATTTTACCCAGTGGAGGTTTACCTAGAAAATGATATTCTATTTTTTCCCGAAGAAAACTTCCCAGCACACCTTTTCAACGGTAAATTTGCAGGCTTTGAACAAACCTACGTTAGCCAAGTAGGTTCCATCCTGCTGATGAGTAATTCTGCTCCGGGAATGAAGCTTCTCTTGGATGACTACCTACAAGGAAATACCTGGGGGAAAAATCTGGAAGGAAGTGAGAAGCTATTGTCCCCAACGGCTGGATACAGCCAAACCTTTCTTCTTCCAGCACTATGGCCCAGCTGGATACAGGCTACTAACCCCACCTGGAGCACTTTCCTTCAGAAATATACAGCTGAACTGCACCCTTTTCGTTCGCTCACCTTACGAATCAGCCAAAGTGCCAAAGGCCCCGAAGGGACACTTGTACTTCGGTACATCACCGATGGCAAGTCAAGTGCTGAAGATAAAAAATCCTTCGAATTGGCTTCAGGCAAGCAAGTATTGCTCCCCAGCGGTCTGAGCTATGGCCCGAAGGCCATCAAAAATTTCAACGACAATACCGAGGACCTGGTCATTCAAGACGAAGACAACGTACTCTATGTCATCAACTCCGCCGGAGACCAGGTGTACACCCAGCCCCTCTCAGGGCCAATAGTGAGCGATGCTTTTCAAATTGACTATTTCAAAAATGGGAAATTACAACTCCTGCTCGCCACTGCCGACCAGGTCTATGCAATCGATCGCCTTGGCGACCCGCTGCCTGGGTTCCCCCTGACGCTTTCAGGCGAAAAAATCAACCAGCTTAACTTGTTGGACTATGACCAAACCCGCGAGTACCGGTATTTTATAGGGACGGAAAAAGGTAACCTATGGCTTTTGGACAAAACAGGGAAAAGCCTAGATGGTTGGAAACCTTTGGCGCTGGGAGAACAAACCATCGGAACCCCATTTCATGTTCGTGTGCCGGGGAAGGGAGATTTTTTGGTAGCCTTAGGCAAATCTGGGAAAGTTTTTCTTTTTAATCGAAAGGGGGAATCCCAACCAGGCTCTCCGGTACAACTCCCAAAGGGCATCACAAGCCCAATGACTAATGACCAATCAGCCACGCCAACCTTAGGCGCCATTACCGAAGGTGGGGAGTTCGTAGAAGTTTCTTTTACAGGCGATATACAGCAAAAAAAACAACTCCTGAAAACCAACCGTGACGACCGTTTTCGCCTTTTGACCGATCAGAAAGGAAAAGGTTCCCTTTTGGTGATCGAGCAATTCAACAAGTTGCTACTATTGGACAGGAGTGAAAAACAGGTACTAAACCTACCCATCGCCGGAAGCCAGGCCTGGATTGGCTATTATGATTTTGGGCAAGAGCGAAAAATTATTGCCGTGACAGACCTCAAGCTCAGCTTAGGCTACCTCTATGATCTTTCAGGCAACCTACTGATTACCTCCCCCCTCCAGAGTGACAGAGATATTCAAGTGAGTCACCAGCCAGGCTTAGGACAATACCTTATTCGAACGCGCTTCGGAAAAACCATGTTGGAATACCTTATTCCAGATTAAGGAAGCGGTGGTAAGGGAACCTCGTTTTTTTAATGGGGAATTCAAAAATTCAGGCGTTGCCCTTACCAGAGTAAATAAATCGGTACGATCACATTCAGGCCATAACAGCTACAATACTAGAACACAAAACCCACCCGAATCAAGTAGGGCTCACTGTAATAGGACCCCCGACTGGAATTCTGCAGGCTGGAATGCTTTAGGTTGTACAAAAAGGTAAAATTGGCTCCTCCTCGAGATCCAAATGGCGCAAAATATCCTGCACCAATAAAAAAAGCGTCTGTCCACCTGCGTTGAAAATTGTCATCGAAGGGATTGTAAGCATTCCAATTGATGGACTCTACTTCGGAATAGGCGAAGATATTGGGAAGTACATTGTATCGCGCAAATGCTCTTCCTCCGTAAGCGGACCCTGCAGACCCCTGAAAGCGCAAGTCATCGTAATATTGGTAAGTGGCGCCCAAGCCCATGGAAAACTTGGGAGTAAACATCACGCCTGCAAGCGGGGAAACATCAATAAGGGTGACATTGCCAAACTGCAATCCTAGGTTTCCACCAAAATAACTTCGCTCTTTGAGAGAAAAGGTAGAATCGGAATTGAACTCCCGCTGCGAAAAAGCACCCGCCTGCATGCCAAAAAAGGCTAGGAAAAAGAGAAGGGTCGCCTTATTTTTCGACCACCACATAGAGATCCTCTGTTGGCTTCTTCATGAGGTACTTTTCGCGAGCAAATTTCTCTAACAATTCTGGATTACCCATCAGCTCTTTTCGCTCTTGCTGGATTTGTACCTTCTTCTTTTGAAAGTAGTCCTTTTGCTCCTCCAAATCCCAAAGCTGCTTCGTCAGATTTGCCTGAACGGGCAAACTGTTGGAGTCAATAAAAATCATCCATAGAAGGAAGGAAAAGCTGGCCAGCACGTAAAAATTGCCCGTGTATTTTATGAGTTTATTCATGGGTAGAAACGAATAATAGCTAAGGTACAAAAATCGTGCAAAAAAAAGACAGTCCCGAAATTCCGGGACTGTCTATATAATCTTACCTGGGAGATTTATTTCAACTTCCCCTTAAATACGGCAGCCTCTCCAAGTTGCTCTTCAATGCGAAGCAGTTGGTTGTACTTGGCCATACGATCGGACCGAGAGGCAGAGCCTGTCTTGATCTGTCCACAGTTCACTGCTACAGCCAAATCCGCGATGGTGGAATCTTCAGTTTCTCCAGATCTGTGTGACATAACCGCCGCAAAACCCGCTTTATGTGCCATGCTGATGGCGTTTAAGGTTTCTGTCAGCGTGCCAATCTGGTTTACTTTAACAAGGATCGCGTTTGCTGATTTCTCGGCAATACCCCGCTTAAGAAAGTTAACGTTTGTCACAAACAAGTCGTCCCCAACCAACTGGATTTTATCGCCAATCTTGGCGGTGATCATTGCCCATCCAGCCCAGTCTTCTTCTGCGAAACCGTCTTCGATGGAGTCTATAGGATATTTTTCAGTAAGCTCGGTCAAATAAGCAACTTGCTCTTCTCGAGACCTTACTTTTCCATTTGGTCCTTCAAACTTGGAATAATCGTATTTGCCATCCTTGTAAAACTCGGAAGCAGCACAATCCAAAGCGATGGTCACTTCCTCCCCTGCACGGTAACCTGCCTTAGCGATTGCCTCCAAAATACAAGCCAAGGCTTCCTCTGTGCCTCCTGAGAAGTTGGGCGCAAATCCGCCTTCGTCTCCTACGGCAGTGCTAAGGTGTTTGTCGTGCAAGATTTTCTTTAAATTATGGAAGATCTCAGCTCCCATGCGGATGGCGTCCGAAAAACTAGCCGCACCGATTGGGCGTACCATGAATTCCTGAAAGGCAATTGGTGCATCGGAGTGGGAACCCCCATTGATAATATTGAGCATGGGCACAGGGAGAGTGTTGGCATTAACCCCGCCAATGTATCGGTAGAGCGGCTGTCCAGACTCCATGGCTGCAGCTTTAGCCACCGCAAGAGATACGCCTAAGATGGCATTTGCGCCTAAGTTGCTTTTGTTTGGCGTACCATCCAGGTCAATCATGATCTGGTCAATAGTATTCTGGTCAAACACGTCCATTCCCACAAGCTCGGGAGCGATAAGGTCATTGACATTGGAAACGGCTTTCAAAACACCTTTTCCTAAATACTTGGTTTTGTCTCCATCACGGAGCTCCACGGCCTCATTTATTCCAGTAGAGGCACCACTAGGTACAGCAGCTCTTCCAAAGGCTCCATCTTCAGTGTATACATCTACTTCAACGGTTGGATTTCCTCTTGAATCAAGGATTTGTCGGGCATGAATGGATTGAATCAACGTCATCGTTTTTATAGGTTTGTTTGCGTTAGTTAGAAGTAATCATCGAGATAAAATCATCAAAAAGGTACCGAGAATCGTGCGGACCTGGAGAGGATTCTGGGTGGTATTGAACAGAAAAGGCTGGCTTATTTTTGAGTTTGATTCCCGCCACAGTTCCGTCATTCAAGTGCACGTGGGTGATATCCACCTGAGTGCTTTTTTCTGCCTCCTCACGCACCACGTTGAAGCCGTGATTTTGAGAAGTTATTTCACTTTTGCCCGTCACCAAATTTTTGATGGGGTGATTGAGTCCCCTGTGTCCGTGGTGCATTTTGTAGGTAGATATGCCCACAGCAGCGGCAAGTAGCTGGTGACCGAGGCAAATTCCAAATACTGGCTTCCCTGTAGTAAGAATTTCCCCGACAGTGGCCACGGCATAGTCCATGACTGCAGGATCCCCTGGACCATTGGAGAGAAAGTAGCCTTGAGGACCCCACGCTTCCATTTCTGCAAGGGAAGTTTTGGCAGGATAAACTTTGCAAAACACACCGCGTGAGGCAAGATTTCTCAAAATGTTTTTCTTAATGCCAAAGTCAAGACAGGCCACTTTGATTGGGGATGCTTCATCGCCAAAAAAGTAAGGTGTCTGCGTACATACTTGCGATGAAAGCTCTAAGCCGTTCATATCAGGCACCTTGGCCAGCTCAGCGGCAAGACCTTCAAGGTTGCCCTCAAACTCAGAGCTGATGATGGCGTTCATGGCCCCTTTGGCGCGAAGATGCCTGACCAGCTTACGCGTGTCAATGTCGGCAATCCCAGTGATGCCAGCAGCAACTAAGTAGTCCTGCAGGGAGCCAGAAGCGTCTAGCCTGGAATAGACATCAGAAAAACTATTTACCACAATGCCGGAAACGCAAGGTTGCTCTGATTCTACCTCCTCAGGATGAACACCGTAGTTTCCTATGTGGGAAGTAGTCGTAACGACAATTTGACCAGTATATGAAGGGTCAGTGTAAATCTCTTGGTAGCCCGTCATGCCAGTATTAAAGCAGATTTCACCGCCATTGGTACCGGAAATCCCGATGAGTGTCCCGTTGAATTGGGTACCATCTGCAAGAAGGAGGGTAGCTTTTTGTCTAATCATTTCTTTAAAGGTTGGCCAAAGTTACTAAATCTTAGGGAGCGAGGAATACGGAAGGGGTATAAAAAAAAGGATTGAACGACGTCCAATCCTTTTTATAATTAAGCTGTCTACAACTTATTTTTCATCGTTGTCACCTTCTGCAGAAGCTTCAGGAGCATCGGTCTCTTCTGGAGCCGGGGCTACTTCAGCAGCTGGCGTTTCAGTCTCCACTTCTGCAACAGCAGCTGGAGCTTCATCTACAACTTCCGCTGCTGGAATCTCTTCCACTACCTTAGCCGCTGCTGGAGCGGACACTGGAGCGGTAGTACCAGCGCTAGCATTTCCTCTAGATCTTCTGGTAGTCTTCTTCGCTGGTGCAGCATCCTTCAACATCAATTCGTTGAAATCTACTAGTTCGATGATACACATCTCTGCATTGTCTCCCAGACGAAAACCTGTTTTGATGATACGTGTGTATCCTCCTGGGCGAGTACCAACTTTCTCAATTACTTCACCGAAAAGGGCTTTGATGGCCTCTTTGCTCTTCAAGTAAGAGAATGCGATTCTTCTGCTGTGTGTAGAATCTTCTTTAGCTCTGGTCACCAGAGGCTCAACAAACTTCTTTAATTCCTTCGCTTTGGCAAGCGTAGTAGATATACGCTTGTGAAGAAGTAGGGAAGCTCCCATGTTGGAAAGCATTGCCTTTCTGTGGGAAGCAGTCCTACCAAGGTGGTTAAATTTCTTACCGTGTCTCATTGTTAATTATTCTTCATCAAGTTTGTACTTAGTAATGTCCATCCCGAAGATCAGACCTTTCTCTTGGATCAATTGCTCTAGTTCGGCCAAAGATTTTTTACCGAAGTTTCTGAATTTCATCATGTCTGAAATTTCAAGGCGAGCAAGATCTCCGAGAGTTCTCACGTCAGCAGCTTTCAAGCAATTAAAGGCACGAACAGAAAGGTCGAGGTCCCCTAGAGAGGTCTTAAGAAGCTTGCGCATGTGAAGGAATTCTTCATCGATAGGCTCTGGTTCCGCTACTCCAGTGGAGTCGAGTACCATGGTTTGGTCGGAGAAGAGCATGAAGTGCTGGATCAAAATCTTAGCAGACTCTTGTAGAGCTTTCTCAGGGTGGATAGATCCATCCGTATGCACTTCAAGAATGAGTTTTTCAAAGTCAGTCTTCTGTTCTACTCGGGTATTTTCTACGCTATACTTTACGTTTTTGATAGGCGTAAAGATTGCATCGATAGCAATTTGTCCAAATACCTGATCTTTAGGCTTGGATTCTTCAGCAGGCAAATAGCCTCTTCCTTTTTCGATAGTTAGTTCAATCTGGAAGCCTCTGGTTTGATCCATGTGACAGATCACCAATTCGGGATTCAATACCTCAAAGGAGGAAGTAAACTTAGCAATGTCACCTGCTGTGAATACTGATTGATTTTTGAATTCAACAGTAATTTTTCCATCAAAAGCGTCGTGCACTTTCTTGAAACGAACCTGCTTTAAATTCAAAATGATGTCAGTCACATCCTCTACTACGCCTTCCATGGTAGAAAATTCATGTACTACTCCAGGTAGTTTGATGGAAGTTATGGCGTATCCCTCCAAAGAAGAAAGTAATATTCTTCTAAGGGCGTTACCTATAGTAACTCCATAGCCTTTTTCGAGTGGTTTGAATGTGAATAAGCCATGAAAATCATCGGCTTTTTCCATCACCACCTTCTCGGGCATTTGAAATGTAAGTATGGACATATATTTCGTTCTGTTTTAGCTGAAAATAGTGGACTATTACTTTGAGTAAAGTTCGACGATAAGCTGAACCTTGATATTCTCAGGAATATCATCGCGGCTAGGAATGCTGACGAATTTACCAGACAAAGAAGCATTATCCCATTCTAACCAGGAGTACCTTGATGTTCCTCTGCCAGCCAAACTGTTGGTGATCGCTTCAAGAGACTTTGAACGCTCTCTTACCGATACTACATCACCTGGCTTTAGTGTGTAAGATGGGATGTTGACCAATTCACCGTTTACCAAGATGTGCTTGTGTGACACCAGCTGTCTTGCTCCACGACGGGTTGGAGAAATACCCATGCGGTACACAGTGTTGTCCAAACGAGCTTCTAGAAGCTGTAGGAGGTTTTCACCTGTGATACCTGATTTTCTAGAAGCAATATCAAACATCTTTGCAAATTGTCTTTCCAATACACCGTAGATGTATTTTGCTTTTTGCTTCTCTGCAAGCTGAATTGCATATTCAGATTGCTTCTTTCTTCTACCACGACCATGCATTCCTGGAGGGTAGTTTTTCTTTTGAAGTGCCTTGCTGTGCCCTTCAATATCTTCTCCAAATCTTCTGGAGACTTTTGATTTAGGACCTGTATATCTTGCCATACTGTTGCTTGTTTAAAGTTAAACTCTTCTACGCTTTGGTGGACGACATCCGTTGTGTGGCATAGGTGTCACGTCGATAATCGTCGTAACATCCAAGCCTAGGTTTTGCAACGTTCTAATCGCTGATTCACGACCAGCGCCTGGACCTTTTACGAATACCTCAATTTTTCTCAAACCGAGTTCGTAAGCGACTTGACCGCAATTTTGTGCAGCCATCTGTGCAGCGTAGGGAGTATTCTTCTTTGATCCTCTGAAACCCATTTTACCGGCAGAAGCCCATGAGATCACTTGACCTGTGATGTTGGTAATCGAGATAATGATGTTGTTGAAGGAGGCTTTGATGTGTGCCTGACCTACAGCTTCTACCTTTACTACTCGTTTCTTACCCTTTGCTTTATCGTTTCTTTTCTGAGCCATAATCTAAATCAGGTTTTATTTAGTTGCTTTCTTTTTGTTAGCAACAGTCTTACGCTTACCCTTCCTTGTTCTGGCATTGTTTTTCGTGCCTTGACCACGTACGGGAAGTCCTTTTCTGTGTCTCAAACCTCTGTAACATCCGATATCCATCAGACGCTTGATGTTCAATTGAATCTCCGACTTCAATGCACCTTCAGTTCTGAATTCTTCAGAAATGATGGTACGAATCGCGGTAGATTCCTCATCGTTCCACTCTCCGGCCTTTTTTTCTAAAGAGATGCCTGCTTTACTTAGGATCGCTTTGGCCGAACTTCTTCCGATTCCGAAGATGTAAGTAAGTCCGATTTCGCCGCGCTTATTGTCTGGTATGTCTACACCTGCAATTCTAGCCATGATTAACCTTGTCTTTGTTTATACTTAGGATTTTTCTTATTGATGACGTAAAGCTTTCCAAACCTTCTGATTACTTTACAGTCAACGCTTCTCTTTTTAATAGATGCCTTTACTTTCATATGGTTATTGTTTTAATTTTCGGTCATATGGAATCTTACTGATGAAGAACTAATTCCCGAAGGCTAACTCTTCCTGCTCGATTTCCTGTCAGTCTATTTATAACGATACACTATTCTTCCTTTTGATAAATCATAGGGAGATAACTCTAATTTAACCTTATCTCCAGGAAGGATCTTGATGTAGTTCATCCGCATCTTTCCAGAAATATGAGCAATCAATTGATGTCCATTTTCAAGTTCTACTTTGAACATCGCATTAGACAAGGCCTCTATGATGGTGCCGTCTTGTTCGATTGATGTTTGTTTGGCCATTTTAGAATGTAATGATCTCTTCTATGTATTTATGTGTTGTTAAAACCTCTGTTTTGTCTTCAAATATTGCAATCGTATGCTCATAATGCGCTGAAGGTCTCCGGTCTGCAGTTCGGATCGTCCAACCGTCTTTCTCCTGAACGATATTTCGCGTACCAAGATTAATCATGGGCTCTATTGCAATCACCATTCCGTCTTTCAACAAAGGGCCACTGCCTTTTTTACCATAATTAGGAACTTCTGGCGCCTCGTGAAGCTTTCGGCCTAACCCATGTCCGACTAATTCTCGGACCACGGTGTATCCTTTTGCTTCCACAAACTTTTGGATCGCATGGCCAATGTCGCCCACACGATTGCCAAAAGTTGCCTGTTCAATTCCTAAGTAGAGTGAATCTCGGGTGGCTCTTAGTAATGCTAAGACAGAAGGGGGTACTTCACCTATCGGGTATGTATAAGCGGAATCGCTATGAAAACCTTGGTGAAAGACTCCACAATCTACTGAGATTATATCGCCATCTTTCAATTCATACTCGCTAGGAAATCCGTGTACTACAACTTCGTTCACGGATATACACAAGGAACTGGGAAAACCGTTGTACCCTTTGAACGAAGGTACAGCACCGTGATCCCGAATAAACTCCTCAGCGACTTTGTCTAAGAAAGAAGTCTTTACCCCTTTCTTGACATGCTTGGCGATCTCACCGTGAGCTCTACCAAGTATGTCGGCACTCTGTTTAATATGTTCAACTTCTTCCGAAGTCTTGTAATGAATCATTAAGAGGCTACCTGATAATCTGAGGAATTGCCTTTCACATTTCCACTCTTCATCATTCCTTCGTAATGTCTCATCAATAAGTAACTTTCAATCTGACGGAGTGTATCCATGATCACACCCACCATGATCAGCAGGGAAGTTCCCCCAAAGAACTGAGCAAACTCTCCACCAACACCTACTACGATCGCCAAAGCGGGCAAGATAGCCACTGCAGCAAGCAGAATAGAACCGGGAAGGGTAATTTTAGAAATGATACCATCTATGAATTCTCCTGTTGGAGCACCTGGCTTCACACCTGGAACGAATCCACCGTTACGCTTCATGTCCTCTGCGATTTGCTCGGGATTAACCGTGATCGCTGTGTAGAAAAACGTGAAGACAATGATCAGGGTAGCAAACAAAGCATTGTACTGCCAAGAAGTAAAGTCAGAGAAGGTAGTACCAATGTAGTTGGCAATGTCATTTTCACCGGCCCAAATCTGGGATATTAGCGCAGGCACAAACATCAATGACTGAGCAAAGATGATCGGCATGACACCTGAAGCATTTACTTTAATCGGAATGTATTGGCGTTGGCCACCGTATACTTTTCCTCCTACCACTTGCTTAGCATACTGAACAGGAATGCGGCGAGTAGCTTCAGTCAAGGCGATGACACCTACCACAACAAAGAACAAGACCACTGCTTCAATAATCAAAAGCAACATCCCGGAAGAACCTTTTTCAAGGCCTTCAGCAATTAAAGCGCCAGGGAATCGGGAGATGATCCCAATCATAATCAACATGGAAATACCATTTCCAATTCCTTTTTCTGTAATCTTCTCTCCCAACCACATACAAAACATAGTGCCAGCAGACAAGAGAACAAGGGAACTGAACATGAAAAGCGTGCTATCGATCATGACCGCTCCTGTCGGAAGGATTGTCGCTGAAATGTATCCTATGCCTTGTGCAACGGTAATAACGATGGTCAAAACACGTGTAATCTGGTTGATTCTCTTTCTTCCAGATTCACCGTCTTTTTGCATTTTTTGAAAATAGGGTACCCCGACAGTGAGTAACTGCAGCACGATGGAAGCAGAGATGTAGGGCATAATTCCAAGACCGAAGATGGAAGCATTGCTAAATGCCCCGCCAAGAAAGGTATCAATCAAACCGAAAATCCCTTCAGGTGCCGATCCAAGTTTGGATGCGTCAACTCCAGGAAGAACAATGAATGAACCTAATCTAAAGATGATGAGGAATCCAATCGTGTTGATTATCCTCACTCTCAAATCTTCGATTGAGAAAATGTTCCTAACTGTCGAAATAAACTTTTTCATCTACTTAAAGCTTGGTTACGGTACCACCTAGTGCCTCTATAGCTGCAACAGCTGTAGCGGAGAATTGGTGAGCACTAACGTCTAATTTGGTTGTCAGTTGACCTCCTCCGAGAACCTTGATCTTGTCGTTCTTGGAAGAAAGTCCGTGAGCTACAAGCGTATCCAAAGAGATGGAAGTAAGGTTAAATTCATCTGCGAGGAATTGCAAAATGTCAAGATTTACGGGTTTAAATTCAACCCTATTGAAGGATTTGAATCCAAACTTAGGCACGCGTCTTTGAAGAGGCATTTGTCCACCTTCAAAACCAAGCTTTCTCTTGTAACCAGATCTTGACTTAGCTCCCTTATGACCTCTTGTGGAGGTTCCACCTCTACCCGAACCGGTACCACGACCAATTCTCTTACGATTTTTGGTTGACCCTTCTGATGGAGTTAATGTATTCAGTTTCATAATTACGCTTCCTCCACTTTTACAAGGTGACTCACTTTATTTACCATTCCAGCAATCTGAGGAGTATTTTCAACAACTTTAGATTTGCTGATACGACCTAAACCAAGTGCAATAATGGTTGCTTTTTGATCCTTTGGTCTATCGATCGTACTTTTTACCTGTGTGATTTTGATCTTAGCCATGTGCTTATCCGTTAAAGACTTTCGCCATTTTTACTCCTCTTTGCTGAGATACTGCGATGGCATCACGAAGCTGCACTAAGGCATCAATGGTCGCTTTCACCACGTTATGAGGGTTAGAGGAGCCTTTAGATTTTGCCAATACGTCAGTGACGCCAGCAGATTCTAATACAGCACGCATCGCACCACCTGCAATAACACCTGTACCCGCAGCAGCAGGCTTGATTAGGACATATCCACCACCAAACTTACCTAGTTGCTCGTGAGGAATAGTTCCTTTCAATACAGGCACTTTCACCAAATTCTTTTTTGCATCTTCTATGCCTTTGGTGATCGCATCAGTTACTTCATTGGCTTTGCCCAATCCGTAACCTACTACTCCTTGGCCGTCACCAACCACAACGATTGCAGAGAAAGAAAATCTTCTACCACCTTTCACCACTTTGGCTACACGGTTGATAGCAACAACTTTCTCTTTCAATTCTGTATCTGTCGCCCTAATGGGTTTTCTTTTTATCTGAGACATATGGATTAGAATTTAAGCCCTCCTTCTCTGGCACCGTCGGCCAAAGCCTTTACGTTTCCATGATACAAGTAGCCATTACGATCAAATACTACTGAGGAAACACCGTTTGCAACTGCTCTTTCCGCAAGCTTTTTGCCCACTTCTTTGGATACAGCGACATTGGTATTAGCCTTTGCACCAAGTTCCTTGGAGGAAGCTTGCGCAAGGGTTTGACCTTTGAGGTCATCCACCAACTGAGCATAAATGCCAGTATTACTTTTGAAAACTGACAGACGGGGTCTGGAATCAGTGCCGGAAATCTTTCTACGGATGCCTCTCTTGATTCTAAGTCTTCTGGAACTCTTATTAAAAGCCATAACTTATTATTTTTTACCGGCAGTTTTACCAGCCTTACGTCTAACAATTTCACCCACGAAGCGTACACCTTTTCCTTTGTAAGGCTCAACCTTACGAAGAGAGCGGATTTTAGCAGCTACTTGACCAATCAATTCTTTATCTACACCTTCCAGCGTGATGATCGGGTTCTTACCTTTGGCAGTCTCTGTTTTCAAAGAGATTTCATTGGGTAGCGCCATAAAAATAGTGTGCGAATACCCAAGGGCAAGCTCAAGTATCTGTCCTTGGTTAGAGGCTTTGAAACCTACACCCACCAATTCCAAATCTTTCTTGTATCCCTCAGACACGCCTACTACCATGTTGTTGACTAATGATCTATAAAGACCGTGCAACGACTTATGTCTCTTGGACTCCGTTGGTCTTGTGAAAATGACCTCATTGCCCTCTACTGTTACCTGAATGTCGGGATTAACCTCCTGAGTTAAGGTACCCTTTGGACCTTTAACAGTGACAGTTCCATGAGCTGAAACGTTTACAGTTACACCTCCGGGAATATTTACTGGTTTTTTACCTATTCTAGACATAGTAGTAAATTAATATACGTAACAAAGTACTTCACCACCGATACCTTCGGTGCGTGCTTCTTTGTCTGTCATCACTCCCTTGGAAGTGGACACAATGGCGATACCAAGGCCATTGATGACTCTTGGAAGTTCGTCATGCTTGACATATTTTCTCAACCCTGGCTTGCTTACACGCGTCAAGCTTACGATTGCATTGAGTTTGGTAGTTGGATTAAATTTCAAGGCAATCTTGATGGTGCCTTGAGGTCCATTTTCTTCAAACTTATAATTTTGTATGTACCCTTTTTCGTGCAGTACTTTGGTAATCTCCTTCTTGATATTAGAAGCAGGTATCTCCACGATTCTATGAGAAGCCTTGATGGCATTTCTCAGTCGAGTTAGATAATCAGCTATTGGATCGGTCATAATTAATATAGTCTAGCACTGCCCGAATTGGGCGTGCAAAGTTACGAATTGATTTTTATAATAAAAACTACTGTCGTTATTTTACCAGCTAGACTTAGTCACACCAGGGATTTTACCAGCAGAAGCCATTTCTCTGAAGGTTACCCTACTGATACCAAACTTTCTCATGTATCCTTTTGGACGACCAGTGAGCTTACATCTATTGTGCAATCTTACTGGAGAGGCGTTTTTTGGTAGTTTGTCAAGTGCTTCGTAATCGCCTGCAGCTTTCAATGCAGCTCTTTTCTTGGCATACTTGGCTACCAAGTTTTCTCTTTTGCGCTCACGCGCTTTGATGGACTCTTTTGCCATGATTATTCTGGATTATTTTTATTAACGAAAGGCATACCCAAAGCTTTCAACAAAGCAAAAGCTTCTTCATCTGTAGCTGCAGTGGTCACGAAGGTGATGTCCATACCGGTGATTTTGGTCACCTTTTCGATGGAGATCTCAGGGAAAATGATTTGCTCAGTCACGCCTAAGGTATAGTTGCCACGTCCGTCAAATCCTTTATCTGAAATACCTTTGAAATCACGCACACGTGGTAAAGCAACAGTAGTCAAGCGATCGAGAAATTCATACATCTTCTCACCTCTCAAGGTTACTTTAGCACCGATAGGCATGTTTTCTCTCAACTTAAAGTTGGAGACTGCAATCTTAGATTTGGTAGCGACAGCACGCTGACCAGTGATTATGGAAAGTTCCTCTACACCTTGATCGACTAACTTCTTGTCTGCTACAGCAGCACCAATACCTTTGTTAAGAACGATCTTAGTAAGTTTAGGTACTTGCATTACTGAGGAGTACTGAAACTTCTCCTTCAACGCCGGAACGATTTCGTTCAGATACGTTTCTTTTTTTCTTGGATTAGCCATTGATCACCTCCCCGGTTTTCTTAGAATACCTTACTAGTTTACCATTCTCTCCTTCCTTACGGCCGGTACGAGTTCTTTCCCCTGTTTTTGGATCGACAAGCATCAGGTTGCTGATGTGAAGCATAGCTTCTCTTTTCTCGATACCACCCTGAGGCTTGGAAGCAGAAGGCTTTACGTGTTTGGTTACCATATTGATCCCCTCTACGATTGCCTTTCTTTTTGCTGGATCAATGGATTGCACCTTACCAGTTTTTCCTTTGTCATCACCAGAGATCACTTTAACGGTGTCTCCAGATTTGATATGCAGCTTGGGCTGCTTGTTAAATTTTCTTTCCATGATTACAGTACTTCAGGGGCCAGGGAAACGATTTTCATAAACTGCTTTTCTCTGAGCTCTCTTGCTACAGGACCGAAAATACGGGTTCCTTTAGGCTCGTCGTTATTGTTTAACAACACAGCAGCATTGTCTTCAAATCTGATATACGAACCGTCCTTACGACGTATTTCTTTTTTCGTTCTTACGATTACCGCTTTAGAAACGGTACCCTTTTTCATATTGCTGGAAGATAGGGCTGACTTTACAGTCACAACTACTTTATCACCGATAGTAGCATAACGCTTCTTCGTTCCTCCCAATACGCGGATGACCAATACCTCTTTGGCACCGGAATTGTCCGCAACGCTTAGTCTGGATTCTTGTTGTATCATGATTACTTAGCCCGTTCAACTATTTCAACTAATCTCCAACGCTTGTTCTTGCTCAGCGGACGTGTTTCACTGATTTTAACCAAGTCACCTGGGTTACACTCATTCTTCTCGTCATGAACCATGAATTTGGTAGTCTTTGCAACAAACTTGCCATAGATGGCGTGCTTTACACGTCTTTCTACAGCTACAGTAATGGATTTGTCCATCTTGTTGCTAACGACTTTACCAACTCTTTCTTTGCGAAGATTTCTTTCAATCGTAGCCATTTTCTTTTCTGTTAGCTAGTTATTTGGAAACCAAAGCTGTTTTCAATCTTGCGATGAAACGCTTGGCCTCTCTGATTCTATTAGGATTCTCAATAGGAGAAATCGCGTGGGCAAACTTGAGTTTGCTTAGATTCTCCTGCTCGGCGACGATTCGTCCGGCGATCTCACTTGCTGCAAGTGATCTGATTTCTGCGTTTTTCATAATCTTGATTATTCAGCGTAGTCTCTTCTTACAACAAATCGTGTACTTACAGGCAGCTTCTGCTGTGCAAGTCTTAGCGCCTCCTGAGCAGTCTCCAGGCTCACGCCTGTAGCTTCGAAAAGGATTGTACCTGGCTTGATAACGGCCACCCAGTATTCTGGAGCACCCTTACCTTTACCCATACGAACCTCTGCGGGCTTTTTAGTGATCGGTTTGTCAGGGAAAATTCTGATCCAAACCTGACCTTCTCTCTTCATAGCTCTTGTCATGGCAATACGTGCTGCCTCGATCTGGCGAGAAGTAATCCATCCTGGCTCAAGGGATTTAAGGCCAAAGTTGCCAAAAGAAAGCTCATGCCCTCTTTGTGCAAGACCTTTGACACGGCCCTTGTGCATTTTCCTATATTTAGTTCTTTTCGGCTGTAACATGATTTCTCACTTGGAAAGGGAAAATTAGTTAGTTTCTTTTTCTGCGGTTTGGACCATCCTTGTCTCTACCTTTTAGCGCTGGGCTTCGAGGACCTTTCGGCTCGTTGGCTGCACCTTGGTTAGGAGAAAGATCTCTTTTTCCGTACACCTCACCTTTGAAGATCCAAACTTTGATGCCGATCAATCCATACACGGTAAGTGCTTCGGAAAGAGCGTAATCGATGTCTGCTCGTAGGGTGTGAAGAGGAATTCTTCCCTCCTTGTACATTTCAGAACGGGCCATTTCGGCGCCGCCCAAACGACCTGAAAGCTTAACTTTAATTCCTTCAGCGCCCACTCTCATGGTGGCTGCAATCGCCTGCTTCATTGCGCGACGGAAAGATATTCTAGCTTGGAGCTGTTGTGCGATAGACTCACCAACCAACTTGGCATCCATTTCGGGACGCTTAATCTCAAAGATATTTATTTGAATATCCTTGTTGGTGATTTTCTTAAGTTCCTCTTTAAGCTTATCTACTTCGGCACCACCTTTACCAATAACAACACCTGGTCTAGCAGTATGGATAGTCAAGGTGATGCGCTTGAGCGTACGCTCGATGATCACTTTGGCGATACCGCCTTTAGGTATTCTGGCAAGGACGTACTTACGGATTTGTTGATCTTCGTATAACTTCTCAGCAAAGTCTTTCCCACCATACCAGTTGGAATCCCAGCCTTTGACTACACCAAGTCTAAATCCTATTGGGTTAATTTTTTGTCCCATAGTCTTTCTTAATTTGCCTTTTCGTTAGTTGTAACAACATCAGCGGTAGCCCCTTCAACATTGATTGAATCAATAACGAGGGTTACATGATTGGATCTCTTGCGAATTCTGTGACCACGTCCCTGAGGAGCAGGTCTTAGTCTCTTTAAGGAGCGACCTTCGTCGACCATAAGGGTCTTGATAAATAGGTCCGCTTCTTCAAGCTTCACATCTGGATTCTTTGCTTGCCAGTTAGCCACTGCAGATAGGAGAAGTTTCTCCAATCGAATCGCTCCGTGATTTGGAGTAAATTTCAATATGCTAAGTGCATACCCTACGCGCTTTCCTCTCACCAAGTCTGCGACTAAGCGCATCTTGCGAGGGGAGGTAGGAACATTTTTTAATCTTGCTACTGCTTCCATGATTATCTCTTTCCTTTATCTTTTTTGGCAATGTGACCACGGAAGTTCCGAGTAGGAGAAAATTCACCTAGTTTGTGACCTACCATGTTGTCGGTAACAAAAACAGGGATAAACTTATTTCCATTATGCACAGCGAAGGTATGCCCTACGAAGTCCGGAGAAATCATTGATCTTCTTGACCAAGTCTTGATGACAGATTTTTTGCCAGACTCGTTCATGACATCTACCTTCTTCACCAAATGGTGTTCGATATAAGGACCTTTTTTTAATGAACGTGCCATAATTACTTAGATCTTTTGGTGATGATGAACTTGTTTGAATACTTCTTGGGTGATCTGGTTTTCTTACCCTTTGAAAGAAGTCCATTGCGGGATCTTGGGTGACCACCAGAAGAACGACCTTCACCACCACCCATAGGGTGATCTACTGGGTTCATCGCAACACCTCTTGTACGAGGTCTTACGCCAAGCCAACGCTTACGGCCAGCCTTACCCAAAACAACGTTCATGTGATCTGCATTACCAACAGTTCCTACTGTAGCCATACAAACACCAAGAATAAGTCTCATTTCTCCAGATGGAAGCTTTACAGATACATATCTAGCATCTCTAGCTACGATCTGGGCATATCCACCAGCACTTCTTGCCAATGCAGCACCTTTACCTGGTTGCAATTCCACACAGTGGATGATTGTACCCATAGGAATATTCACCATGTGCATCGCGTTGCCCACTTCTGGTGCAACATGCTCACCGGAGATTACTGTTTGTCCAACTTTCAACCCTTCCGGAGCGATCATGTAGGCCTTTGCGCCGTCTGCATAATACAGAAGGGCAAGACGAGCAGTTCGGTTCGGATCGTATTCAATGCTTTGAACTACCGCAGGTACACCAAACTTTCTTCGTTGGAAGTCTACGATACGTAATCTTCGCTTGTGACCACCACCGATATAGCGTGCGGTCATTTTGCCTTCGTTATTTCTACCGCCTGATTTCTTCAAAGGAGCGAGAAGAGACTTTTCTGGCTTAGAACGAGTGATCTCGTCAAAAGCAGGAGCGACTCTAAATCGGGTTCCGGGGGTTACAGGCCTTAATTTTTTAACTGCCATGATAATGCTTCAATTAAAGTTCTCCGTAAAAATCAATTACCTGACCGTCAGCTACCTGTACAATTGCTTTCTTGAAAGCATTCGTAAAGCCAGACACCACTTTATTGTTGGTGTATCGGGTCTTGCGCTTCGCTGCGTACCTCATGGTGCGGATTGCAACCACGCGTACACCGTACTTTTTCTCCACAGAAGCCTTAATCTGAAGTTTGTCGGCAGTTTTTTCGACGATAAAGCCGTAAACTCCCTTTTCGTTACCTGCAGATACTTTTTCTGTGATCAAAGGCTGTTTCAGAATTTCCATTGTCTTATTTCGATAAAATGGTTTCTAACTTACTTACAGATCCTTCGCAAAGCACCAATTGGTCAGCATTGAGGAGTTGGTAAGTATTTACATCATGAACGGTCACTACTTTTGCCTTCGGAAGGTTTCTGCTGGACAAGAATACGTTCTTGTTGTCTTCGGAAAGAACCAACAACGACTTTTTGTTCAACAAGGAAAGTCCTGTCAATAGGGCTAGGTAGTTTTTTGTCTTTGGTGCGTCGAAAGACACGTCTTCCATAACCAACAAACTGTTCTCTTTTACCTTATATGCAAGCGCTGACTTACGAGCCAACTGCTTTACCTTCTTATTTAGCTTGAAGGAATAGTCTCTTGGTCTGGGACCAAATACTCTACCTCCACCACGGAAGTGAGGTGCCTTCAAAGATCCAGCACGAGCACCACCGGTACCTTTTTGCTTTTTGATCTTTCTTGTAGAACCTGCTACTTCGTTTCTTTCTTTAGATTTATGTGTTCCCTGTCTCTGGTTGGCCAGATACTGCTTCACATCCAGGTAGATGGCGTTATCGTTGGGCTCAATGCCAAAAATATCGTCAGAAAGGCTCACCTTTCTCCCTGTATCTTGTCCTTTATGATTGATTACTGCTAATTCCATGGCTTACTTCTCCAGAATAACAAATGAATTTTTTGGACCAGGTATTGAGCCAGAAACCAAAATTAGGTTTTGCGCTGCATACACTTTCATCACACGAAGGTTCGCGATCGTCACTCGGTCTCCACCCATTCTACCGGCCATTTTCATGCCTTTGAATACACGTGAAGGCCAAGAACAAGCACCAATTGAACCTGGGTGTCTTCCTCTGTTGTGCTGACCGTGAGTTTGTCCACCCACACCTGCAAAGCCATGGCGTTTTACAACACCTTGGAATCCTTTACCTTTTGAAGTACCGACTGCCGCGACGAAGTCACCTTCCTCGAATAGCTCTCCTGCACTTACTGTGTTTCCGAGTTCTACTTGACCTTTAAAGTCTCTGAACTCAACAACTTTTTGCTTTGGGGTCGTTCCAGCCTTTTTGAAGTGGCCGATGAGAGGCTTTGGCGTATTCTTCTCCTTGCGCTCTCCGAATCCCAACTGCACTGCGTTGTACCCGTCTATTTCAACGTTTTTTACTTGCGTCACTACGCAAGGACCAGCTTCGATTAGCGTGCATGCGACATTACGTCCATCGGCACTGAAGATGCTAGTCATACCTACTTTTTTTCCTATAATACCAGACATCTTTACTAAGATATTTTGATAAATCACCAAGTGTATCCACACTTGGGCCCTTTTTAAGGACTGCAAAGTTACTGAAATAATTTTTGGCAGCAAATCACAACTCTACTATTTTCAATTAATTATGAAAAAAAGGCGTGTATTTGGGCACCATTGGCTACAAAACTCATTTTTTTGCCAAAAAAAGAAGGCCTGCATCGCTGCAGGCCTCCTTAAAGAAACTTTTGATAGCGGGTCAGACTTTGATTTCAACGTCTACTCCACTTGGAAGCTCAATCTTCATGAGTGCATCCACGGTCTTAGAAGAGCTGGAGTAGATGTCTACCAAACGCTTGTAAGTACAAAGCTGGTATTGATCTCTCGCTTTCTTGTTTACGTGTGGAGACTTCAACACAGTAAACTTCTCTTTCTTGGTAGGCAAAGGAATAGGACCTACTACTACGGCACCAGTTGCTTTCACTGCCTTCACGATCTTCTCTGATGACTTGTCCACCAGGCTGTGATCGTATGATTTCAATTTTATTCTGATTTTCTGATTCATTTTCTTTTCGGTTAGGATTTGGCTCCTTTTACTTTGGCAATGACCGCTTCGGCAACGTTGTTAGGAACAGGCTCGTAGTGGGAGAACGTCAATGAAGCCGTTGCTCTTCCTGAAGTGATTGTTCTCAAATCAGTTACGTAACCAAACAACTCAGACAAAGGAACGTTGGCCTTAACTACAGTAGAGGTACCCTTGGTATCCATACCTTTCATCATACCTCTTCTTCTGTTCAAGTCACCCGTGATCGGTCCAGTATATTCGTCAGGAGTAATTACGTCTACCGACATAATAGGCTCTAGCAACTGAGGCTTACACTTTTTCGCAGCTTCCTTGAAACCAATTCTAGCAGCCAATTCAAAAGAAAGGGCATCCGAATCGACGTCGTGGTAGGAACCATGGAATAAGCGAACTTTCATGGATTCGATAGGGTAACCTGCCAAAGGTCCATTCTTCATGGCCTCCTGGAAACCTTTTTGAACTGGCTGGATGAATTCTTTTGGAATCACACCACCTACAATACCGTTCACAAATTCCAAACCTGCTTTGATTTCGTTGGTCTCCGGATCTGGATCCTTAGGTCCTAATTCAAATACAATGTCTGCAAATTTACCCTTACCACCAGTTTGCTTCTTGTAGGTTTCTTTGTGCTCAACAGAAGCAAATAAAGCTTCCTTGTAAGCAACCTGAGGAGCACCTTGGTTGATTTCTACCTTGAATTCTCTTTTCATTCGATCGATGATGATCTCTAGGTGAAGTTCACCCATGCCTCGAAGGATCGTTTGACCAGTTTCATGGTCGGTATTTACCTGTAGGGTAGGATCTTCTTCTACCAATTTGGCAATCGCCATGCCCAGCTTGTCTACGTCAGCCTGAGTTTTAGGCTCAATGGCGTAGCCAATTACTGGCTCAGGGAACACCATGGATTCAAGCACTACCTTACGCTTTTCGTCGCAAAGAGTATCACCCGTTTTGATGTCCTTAAATCCAACTACGGCTCCGATATCACCGGCTACCAATCGCTCGATTTGGTTTTGCTTGTTGGCGTGCATTTGGAATACACGAGAGATACGCTCCTTGCTGCCTGAACGGCTATTGAATACATAAGATCCAGATTCCAACACACCTGAGTAAGCTCTTACAAAACACAAACGACCTACAAAAGGATCTGTTGCAATTTTGAATGCCAAGCCTGTAAATGGCTCAGACTCCACAGGATTAATCGGTACCTCTTTGTCCTCATCATCCAAGTCAGTGGCAATAATGGCCTCCTTGTCAAGTGGAGATGGCAACAATTCCATCACTAGATCAAGCATGGTTTGTACGCCTTTGTTTTTGAAAGAAGAACCACAGACCATAGGAACAATTTTCATGTCAATGGTAGCTGCACGCAATGCTTTCAAGATTTCTCCTTCCGTAATGGAATTAGGATCTTCAAAAAATTTCTCCATCAAGGACTCGTCGTAATCGGCAACGGCTTCAAGTAGGTACTCTCTGTATTCCGCTACTTCTTCCTTCATGTCCTCAGGAATCGGCACTTCTTTGAACGTCATGCCCATGTCGTGCTCGTTCCAGATAATTGCACGGTTGTTGATCAAGTCAACTACACCAGTAAATTTATCTTCAGCACCGATAGGGAGCTGCAAGGGAACTGCATGAGAGCCAAGCATTTCTTTTACTTGCTTACACACCATCAAGAAATCAGCACCAGAACGGTCCATCTTATTGACGAATCCGATTCGCGCTACCTTGTAGTTGTCTGCTAATCTCCAGTTGGTCTCAGACTGTGGCTCAACACCGTCTACCGCAGAGAAAAGGAAAACAAGTCCATCCAATACCCTCAAGGAACGGTTTACTTCAACAGTAAAGTCAACGTGACCTGGCGTATCGATGATATTGATTTGGTACTGATTGCTTCTGTAATCCCAGAATACGGTTGTTGCCGCAGAGGTAATGGTAATACCTCTTTCTTGTTCTTGGGCCATCCAGTCCATGGTCGCTGCACCTTCGTGCACCTCACCAATTTTGTGTGACTTACCGGAATAGTAAAGAATACGCTCCGTGGTAGTTGTCTTGCCCGCATCAATGTGCGCCGCAATACCAATGTTACGGGTAAATTTTAAGTCTCTTGCCATTTCCAGTTAGAATCTAAAGTGGGAGAATGCTTTGTTCGCCTCAGCCATTCTGTGCGTATCGTCCTTCTTCTTGACAGCGGCTCCTTCGCCTTTTGCTGCCGCGATGATTTCACCCGCAAGACGGTCCATCATGGTCTTCTCTCCTCTTCTTCGAGAGTAAAGAATCATCCACTTGATACCAAGGGCCATTTTTCTTTCAGGTCTGACTTCCATAGGAACCTGGAACGTAGCACCACCAACTCTACGACTCTTTACCTCGACGGTAGGAGCTATATTGTTAAGCGCTTTTTTCCAAACTTCAAGACCATTCTCACCTACTTTAGATTCTACTTTTGCTACTGCATCGTAGAAAATGTTGTAAGCAATACTCTTCTTCCCGTCGAACATCAGACAGTTTACAAACTTGGTTACCAAAGTATCATTGAACTTTGGATCAGGAAGAATATATCTCTTCTTTGGTTTCGCTTTTCTCATTTCTTTTTAAGGTATTAAATTATTTCTTTTTGCCTGGAGCTGCAGCAGGTGCACCCTTGCCAGCTTTTGGTCTTTTAGCACCGTACTTGGAGCGACCTTGCTTACGGTCTTTTACTCCAGCAGTATCCAATGCACCGCGGATGATGTGATACCTTACTCCTGGAAGATCCTTCACACGACCACCTCTGATCAATACGATCGAGTGCTCTTGCAAATTGTGACCTTCTCCTGGAATGTACGCGTTCACTTCTTTTCCGTTAGTCAAACGTACCCTTGCCACCTTTCTCATCGCGGAGTTAGGCTTTTTAGGCGTCGTAGTGTATACCCTGGTACAAACCCCTCTTCGCTGTGGACAAGCATCCAAAGCCCGAGATTTCGATTTGATTTCCAGCGTAGTTCTACCTTTTCTTACTAGTTGTTGAATAGTAGGCATTAACTGTTTAAAATTTAGTTTGTCTGTAAACTGTTATTTTTTGGAACGCAAAGGTACATGAAGTAATAAGAGTAACAAAATTAAGCAGTTATATTTTTGTTAGGCCTCTCCGGGTTTTCCAAATGAAATTGGAAAAGTAGGAGCTCCACCACCTTGGCTAATTTTTCCATACGCGGACTCGTATTTTTCAATATTTTCCTTCAATGCCACCAACAATCTCTTGGCATGATCAGGGGTGACGATGATTCTAGATTTCACTTTTGCCTTGGGTACTCCCGGCATCAGCCGTATGAAATCAATGACAAATTCAGAATTGGAATGGGCAATCATCGCCAGATTGGAATAGATGCCTTCAGCAATCTCTTCTGGGAGTTCCACATTTATTTGTTGATCAAGTAGGTGCTGGTCTTCCATGCCTCAAGGATTAAAAAAGGCCTGCACGAATAATGCAGGCCTTTCAATTTGACAGTAAGCTAATTTATAGAATGGCCTCGCTTGTTACTTTGGCCGATCTCTTTTCCATATTTTCAGAAAGGGTATCGTATTCCGCCTTAGAGCCTACGATCATGTCGTTCAGCCTACGCTGTCCGGTACCCGCAGGAATCAAGTGGCCAACGATTACGTTTTCCTTCAACCCTCTCAACTCATCACGCTTACCTCGGATAGCCGCTTCAGAAAGCACCTTGGTGGTCTCTTGGAAGGATGCCGCAGAAATAAAGCTTTCTGTACCCAATGAAGCCGCAGTAATTCCCTGCAAAGTCGGTGCAGAAACAGCTGTTTCGGCATCCATCACCTGAACCAACTTCAAGTCCTTACGCTTCAAACTGGAGTTCTCATCTCGCAGCCTTCTGGCAGAAATGATCATCCCTGGCTTCAACGTAGAAGAATCTCCAGCCTCGAGGACAATTTTCTTATCCAGAATACTGTCGTTCTCCTGACGGAAAGCCCACTTGTCAACCACTTGGTTTTGCAAGAAGCTGGTATTTCCCGCGTCAAGGATCTCTACTTTCTGCATCATTTGAGATACGATCACCTCAATGTGCTTGTCGTTGATTTTTACACCCTGAAGACGGTACACTTCCTGAATCTCGTTAACCAAGTATTCTTGTACTGCTGTTGGACCCTTGATGGAAAGGATATCGCTAGGCGTGATGGCACCATCAGAAAGCGGCTCACCTGCACGGATAAAGTCGTTTTCCTGAACCAAAATGTGCTTGGACAAAGACACCATGTATTTTTTGATGACGCCGTCTTTTGACTCAATGATGATTTCACGATTTCCTCGCTTCACACCACCATAGGTTACTACACCATCGATCTCAGAAACTACAGCAGGGTTGGATGGATTTCTCGCCTCAAACAATTCTGTTACACGTGGAAGACCACCGGTGATGTCGCGGGTCTTTCCTACGGATCTTGGGATTTTTACCAAGATCTGTCCAGACTTCACTTTCTCACCTGCTTCAACCGCCAAGTGCGCTCCTACTGGGATATTGTATGATTTTGATTCCCCACCATAGTTAATGATGATGGCAGGGTTCTTCGCTCTATCTTTTGTTTCAATAATTACCTTCTCACGGAAACCAGTCTGATCATCGGCTACTTCCTTGTACGTGATGCCCTCAACAACGGCTTCAAACTCTACAATACCGTCGAAATCAGAAAGGATTACCGCATTGTACGGATCCCAAATGCAAAGGGATTCCCCTTTGGTGATCTTCTGTCCGTTTTTCACGTTCAGCGTAGCGCCATAAGGTACGTGGTTGGATACCAAGGTCTTACCAGATTTGGCTTCGTTGATTTTGATTTCTCCAGAGCGACCCATGACCACAGTGACAGGATTTCCGTCTCGGTTGGTTGTTTCCATGTAGCGCAATTCTTCTTCAAATTCAACTACTCCATCAAACTTCGCATTGATGCTTGCCTCAACGGCCATGTTGGAAGCAGTACCTCCCACGTGGAACGTTCTCAAGGTCAATTGTGTACCTGGCTCACCAATAGATTGGGCAGCAATAACACCTACGGCTTCACCTGCCTGCACCATTCGGCCAGTGGCTAGGTTACGACCATAACACTTTGCACAAACACCCCTGCGGGTTTCACATGTTAATACGGATCGTATTTCTACCTCTTCGATGGAAGATTCGTCCACTCGCTTGGCTACCTCATCAGAGATCTCAATACCTGCAGTGACGATCAATTTATCTGTAACCAAGTCGTACACATCGTGTACAGATACCCGGCCTACAATACGCTCAGATAGCGGCTCTACGATTTCGTCGTTGTCTTTCAATGGCTGTACAACCAGTCCTCTCAACGTACCGCAATCCTCTTCGGTGATGATCATGTCCTGGGCTACATCGTGTAGTCGGCGAGTCAAATAGCCCGCATCGGCTGTTTTCAAAGCGGTATCAGCAAGACCCTTACGGGCACCGTGCGTGGAGATAAAGTACTCCAATACGTCAAGGCCTTCTTTGAAGTTAGATAGAATTGGGTTTTCGATGATTTCGCCTACCGAACCTTGTAGGTTCTTCTGTGGCTTTGCCATCAATCCTCTCATGCCTCCCAACTGACGGATTTGCTCTCTTGAACCACGGGCTCCAGAGTGCATCATCATGTAGATTGCATTGAATCCTTGCTTGTCCTCTTCCATCTTCTTCATCAGATTGTTGGTCAAATGAGAGTTGGTTCGAGTCCAAATATCGATTACTTGGTTGTATCGTTCGTTATCCGTAATCAGACCCATGAGGTAGTTGTTCCATACTTGTTCTACTTCCTCCTTTGCCTTTGCGATCATCGGCACTTTTTCATCCGGAATGATGACGTCATTCAATCCCATGGATAGACCGCCTTGGTAGGCCATCTGGAAACCAAGGTTCTTGATATCATCCAAGAATTGCGCTGTTCTGGCGATGCCACATACCTTCACCACTTGAGCAATGATCTGTTGCAACTTCTTTTTGGTTAGCAATTCGTTGACGTAACCAACTTCCTCAGGTACAAACTGGTTGAAAATCAAGCGTCCTGCCACCGTTTCGATGATTTGATCCTTAATCTCACCACTATCTGTTCTCACTTTCACCTTGCACTTGATGTTGGCATGCTTGGAAAGCTGGCCTTCATTCATGGCAATAATGACTTCTTCTTGGCTGTAGAAAGTCATCCCTTCCCCAAGAATCACCTCTTCAGGAGTCGATCTTTTACCTTTAGTCACATAATAAAGACCCAACACCATGTCCTGAGACGGTACCGTAATCGGTGCGCCGTTGGCTGGGTTGAGGATATTGTGCGCAGAAAGCATCAACGTTGATGCCTCCAAAATTGCCTCGTGGCCAAGCGGCACGTGTACCGCCATCTGGTCACCGTCAAAGTCAGCGTTGAAGGCCGTACAAACCAACGGGTGAAGCTGAATTGCTTTTCCTTCGATCAGTTTTGGTTGGAACGCCTGAATACCCAATCTGTGAAGAGTTGGGGCACGGTTGAGAAGCACAGGGTGTCCTTTCAATACGTTTTCCAAAATGTCCCAAACTACAGGGTCCTTACGGTCTACAATTTTCTTAGCAGACTTTACCGTCTTCACAATTCCTCTTTCGATGAGCTTGCGAATGATAAATGGCTTAAATAGCTCAGCTGCCATATTTTTAGGAAGACCACACTCGTGAAGCTTCAATTCAGGACCTACCACAATCACAGATCGACCGGAGTAATCCACACGCTTTCCGAGCAAGTTTTGACGGAAACGACCTTGCTTTCCTTTCAGCATATCTGAAAGAGACTTCAAGGCACGGTTACCGTCTGATCTTACTGCATTTACTTTTCTGGAGTTGTCAAATAGGGAATCGACTGCTTCCTGGAGCATTCGCTTCTCGTTTCTCAAAATCACCTCAGGCGCTTTGATATCTATCAATCGCTTCAAACGGTTGTTTCTGATGATAACTCGACGGTAGAGGTCGTTCAAATCTGAGGTTGCAAAGCGACCGCCATCCAAAGGAACCAATGGTCTCAATTCCGGTGGAATAACAGGAACCATTCGCACGATCATCCACTCTGGACGATTTTCAATGCGCGTTCTTGCATCACGGAAGGCTTCCACCACCTTCAAGCGCTTCAAGGCTTCCGCCTTTCGCTGCTGAGAGGTATCTGTGGCTGCTTGGTGACGCAAGGAGTAGGAAAGTTCATCCAATTCCAATCGTGCAAGCAACATTCCGAGTGCTTCTGCACCCATTTTAGCAATAAATTTGTTTGGATCGCCATCATCCAAAAGATGATTCTCTTTTGGTAGCTTGTCCATGATATCTAGGTATTCATCTTCAGTCAAGAAGTCGAGGTATTGAACCCCTTCTTCTGCTTTGATACCCGCCTGCACGACCACATAACGCTCGTAATAAACGATCTGATCTAGTTTTTTGGTAGGTAGACCTAATAGATATCCGATTTTGTTTGGTAATGACTTAAAGTACCAGATGTGTGCTACAGGCACCACCAATTCAATGTGGCCCATGCGCTCACGACGCACTTTTTTCTCTGTCACTTCCACGCCGCAACGGTCGCAGATGATACCCTTGTATCGGATACGCTTGTATTTTCCGCAATGACACTCCCAGTCTTTTACCGGACCGAAGATGCGCTCGCAGAACAAGCCCCCCATTTCGGGCTTGTAGGTTCTGTAGTTGATGGTCTCTGGCTGGGTTACTTCTCCGTTTGAACTATCCAGAATAGATTCTGGAGAGGCCAAGCTGATGGTAACTCTGGAGAAATCGTTGTTCAGTTTTTTATTTTTTCTAAACGACATAATTTTTTGAGAAAGGTATGGGGCGGTCGCCCGCCCGATGAGCCAAATTAATCCAAGGTAATTTCAAGAGCTAAACCTCTCAACTCGTGAACCAATACATTGAATGATTCCGGGATGTTTGGCTTAGGAAGGTTTTCACCCTTCACAATCGCTTCGTAGGCTTTTGCTCTACCGATTACGTCATCCGACTTCACGGTCAAGATTTCTTGAAGTACGTGCGAAGCACCAAAAGCCTCAAGTGCCCATACTTCCATTTCTCCGAATCGCTGGCCACCAAACTGTGCTTTACCTCCGAGCGGCTGCTGGGTGATAAGTGAGTAGGGTCCAATCGAACGGGCGTGCATCTTGTCATCTACCAAGTGACCTAGCTTCAGCATGTAGGTGATTCCTACGGTTACCGGCTGATCAAAACGATTGCCACTCAAGCCGTCGTACAGGTACGTTCTGCCAAAGTCAGGAAGTCCTGCTGCCGTCAATTCTGCGGATACCTCCTCCAAGGTGGCTCCATCGAAGATTGGCGTAGCATACTTCTTATTCAACTTTTGACCTGCCCATGCAAGGATGGTTTCGAAAATCTGTCCAATGTTCATTCGAGAAGGTACACCAAGTGGGTTCAACACGATGTCCATAGGAGTTCCATCTTCCAAGAAAGGCATGTCCTCGTCTCGTACGATGCGGGCTACGATGCCTTTGTTTCCGTGACGACCTGCCATTTTATCACCCACTTTTAGCTTACGCTTCTTGGCGATGTATACTTTGGCAAGCTTCACAATTCCTGCTGGCAATTCGTCTCCTACTTCAAGGGTAAAGCGCTCACGCTTGAACCTTCCGGAAATTTCATTTCGCGAGTTAGTATAGTTCTTCACCAACTTTACGATCAATCCATTGGTGTAGCTATCCTCCGTCCAGTCATCAAGAATGATGTCTGAAATTAGGTTAGCCTCCTCAGGCACGTTGTAGTTGGACTCGTCTCTATACGGGTTTTTGGAAGGGAAAAGGTTGCCTTCAATGTTTTTCGCATTGAACTTGGTTCCTTTGGTGATGATCTCATCGCCAAACTTGTGACGCACACCTTGGGAGGTTTTTCCTTCAAGTAGGGTCAACAGTTTGTTGATCATGCGGGCACGGATGCCAAGCAAGTCTTTCCCGTATTTACTCTTCAATTTTTCAACCTCTGCCTTGGATTTGACACGGTTATCTTTGTCTTTTTTCGGTCTTGAGAATAGCTTCGTCTCAATCACAACTCCATTCAAAGATGGAGAAGCCTTCAAAGAAGCATCCTTCACGTCACCCGCTTTGTCACCGAAGATAGCTCTGAGAAGTTTTTCTTCTGGCGTAGGATCGGTTTCACCTTTAGGTGTAATCTTACCTATGATAATATCGCCTTCCTTCACCTCAGCACCTACACGAATGATTCCATTCTCATCCAAGTGCTTTACAGCTTCTTCGGATACGTTTGGAATTTCAGAAGTAAGTTCTTCTTCACCACGCTTGGTGTCTCGAACCTCCAACTGGAATTCTTCCACGTGAATGGAGGTAAATATGTCCTCACGTACCACGCGCTCGGATATGACAATCGCATCTTCGAAGTTGTATCCTTGCCAAGGCATGTAAGCCACTTTTAGGTTTTTGCCTAGTGCCAACTCGCCTTGATTGGTAGAATATCCTTCCACCAATACCTGACCTTTTTTCACTTTCTCTCCCTTAAGTACTAACGGAGTTAGGTTGATGGTGGTGTCTTGGTTTGTTCTTCTAAATTTGATTAAGTCATATGATCTGTACTCGTCAGAAAAATTAACCAAAAGTTCGTCTGAAGTCAGGTCGTATTTGATGGTAATTTTTTTCGCATCAACGTATTCTACTACGCCATCCGCCTCTGCGATTAGAAGTGCTCTGGAGTCGATAGCGGCCTTGCTTTCCAAGCCAGTACCAACAATAGGCGCTTCTGGCTTCAAAAGTGGCACTGCTTGACGTTGCATGTTGGATCCCATCAAGGCACGGTTTGCATCGTCATGCTCCAAGAACGGAATGAGCGAAGCTGCGACCGATACAATCTGGTTTGGCGCTACGTCCATATAGGTAATTTCACTTGGATCAAGCACAGGGAAGTCTCCTTCAAATCGAGCCTTCACTTTTTCTTTTAAGAAGCGTCCCTTATCATCCAACTTGGCGTTTGCCTGTGCGATGTTATGGTTATCCTCTTCTTCTGCGGTTAGGAAAACTATTTCTTCCGCCTTCATGCTTACCTTTCCATTATCCACCTTGCGGTAAGGGGTTTCAAGGAAGCCCATGGAATTTACTTTCGCATGCACGCAAAGGGAGGAAATCAAACCAATGTTTGGACCTTCCGGAGTTTCGATGGTACAAAGGCGACCATAGTGGGTGTAGTGTACGTCACGAACCTCAAATCCTGCTCTTTCTCTAGAAAGACCTCCAGGACCTAGAGCGGACAACCTTCTTTTGTGGGTCAATTCTGCCAGAGGATTGGTCTGGTCCATGAACTGAGAAAGCTGGTTGGTCCCGAAGAAGGAGTTGATTACAGAGGAAAGAGTACGTGCGTTGATCAAGTCTACTGGCTTGAAATCTTCGTTGTCACGGACGTTCATTCGCTCACGAATGGTGCGAGCCATTCGGGCCAAACCTACGCCAAACTGGCTGTACAACTGCTCGCCTACTGTACGTACACGACGGTTGGACAAGTGGTCAATATCATCAACCACTGCTTTGGAGTTAATCAAACCAATAAGGTACTTGACGATAGAGATGATATCTTCTTTTGTCAAGACAATTTTTTCAGGCTCGATGGTCAAGCCTAGTTTTTTATTGATTCGGTAACGTCCTACCTCACCCAAGTCGTAACGCTTGTCTGAGAAGAACAAACTTTGAATCACTTCTCTTGCCGTAGCTTCATCCGGGGCTTCGGTATTTCGAAGTTGACGGTAGATTACTTCTACGGCTTCTTTTTCAGAGTTGGAGTTGTCTTTTTGAAGCGTGTTGTAGATGATGGAAAAATCAGCCACGTTCACATCCTCACGGTGGAGGATGATGGACTTGGAGCCTGATTCCAAGATCATTTCAATATCGCTTTCAGTTAAGATGGTATCACGTTCCAACATCACCTCGTTCCGGTCGATAGATACCACTTCACCGGTATCCTCGTCTACGAAGTCTTCTACCCAGGTTCTCAAAACTCTAGCAGCAAGCTTTCTGCCTGCAGCCTTTTTGAGTGCTGTTTTGGTAGCGGAAACCTCTTCGGAAAGACCAAAAAGGTCTAATATATCTTTATCGGAACCATAACCTATGGCTCTAAGTAAGGTCGTTACAGGGAATTTTTTCTTACGATCGATGTAGGCATACATGACATTGTTAATGTCTGTAGCAAATTCAATCCAAGAACCTTTGAAAGGAATAATTCTGGCAGAGTACAACTTGGTACCGTTTGTGTGCTTGCTTTGTGCAAAGAAAACACCTGGGGAACGGTGTAGCTGAGACACAATAACGCGCTCTGCTCCATTAATTACGAACGAACCCTTTTCGGTCATGTAGGGTAAGTTGCCAAGAAATACCTCTTGCTCAATGGTTTCAAAATCTTCATTGTCCTCATCGTGGCAAAGCAATCTCAATTTTGCTTTCAACGGAACAGAATAGGTAACCCCACGGTCAATACATTCTTCCACGCTGTACTTCGGTGGATCAACTGCATAATCTATAAATTCCAAAGTGAAATTTTCTCTAGAATCACTGATTGGGAAGTTTTCAGCAAAAACTTTAAATAACCCATCTGCCCTACGTTTTTCTGCAGGCGTATCCAATTGGAAGAAGTCCTTAAAAGACTGCAACTGAATATCGAGAAAATCAGGATAGTCTTTGACCACCTTAATGGAGGAGAAACTTTTCCTTGCGGTTTGATTCTTGATAGCCAAGGTAGTATATCGTTTATTAGTGAAATTAAATATAGGAAAGCTGCTATTCTAGCTTAGAATAATGCAAAAACAAACCTGCGCATAAACAGGAAAAGACCTGACTAAATTAGTCAGGTCTTCAAGGATATCTCTGACCTTAAGGGCAGAGATGAGCAAATTATTTGATCTCTACTTCAGCACCCGCCTCTTCTAGAGCCTTTTTGAGTGCTTCAGCTTCGTCTTTAGCAACGCCTTCTTTGATTGGTTTTGGAGCCGCATCAACTAAGTCTTTTGCCTCTTTCAAGCCCAAGCCAGTCAATTCTTTTACCAATTTAACGACAGCTAGTTTGGATGCACCAGCTGCTTTCAAGATTACGTCGAATGAAGTCTTTTCTTCTTCAGCATCAGCCTCAGAAGCACCAGATCCACCACCTGCAACTACTACAGCAGCTGCTGCAGCAGGCTCGATGCCGTACTGATCCTTAAGGATGTCTGTCAATTCCTTTACTTCTTTTACAGTCAAGTTTACCAACTGTTCTGCAAGTTGTGTAAGATCTGCCATTGTATTAATTAGTTAATTGTTGTTGAATGATTTAGATAAAATTAGTTTCCGTCTCTTTCTGCAAGGGTCTTCAACACACCAGTAAGGTTGTTTTGACCAGATTGCAAGGCAGATAGGAGGTTCTTTGCAGGAGATTGTAGTAGGCCTATAAGCTCTCCAATCAACTCCTCCTTAGACTTGAGTGTAGCGAGTACCTCAAGGTTAGCTTCGCCCAGAAATACATCTGAATCGATACCTGCACCTTTAAATACGGGTCTATACTCTTTTTTGCCTTGTTTTTTTCTAAAATCCAGCAATACTTTTGCTGGTAGGTTGCTCGTCTCTTTTGTAAACAAAATGCCTGAGAAACCTTTGAGCGCTCCATCTGCCAGTTTAGAATAGTCCGCGTCTAGATTTTCTAGTGCTTTTGCGATCAAGGTATTTTTGTAGACTTTGTATTCTACTCCTTTTTCAAAGCACGTTCTTCTAAAGACGTTTACCTCTGCAACTGTGAATCCAGATGCGTCTGTGATGTAGAAGAAAGGGTTTTCTTTCAATTTCTCCGTCAGACTATCGATAATAAGTTTTTTCTCGTCTCTAGTCATGATTAAATCCCTTGAATGCTACCCTTGTCAACCGAAATCCCAGGAGACATCGTGCTGGATAAATGAATGCTTTTAAAATACGTACCTTTTGAGGAAGAAGGCTTCAACTTCGAGATGGTAAGAATAAGCTCTTTCACATTGTCCTGGATTTGCTCAGGAGAGAATGAAACTTTACCGATACCGGCGTGAATGATACCGAATTTGTCGACTTTAAAGTCAATTTTACCCGCTTTCACTTCCCGAACCGCTTTCGCTACATCAAGGGTAACCGTTCCAGACTTTGGGTTAGGCATCAAGCCTCTTGGGCCCAATACTCTACCTAGTCTACCTACTTTTGCCATTACGTTTGGCATAGTGATGATCACATCAATATCTGTCCAACCGCTTTCTATTTTGGCAATATAATCGTCCAATCCAACGTAATCTGCACCTGCTTCGGTGGCTTCTGCATTTTTGTCTGGAGTGCAAAGCACCAATACTTTGATGTCTTTACCTGTACCATGAGGAAGGGCCACAACCCCTCTTACCATTTGATCTGCTTTTCGTGGATCCACGCCCAAACGGACGTCTACATCTACGGAAGCGTCAAACTTCGTCATCGTAATCTCTTTAACCAGTGAAGAAGCAGCCTCCAGGGAGTACACTTGGCTTGGGTCGTACTTAGAAAGAGCTTCTTTTTGCTTTTTTGTTAACTTAGCCATTGTTGTTTATTTATACTTCCCAAGGGGCTTTACCAGAAACAGTGATACCCATGCTACGCGCGGTACCCGCTACCATTTTCATGGCAGATTCTACTTTGAAAGCATTAAGGTCAGGCATTTTCGTCTCAGCAATCACACGCACCTGTTCCCAGGTAACGGATCCTACTTTCTTTCTGTTAGGTTCCGCGGAACCACCTTTCACTTTTGCAGCTTCCAACAGCAGGTTTGCTGCTGGTTGAGTTTTTACTACAAAGTCAAACGTTTTGTCAGAATATACTGTAATCAATACAGGCAACACTGTTCCCATTTTCTCTTGGGTACGTGCGTTGAACTGCTTACAGAACTCCATGATGTTCAAACCCTTGGAACCAAGAGCTGGACCTACCGGAGGTGACGGATTAGCCTGGCCACCTTTCACTTGTAGTTTTACATAACCAGTGATTTCCTTAGCCATTGCTTAGTCTTGTTTTTCTACTTGTATAAAGTTTAATTCAACTGGAGTATTGCGGCCGAAAATCTTAACCATAACATTAATCTTTTTCTTCTCCTCAAAAATCTCCTCAATCGTCCCAGTAAACCCGCTGAATGGGCCGTCCATTACTTTAACGGCTTCTCCAATTATGAAAGGGGCCTCGCGCTTCTCTGCAAACTCATCAATCTCTTCAACCCTACCTAAAATACGGTTGATTTCTGATTGGCGTAATGGTTCAGGGGTTTTGGAAGCTCCCCCCTGGTTTGATCCAAGAAAACCGATTACTCCTGGGATACTCGTTATTACGTGATTAGCTTCACCATTCGATAAGTCCGCATTGACTAAGACGTATCCTGGAAAGAAATTCTTCTCCCGAACACGCTTTTTGCCGTTGCGCATCTCATATACCTTCTCGGAAGGAATCAAGACTTCAGGAATAAATTCTGCTAGCTTCTGTCTGAAAATTTCATTTTCCAGGTAGTTTTTAGCCTTTTTCTCCTGTCCTGAGACCACTCTGAGTACGTACCACTTATGTTCAGCCATCCTGCAATTCTATTAGAATAAATCATAAAACCATGTCATGATATTCTCGAATCCCAAATCAATGCCGCCAATAAACAGCGCGAAGATCAAAGAAGCGACCAATACCAAAATGGCACTGTTTTGAAGAAACGAAAACTTAGGCCATGTAACCATGTTTTTCATTTCGTCATACGACTCGAGGACAAAGTTTTTAAGATTCATAGTCTATATTCTTATCGCACGGGCAGAGAGATTCGAACTCCCATCAATGGTTTTGGAGACCACTATTCTGCCGTTGAACTATGCCCGTGTATAACGAACGTTCCAAAACGGAACGCAAAATTAGGAATAAAGTCTTTAGAAACAAATGCGATCCCAAAATAAACTTTGGGATCGCATCTAATCTTCTAATTAAGGATACTTAGTCGAGAATTTCAGTTACCTGACCGGCACCTACTGTACGACCGCCTTCACGAATCGCAAATCTCAATCCTTTCTCTAGTGCTACTGCAGCCAACAAGTTTACCTCGATGGTTACGTTATCACCAGGCATTACCATTTCTACAGTTGCAGGAAGAGTGATCTCTCCAGTCACGTCTGTAGTTCTTAGGTAAAACTGTGGTCTGTATCTGTTGAAGAATGGCGTGTGACGACCACCTTCTTCTTTTGAAAGTACGTACACTTCAGCTTTGAAGTGAGAGTGAGGCTTCACAGTACCAGGCTTGCAAATGATCATACCTCGCTTGATTTGTGCTTTTTCAATACCTCTCAACAACAAACCTACGTTGTCACCAGCTTCACCTCTGTCAAGGATTTTGCGGAACATTTCCACACCAGTTACAGTAGACTTCAAGCCTTCTGCACCCATACCGATGATTTCAACTGGCTCACCAGAGTTGATTACTCCTCTTTCGATACGACCTGTAGCTACTGTACCACGACCGGTGATTGAGAATACGTCTTCTACTGGCATCAAGAAGTCTTTGTCGATCAAACGCTCTGGAAGTGGAATGTAGCTATCTACTGCATCCATCAATTCCATTACTTTCTCTACCCACTTCTCTTCGCCGTTCAATGCACCAAGTGCAGAACCTGCGATTACTGGGATATTGTCTCCGTCAAAGTTGTAGAAAGAAAGCAATTCTCTGATTTCCATTTCTACCAGCTCTAACAATTCAGGATCATCCACCATATCCACTTTGTTCATGAATACAACTAGCTGAGGTACACCTACCTGGCGAGCCAAAAGGATGTGCTCTCTAGTTTGTGGCATAGGTCCGTCAGTAGCCGCTACCACAAGGATAGCGCCGTCCATCTGGGCAGCTCCTGTAACCATGTTTTTCACGTAATCCGCGTGTCCAGGACAATCTACGTGAGCGTAGTGTCTCTTTTCAGTTTGGTATTCTACGTGAGAGGTGTTAATGGTGATACCTCTTTCTTTCTCTTCCGGTGCGTTGTCAATGGAAGAGAAATCTCGTAATTCAGAAAGACCCTTCTTTGCCAATACCGTGGTGATGGCTGCAGTCAAGGTGGTCTTACCATGGTCTACGTGTCCAATGGTGCCGACGTTTACGTGCGGTTTGGAACGGTCGAAATTCGCTTTTGCCATGCTTGAAAATCCTCAGTTTAAGTTTTAAAGATATGATTAGATAATAAATTCTGTGTTGAGCCAACGACGGGAATTGAACCCGTGACCCCTTCCTTACCAAGGAAGTACTCTACCCCTGAGCTACGTCGGCTTTCACTACGCAGTGTACTTCGAAAAGTACAGAGCGGGAGACGAGGCTCGAACCCGCGACCTGCAGCTTGGAAGGCTGCCGCTCTACCAACTGAGCTACTCCCGCTTGTT